>OIWT01000193.1_pt1 | contig 88295 bp, 70 predicted proteins | sample 1587701 | NCBI WGS metagenome assembly OIWT01 (sample SAMEA3888904, study PRJEB22519) | human gut metagenome | biome: human gut; feature: human-associated habitat; material: faeces | place: Denmark | collected 2009
GTGGTCAATACTATTTTGGCCAGAAGGGTCAATCATATTGTAGCCAAAGGGGACAGTCCTGCTTGGCCAAAAGGGTCAAAGTCGCGTGGCTTTTCCAAACGTCTCTACAAATATATATTGGACAGGGTAGATGTATTGGAGTACATGCAGGACGATATAAGCAGCCCTACTACGGGGCTCCGACACGCTGTTAAGGGTAGGCGGGGACGGAAAGAAGGGTAGCCGACCACGCATTCCTTTCCGTGGTCGGCTACCCTTTATAGCCAGTTCGAACCGGGTTTATACGGCTCTTATTTCAGTTTCAGTTCCTTGATGAGACGGTCGGCATGGCCGTAACGTTCGATGACGAAGAGGACGTAGCGGATGTCCACGCCGATGCAACGCTGGAGCTTCGGCGAGAAGACGAGGTCACCGCTCATCGCTTCCCAGTTGCCGTCGAAGGCCAGGCCAATAAGCTCGCCGCGACCGTTGAACATGCCGCTGCCGGAGTTACCGCCCGTGATGTCGTTCGTCGAGAGGAAACACGTGTTCATGTCACCGCGTCCGTTGCCGTAGCGTCCGTAGTCGCCGTTGAAGAGCTTCAACACCTCCGGCTGGATGTAGTAATCACTGTTCTCCGCGCCTTTCTTGGCCTTTTCGAGCACGCCGCGCGTGGTGGTGAAGTAATTATAGTGTACGGCGTCGAGCGGGTCATAGCTCTTGATGACACCGTAGCTCATGCGCAGGGTGGAGTTGGCATCCGGATAGAAGTCACGGTCAATCTGCATTTCGCGCAGCGCGTCGCAGAGCTTGCTTTCATTGAGCGCGATGATCTCGTCATCCTTCTGCGACTCGTCGAGGATGGCGTTGTAGGTGCTGATGAGCGAAAGTCCCACTCTGGTCATCGGGTCTTCCACCATGTGCAGGGTCGTGTCGTTTTGCAGGAAACGTTTGAGGCCGTCCAGGGTAGTGAAGGCCGTGTGTGCATACACGCTGTCGACGAAGGCGCGGAAGTCGCCGTTGTAACGCTTCTGGATGGTGCTGTAGAACGACGGATGGTATTTCTCCTGGGGGACAATCTCAGCATAGCTCTTGAGCATGGTGGCCATGACTTCCTTGTCGATGGCGAGGTCCATGTCGGCATACTTGCCCTCATATTGTTCCAACACGCGGGCCTTCATCTCCGGGGTCATCTTCTTCACGTTCATCTGCAAGAAGTTGACCAGGAAGCGCGGAAGCTCTGCCGCGCCGAGCAGGCTCTCGTAGTAGAAGCTACGTGCACGTGCGGCATTGAAGCGCGAGGCGTAGGCCTGCTTCAGCGCCGGGAGCATGGTGCCATATTTCTTCTGCATGTCAGGATGCTGGCCGATCCAGGTCTGGAGGCGTCGTTCAAGGTCCTGCTTCTGGCCAATGACACCGAGGTCGTTGATGCTCTGGTTCATGCCGATGCTGTTCTTCCAGTAGTTCGAGCTTTGGGCAAACTTGGAGGCATACTTGATGCGCGTGGCGTCGTCAGCATCCATATATTTCGACCAGATGTCCTGCTTGATACCTCGGATTTCTATCATCGCCGCGTTGGAAGTCTTCATGCGCTCGTCGACGCCGAATGAAGAGAGGTAGCGTTCCGTCGAGCCGGGATAGCCCATCGTCATGCAGAAGTCGCCTTCCTTGTAGCCTTTCAGCGACACGGGGGCATAAGCACTGGCCTTGTAGGGGCGGTTTTCGGGAGAATACTCAGCCGGTTCGTTGTCTGCGTTCGCATAGATGCGGAAGACGGAGAAGTCGCACGTGTGGCGCGGCCACATCCAGTTGTCCGTGTCGCCTCCGAGCTTGCCGAGCGACGAGGGTGGCGCATAGACGAGGCGCACGTCCTTGTAGTCCTTGTAGACGGAGAGGTAGAACTCATTGCCCTGGTAGTAAGAAGCCACTTCGGCGCGGAGCAGCTTGTTGTCGGCGACAGCTTCTTCCTCGATGACATGGCTGATGGAGTCGACCACGTGCTGGCGGCGTGCCAGTCTCATGTCGTCCGAAAGTTCGGCCTTGATGCGCTTCGTGACGTCTTCCGTGCGCACGAGGAAGCTCACGTAGAGGTCAGGATTCGGCAGTTCTTCCTCGAAGCTGCGGGCGACAAAGCCGTCGCGCAGGTAGTCGTGTTCCGGCGAACTGTGTTCCTGGACGGAGCCATAGCCGCAATGGTGGTTGGTGAACACCAGTCCGTCAGGCGAGACGACCACGCCCGAACAGAATCCGCCGAAGCAGACGATAGCGTCCTTGAACGAAGGCCCATTGGGATTGTAAAGCTCCTTGGCCGAGAGTTTCAGGCCGAGTTCTTTCATTTGCTTTTGGGATTGTTTGCTGAGCATGCTCAGCACCCACATGCCCTCGTCGGCAAACGACAAGGAAGGCACGAAGGCCAGTGAGCAGAGTGCTCCGGCAATCAGTTTGGTGACTGTCTTTTTCATTGTCTTTGGTTTTAAGTTATAGATTATGAAATGATGCGTATTCTTTTCTTTATTTGAAGAAACGGCCCACGTATGGCAACTGCTTCAGCGGGAGGTCTTTCTTCACGAGATAGGCCACAAACAGCAGTAACAGCACCGTATTGAGCAAGAGGCGGACGGCGACAGGCAATCCTGCCTGCCCGATGCCCACGGATGCGGCATAGAGCACGCCCGCCAGCAGGAGATAGACGGCCATGCCGCGCACGTCGTAGCGTATGGGATACTTGCGCTGCCCGATGAAGTAGGAGAGGAGCGTGATGACGCCATAGCCCGCCACGGATGCCCATGCTGAGGCCAGGTAGCCGTAGCGCGGCACAAGCCAGACGTTCAGCGCGACGATGACCACGCAGCCGATGATGGAGAAATAAGCTCCCCAATGTGTCTCGTCGATGAGCTTGTACCAGAAGGAGAGGTTCATGTAGATGCCCTTGCAAATCTCGGCCAGCATGACGATGGCCACCACCGAAAGCCCTTCCCAGTAGTCACGGGCGACGAGGTAGCGCAGGATGTCCATGTAGAACATCACGGTCAGGAAAGCCAGCAGGGCGAAGATGAAGAAGTATTTCATGGCCTGTGCATAGGTCTGCCGGCTGTCCTTGTCGCGGCTCTTGCCGAAGACAAAGGGTTCGTAGGCATAGCGGAAAGCCTGGGTGAACATAGCCATGACCATCGCCACCTTGCTCGTCGCGCTGTAGATGCCCAGTTGTTCCATGCCCTCGCGGCGGTCCTCATAGAGGAAGGGGAATATCATCTTGTCGACCGTCATGTTGAGTATGCCCACCACGCCCAGCACAAGCAACGGGAAACTGTAGGACACCATACGGCGGATGAGGCCCCAATCCACACGGTAGGAGAAGCCACGCAGCTCGGGAATGAAGAAAAACATCTGCACGGCCGAGCAGATAAGATTGCTCAGGAAGATGTAGCCCACCACGTAGTCCGGGTCGTAGAACCAGTCGACCGTCCCGGGTGCCACCTGCATCAGCCAGGGGCAGAGGAGAAGGAAAAACAGATTGAGCGCGATGTTGCCCACGATGGAAAAGAGCTTGATGGCGGCAAACTTGATGGGCCGTTTCTTATAGCGCAAATAAGCAAACGGGATGCACTGGAACGAATCAAGCGCGACGACAAGCACCATCATGCCCACAAAGTCGGGATGTCCGGCATAACCAAGCACGCCGGCCAACGGGTGCAGGCATGAGAGACAGACAAGTACGAAGAGGAGCGACAATCCTCCCACGAAGAGGAGCGAATTGGCATACACGCGGCGCGGGTCCTCATCTTGCTTGTTGGCGAAGCGGAAGAAGCCCGTCTCCATGCCGAAGGTGAGAAACACGAGCATCAGTGCCGTGAAGGCATAGACGTTCGACACGATGCCATAGCCGCCGGTCGAGGCAGGGATGACATTCGTATAAAGAGGCACGAGCAGATAGTTCAGAAAACGACCGACAATGCTGCTTAGCCCGTAGATGGCCGTATCCTTGGCCAGTGATTTGAGTTCCATAGCAGAAGCCCCACCCAATCCCTCCCCCAAAGGGAGGGATTCATACGGAGCAAATTAAAATTAGATTATACTTTGTTTATTCAAGTTATTCAAGCCTTCAGCCCTCCCTTCGGGGGAGGGTTTGGGAGAGGCCCGCGTCTTAGTCAAACAACGTCCGTCCCGCCTGATAACGGTTACGCCCCAGATGCTTGTAAGCGAGGTCGGTCACTTCGCGACCACGGGGCGTGCGCTTGATAAAGCCTTCCTTGATGAGAAACGGTTCGTAGACCTCCTCCAGCGTGCCGGGGTCTTCACCCAGCGCAGTGGCGATGGTGGTCAGTCCGACAGGACCTCCGCCAAACTTGTCGATAATGGTGCCCAGAATCTTGTTGTCTATCTCATCCAGCCCGTAACGGTCGATATTAAGTGCCTCAAGGGCGAAGCGGGCTATCTCCGTGTCGATGCGCCCCGAGCCTTTCACTTGCGCGAAGTCGCGCACGCGGCGCAGCAAGGCGTTGGCGATACGCGGCGTACCCCGGCTGCGCGAAGCAATCTCAGCAGCTGCCTCCTCGTCGCAAGGCACGTGCAAGATACGCGCCGAACGCAGGATGATGCGGCGGATGATGTCGTCGTCGTAATACTCCAGGTGGAGGTTGATGCCGAAGCGGGCGCGGAGAGGAGCTGTGAGCAGTCCGCTGCGCGTGGTGGCGCCCACGAGGGTAAACGGATTCAGTTCGAGCTGGATGCTGCGGGCCGACGGGCCTTTGTCTATCATGATGTCGATGCGGTAGTCCTCCATCGCCGAATAGAGATATTCCTCCACTAGCGGCGAGAGGCGGTGTATCTCGTCGATGAACAGGACATCGTTCGGCTCAAGCGAAGTGAGCAACCCAGCCAGGTCGCCCGGCTTGTCGAGCACAGGGCCGGAGGTGACCTTGAAGCCCACGCCCAACTCATTGGCAATGATGTTGCTCAACGTGGTCTTTCCCAGTCCGGGAGGGCCGTGGAGCAATGTGTGGTCGAGCGGTTCGCCGCGCAGGCGTGCCGCCTTGACGAACACCTGCAGGTTGTCGACCACCTTGTCCTGCCCGCTGAAGTCACTGAACTGCAAGGGGCGGAGCGCATTCTCAAAGTCGCGCTCCCGCTTGTCATACTGCTGACTGCGTATGTCGAAGTTTTCTTCCATAATGTTTTCCAAATAAAAGCCAACACTAAAACGACTCACTATTCCCGGGATACAACAACTGTGCCCATTCCGGTAAGTCCAGAGTATACTGCTTGACCAAACGGCCTTCTGTCAAACGAAACAATAAACGTGCTTCGGCTTCATCCGTGGAATTATCGTAAACGTATGTCCTGTCTACAAATCCACTGACTATGCTTCCATTGACCAAGGACTTGTCATAGCGTGAAACAATCTTAGAAATAGGGACATCATGACCTCCCTTCATTACCCGGCGTGCCACACGCGAAGCATTGATGGCCGGACTTTCCGTACACACAAAAAAGAAACGAATAAAAAAACCCGCTTCATGAGCCCGCAAAATGTAATCCACCTTGTCACCCGCCGACAACACAGTCTCAAATATAAGGCTTCTCCTTTCCCGAAGACATGTTTCTCTCAATTCTTCGCAATATTTCACAGCCTTCATCACTGCGTCACGTGAATTCCAATCACCAAACTGTTCCTGTGCCACCATGTCCGGATTGATATATAAAGCATCCTCCATCCATTCATGATGAAGGACTTTGGATGTGACGGTCGTTTTCCCCGAACCATTCGGTCCGGCAATCACAATCAGCACAGGACGATGAGTCGCATCTTTTTTCATATCTGGTGCACACGATTTATCCGTTCTTGCCACATGCGGCGGCTTTCTGCCATAAGCAGCTTCAGGTGTTCCCTGCGGCGTTCGTCCGCTTCACGGTTTGTCCGCTTCGCTTCCTCACAGGCCTCCTTCATGATGGCCTCCAGCATCTCGTCAGTCGGCTCTTCCAAACTCGTCAGACGATAACCATTCAGTTCTTCCGTAGTCATATATACTTTAATCCTCTTCTGTTTCAAGTTTCATTTCTGCAAAGGTACGATTACTTTTGTAATGGCGTGAACTCCTGAAAGGGCAATTCTGACGGCCGCAGCCAAAAAAATACGCGCACGGGCTGACGGCCGCCTGCGGAAGAAGCCCGGCGGATGATGCCCCTTCGAGGGAGAATGTGTGAATCGGAGAAGAGGAAATTCTTACAGCCAGTGTGTCGTGACTGTCTGCTTCTGTTTTTTAACAAAACTAAATTCTTAATGTCATTATGGGAATAACTTTAGAAAAAAAGAAAAGGGAAAACGGGCGCTTCGCGCTCTACTTGAGTTTTTGTTTCGAGCACAAACGTTGGCGCGAATCGCTGCACATCATGCTCGAACCGCCCGTCGACGCTGCCACCCGGCGCATGAACCGGGAAAAGATGAAAATGGCGATGGCCATACGCAACAAACGCGAGCTGGACTTCCTCGCCAACCGCAACAACGTCAAATCATCCCAACGAAGCGCCGGCGTCAACTGGCTCGACATCTTCCAGGAATTCATCGAACAATATCAGGGAAAGGACATCAAGATGGTGAAGGCTTCAAGCAACTACCTGCGGCTGTTTGTCGAAGGCCGTCCCCTCTACAGCTGGCAGCTCAACCGCCCTTTCTGCTCCCAGTTCTACGAATTCCTGAAGAGACGGCTCTCGGGACATACGCCGGCCGGATATTTCAACAAGTTCAAGCAATGCCTGGACTACGGCGTCGAACGCCACCTGCTGCCGGCCAACCCGGCACGAAACGTCCGCGTGGTGACGCAAAACGAATTTACCAAAGCCATCCTCAACGCCGATGAAATCGCACGCCTGGCCGCCACGCCCTGCCCCGACCACGAAGTGAAACGGGCCTTCCTCTTCGCCTGCAACACGGGCCTGCGCTGGTGTGACGTCACCTCGCTCCACGTCGACGCCGTCGACCTGCCCAACCGCATGCTCCACATCGTGCAGCGGAAAGTCGAGCAACACTCCAGCAAGGCTGTGCTCCACCTGGCACTCAACGACTCGGCCCTGACACTTCTCCACGCCTTCTCACCCACGCCCGACGGCCATGTGTTTGCCCTCCCCTCATACTCCTACTCCCGGCGCATGCTCATGGCATGGGTCGACCGGGCAGGCATCGGCAAACACATCACGTTCCACTGCGCACGCCATTCGTTCGTCACCAACCTGCTGCTCGGCGGCGCCAATATCAAGACTGCGTCAGAACTTGCCGGACACTCCACCATCCGACACACGGAAAAGTATGTCCACATCGTCGACGAACTCAAGCGCAAGGCCGTCGACAGCCTGCCTCCCTTGCCTGTCGAGTTCGACCGGCAAGCCGTCCTCAGGCAAGAACGGACTGACTCCGGAAACTACTTTTCAGACACAGATTCCTGGAGCAGCGCAGACAACTAATCAGGGACTCCGCACGCCACGCGCCATCTGCTTCAAACAGAAGAACACCCTGCCTATGCTGTCACGGCACGCCCGCAGGCGGAAGACCGCCATGAACGCACCCGTGGCCATGTCACGGGCGCGACTGCCTCCTCCAGCAAGAACGAAGGCTCGCACACATCACCAGCAGCCCCGGGCGGATTCATGCCACACCGGCCGGCATGCCTCTACACTGTAACCGGCAAGAGTCATTCCTCATCGCTTTTCTGTTGAACTTTTTCTTAGCGAAATAAAGATGTCGGAACACGCCTCAGGAAGCCCCCTTCAAGCCCTATTAAGGGTAGCCGACCACGCCTTCCTTTCCGTGGTCGGCTACCCTCCTTTCCGTCCCCGGCTACCCTCTATCCCGTGGTCGGACCGGCAAGCACCCGTCTGCCCTTTCACTCCCGAAGCGGCAACTCCGCACTTCGTACCGGAGACCCGCTTTCTCGCCCCAAAAAAGTCCCGGATTTACAAAACTCGACCAACTCTCGTCACCTCATGGTCACCTGCCATTCTTTCAAAATCCATCTATCACACTGTTAACAAGCGCATTACAAAAAAGTCCAAAATAGTGGGCACGAATACTACCTACTTATCCAATGCCGTGAACGACTACTTCGGATGCAATTTGAAATCGCTAATCAACTGGTATCGAGTGCAGTATGCCAAGATGATGCTCGACAAGCGCATCTATCGGCTAAAAGACATCCCCTACATCTGCGGCTTCTCCTCCAAGAGCACATTTTACGTCGCATTCAAGCGGTGTGAAGGGATGACCCCGAACCAATACTTGTCCACTCGGAAGGAGGACTCGGAGAGAATCAACAGCAATGACAATAATAACATTTTAAAATCTTTAAATTTAAAGTTTTAGCTATTATGAACAACAAAAAGTTTATGAACGCACTCCTGTTTAGTGCAGCGCTGCTATCAACAGGAATGATGTCGTCTTGCAAGGACTATGATGATGACATCAACACTCTTAGAGACAGAGTCTCTGCAGTGGAAACATCCATCGCAGAACTCCAAAAACAGATTAAAGAGGGCAAATGGGTGACGAGTTTTCAGAGAAACACGGCCGGCAACGGTTACGTGCTTACTCTCTCTGACGGAAGCACCCTCGAAATCAAGGACGGCGAGAAGGGTGCTACGGGCGACACTGGCGCAGCCGGACAGAACGGCACGTCTTGGGAAATCGACGAAGTGTCTAAGAACTGGATTAAGGTAAATCCCGACGGTTCGAAAGAAGACACCGGCATCTGCGCTGAAGGCACTCAAGGCCAAAGAGGTCCTGCCGGAGAAGACGGCAAGTCTCCCTATATCGAAAACGGCACATGGATGGTCTGGGATGCTGAAAACGAGAAATACGTGGAAGCAGGCTCAGCCGTAGGTACAGCTTCTTACGTCGTGGAATATGAAGCTTATTGGGAACTGAACATCGTCGTTGCCGATGCTGAAGGCAATGCCACGACGGAATTCCACAAAGTCATCCTGCCGAAGACAGCAGACATCACTTCACTGGAAGTGTATGCTTACGACGCTAAAAATGGCATACTGAGCGAACCCTCTGTAGATGTAACCTTGGGCAAGAATGTACAAGGCAAGAAGGTGACTTTCAATGGAAAGACTTACGAAGACGGTGAAATCCTGGTGTCAAACAAAGCTCAACTCGTAGCTCAAGTCAACCCGCTGAATTCCGACGCCAGCCTCTATAAATTCTCCTTAGTCAACAGCAAGGGAGAAACCAAGTTTGAAGTGTCTGAGGCTACTCAAAACATGAGCACCAAACCGCTTACAACACGTGCTGCAGAAGCTGATAAAGAGACACCTAACAAAGGCTTGTGGAACCTCTCTCTCACCATTCCCGAAGGTGTAACGGTGGATGACAAAGCCGCTTACTCACTGCAAACAAACTCCATCAACGATGAAAGCACAGTGATCGCCTCACGCTATGACGTTAATATCGGCGTACTCACAGGCACTACGGCCACTCCTTTCTTACAAGAAGCCAACCTCGAAGTGGGCAAGACTTACACTTGGGATGAGTTCCTCAAGCTGGCTCTTCGTAACTACGACACTTGGGAAGCAGCCGACTACTATTTGGCCATCGCGAAAGCCTCTACCGCACAAGCTGCAAAAGACGGCGTAAGCATCAATGCCGCCAACAAGACCATCACCGTCAGCAAGAGCTTCTCGACTGCCGTCACCTATGTACGCCTGAACTACATGGCACTGGATGGCGAAGTGTTTGAAGACGTTGAAGGTTCGCAAAATGCAGTCGCAATGGAAATCACGGCTACTGCCGGAAGTGAAATCACACTCGACGACTTCAACTGGAATTGGGATTTGAAGAAGAAGACCGTAGAAGTAGCCATCGACGGCAAAGACGTTCTGAATGGCTTTGTAAACAACGGCCAAGCCGTTACTCCGGAATATTCATTTGTTAATTCTGAAGTTTACGTAGACGGAATGCCTGTAGTCGTACCTGACCTTGAAAAAGTTTTGGGTAAAGTAACCTTCGTATCTAAACCGGATGGATATGGTTATAATGACTGGTTTGCTCAGATGACATTCGATGAGACCACGGTATTTGCAGAATCTTACAAGGCCGTCATCAAGTTGACGAATGCAGATGGCTCTGAAGAAAAGACTTTAGAGTTTAATATAAATATCAGCAAACCTGCCGCTTACACATTTGTTCGCGAAAGCGCCTATTTCGACGGCAATGCAGCCAAGGTATATCCGACTATCGCCACCAACGGCTACTCCGATTACGACATGGATGTGCTCTACAAGTTTGCAGCAACTGACCTGCCATACGTGATGTTCTCTGATGGACACACCACAGGAAGCTGGTTCTCCAACGAGGGTGCTAGCGAAGCAAAGATTTCCAATGCCGATGTCAACAAGGCACACAAAGTGACCGTCACCTACCGTCCGTTCGACAACCCGAACTTGGATGCGACTACCGACGAAATCACCGTGGAAGTCCGTTCGCAAATCTATGACGGAACTATCGCTTATGAAGGCAAAGCCCTGTCCGTATCCAACGGTATTGACGCGACCTTGAAGCTGAGCGACATCTTGTTCAAAGACCAGGCCGGCAAGGAATATGCCATCACAGGCAATAAGAAAGACGCCCGTGTGGTATCTTACACAGTGGCTTTGGACGGAGAAAACGCCAAGAAGTATCTCTCGCTGAGCGGAAATACATTCGGCGCAGACGGCAACTTGACCATTTCGAGAAAAGATGATACCGTCATCGTCAACGCGCAAGACTGCAAAGTGAAAGTATCCGTAGTGGATGTATGGGGACAGACAAAGACCTACGACATCACTGTCAAGGCTGAATAATCAACCCTGTCTATAAGAACAGAACTACAAACAAATAAGGGCTATTTCCCGCAAAGGAAATAGCCCTATTTTTATACCCTCATCGTGCAATAGTCGTGCCCACTATTGAACTAAATTTCGCTAAAGAAAGATTTCGGTCCAGATAGACGCGCTTTTGGTTCAAGCATTGAAGTATCTTGAGGCATACTTCGCAGCCTCTTCCCTTCGGCAAATCATCCGGGATGGATGCACACTCCACACCCTCAGGACCTACAGTTCTTACATTCATCTTTAGCCGTGACATGAAACTTCATATTTTGGCGACAAATGTAGGGTATCTATTCCCATCCGACAACATTTTTCCTAAAAAACAAGACCAGCCAAGTGAAAGTTTTTAAGAAGCTGGAAAACGGGCATGAAGAGTCACGAAAGCCGGGCAGGTTTCCATCCTTCAGCTGCAAACAGGTGCGACAGCCAATAAAGTCGGCCAAATCTCGCCAAAGATGTCTTTTTAAGATGATTTTTCACTATTCTTCAGAATTACTACAGAAAGTGGTATTAAATTTGCAACGCAATTTATTCTCGACTATTTATAACCGAACTTAACATGAACAAGACTGCCACTTATCGGTTTACCATCGTGGTGCCTGTATATAACGAAGAGGACAACATGGGGGCTTTGGAAAAGACCCTGAACGAATTCCTCCCCCATTCACTCTATCCGGCCTGCGTGCTCTTCGTGGACGATGGCTCCACCGACCGAAGCAAACAACTCATGACCGACATCTGCCGACGCAACAAAGACTTCTACTTCATCTCCCTCCAAAAAAACGGCGGCCTCAGCGGTGCCATGAAGGCAGGCATTGATGCTGCCGAGTCAGACTATGTAGGCTACATGGACGCCGATTTGCAGACCACTCCTGAAGACTTCAACCTCCTGCTGGCCGACATCGACCGCTATGAGCTGGTGATGGGCATCCGCGCACACCGCAAGGACACGTTCTTCAAACGCCTGCAATCGAAGATAGCCAACGGCTTCCGGCGCATGATGACGAACGACGGCGTGCAGGACACAGGCTGCCCGCTCAAAGTCATGCACACCGACTATGCCAAGCGCATCCCCTTCTTCAACGGAATGCACCGCTTCCTGCCTGCCCTGATGCTCCTGCAGGACGGACGCATCAAGCAAATCCCCGTCCGCCACTTCCCGCGCACGGCCGGACAGTCGAAATACCACTTGTGGAACCGGCTCGTGTCGCCCTTCATGGACTGCTTTGCCTACCGATGGATGAAGAAACGCTATATCAACTATCGCGTGGCGGAAACCAATCTGACGGAGCAATGACGACACAGTCTCTTCTGGTCCTCTCGATAGGCTTCCTGGCCCAGGCCTTCTTCTCGGCACGTATGCTGGTGCAGTGGATACTCTCCGAGCGTGCACGTCAGGTGCTTTCGCCCTCGCTCTTCTGGATATTCAGCGTGGCGGGTGCCTACTTGTTGTGCATCTACGGCTGGATGCGCGACGACTTCTCCATCATCCTGGGACAATTCATTTCCTATTACATCTATTTGTGGAACCTGAAAGAGAAAGGCATCTGGCAGCGGCTTTACGCCGTGTTGCGTGCCGTGCTGCTGCTCACGCCTGTCGTAGCCGTGTTGTGGGTCGTGACGCACAATGAGACGTTCATTGACGACCTCTTCCGCAACGAGAACATCCCGCTGTGGCTCATCTGTTTCGGCTCAGCCGGACAAATCCTGTTCACGCTGCGTTTCGTCTACCAGCTGTTCTATTCCCGCCACAAGGGACAGTCCGTGTTGCCGACCGGCTTCTGGGTCATCAGCATGGCCGGCTCGCTGCTCATCGTATCCTATGGCATCATCCGCACCGACATCGTGCTTATCCTCGGGCAGGCCGGCGGCCTCATCGCTTATGCCCGCAACCTCTGGATAGGCACCCATCCCAAACCTTCCTCCCGATCATGAAACGACTCCACACCTACCTATGGATGTTGCTGGCCATGCTGCCCTTCATCCTGCTGCGCGACTTCATGCCCAACCACGAGTTACGCTACCTGAGCATCGTCGACGAAGCCCTGCGCAACGGCACATTCTTCACCTTCACCCTCGACGGGCAACCGTATGCCGACAAGCCTCCTTTCTATTTCTGGCTGCTGATGCTGTCCAAGTGGCTGACGGGCGGATACCCGATGTGGCTGCTGTCGCTCTTCTCCCTCCTGCCGGGACTCGTGACCGTCTATGTCATGGACCGCTGGGCCGGACTCGAAGCCGACGAACGCCTGCGCTCCACCGGACGATGGATGATGCTCACCTGCGGCCTGTTCCTGGGCCTGATGCTCTACCTGCGCATGGACATGCTCATGTGCATGTTCATCGTGCTGTCGCTCCACACCTTCTATCGCCTCTGGAGCGGACACAGCGTCCATCCCGGAAGAGACCGGTGGCTGTTTCCCTTCTATGTGTTCATGGCGCTTTTCAGCAAAGGACCGGTGGGCATCCTCGTGCCGCTGCTCGGCACGACCGTGTTCCTCATCGCGAAACGTGACCTGCGCTCTTTCGGGCGTTATTGGGGATGGCGCACATGGAGCGTATTGTTGGGAGGCTGTGTGCTTTGGTTTGGCTCGGTCTTCCTCGAAGGAGGCACAGCCTATCTGGACAACCTGCTTTTCCACCAGACCGTGGACCGCGCGGTCAGCTCGTTCCACCATCAACACCCGTTCTACTACTATTTCGGCACCGTGTGGTACTCCCTTGCACCGTGGTCGCTCCTTGTCGTGGGCGTTTTCCTCACGGCCCTGTGCCGACGCTGGGTGAAGACCGACCTGCAACGGTTCTTCTTCATCATCGCCGGGACGACCTTCGTCATGCTCTCCTGCATCAGTTCGAAAATCCAAATCTATCTGCTCCCGGCATTCCCCTTCTTCGTCTACGGCGCACTGCTCTTCCTGCCGCGCTGCGAACGGAGCCGCTGGACAAAGGTTGCTGTAGTCCTGCCAGCCGTGGTCTTCGTGGCAGCCCTTCCGGTGCTGCTCGTGTTGGCACAACGTGAGAAGACGGCTTTCCTCGGGTCAGCCTGGCTGCTGGCCTGTGCAGGCATATTGGCAGCCACAGGCCTGATTTCACTCTACCTGCAGGCACGCCGCAACAGCGTACAACCCAGCATCCGCACACTGGCCATCGGACTCCTGCTGGGCCTTTTCATCGGAGGATGGGACATGCCCGAACTGAACAAACAGATAGGCTACGGGCATGTGTGTGAAAAAGGAATGGAGCTGGCCCGGGAATGCGGCTCCGGAGAACTCTACACATGGAAGCTTGGCCGCACCGAAGGCATTGAGAAATACTTGGGACACAAACCTCCTGAAATGTCGCCCGACGAGGCAAAGGCCACAGGCAAACATGGATTCGTCTACCTGACACGCACCAAACTTGCCGACGAACTGGCGGCAGCTTTCCCCGGCGCAACAATCTACGAAGTGGGGAAATACGCTGCCATAGTGGTCAAATAAGTTCATACTTCTACCAAACCCCATCAAAACAAACAGTTGCCATGAATATATTAGTGACAGGAGCCGCAGGCTTCATCGGCTCTAACCTCGTGAAAGCATTGCTCACCCGCGGACACCGTGTCGTGGGACTGGACAATATCAACTCCTACTACGACACCCGCCTGAAATATGCACGGCTGGCCTATGCAGGCATCGAACAGGGCGACATACGCGACGGCCGGATGACGACAAGCAGCCTGAGCCCGGACTACCGCTTCATCAAGCTCGACCTGACCGACCGCATCGGGATGGAACGGCTCTTTGCCGACGAAGCCTTCGACGTGGTAATCAACATGGCCGCACAAGCCGGCGTGCGCTACTCCATCGAAAACCCGCAGGCCTATATCGACTCCAATGTCGTGGGCTTCCTGAACGTGCTGGAGTGTTGCCGCCACCACACCGTAAAGACCCTCCTCTATGCCAGCTCGAGCAGCGTCTACGGCACAGACTGCGACGTGCCCTTCCGTGAAGACGCCCCGACAGATTCCCCCGTGAGCCTCTATGCCGCCACGAAAAAGGCCGACGAACTGATGGCCCACGTATATCACAAGCTCTACGGGCTGACCACCATCGGACTGCGCTTCTTCACCGTCTACGGCCCGGCAGGACGGCCCGACATGGCTCCCTTCCTCTTCCTGAAATCCATCCTCGAGGGCAAAACCATCCGCGTATTCAACCACGGCCACCTGGACCGCGACTTCACCTACATCGACGACATCACGGAAGGCGTGATGCAAATCTTCGACCGCATGCCGACGGCAGAGCCGCTCTGCCGCGTCTACAACATCGGCCGTTCGGAACCTGTGCAGCTGATGAAGTTCATCCACGTGCTGGAAGACACCTGTGGCAAGAAAGCCGTCATGGAGATGACCGACATGCAGCCAGGCGACGTTCTTCGCACCTACGCCGACACGACGCGCCTCTATGAGGACTTCGGCTACCGCCCGTCCGTGTCCGTCGAGGAAGGCATCCGCCGCTTCTACGAGTGGTATGCGGACTACACCAACAGCCACCATAACGGATAATGTTATAAACAGCAATTTGTCCACATCTTCCCATACAGGGAAAATGCATGCGTTCAGAAACGCCTGATTTCTTCCTGCCCGGCTCCTTTGCCTTTGTATTTGTTCTTGGCAGCATTGAACTTGTAGCGTAGTGTAAGGACACACTCACGGCTGTTGATGGTGTTACGCTGGTCTACACGCAAGCGGTCTACCTGGACGATGTTCCCGTCCTTCCGGCTGTGGAACAAATCGTTGCCACGCAACTCCACACTCAGCGCATCGTCCAGCCATGATTTCTTCACCGACACATTGCAAGTGAACATGTCGCGCGACATATAAACGTTTTGATAGTAACCCTTGCCTTGGTACGACATGTCCAAGCTCACCCGCCACTTGCGGGGAAGGGAGAATGTGTTTCCCCACTCGGCTGTCCACATCGGCTTATCCATCACTTTTTCACCCACGGCAGTCTCCAGCGTGAGCCATTGCCTGCTGACTCCGACGCCCACATTCGGCGACCAGCACCCGACAGCAGGCGTAGCGCCAATGTAGGCTGTCAACATCGGTATACAACCTATGTTCTTATTGCCGACCAAGGTCACAGCTTGATTGTCTGCCATCTGTTCGCCCCAATAGATGATGTCATCCGTACGGCGCTGATAGCTCACCATGCCCACCAGAAACTTCCAGGCGGCATTGAGCGACACATCATGGACGACTGTCGGCTTCAATGCAGGATTGCCGGTCTGAAGCGTGAAGCGATTGACATAGCTCACGTTGTTGCTCAGGTATTGATAGGAAGGGCGTTCAATCTTCGCCGTATAGGAGGCCTGCAACTGAAGGTCGCCCAGCCACGTAGCATACGATAAGTTGGGGAACACATCATCGTAGCGGCGGCTTTGGCTATCGCTGCGTTGTCCATTCTCATAATAATCAAAAGAGACATGCTCGTAACGCAATCCTGCCGTAAGCGCGCCAAAGCCGAACGTGCGGCTGTATTCCGCGTAGGCCGCCACGTTCTGTTCCCTGATTTTACTGCGCGAAGTAGGAAGGAGGATATTCTCGCTCAGGTAGTCATCCCGGCGATGCGTCCAGGAATATTCTCCACCAAAGGCCAGCGTGCCGCCTCCCAACGGATGAGAAAGGGCCAGCTTCGTGGCAAACAGGCGATTGTTGATGTGATTGGCGGAGTTCACGTCACGGCTCTCCTGCTCCTGACTGTCTTCGTGGGTGAAATTGCGTGTATTGCTCTTCCCACCATAGTAGTCGGCATCCCAGTCAATGGACAACCGGCCCGCCTTGCCGCTGTAATAGACATTCAGTTGATGAGTGGGACGGTGGTCACCCTCGTTCCGGCTGTGCGATGTCCAGTTGTCGTAAAACGCACCGTCTTGCCACACCCGGCTGGTGATTCCCGACAATACACGGTCTTTGGGCATGGCCCGCAGACTGTAGCGCATACCGAGTGAATGCTCCCGGCCGAAGGCGTAGTTCCATCCCGTCACGGCTTCCACCCGCTCACTCAGCGACTCATTGTTCATCGTGTTCTCTTGCTGCCAGAGGGCATCGGCCCGCGTCTCCTGGCTGATATGGGAATCTTACAGACGGACGTTCCGGCGATAGGTCAGCGAGCCGAAGATGTCCAGGTCATCGTGACGGTAGTTCAGATTGGCCTGCTCGTGCCACTGGCTTTTCTCCGCATAACTATAAGTGGAGCGCACGTCAAAACCGAAACCGTCGCCCTTGCGTTTCACCGTGCGTATGCGGATAACGGACTTCACCGAAGCGTCATAACGTGCGCCGGGATTGGTCACCACCTCCACCTGACGGATGTCAGAAGAATTGAGTTGCTCCAGTTCGTCCATGCTGCGCACCTTACGGCCGTTGATGTAGATGAGCGGAGCGCCTTTTCCAAAGACTTCAAAAGCGTCTCCCGCCGGATTACGGCAGGAATACGTGCCAGCACATCACCGGCCGAACCAGCCTCTGCCAGTACACTCCCCTGCACGGTGGTCACCAGCGCATCGCCCGAAATACGGGTCACAGGCAAACGACTCCTTACCACAACTTCCTGCAACATGTGCGCATCGGGTTGCATAATGATGACACCTATATCTGCACGTGTTTCCTTATAGACTGTGACATAACCCACCGATGAGATGCGAACAAGCCCGGACGGCACAACATCTTTCAGCATAAAATGTCCTTGTTCGTCAGTGATAGAGCCTGCGACAAACGCAGAGTCGGGTAGGGTGAGCAATGCCACGTTGGCATAAGGCAAAGGCTGTCCTTGTTCGTCTGCGACTTGCCCGACAACAGTTTGAGCATCCAGCCGGAGAACAGACAAGAGAAGACCGGCCAAGATGAGCCATTTAAGGTTTGTCATCATAGATTAGATTTTCATTGTTACTTTTTTTCTTAAGCAAAGAAAAAGACTATTTCAATGCCAACCAAGGAACAATCTATCTTTTTTCCTGATGCATAGTAGCCTTATAATACAAAAATTGCAAGTTTACAATATATAAATATTTGACTATCGAAAGCTTATCACAGACAATAACACTACAAAGAACACAATAAGATAAAAGTCACCATACAGCCCGTAGAAGCGGACCGTCTGATGACTACCGGCAACATGCCACGCCACAAACAGATAGAGTAAACCTCCTATAACTGCTCTATCTCTTCAGCTGACAACTGTGTGCTTTGCACAATCATATCCATGGGAACACCCATAGATTTCAATGTTTTAGCAATCTCTTTGGCTTTCTTGATTTCTCCTTCAACTCTTCCTTCAGCTCTTCCTTCAGCTCTTCCTTCGGCTCTTCCTTCAGCCAATCCTTCCGTGTGTCCTTCATCCCAACCGGTCTTGATGACACTACGTTGATAACGCAGGGCTTCCATGTCGCGGATGTAGGCCCGCTTTTCTGCATCGGGAAGGGAGTCTATGCGGAGGCGTTCACGGGCCTCAGGCAGGCCTTTGGCCGTGGCAGAACTGTCTATCTCACCCGTCTTGAGGAACTTTATCCACTCGTCAAGCGGAGTCTTCGCCACACGGTCAAAGTCGTTCACGCGCAGGACGTAGTATTCGGGGAAAATGTCGCCTGCATCCTTGCCAATGAATATCTCCTGCTGACGCGCGGACAGGCGCAACACGTCGTTCGGGTCATGCAGGCCGCGGAAGACGGTCTTACCGTGGTAAACGTAATCCTTCCCCTGTCCGAGGCCGAAATAGACGATGTTGATGGAGTAGACCTTACGGACCTTGTCATAGGCATCTCCCAAGTTGATGTATTCGGAGATGGTCTTCGACACGCCGTAGAGCATCCGGTGGAAATAGTCAAGCTCCCGGTTGTTCTGCACCTCGACGATGAGAAGCCGCCCCCGTGTGTCCTCCACGAGGATGTCGGCACGGTTGAACTTGTCGGTCGCGTCTTCCTGGTTCGACTCGCTTTCCAGGAAGCGACAGATGCGAAGGTCTTCGCCCAGCAGGGTGGAAAGGAAGCCTTCAAGCACCACGTAGTTGCTCTTGTCGCGAAGCAGACGTTTCATGGCCCAATCGAAGCGGATAAGGTTGTCTTTCATAAGCGTGCAGTTTTTTGTTCTTGCTGCAAATGTAACAAATATGAGTATGAAAAACAACAATGCACACTTGAATCCCCGTCCTTAAAACAGGTTCTTCGGAATGAGGCATCCATACGGGCGGAAGGACACCATAAAGGGCAGCCGTCCACGCCTTCCTTTCCGTGGTCGGCTACCCTCCTTTCCGCTCCCGCTTACCCTCCTTTCCGTCCGAGGCCATTTTTATAGCCTCCGAAAAGGACTCACAAAGAGCAAGATGGCGGAATGGAAGCAAAAAGACGGTCACGGCTTTGAGCGATTTTTCGTATCTTTGCACCACTTATTTAAAAATATTCCTGCATAAATTCTCATCATATAAACAATGGCAAACGATGTGGCTCTCACGCCCATGATGAAACAGTATTTCGAGTTCAAGGCACAGCATCCCGATGCCGTCTTGCTGTTTCGCTGTGGCGACTTCTATGAAACCTACTCTGAGGATGCGGTCGTCGCGTCTGACATCCTGGGCATCACCCTCACCAAACGATCCAACAGCGGACAAGGCAAAGTGGTGGAGATGGCCGGATTTCCCCACCACGCACTCGACACCTACCTGCCCAAACTCATCCGTGCAGGCAAGCGGGTGGCCATCTGCGACCAACTGGAAGACCCGAAACTGACCAAGAAACTGGTGAAACGTGGCATCACGGAGCTGGTTACCCCCGGTGTGTCCATCAACGACAATGTGCTCAACTATAAAGAGAACAATTTCCTTGCAGCCGTGCATTTCGGCAAGACGGCTTGCGGTGTGGCTTTCCTCGACATCTCCACCGGCGAGTTCCTCACAGCCGAAGGCACGACCGACTATGTGGACAAGCTCCTGAGTAACTTCGCCCCGAAAGAAGTGCTCTTCGAGCGCGGGCGGAGAGCTATGTTCGAAGGCAACTTTGGTTCAAAATTCGTCGTCTTCGAGATGGACGACTGGGTGTTTACCGAACAGACGGCCATGCAGAAACTCCTGAAACATTTCGAGACGAAAAACCTCAAGGGCTTCGGTGTCGACCACCTGAAGATGGGTATCATCGCCTCAGGCGCCATCCTGGAATACCTGGAGATGACACAACACACGCAGCTCGGACACATCACTTCGCTGGCGCGTATCGAAGAAGACCGCTACGTGCGCCTCGACAAATTCACCGTGCGCAGCCTGGAACTGGTCAGCAGCATGAACGAGGGAGGCACGAGCCTGCTCGACGTCATCGACCACACCATCTCACCAATGGGCGCACGCCTGCTCAAACGCTGGATGGTGTTCCCGCTCACAAGTGAAGCACAAATCAACGAACGACTCGACATGGTGGAATACTTCTTCCGCGAACCGGAATTCAAGCAACTCATCGAGGAACAACTCCACCTCATCGGCGACCTGGAACGCATCATCTCGAAAGTGGCCGTCGGACGGGTCAACCCGCGCGAACTGGTGCAACTGAAGACCGCCCTGCAAGCCATCGAACCCATCAAACGTGCCTGTGAAAAGGCGCGAAGCGACAGCATGCGGCGCATCGGGGAGCAACTCAATGTCTGCGAAGGAATGCGAGACCGCATCGCACGGGAAATCAAGGCCGACCCGCCCGTCTTGCTCAACAAAGGAGGCGTCATCGCCGACGGCGTGAACACGGAGCTCGACGAACTGCGCCACATCGCGTTCTCAGGCAAAGACTATCTGCTGCAAATCCAGCAGCGCGAAAGCGAACTGACAGGCATCCCCAGCCTGAAAATCGGCTACAACAACGTGTTCGGCTACTACATCGAGGTGCGCAATGCCCACAAGGACAAAGTGCCGCCCGAATGGATACGCAAACAGACACTGGCCAATGCCGAACGCTACATCACACAGGAGCTGAAGGAATATGAAGAAAAAATCCTGGGCGCGGAGGACAAAATCCTTACGCTCGAAAACAAGCTCTACGCCGAACTTGTCGCCGCACTGGCCGAATACATCCCGACCATACAGGTCGATGCCAACCAAATCGCCCGGCTCGACTGTCTGCTGTCGTTTGCCAATGCAGCCGCGGCCTTCCGCTACGTGCGCCCGGTCATCGATGACAGCGACGTGCTCGACATCCGGCAGGGACGCCATCCTGTCATCGAGCGGCAGATGCCCGTCGGCGAAAACTACATCGCCAACGACGTCTTGCTCGACTCGCACTCCCAGCAAATCATCATCATCACCGGCCCGAACATGGCAGGTAAGTCGGCCCTGCTGCGACAGACCGCGCTCATCACGCTCATGGCCCAGATAGGCAGCTTCGTCCCTGCTGACAGCGCACGCATCGGCCTGGTGGATAAAATCTTCACCCGTGTGGGGGCAAGCGACAACATCTCGGTCGGCGAATCAACTTTCATGGTGGAGATGAACGAGGCTTCCAACATCCTAAACAACCTCTCGCCCCGCAGCCTCGTGCTCTTCGACGAGTTGGGACGAGGCACGTCGACCTACGACGGCATCTCTATCGCCTGGGCTATCGTCGAGTATATCCACGAGCATCCGAAGGCCAAGGCACGCACGCTCTTTGCCACACACTACCACGAGCTGAACGAGATGGAGAAATCGTTCGCCCGTATCAAAAACTACAACGTATCCGTGAAGGAAGTGGGAAACAAGGTCATCTTCCTGCGCAAGCTGGAACCCGGCGGTAGCGAACACTCCTTTGGTATCCACGTGGCGCAGATGGCGGGTATGCCCAAAAGCATCGTACGCCGGGCCGGCGAAATCCTCAAGCAACTGGAGCGCGACAATCGCCAGCAAGGCATCGCTCACAGCACCCCCACCGCGGAATCCCATACAGGCGGCATGCAGCTCAGCTTCTTCCAGCTTGACGACCCCGTGCTTTGCCAAATACGTGACGAGCTGCTCCATCTTGACGTGAACAACCTCACGCCCCTTGAAGCACTCAACAAGCTGAACGACATCAAGAAAATCCTGCGCGGGAAGTAAAGCATCTATCCAAGACTAGATAATGACCTTATCTAGACTTGGATAAGACACGTCTTTGCATAAGCCTTACAGCAGCTGCCGCGTCTTTATCTCAATGTACTTGTTAATCACATCCACCGTCAGGCGGACGGGAGAGGTGAGGAGGGCCATGATGCCGTGCTGCTTAAGCAGGGCAACGATTTGCCGCTTCTCGTAGATGAATTTCTCGGCGATGACATGGCGGTAATAGTCCTCCGTCGTCCCGGCCGGAGAGGCTGCATATGCCTGCACGTCGTCATCCTCAAAGAAAACCACAAGCAGACAATGGCGGCGCGAAAGGTTTTGCAGATAAGGAAGTTGGCGACGTGCCTCCACGAGCGTGGTGAAGTTCGTGTAGAGCACGGCGAGACTGCGCTTCGTCACGCGCTTCTCCAGATACACACATAAGGCAGAGAAATCCGTCTCGCCGAAAGCGGTCCGTTCCTTGTAGAGCGACTCGGACAAGAGAGTCATCTGCCCTTCCTGACGTGAGGCGGGGACGAAAGTCTCAAAACGGTCAGCGAAGGTGGCCAGCCCCGCCTTGTCCTCCCTGCGGATGGCCACATAGGAAAACACCAGCGAAGCGTTGATGGCATAGTCAAGAAGCGTCATCCCTCCAAACGTCTGCTGCATCACACGCCCCTTGTCAATGAGATTGTACACCTGCTGCGAACGCTCGTCTTGGTAGACATTGACCATGAGCTGGTGGCGGCGTGCCGTAGCTTTCCAGTTGATGGTGCGATAGTCGTCGCCCTGCACATAGTCGCGGATATGTTCGAAGTCCGTCTGATGACCCACGCGGCGGATGCGCTTAATGCCCAAGTCGGTGAGATGATTGTGAATGGCCATCAATTCGTAGTGGCGGAGCATGAGGTAGGAGGGATAGACCTTGACAGAAGAAGGCTCGCCTACCGTGAACCTACGTTCCACCAGCCCCAGCCGCGTGGAGGCAAAAAGGCGCACGTGGCCAAAACGGTATTCCCCTCGCTTTACGGGCCGCAGCGTATAGGCAAGCGTTTCTCGTCCCCCGGGTGCAAGCATCAGGGAGAAGGAAAGGTCGCGCCGCTGGAACTCCACGGGAACCTCATCCACAGCCGTCACGTGCAATGGCAAGCGGTATGTGTTTGTCACTTCCAGCCGGACCGGATTGTCGTCCCCATTGGACAGACGGTCGGCACAGCAGCGCACACCTTCCAGCCTACCGTTACCGGCATAAAGCAGGACGATGTCAAGCGCCAGAGCCAGCACCCAAAGGCACAAAGCCACTTTTCCTACCACAAACAGCAGTCCCCACCACTGGCCGCCACCCAACAACAGAATGACGCACAGTGCCACGACATAGAACCTACGGGTGAGAAACATTGTCAGCACACATTATTGAGGAACTTCCACTTTATCAACGAGCCTGTGCACGGCTTTCACTGCCGACCAGCCCTCCATCTCGGCCTCAGCTGTGAGGATGACACGGTGCTGGAGCACATAGGGAGCCACAAACTTCACATCATCCGGCGTGACGAAGTCGCGTCCTTGCAGCAGGGCATAAGCCTTCGAGGCACGAAGCAACCCCACCGTCGCACGGGGCGAAGCACCTAGGAAGACAGCTTTGCTCTGCCGCGTCTGTTGCACGATTTGTACCATGTAGCGCAGCAGGGAAGGGTCGACGAAAGTCTCGGACGCCATCTGCTGCAATTCCATCACCTCCGTGCATGAGAGCACAGGCTTGACAGCCTCAAGCTTCAGGAAGTCGTGCCGTTGCTGATGGCGGGTGAGGATTTCCAGTTCTTCCTCGGCCGAAGGATAATCGATGGTTATCTTCATGAGGAAGCGGTCGAGCTGCGCTTCAGGCAGTTTGTAGGTACCATCCTGCTCCACGGGATTCTGCGTGGCCAGCACGATGTAGGGCATGCCCATCGGATAGGTAGTGCCGTCCACGGTGGCCTGCCGTTCTTCCATGACCTCGAAGAGGGCCGACTGCGTCTTGGCCGGAGCACGGTTGATTTCGTCCACCAGCACGATGTTGGCAAATGCCGGCCCGCGGTGGAACTCGAACTTGCCGCCCTGCATGTCAAACACCGACGTGCCCAGCACATCACTCGGCATGAGGTCAGGGGTGAACTGGATACGGCTGAAGTCCGCATCGACGAGACGCGCCGTCAGTTTGGCAAGCAACGTCTTGGCCACGCCCGGCACACCTTCGAGCAACACATGTCCGTCAGCCAGGATAGCCGTAAGCAGTAAGTCGACGGTTCGCTGTTGGCCGACGATGACGGAGGCAATCTGTTTCTCCAGCAAATCGATACGCTCTCTCAGGTATTCCAGACGTGTCAGTTCCGCAGCCGGAGCATTGTTTTCTTCCATGATATAAGTTTTTTAGTTATTCCAAGGCAAATATAAACAAAACAAAGATGAAAGGACAACAGAGCAAGGCACTTTTCGTGTTTCCCGCGTTCACGACATTGCTTGAAAATAAAATCCGAGGCTGCTCGTAATTGGTATCTTACATCACAGCCCCGGATTGTCGATTCTTGATTTATAGGAAACTTTATAAGTAAACTGCCTTATCCTGCCTACGGGTTAAACGGAAGGTCTTGACTGGCATCAAAATCCTTGAGCCCGTATCTGGTCTCAGAGATCGTAGTCCGTTCGTTAGCCGCATCATAGAGGAGCGAAGCATTCATATATGTATATCCTTGCCGTTCCACACCCTGGTTCAAAAACAAAGACATACGCATGTCGGGTAAAACCAACCGGCCCAAATTCGTTTTGAACGTCTTCTTGCCGACCCCGTCGTAGTAGAAGAACACTTCAAACTGGCTCGAAGTGCTGCCCAGCGTGCAGAACCTGCACGTCAGGACATCCTTCTCCTTGTCATAGGACATCGTGTTGGGCCTTGCCTCCGTATAACCGGAAGTCGTCGCCGTGAAGTCGCTGTACAGATAGACCGCCTGCATGCTCAAGCGGATTACCATCTTGGTGTAGTCGAAGGCATCCTTGTTGTCCTTGAAGCCGAAGAGCTCCGAAGCCTTGGCCACGTCGATATACCATTCGGCCGAGGCACGTTTGAGCCTCATCGTCTCGTTGTTGCTGCCGTTGTTCATCTCAAAGGAGAACTGTGCCATGTAAGTCTCATGCGGCACCGGCTTCAAAATCCATTTCCTAGGATTGACGGGTTCCCATTCCGGATTGCAGTAACGGATGCTTTGAGGCTTGTCCTCGCCACCCTTGAGTTGCAGGTCAAGCGAATCCGAATTAAAGACTGCTCCGACACCCTTGAACATCTTCTCCACATCTTTCTCATTCTTGTTGAATACCAACGACGGGTATTGATGCAGGACAGACTCCAACGGGTCTTGGCCTCTCGCCACGTTTCCGGCATCGAACGCGCCGTAAAGCTGTAAGTCCTTGCCCTCCAAAGAGTACAGGCGGAGGTGCAGACGCTCACGGTCGGAAAAACCGATACTGTTCAAGGGTGAGGTCGGACGGTTGGTCTCCACGGAGTTCAGCGGATTGTAGAAGAAGCTGATATACATATACTTCTTCAGCTTCAGTTTGATGAATTGCGTCACGGCCGCTCCCTTCTGGTCGAAGGCAATGAAGGTTGCTCCACCTTCAAACTGCGACCGGTCCAGATCCATCAGTTGAGGCGCTGTGAGGTGGATGATGCGCTTGGTGGAGTCAGTGGGACTGATGTCCGCCCACATACTCCAGCCGGCAGGCAACATGGCCTCGATGCGTTCCACATTGGGCGAACAGATGTAAGGCACATCCATGGTCTGCCCCTCGCGGTTGAACAGCAGCAGCGAGTCGAGCCCGTTGCGGTCCTTCAGTGACAGATTGCCGGGATTGAGCTTGAAGTTAATGCCCAGCAGAGGTATTTCATACGACGTGCCGTCGTGCAGGATGTTGAAATCGTGCGGTCCTCCAGGCGAGGCATATCCATCGATGGAGATGGAGGAAATGGAGATGTCTTCATCGTCGGCCAACTCACGGAAAGCGGTGGTTATCTTGCCCAGCTCTTCCAAGTTGTCGCCCAATTCGGGACGGATGTCCCAACGCGAGACGACGAAGTAGAGATGTGCCTGACGGCTGATGGAGCGTTCTTTGCGGACACTCAAATCGGGCGTCAGGTAGCTGAACGCAAAATCTCCGTCACTAAAGGGGAGCACCTCTGTCTCTCCGGCCAGACCGGACAACATATCCGGCATGGGAGTCATGCGACAGGGCCTGCTGGCATTCCGGCGGAATTTCCAAATGAGCGACACGCCGTTTTGCCAAATGAAATCATCGTGGCTGCGACGCACGGTCCGTATGCCGTCAAACTCACGTTTGCTCACCCAGACCAGTCCGCTGTTCAGCTCCAAAGCAAGTTCTTGCGTCAGGGCAAAATGAAGCGCCAGGTCACCTCCCAGTCCGATGGACAAAGGACGCTGCTGGGGCGCGACTTCGTCATGCCCGTCCAGCGAGCAGGCCTGCGCGTGGAACTTCTGCAAGTAAATGCCGGGCTTCACCAGCAGCGAGACAGGCTGTTCACGCCCTTCGGGAATGCGCGTAAACAGGCGGTTGAAGTTGAACACGGCTTGCAGCGATGTTTCCCAATAACAGGATTCACTGTAAATCTGTGAGTAAGGAATAGACTTGATGTAAATGTTGTTCCCTTGGTTTTCCCACACACCGGCGTTGTCGGGTGCCGGTTGGTAATTATCCTTTCCTCCTAAAATCGTATAAGGGTAATAAGTCATGGCATTTTCCGTTCCCAATCGGAATTTTTCGGACGAACGGGGAGAAAAACCGCGCATGCGGCCTGCTGACACGCCCATCTCCAGGCCGAAAAGGGAGGAAAACCTGTAACCACCCTTCAGTGAGAGTTTATTTCCCCAAAAATCACGTTTAGCTGTTAGTGAGCTCATGTCGCCGAACATGAACGGGACAGAATATCCTGCACCGACATACCAATAGTTAGGACGTTTTTCCTTGCCCTTGCATACGTGGATAGCCGGGAGGGTATCAGCAGGAGCCGTCGCCGCAAACATTCCGGAAGCGATTAGAGCTGTCAAAAGACATACCAGTATTTTTTTCATAATTGCTAATATATTGTTTGTGCTAATTTATTTTTAAGCAAAGCTAACTAAACACGGCCAGGGACACATCTTCCCGCAATAGACATCCATTTTAAATAACACACTAAAATGCAGCGATTTATCTAAAAAATCATGTACATTTATCAGCCCGGCCTTCCCGGACAGCGGACATCCAGCCCGGAAGACACCCACACTGCATACCTACGGACCGAGAGGGCGCATGGCAGGAAAACCAACAAACAGGCTCCTATCCGGTCGTGCCGACTGGTGCATCAGCTTCTGAAAGATGGATGCCAACATGCCACGGACAGGACCGCCACAAAAAAGAAAAATGAAAGCCCGCATCTTGCCAATCAAGGGTTTGCTTTCATTTTTTAGACGCGGGTGACACAGAGAGCGCGGATTTTTAATTATTTATCCGCGTCATCCTTTAAATCCGCGTCTAAAAATATTGACTCGACCACTTTCTTGGCGTAGTTGGCACTTGCGGAATTTACTAAAAGAAAGTTTTACAAAAGCAGTCCCTTCCGATGGGGAATGGACAGCAGGCACGGGCGGAAAGGCGACGACGCTCTCCTTTCCGCCCGTGCTTACCCTTTACTCGGCTCTCGCCTTCTGTCAAGGGTGCTTAGGAAAATGCTCAATGCGCTGAGCTTGATAGCATTAGGGAAGATGGCCGCAGACACTGTATTCGCCTTGCGGCATTTAGAAAAGGAATGACAAAAGCAAGTACCTCCGCTGTCGGTCTTTCCAAGACTCACAACCGGCGCAAGACATCGTTCATACGGTCGACCAGCCGCTTCATCTCTTCATTGTCAGGACGGCGGGCACTCTCTCCCAGCACTTCGTCCAGACGCGTCAGCAGCGGGAGCAAGTCCTCCTGCGCCATGCCGGTCTTCTCCGACAAGCGGGACGCGCGTTCCTGCACTGTGGCCTGGTCACGAAGATCAATGCCGGTGTGGCGTTGCACTTCGTCAGCAAAGTAAAGCCATTTCTTGCGCACCAGTTCCGTGGGCGTCTCGCGCTGGAAATAGAGCGTGCCGATGAGCTTGACGAATTCCAGGCTCTTGTTGGCAGGAGAGGGCAGGAGAGGGACAGGACGCTGGCGGCGGCGCGCCGTGAAGCAGAAGAAAAAGGCAAGGGTGACAAGCACGACATAGAATGCCCAGCGCAAGGGAGGCTGCGAAAGCACATAGTCGAACGGTCCATGACTGTCATATGTGGCAATGAATTCCTCGTAAGAATCGCCATAGACTTCCGTACGCACCACGGGGGCATCCTTCAGCAGATTGAGCAGGCGGAAGACATAGGCGCGATGGTCGTCGTCGAGGATGCCGTAGTTGGTAAAGAGCCGGGGAGTCTGCACCCAGAACAGCTCACCCTTCCCGACGGGAAAGCTCACCGCCACGGGACGCACACGCGACGTGTCGCCCGGCATCCAGTCGTGTTGCCAGGCCCAGACCCGGCGCGTGAAGTGACCCGGCTTCGTCCAATACTCTTCCCAGCCGTCAGGCATGCAGACATCCGTCATATAGACTCCGTCATCCATGAAATCGGAACGCACGGTGAACCGACGCTCCGGATAGCCTCCCGCTCCACCGGCCCAGCACAAGGTGTCGCAGGGCGGAAGCAGTTCCGTCCCCTCGGACACGACGTCAGAAAACTCCTGCATGGCAAAGTGAACGCCAAGCGTGTCCTCCAAATCCGAGTCAATCCATGTCGCCACGAGCATCACCTTCGCGCCGCGCTCCAGCATGCGGAAGAGCGTGTCGCGCTCATTCTTGCCCAGCTCCACGCCATTGCTCACCACGAGGACGTTGCGCACACGGGCCGTGTCTTCACGCCCCAGCACAAAGAGAGGCTTGTTGATGACCTCATAGCCCTGAGGCAGGGAAAAAGAAAGCACCGAGTCGAACACAGCGCAACCGAAAGGCTGCGTGTCGTAGTGTGAATAAGTGGGCATCCATACGAAGCGACGCGGACGCGACACCTGCGACCACAGGGCGATGCCCAGCAGCAGGACGATGAAAAGCACGTAGGCCGTCGAATTCTTCATGATTCGCCTCCTTCCTTCACTGTCAGGCCGGACAGGCTGTCGGCCAGCCGCGCCGTGTCTTCATAGAAAGCCCGGTCGGGATGATGGTTGCCGTAGCGCACGCGCAGGAAGGCGTTCGTCAGTCGGCGGAAATCAGGCTGCGCCTCCGGGAAGCGCAGTTCGTAGACATAGTCCGTGGGAGTCTTGTAGGGTTGCCAGTTGATGCGACCGGCGTCGTGATATTGCTTGAGCACATGCAGGTAGGTGTAGCGCACGGCTGTGTAATAATCATCCTTCTCCACAGCACGGCGTATTTCGTTTCCGAAGTTGATGCCGTAGATGGTATCCTCGACGTCGTTTGCCGGACGACTGACCGCTCCCACCCGGCGGAACAGTCCGGGATGCTTCCTCCAGACAAACCACACGACCAGCAGCACACACACCAAGACGACGGCCACGAACAGCCAGTTCATCTGCGAGTCGTTGAGCGTCCAGTCGAACCAGTCATACAGCTTGTCCATCAGCCAGCGGCGCAGGCGGTCCACAGGGCCTTCGGTGGCCTCCATCAGTCCGCGGGCATAGTCGTAGTCTGGGTCGTTGCGCCACTGGAGCAGGCGGGAGGTGTCGCAGGTCAGTGTGTCGGTCGGCAAAGTCTGCATGGAGGAAGAGGTCAGAGTTGGTCGAAGTTATTAATATCCTTGTCCACGGTCACGGCATCCACCTTCTCGCGGATGTGCCCATATTGGTAGGTCATACCCAGCATGACGACGATGGATGAGACGTATGTCCCGCAGAGCATGATGACGCCCAAAAGGAATTGCAACACGTTCAGGAGCACACTATTGTCGAGTATAGCCCCGCCGCCGGCCGAGACTCCCACGATGAGACGCGCGATGTAAATCCCGTACCAAGGCACGGCGCATACGCCGCTCACGATGCTGGTAAGCAGATAACACACCAACATCACCAGGAAGGTGCTCCCCCAGAAGCGGAAGCCCTGGCGCATACTCCAGGTGAACGTGTCCCACAAGCTGCGCCCGGAGTCGTCCAATAAGTAGGCCGGATAGACGACAACCAGCGGCACGCAGCATGCCAGCATGAATACCAAAGCCGGTATCCAAAAGAAAGACACGATGAAAGTCAGCATGGCCGTGACGACACAATAGCCGATGAGGATGACACACAGGAACAGCATCAGCACGAATCCGCGCCGCAGGAAGCGGAAGAAGTCGGGTGAAAGCTCCTTCCACGTGATGCCCCGCAGCCGCTCTTCACGCCGGTCGTAAGCCGCGAGCATGGCATAGAACAAGGAATAGGCCACCAATGCACCCACCATCGAACAGATCAGGGTAAGACCATAGTAGACGCCGGTAGCCATCAACGTGCCGGTCGAAGTATCGACCGTTTCGAGAGCAACGAACACATTGGACTGCATATACATGTTCATGCAGAACGACTGCACGATGGACACAGGCAGCGTGAAAGCCACGATATACTTCAACAGGGGCTTCCAGTTCTCACGGATGAACTCGAATACGGCTGTTATCTTCGCGCCGAAATCGCGCTGCTGATAGATGTTAATCTTGGGAGAAACGTTTTCCATGAATTCTCTTTTTAGGTAAATATATGTAATAATACAAGATAAAAGCCAGCGAAAGCAGGATAAGCCCCAGGCGCAAGGCATCGGGCGCATCGGTGTGGCGCGTGAGGAAACTCTCAATGAAGCCCGCCACGACAAAGACGGGGACTGTCCCCATGACAATCTTCATCCCCCGGCGTGCAGCCAGGCGAAACGAGGTCAGACGCGGATACGTGCCGGGAAAGAGCCAGCCGTTGCCCATCGCTATGCCGGCTGCGCCGGCGATGATGACAGCCGAGATTTCGAGTGTGCCGTGCAGCCAGATGGCCAGCATGGATTCGCCCAGAAGACCCTGCTGGGCAAAGAAGGTCTGAAAAGCACCTATCATCACGCCGTTCCCGAAGAGCAGCCATCCCGTCCCGATGCTGGTGAACAACCCTGCGGCAAAGCAGAGAAACGAGACACGGATGTTGTTGACGGTAATTCCCCAGAACATCAGCCCCTCATCCATCCCCTTATAGACGGCCATCGGGTCGCCCCGTTCGATGTTGTCAATCGTCATCTCCACATAGTAGTCACCGAGGATGAAGCGGGCGAAATCCGGCTCGCCCAACTGGGAAACGACGCCCACAAGCGCACTGACCAGGAAAACGAGGAAGGAGCAGAGCAACTCGCGCCGCGCCCCGTAGACGGCCAGCGGGACTTCCGTGTGCCAGAAGGTGAGGATACGGCTCCACTTCTCGCGCTTATTGCGATACAGCTCATTGTGGAGCGAGGAAGCAAGGTTGTTCAAGTAGAGGGTGATGCGCGAACGAGGATAGTGTGTCTGCGCGAAAGCGAGGTCGGAAGTGATGTCGACATAGACATCGGCCAGACGGTCAGTCGACTGGGTGGAGGCGGTCTCGACGATACGCTCGGTCTGCCTCCATTTCTCTATGTTCTGGCGAATAAACACCACTTCTTTCATGGCTTACTAAATCTTTCTTTCTCAACAATGAAACAAAAGTAGAGGTTTTATTATACATTTGCAATGCCTCTATTGCTTTTTTCACATGGACAATACCATCATCACCGGACAATATGTGCGCATCGACCAGACACCGGCCAGCGCAGGCGAACGGCTACTGGCGCTCGCCATCGACGACATACTGCTGCTGCTCACCGTCATCGGGCTCTTCAAGCTCCATGACATCTTACACTTCACATCCGAACTGTTCGTCATCCTTCTCTGTGCCTTCATCGTGGGGTTCTACTCCCTGCTCTGTGAAATCTTCAACAACGGGCAGAGTGTGGGCAAGCGGCTGATGCACTTGCGCGTGACCCATGTGGACGGCAGCGAACCCACCATCGGCTCTTACCTGCTGCGCTGGCTGCTCTATCCCGTCGACCTGGCTTTCGGCGGCGGCCTGGGGCTGGTGTTCGTGCTCGTGACGAAGAACCACCAGCGGCTGGGCGATCTGGCGGGAGGCACGATGGTCATCAAAGAGAAGGACTATCGCCGCCTGCACGTCAGCCTCGACGAATTCGACTACCTGACGAAAGATTACAGCCCCGTCTACCCACAGGCCGCAGACCTCTCACTCGAACAGGTGAACGTCATCACCCGTACCCTCCAGACCTATAATAAGGAGCGCGAAGCACGTATCGCCCAACTTTCACGCAAGGTCATCGACACCCTCCGCCTGCCAGCCGGCACCCGTCCGGACGAAATGCTTCTCCAAACGCTCGTGCGCGACTACCAGTATTATGCGCTGGAGGAAATCTGAACATCGTTTCAAAATATTCATTCATACATATAATGGCAAAGATTACTGTAAAAGACACTGAAGTAAACGTCTTAACTATCAATGGTGAAGATTATATCTGCCTGACGGATATGCTACGGGCCAAAGATGGAGACTTCTTCATCACGGACTGGCTACGCAACCGAAATACACTTGAATTCATCGGCATTTGGGAAAAGGTCTACAATCCCCATTTTAATTATGGCGAATTCGCCATAATTAAAAGCCAATCAGGACTCAACAGTTTTAAAATCAGTGTGAAAGAGTTTGTGTCCCGCACAAAAGCCATAAGCATGCAAGCAAAAGCAGGAAGATATGGCGGGACGTATGCACACAAAGACATAGCCTTTGAGTTTGCCATGTGGATAAGCCCTGAATTCAAAATCTACATAGTCAAAGAGTTTCAACGCCTGAAAGCCGAAGAACAACGGCAACTCGGCTGGTCGGCAAAACGCGAACTGTCGAAAATCAACTACCGCATACACACTGACGCCATCAAGCACAACCTTATCCCGGAGGAAGTCACGCCGGCACAAGCCAACAGTATCTATGCCAACGAAGCCGATGTGCTCAATGTGGCCATGTTCGGCATGACAGCCAAGCAATGGAGGGAAGCTCATCCGGAACTGAAAGGCAACATACGGGACTACGCCTCCATCAACGAGCTTATCTGCCTGTCGAACATGGAAAACCTGAATGCTCTGTTCATCGAACAAGGCCTGCCCCAGGGAGAACGCCTTGTCAAGCTCAATCAAATCGCGATACACCAGATGCAGATACTGGAAAATGACAACGAACGGAAACTTCTGAAGTGAAACCGCGGGCCTGCATACGCCACAGACCTTTGCTTCCAGGCAGAAATATACTAACAATAAAACCGGCAAATTCAGAATTTATACAGATTTAATCTTTATCTTCGCCGCGGCTTGCGACAAGCACGGCCAATCCACAGCCCCAGACTATTCAACAAACACTATAACTTTATTCACCGGACTATGGAATTTATCATCGACTTTATCCTCCACATCGACCAACACATGGTCGAAATGGTGCGCGACTACCACGGGTGGACCTACGCCATCCTTTTCCTCATCATCTTCTGCGAGACGGGCCTCGTCGTCACGCCTTTCCTGCCGGGCGACTCGCTCCTGTTCGTGGGAGGAGCCATCGCCGCACAGCCCAACATGCCGCTCAATGTGCACATCCTGGCCCTCATCCTCTTCGCCGCAGCCGTGCTGGGCGACTCGTCAAACTATGCCATCGGGCATTTCTTCGGAAAGAAGCTTTTCAGCAATCCCAATTCGAAGATATTCAAGCAGAGCTACTTGGACAAGACGCATGAATTCTACCGCAAATATGGCGGGAAGACCATCATCCTGGCACGTTTCGTCCCCGTCGTGCGCACGTTTGCCCCGTTCGTGGCCGGCATGGGACGGATGCACTACACCTACTTCATGCTCTACAACGTCACGGGCGGCCTGCTCTGGGTGGCCTCGTTCATCTATGCAGGCTATCTCTTCGGCAACCAGCCCTTCATCCAGAACAACCTGAAGCTGGTCATCGTCGCCATCATCGTCATCTCGGTCATCCCGGGCGTCGTCGAGTTCATCCGCGCCAAGCGAAAAGGTTAACCACCGTTAAAAAATACCCCCTTAACACCGCCCGCGGGCCGAAAGGAAGGCGCCCGACCACGGAAAGGAGTCGGCCCGCGCCCGGAATCCTATCCGTGGTCGGGCGGCCTCTATGGGCGAAAAATGAGGTGTTTATACAAACAAAGATAAACATTTGTGTACAAATCATAAAATAAAAAGACGGCATAAAACCTTTATCGCGACTGTGAGTCTTAAGAGACGTAACGCAGCAAACGAACAATCAGATTGAAACACATAAAAACAGTATTATGAAAAAAACACTTGCACTGGGATTCATGGTAGCAGGTATGCTCGGAGCAGCGTCTTCCGCATACGCCCAATATCCCTCAATCACTCCTGAGGCGCAAGCCAAGTACAAGGAAATGATTACGAAGGCATACGCCTATGCCGATTCAGCTTGGGCCAAGGCTCTCCCCATCGTGATGAAAGAAGCCAAGGAAGGCCGTCCCTACGTGCCCTGGGCTTCCCGTCCGTGTGACCTCCCGCAGGCCAAGATTCCCGCATTCCCGGGTGCTGAAGGCGGCGGTATGTACAGCTTCGGCGGACGCGGCGGACGCGTCATCACCGTGACCAACCTCAACGACAGCGGACCCGGCTCGCTCCGCGACGCTTGCAGCCAGGGCGGTGCACGCATCGTCGTGTTCAACGTATCAGGTATCATCAAGCTCGAAACCCCCATCATCGTACGCGCTCCCTATATCACCATCGCCGGACAGACAGCTCCGGGTGACGGCGTAGTCGTCAGCGGACAGTCATTCTGGGTCGACACGCACGATGTGGTCATCCGCCACATGCGTTTCCGCCGCGGCGAAACGAAAGTATGGCACCGCGACGACTCCTTCGGCGGCAACCCGGTGGGCAACATCATGATCGACCACTGTTCATGCTCCTGGGGCTTGGATGAAAACATCTCGTTCTACCGCCACATGTATGACCCCAGCGAGGGACAATACGAGGCCAAGGAGCTGAAACTCCCGACTGTGAACGTGACCATCCAGAACACCATCTCGGCCAAGGCGCTCGACACCTACAACCACTCATTCGGCAGCACGCTGGGCGGCGAGAACTGTGCCTTCATGCGCAACCTCTGGGCCAGCAACACGGGACGTAACCCGTCAGTGGGCTGGAACGGCGTCTTCAACTTCGTGAACAACGTCGTGTTCAACTGGGTACACCGCTCCTCCGACGGCGGCGACTACACAGCCATGTACAACTTCATCAACAACTACTACAAGCCCGGTCCTGCCACTCCGAAGGAAGGCGCCATCGCATTCCGTATCCTGAAGCCCGAATCAGGCCGCAGCAAGCTCGACCACAAGGTCTATGGCCGCGTGTTTGCCGAAGGCAACATCATGGAAGGCAACGAGCGTGTGACCCGCGACAACTGGGACGGTGGCATCCAAATCGAAGACCAGGAGAACACCGACGGCTACACGGAACTGATGCGTGCCAAGGCTCCGTTTGAAATGCCCCACCTCACCATCATGAACACCCGCGACGCTTACGACTACGTGCTGAAGAACGTGGGCGCGACCATCCCCTGCCGCGACGCCATCGACCAGCATATCATCGAGGAAGTGCGCACCGGCAAACCGTACTACGTCGAGAAACTGCCGAAGGAAAACACCTATGGCGACGTGTGGGGCTTGGCTGAAAAGTCACAGAACAAAGACGGCTACTTCAAATACCGCCGCATGGGTAACGACTCCTACAAGCTCGGCATCATCACCTCGCCGGCACAGATGGGCGGCTTCCCCGAATATCACGGTACTCCGTATGTCGACACTGACGGCGACGGCATGCCTGACGAATGGGAAAAAGCCAACGGCCTGAATCCGAATGACCCGAGCGATGCCAACGGCGACTGCAACGGTGACGGATACACCAACATCGAGAAATACATCAACGGAATCAGTACCAAGAACAAAATTGACTGGACTGACCTGAAAAATAACTATGATACTTTGGCAGAAAAAGGAAAATTGATGTAATTTTGCGGCAATGAAAACGAAGATTCATTTCATACTGTTTTTCCTCCTGCTCGTCGGCATGTCCGCTTCGGCACAGACCGTACAGCTCAACGAGGAAAACCGTGATGCGGACTATGTGAAGACCATCTGCGACCGCTCACAGAAGATTGTCGACGGGCTGGGCCTGACAGACCAAGAGACGGCACTCAACGTGCGCAACGTCATCGCCAACCGTTACTTCCTGCTCAACGACATCTACGAAAAGCGCGACGCAGCCGTCAAGGAGGCCAAAGAAAAGCTTACCGGCGACGCCAAGAACGCGGCTGTGCAAGCAGCCGAAAACGCCAAGGACAGCGAGCTCTTCCGCCACCACTTCGAGCTGGAGTCAAACCTCTCGCTCTATCTGGACGATGCACAAATCGAAGCCGTCAAAGACGGCATGACCTACGGAGTGGTCAAAAAGACCTACGATGCCCATTGCGACATGATTCCCACTCTGAAGGACTTCGAGAAGAAGCTGATCCTGGCCTGGCTGAAAGAGGCACGCGAATATGCGATGGATGCTGAGAACTCCAGCAAGAAGCACGCAGCCTTCGGCAAATACAAAGGCCGCATCAACAACTACCTGTCAAAGCAGGGATACGATCTGACCAAAGAGCGCGAGGCGTGGTACGAACGCATGAAAGCTCAAGGAAAGAAATTTTAAACACTGGCTATTCAACCTACATACATATAGGAAATAAGCACAGATCTTTAAATGTTATAATTGATTAGTTAGACTTACTAAGCCGTCCCGGTTGTGAAACTAGGACGGCTTTTCTTTTGCCCGCACGGGACGCACAGAAGCCAGAAAGAAGACGGGAGCATTGACGGACATAAAAAAGACTCCCGGACTTATCGCAAGCCCGGGAGTCTAACTCAAATCATTTCAAATCTCTCAAATTCTTAAATTCTTAAATTCGCTACGTGAAATTGACAAGTCTATAAAAATGTTGCCATGAATAGATTCATCCAACATCTACTTACTTGGAAAATCAAAATCTTTTTACCTTTCTATTACCTATTGGGCATATCGTTTCATTTATGCCTTCAAACTGATTGTTATCCTTTTCGCTTCACAACACGATGCAAAGATAGAGTCAGACTCAACAGGATACAAATCATCGAAAAACTTTCGATGAAAAAAAGCCTTTTTATTGACCTATGTCAAGGCAATGAAAGCAAAAGACCGTTTTCGAACACGGCGGGAAGGCACATTGCTTAAATATGATTACAAAACAGACGCTTCCGGCACCCGGGTGCCGGAAGCGTCTGCCGCGTTGTCTCCCTGACTTGCAGGAAAGAGAAGCAGAACAAGTCACTTCTTCTTCCGCCAAGCCCATCCTTCCTCACTGAAGTCAGGCTCGTCGTCGTGGAAAGGTTGGTCTTTCTGGAAGAACTGGCGCCAGTCGTCCTTCTTCCTCGAAGAGCGCGGCTCGGCATAGGCTTTGTCCTTGGCTTTCAAAGCCTTGCCTTTGGCAGGAGCCGGCTTGGCGTCACGCTCCGCACGGCGTCCTTTCGGCGCGGGACGACGCGGAGCGTTCTCCTCCGGCGCATCGTCTGCCACCTCGACCACCACTTTACGGCCGTCCACCTTCACCTTGCTGAGAGCCTGGACGACGGTCTGCGCCTGCCTTTCGTCCACTTCGAAGAAGGAGAAATTCTTCATCAGGTCGATGCGGCCGACATTTATCTTCTTGCCACGCGTGTTGCGGTTGATGAGGTCGATGATTTGGGATGCATAGAAATTGTCCGTCTTGCCCAGGTTGAGGAAGAGACGCGTATAGCCCGGTTCGGCCCGGTGATTGCCCTTGCGGTCGCCCTTAGCCTCCTTGCGTTCTCGCGGACGGCGGTCGGCGACGGTTTCTATCTCAGGTGCATTGCGGTAGTACTCCAGGAAACGGTTGAATTCAAGCGACACCATGCGCTTGATGATGTCCTCCTTGTCCAGCCAGTCGAGCTTGCGGTAGACATCAGGCAGAAAGTCGGCGATTTCTTCTTCGTTGACCTTCACCTTCTCGATGTCGTCGATGACCTTGATGAGCTGCTTCTCGCATATCTGTTTGCCCGTGGGCATCTCGCCGGGGACAAACTTCTTGCCGATGATTTTCTCTATCTCGCGCAGGCGTCCTTTCTCGCGCAGGTTGACGATGGCGATGGACGTACCCGTCTTCCCGGCACGGCCCGTACGTCCGCTGCGGTGGGTGTAGCTCTCCACGTCATCAGGCAGGCCGTAGTGGATGACGTGCGTCAGGTCGTCCACGTCGAGCCCGCGGGCGGCCACGTCCGTGGCCACGAGCAGTTGCAGGTGGCGCTGGCGGAACTTCTGCATGACGATGTCACGCTGCTGCTGCGAGAGTTCGCCGTGGAGGGAGTCGGCGTTATAGCCGTCCTGGATGAGCTTGTCGGCGATTTCCTGCGTCTCCTTGCGCGTGCGGCAGAAGATGATGCCATAGATTTGAGGATAAAAGTCCACGATGCGTTTCAGGGCGAGATATTTATCCTTGGCGTGGACCATGTAGTACACGTGGTTCACGTTCTTGTTTCCTTCATTCTTCACGCCGATGGTGATTTCCTTCGGGTCATGCAGGTAATTTTTGGCAATGCGGGCTATCTCCGGGCTCATCGTGGCCGAGAAGAGAAGCGTGTTGCGGTCTTTAGGCACATCGGCCAGGATGGCGTTGATGCTGTCGGTAAATCCCATGTTGAGCATCTCGTCGGCCTCGTCCATGACCACATCGCGTATGGTGGCAAGGGAGACCACGCCACGCTCCATGAGGTCAATCAGGCGGCCCGGCGTGGCGACGATGATGTGCACGCCGTTTTTCAGGCCACGTATCTGGCTTGCGATGGACGAACCTCCATAGACGGGCTGCACACGCAGGCCGTCGACATATTTAGAATAATCAGTGAGGTCGCCTGCTATCTGGAGGCAGAGCTCACGGGTGGGACACAGGACAAGTGCCTGGGGCACTCTGTCTTTCACTACAATCTTCTGGATAAGCGGCAAACCAAATGCGGCTGTTTTACCAGTTCCGGTCTGGGCTAGGGCTACGACGTCGTTCCCGTTTCCGAGCAGATAGGGAATCACTTCCTCTTGTACGGGCATGGGGCTCTCATACCCCAGCTCAGTGATGGCTTTCAGTATTTCCTCGGAAACACCTAACTCTTGAAATGTCTTCATTTAAAATCCTTTGTTTACGGCCGCAAAGATACGATGATTTCCCGCAGCAGACGGCATGAAGCGAGGTGTATTTCAGCCGGCAAGGAGCAGAATGGTGAAAATTGCTCTCTCAAAGAGCAAAAAACGGCAAAAATTGCTCTCTCGGAGAGCAAATACTTCCTATCTTTGCTTCCGGACAATTATTCAACTCATTTACAGCATGGAAAAGCTACAACAACACTTCGCCAAACTGCTGCGGGAGACAGACACCCGCTTCCACCGCTACCTGTACGGACATATCAACTGGGCGAACCGCATGGTGGGCCTCACCGGCCCGCGCGGCGTGGGCAAGACGACCCTCGTCCTGCAACACATCAAGGAAAATCTTCCCCGGGACACATCGCTCTATGTCACGGCCGAGGACTTCTACTTCTCCACCCACCGTCTCGCCGACTTGGCCGACGACTTCGAAAAGATGGGCGGCACGCACCTGTTCATCGACGAAATCCACAAATACCCCGACTGGTCCAAAGAGTTGAAACTCATCTACGACTACCACCCCGGGCTGCACGTGACGTTCACCGGCTCGTCGGTGCTCGACATCAACAAGGGAGCCGCCGACCTGAGCCGGCGGGCGGTAATGTACCGGATGCAGGGACTTTCCTTCCGTGAATACCTGGAGCTGTTCCGCGGCATCCGCATCGGCGTGCATGCCTTAGGCGACATCCTGTCGCATCGGGTGGAGTGCCCCGACGACTTCCACCCGCTGCCCCACTTTGCCGACTATCTGCGCCAAGGCTACTACCCCTTCGCCCTGGACGGCGACTTCGACTTGCGCCTGCAACAAATCATCAACCAGACGCTCGAAGCCGACATCCCGCAGTATGCAGGCATCAACGTGTCCACGGCACGCAAGCTCAAGCAGCTGCTGGCCATCATCGCGCGGAGCGTGCCTTTCAAACCAAACATCAGCAGCATCGCCCAGATGCTGGGAGCCAGCCGCAACAGCATAGCCGACTACTGCCTCTACATCGAAGAAGCCGGCTTCATCGCCCAACTGCGCGACGCCACGGGCGGCATCCGCGGATTGGGCAAAGTGGACAAAATCTATTTGGACAACACCAACCTGGTCCAAGCCCTCGGACGAGAAAACGCCGACAAGGGAAACCTGCGCGAAACGTTCTTCTTCAACCAGATGCGCGTGACACACGACGTCATCGCCTCGCCCGTGTCGGATTTCCGCATCGGAGACCTCACCTTCGAAGTGGGAGGACGGAACAAGAAACAAAAGCAACTGCAAGGCATCGACAAGGGCTACGTGGTGAAAGACGATATCGAAACAGGCTACGCCAACGTCGTCCCCCTCTGGCAGTTCGGCCTGACCTACTGAACCCTTCGCGGACAAATCGTACGCATTTTTCAAAACCTGAGTCCTCGCTCCGGACAGTGGGGACACAGCCGCTGCCCGCAAGCGAAGCCTGTCGGCACACTTTCCGCAAACAGCTGTAAACAAAGCGGTTGACAACTGGAATCCATCCCCTCCTTTCGGCCCGAGAGCGGAAAGGAAGGGAAGCGAGCACCGAAAGGAGTCCGTCCGTGTCCACCCTCCTTTCGGCTCACAAGCGGAATAAAGGCCTGGCGCGGACAGCCTCCAGGAAATCCCCGCACGGAGGCTTTTATATAAAATGAATTTACTACTAAAAACATCGAGGCTATCCGCAACACAAATGCAATCACGCAAATGCCCCCAACAAGCCAAACTGCCACCACAAACAACCGGGCTGATACATAGGAAACAGCCACCTAAACACATTTTCAGAGAGTAAAGAGTTAAAATCACACCAGTGCAACATCAGTCCTCTCTTTTGATACTATTTTACCCCCCCCCGAACGCTTTTTAACATACCTTCGCAGCGGTTTATTTCATTAAAAACCAGCCAATGCGAAAAGCACATTGACAAAGCACAAGCCCGAAAAACACAACCTTTTGACGACCTCTCGGGAAAGAGCGACACCCATTGTACTTGCGCACGGACTAAACTGAACAAACTTTAGATAGAATTATACTTTTGTTTAACTTAAAAATCCCTAGTTAAGATGAAAACCAAACTTATCGGGAGTCTGGCATTTCTGACCGCAGTTCTTCTCACAGCTTCTTGTGCAAGGGGCGTGGATGAAGAATCATTTTCTGCAGGAGTGACCAATACCCAACTAGAATCGCCCACCATTGACGAGGCGTCGTTTTCAATCCTTACCAATCCGGATGGCACGGAAAGCATCAAGCTCGCATGGCCGGTGGTATACGGAGCAGGTGGCTACTTGTGTAATGTGCAATGTGTGGAAAATCCCGAAGACGAGTCCGTCACCGCGGAAAATCCCCTTACCGTCATTCAGGACAGCATCATCGACGGATGCTCTGTGGCTTTTGCAAAAATCGAAGACGCTGTCTACAACATCAGTGTGAAGACGCTCGGCAACGACAAGCTCAACAACACCGACGCTACCGAAGCGACGACCTACCAATATTCGGCCCTCGTGCCCGCGACCACCATCCCCGCAGGCTCTGACATCGCTGAATACATCAATGCCAACCTGACCAACAGCGACAAGGAGCAAGGCTTTGCCCTCGAAGCCGGACAGACTTACACGCTCAACAGCAAGGTGGACTTCGGTTTGAATCAAATCACCCTGCGCAGCACGGCTACCAACGGCGCACATCCGCGCGTCATCGTGGGTGCTGAAGGTACGCTCATGACACAGGCGGGACTAAAGATTAAGTTTATCGACTTCGATTGCACGAATGCCACGCAAACGAGCCTTATCACCCTGAGTGACACGCCGGACGCTTCCATCTTGAACAAAAACCTCGGATACACAGGTGGCAGCCTAAAGGATTGCTATATCATCGAGAAACCTGTTATAGTGCAAGACTGCAACGTGAAGAACTTGAAAGGAAGCATCCTCTACGCCAACAAAATCAGTTGGGGATTGAAAGATTTCCGCATCGTGAACTGTATCATGCAGCTGGCTAATGATAGCAAAACATTCATTGACCTCTCAGAAACAAGTGGAAGTACAAGCCTTATCAAGAGTTTGAGCATTGAAAAGAACACATTCTACAATATAAAGGACAATAGCTCCAAGTATTTCATCCGCTATGCAAACTCAAGTAACGCACAACCAAAGAAAGTTTTTGGCGACAATCAAAATTCTGCAACATTCTCGTTAAAGAACAATACGTTCAGCAAGATGATGTCTGGAAAAGATTTTGGAAATAATATGCCCAACACCAACACGCTGATCACCATCTTGGAGAACAACATCTTCTATGATACTTATAGAATCAACAAAGCCCTTCCCACTCAAGGAGAAAGAACTTACAAGAACAACATCATTTGGGGAGTAACAAAGAGCATAGATGGAAATGACCTTTCGCGTACTGATTCAAACGGTAATACTATTGCTACGGAAGAAGATCCAGGCTTCGGCATGATTCTCCAAGAACTTGACTTAGACCAAACAAATGGTGGTGTAAACTTCACTCCGCAAGGAACCAAAGTAGGTGACCCACGTTGGTTATAATCAAACAAAACGTTTCATTAACTAAGTATCGAATCAATGGAATACAATCATATATTAAAGATAGGTCTTGGCGCCATGTTGGCCGTCGGCACATGCACGTCGGCATTCGCCCAAGCAGAAATCACATACAAAGGCACTGTGGTCGATGAAACAGGCTTGCCCATCATCGGCGCAGCCGTAAAAATAGCGGGGCAGACCCAAGGCGGTGCCATCACCGACCTCGATGGTAACTTCACCATCAAAGTGCCCCAGGGAGCGACTGTGGAAATTTCCTACATCGGCTACTCCACTGTGCGCATCACCGACTTCAAGCAGACTAACATCGTGATGAAAGAAGACACGCAACAACTCGACGAAGTGGTCGTCGTAGGTTACGGCGTGCAGAAAAAAGCCCACTTGACAGGTGCCATCTCCACCGTGCCTGTCGATGAAATTCAGGACCTCGTGGGTGGAGACCTGGCCAGCTCATTAAGCGGATTGGTCAACGGTTTGAGCGTAAGTGGCGGTGATGCCCGTCCGGGAGCTCCAGCCCGTCTGTCAATTCGTGGTTCAGGCGATGTATCAGCTTTGGGCTCGACAGCACAAGAACCGCTGTTCGTCATCGACGGCTTCATCTATCCGAATGACGTGAAGGTGGGCAACACCATGCAAAACCTTGGCTCGGAAGCCTTCAACAACCTCGACCCGAGCATGATCGAGAGCATCTCCGTGTTGAAGGATGCCGCAGCAGCCGTCTATGGTGCGCGTGCAGCCAACGGTGTCATCCTCGTCACCACGAAGAAAGGCAAACAAGGTGCACCGCAAATCTCTTATAGTGGTTCGTTCGGTATCACCGACGCCGTGAGCCACACTAAAATGCTGAACTCTTACGACTACGGACGCTTGTGGAACGCCGTGAAAGCAGCCGACCCGCTCGACACGACGCTCAACCCGCAGCTCGACCTCTTCCAAGCCGACGAGCTTGCAGCCATGCGCGGCCTGAACTATAACCTGCTCGACAAATATTGGGAGACAGGTATCACGCAAAAACACAGTGTCAACCTGAGTGGCGCGAGCGAAAAGGCCAACTATTATGCCGGCATTTCCTACTTCGACCAAGAAGGTAACCTCGGCAAGCTGGACTATAACCGCTGGAACTTCCGCGCCGGTGTCGATCTCCAGATAGCTAAAGGCTTCAAAGCCAGCTTGCAGGTGTCGGGCGACTACGGAAAGAAAGACAACCCGCTCGTGAAAGTGGGCGGCACGAACACGGAAAATGACTACCGCCGCCTGATGTACCGTCCGCGCTATATCCCGGAATACGTCAACGGGCTCCCCGTCGCATCCTACGGCATCAGCAATGAAAAGAAAGGTGGCGACCAAATCTACCACTTTGATGTACTCCAGAACAATGGTGACTACAGCAGTTCCATGAGCCAGAACCTCACCATCAACGGTAGCCTGGAATATGACTTCAGCCACATCTCCTTCTTGAAAGGCTTGAACGTGCGCTTCTCCTACGCCAAGAGCATCAGCACGAACAAGAACAACCAATATGGTACAGAATACAGCCTCTATCAGATGGTACGCCGCTCCGGTAGCGGACAGCACCTCTACACGCCCATTCCCGGACAAGAAGCTGAATACGAAGCCTTGATGACGGAGAACAACTTCCAATTGGCCAACAACGGTACGACCATCAGCAACGGCGACATGCTTACCCGCACGATGGACCGCTCCGACAGCTACCAGATGAACCTCACCTTGTCATACGCCCGTGACTTCGGCGAACACCACGTGAGTGCTCTCTTCTCCATCGAAAAATCGGAGACTGAAAGTGAATGGATGACAGGCCAAGTGACAGACCCGTATGAGTTCACCACCGGTCAATCCAACTCCGTAGGCCCAGACAGCGAGATGTCCACCTCCTGGACACGCGCCGAATCCGGTACGCTATCCTACATCGGTCGTATCAACTACGCCTACAAAGATCGCTACCTGGCTGAGTTCCTCGTCCGTTCGGACGCTTCCACCAAGTTTGCACCTGAGAACTACTGGGGTACTTTCCCCTCATTCTCCGCAGGTTGGGTGATGTCAGAAGAGAACTGGTTCCGTGACAACGTCAAGTTCATTGACTACTTGAAACTCCGCGCTTCGTTCGGTCTGACCGGTCGCGACAACACCACGCCGTGGCAGTGGATGCAGACCTACGGTACAGATAAAGACAAAGGTCCAGTCTTCGGAACAGGACTGGAAAACACCGCAGGCAGCCACATCTCCCTGAACAAGAACAACTCAGCTGTCAACCGTGACGCACACTGGGACAAGACCTATAAAGCCAACATCGGACTCGACTTCAACGTCCTGGACAACCGCTTGGCCTTCAACATCGACGGTTACTATGAATGGAACCGCGAGATGCTGACCAACTACTCAGCTTCCGTGCCAGGCACTGTCGGCACTCAGTCGGCCAAAGTAAACTACGGTGAACTCGACAGCTACGGTATCGAAGTGGGCATTACCTGGCGCGACAACATCGGCGAAGACTTCAAGTATAAAATTGGAATCAACACCGGCTATACCGACAACAAGGTGCTCATGATGGACTGGGAGACCGACTACCTATTCCGTCAAATCACCAAAGGCGACCGTACCGACCAAGGTACATGGGGTATGCAGTGCCTCGGCATGTTCCGCAGTTTCCAGGACATCGATGAATACTTTGCGAAGTATAACATCACGTCCTACATGGGTATGTCGAAAGACGAGGTACGTCCGGGTATGCTTATTTATAAGGATGTGCGCGGCGCTTTGCAGGAAGACGGCACCTACGCCGGTCCTGATGGCATCGTGGACGAAGACAACGACCAAGTGGAACTCTGCCACCGCAGCAATCCCTACGGCCTGACAGCCAATCTGAGCGCTGAGTGGAAAGGCATTTCGCTGACGGCACAAATCGGCGCAAGCTGGGGAGGATATAGCTTCATCGACGGCTCTGCACTCAAAGCTGAAGGTAATCTGGAATACTCCAACATGCCTTCCATCTGGAACGTGGACAACATGTATTCCTATCAGGACGTGTATGACGCATCGGGCAACCTCGTGGTGGCTGAAAACCGCAATGCCAAGTATCCGAACTTGAACTACAGCGATGTAAACAGCGTGACATCAACCTTCTGGCGCATCAGCAGTACACGCATCAGCCTCAATCGCCTGACGCTGGCATACGCCATCCCGTCAAAGTGGATTAAGACCATCGGCATACAAAGTTGCCGCTTCAATGTCACCGGACAAAACCTGTTCAGCTTCTACAATCCCTATCCTGACAACTTCATGGACCCGATGAGCAGCTACGACAGTTATCCGACTTTGAGAAAATTCACCGTTGGTGTTAATATTTCATTCTAACACGAAAAACAAACGACAATGAAAAGAACAAACATAAAACTATTTGCCCTTGCCTTGACAGCCACTGCCGCATTCTCAGCGTGCAGCGACCAATTCCTGCAAGACAAGAAAAACTACGATAGTGCCAGCGAAGACGTATATAACTACGTCAGCGGCGCCACCGGACGTGTGAACGATGTCTATTGGTTCTGCCAACCCACTGAAAACAGCAGTCCGGGATGGAAGAACCCCAGCACCGGTTCGGCCGACATGCTCTCCAAGTGTACGGAAGAATACAGCGGCTTCGACAAGTTCAACGACCCGCAGACTGAATTGACCTACCTGAGCGGAAACAACACCGTGCCTGATTTTTTCCAGGGACAGGCCAACAACGTCCGTGAATCAGCTTGGGGACGCATCCGCAACTGTAATGACGTCATCCGCGGCATCAATGGCGGAGACATCCCCCAGGAAGACAAAAACCGCCTGCTCGGACAAGTTTACTTTTGGCGTGCATGGTGCTACTACAACCTGCTGAAGTGGTATGGAGGAGTGCCCATCATCACAGAGGTACAAGACCCTACGGCTGAGGCTCAAGTGCCGCGCTCCAGCACGAAAGCGACCCTCAACTTCATCTGCAGCGACCTGGACACGGCCAAAGACCTCCTGCTTAACGTGTCATACGGAGATGCCGACTACGGACGTGTCACTGCCGGAACGGCCATGGCACTGAAGGGACGTGTGCTCCTCCTCTGGGCCAGCCCGCTCTTCAACCGCGCCAACGACGAACAACGCTGGAAAGACGCCTACGACTTCATGAAAAACGAAGCCATGCCCATCATCGACGGCTGCGGCTATGGCTTGGCTAATGAAAGCTATACGGAAAACGCAGGCAACTGGGCCACAATCTTCACACCCGCAGGCGGCGCGAAGAGCCCGGAAGCTGTACTCGTCACACTGTATAACACCATCAGGCCGGGCGGAGTCCCCGACTATGCCCGCAACAACGGCTGGGAACAAAGCATCCGCCCGTCCAACACGCTGGGCGGCGGAGGAAAGACTCCTTCGGAAATGATTGTCAGCCTCTTCCCGATGGCCGACGGCAAACGTCCGAGCAACACGACATCTTACAGCAAGCTGCCGGCATCACAATACCGCTACGAACAAGAAGCCCCGTTCATGAACCGTGACCCGCGCTTCTATCGCACTTTCGCCTTTCCTGGCGTGCGCTGGGCTTTCAGTGGCGACCCAAGAATCTCCGGCTCAAACATGTATCCGTATAGCGGATCGGACTACGTGCTCTGGAACTATGTGTGGTATAACAAAGCCGAAGACCGTGACAACGTGGAATCCAGCAACACCTTCGGTTCGGATGCTCTGCTGGGCAATGCCAAAGGTTTCTACGTGCGCAAGCGTTCCGACGACTTCGACGTGAACAACTCTCCGCTCTATAAATTTGACCGCGACGACCGCCGCTTCGGCATGTCGGCCATGCCGTGGATGGAAATCCGCTACACAGAAGTACTTCTCAACCTGGCCGAAGCAGCTTGCGGCGCAGGTGAGATGAGCGAAGCTGTCAGCATCCTCCAAAGACTGCGCCACCGCGTGGGCTATACAGGAGACTGCGGCCTCGCATCCAACCTGAGCAGCGACCAGGCAGCCTGCATGTCAGCCGTGCTCTACGAACGCCAAATCGAACTTGCTTTCGAAGGCAAACGCTTCGACGACATGCGCCGCTGGATGTTGTTTGACGGAGGAACGGGCACGGTGGATGGTGCTCCCGCAAGCTGGAAACTCACTGGTTGGGATGGCAACACTTGTACGTGGCTAGGGTATCCGCAGATGAATGGACGCCGCCGCGACAACTTCGAATTCCGTGTGAAAAATGACTACAACAATGGTTTGGGTGAACGTGAATGGCCGACCAATACGGAAAGCAATTACGTGAAGGACAATCCCGACCCGCTCTGCGGCATCGCCTACGGCACGGATGGCAGCACACTGAATGGCGAACGTGCCGATGCAGCCATCGACTTGCGTGAACCCGTCGCCTTGCAACAAGACGCCCTGAAGGCCTTCTACGAGAAATACCTGACGTATAAGAAGAAGAAAGGCGACTCGTTTGACTCCAACCACAGCGAGCTGTATTTCAACTTCCGCCCGCAATACTACTTCCCGGGCCTGACCCAAGGAGCAATGAGCCAGAACCCGTCTGTGGAACAAGTCATCGGTTGGGGTGACCACAACCACGGTGGCGCCAACGGAACTTTCGACCCGCTGGCTGAATAAAAAGACTGTATTCAATACACACGATAAACACAAGAAGAAGAATCTTGTGCTTTGTTAAAACAAAAGTTTATATAGCGAAAGCCCCGTCTGTGAAGATAGGGCTTTCTTTTTGTATGTGTAGAAACACAGCTTTTTGACTTCTGGGACTATTTAGCACCTCATTGTGACTAATTGTCACTCATTCGAACGATAAAGCCGACTGTCAGAACTATTCAACGACTACCTTTGCATGGTAATTCTATTATAATTCAATCACATGATGACAAATGTAACTAAAAGAAGGTCGTTGGACGAAGAAGAGGGCGGATACGCCAGCCTGACAGACGATGAATTTACAGAGATCATGGGATCGGATCCTTCCACGTGGTACATCAAGATTATCACCGGCGGCCCGGCATTTACCAACCAATATGACCTGAGCAACCAGCAGTCCACAGGCGACCGGGAAGGCGGTTACTACTCCTCCGGCGACTCCGACCTTTTCGAACAAGGGAGTGAGGATGCAAACAAATACCTGCCACTCACCAACCGGAACTACAATTACAGCCCTGACATCATGCTCCAAGGCTTTGGCTACTACACACGAACCGGCAACCAGCTCTTCACCCCCGTCACCGGCGGAGAAGCCCACGTCTACATCCGGATAAAACACTGGACGGGCAGCGGAGAGCCTACGGACGAATGGCTGCTGGACGACACGGGCGCATTGCAGACGGAAGTGGACATGGGAGGCACTACCGTTCCGGCAAACAACAGCTTCCACATCTACGGCTTGCTGATGGACATCTGGCAATTCCAAAGCGCATGGGAGAGCGCAGGCGGAGACGCCGCAGCCAATGCGACCAGAAGCACAGGCGGCATGCGCACGTTCACGCTGAAAGACGCGAAAGTCGTCTGCGAGACCTTCTGATGACGAAAGATTGCATACATTTTTTTGAATTATAATCGAAAGAAAGAGGTTGTGTCGAAAGGGAAAAATCCAACAAAGACACGGAGAAGCAGAGAGCATGTCGCATAAATCAGAAAAAAATAAAAACTCTGAGCTCGTGCGTCTCCAGTGTGTTGGAAATCCATCTTGACACAGCCTCTTCTTGCTAATGACACGACAATGAAAGCGCATATAAAAAGTGATTTCCTTATACGGACCATTGCCAACGAAAAAGTGCTGATAGGCAACGGAGAACAAATCAACTTCTCCAAAATGCTGATGCTGAACGACACGGCAGCCTTCGTCATCGAAGAACTGCAAAAGCAGGCTGTTCCCGTCGATGTGGAGACATTGGCACAATGCCTGGCCGACAGCTACGAAGTGTCCCTCCCCGAAGCGCTGGCCGACGTGAAAACGTTGATGACTCAACTGGAGAGCCAAGGCGTAGTCATGCTGGAGTGACAACCATCCTCTACTTTCCACATTATCCCAGCACAAAAACCAAGAAGCTGCCTGGGACTTATCGCCCAAAGAACACACAAAAGCCGGATACACAGCCGGACATCCGGACAGCTTTCGAACATTCAACATTTTTCCAAACACTCCACGACGAAGGCCGACAGCGAGCCGTCTTCCGACAAATGCCTTATTGTCAACAAGAAAGCACCGCCGTGGAAGCACCTTAACAGAAGCTGAGAGCCGGAACTAAGGAAGCCGGGAACGGAAAGGAGGGTAAGGCCGGACGGTCTCCTTTCCGCTCCCGGCTTCCATTAAGTCCCTGTCCGGGAGAGACAGACATGTTGCTTCTTTTCGCTAATCCGACACGCCAATCCGAATGATTTGCCCACATCTTGCCGACACGGCCGCATGATGGGTGATGAAGATGAAAGTATATTCAATTTACTGTTCACCAGATGGGCTGCGTTTTTATATTGCCGCCAGTCATCTTTCCCGGCTTTTCGGATGATGGGCAAGAGGTAGGGAGAGCCGGAAGTGTCATACTTGTCGACAATCTCCTGCATGGGCTTTTCCCACTTTATGAACAATAGCTGGTGGGTCTTCTGCCTACGATAAGTCAACACACCGTTTTGCAAATCTTTCTTTTTCAAATAGGCCATGTCCACAAACGACATCCCGCGGGTGTAGAAGCTGAACATGAACATGTCCCTGGCATAGTCCATGGAAGGCATCAAGTCCAAATCACGAATCTGCCGAATCACCTTGGCCGACACAGCCCGCTTGACTGTCTTGTCAATGCCGGTATAGACGTGCTTGAACGGGTTTCTCTGCATGGTGAGTTCTTGCTCGACCGCACGGTTATACATGGCACGAAGATTCCTCATGTAGAAAGAAGAACTGTTCGGACAAATGCCATTGGACTTCAAGTAGCTCTCATATTCCATCATCAGGTTGACATCCAGTTCGTCAAGCGGGATGTCCCCGTGGATGTTCCTGAATCGGATGAAACTGTTGAGCGCGGTGGTATAGGTTTCTGCCGTGCGCTGTTTTCCCACCTGCCTCATCTGTGCAATCAGCCTTTTGCAAAACGAAAAAAAACCGTCCTTGCCGAAAGAGGTAAGAAAAAGCGCCACGACATCATCGGAAGTAAATACACCCCCGGCATGTCCAAGTCTCGACAAAATGTCGTTCAAGCGGGCAACATCGGATTTAAGACGTGCATCCAAAGATTGCAAATAGCAGAACCGTCCTTTATCACATGCTGCCTGAAAAAGAATCCGTCCCTCAGCACCGTCCCATTCCATCGGATAGATTTTATATCCGACACTTATCTGACGCACCACTCGATTATGAATCACTTGATAATACAATATACCTTCCTTTCTATCGACAGAAGAGGTACGAAATTTCACTTTAACTGTAGCCATATATCTTATTGTATCAGGAGCAAACTAATGAATAGTCTCCAATCTATTCCATAAATGTCATAAAGATTACATAAAGAAAAAGAAAAAGGCACACTCATAAAGAGTTGGCATGCAATACACAAGAAAATACATACCCCACACATCTCCGCATTTTTCAATCATGTCTCCTCCGAAGAGCTGATATGGTAAAGAAAAGAACCTGCTGGGAAAATCTTCCTGCTTCATGCTGCATTCTTCATTAAAATGCTTTTCTTTGCCCGACTAACCAAAAGAACGCCAAAAAGCATGTCTACGATTATCTATCCTTCTCCCATTTTCGGTCCCGTACATAGCCGTCGACTGGGAGTGTCCCTGGGCATCAATCTGATGCCGGGAGACGGTAAAGTGTGTACGTTTGATTGCGTCTATTGTGAATGCGGTTTCAATGCGGACCACCGTGCACACCTGCGCCGCCCGACCCGCGAAGAGGTGCGCGAAGCACTGGAAGTCCGCCTGCAAGACATGAAAGCCAACGGCCCGGCCCCTGACGTGCTGACTTTTGCCGGCAACGGCGAACCGACCGCCCACCCGCATTTTCCTGAAATCATGGATGACACGCTGGCCCTGCGCGACCGCTATTTCCCGGCGGCCAAGGTGAGCGTGCTGAGCAATTCGACCATGCTCCACCGTCCGGAGGTGGTGGCTGCCCTGAAGCGCATTGACAACAACATCCTGAAGCTCGACACCGTGGATGCCGATTATATCCGTCGGGTCGACCGTCCGACGGGGGCATACGACGTGAAGCAAGTCATCGAACAGCTGAAAGCCTTCCACGGACATCTCATCATCCAGACCATGTTCATGAAAGGAACGCACGACGGAATTTCCGTGGACAACACCGGTGACCGCTACGTCCTGCCTTGGATAGAGACCGTCAAACAAATCGCGCCAAGCCAGGTAATGATATACACCATCGACCGCGAAACGCCTGACAAGCATCTCGAAAAAGCCTCGCACGAAGAACTCGACCGCATCGCAGCACTCCTGCGCGAGTCCGGCCTGGATGTGTCAGTGTCTTATTGAAAACAACAAGCCGGCCTATCGACGGAGAGATGGATTTCTCCTTGTCGATAGGCCGGCTTCAATCTTTTTATCAAAATCTTACCCTCAGTTGCAGTTGGAGGTCCTGCTTGTGGCGTCCTTCGATTTCCTGCGTTCCCGAACCGATACGGTCCCGGTCGAAATATCCGGTATAAACATACTTGACAATCACTGTGAACAGCTTGTTGACAGACCAACTTCCCCACAGGTAGGCATGTACTCCATGTCCGTAGGAAGAAGGAAATGAAAACGTGTAGAGCAGGCCGCGCTCGTAAGAATAAACTCTTGTATCATAACTGTCTGTATGAAAATAGCTGCCTCCGGCCTCACACTGCACGGGCTTCGCAGACGGTCTCCAGGCGACGGACTGGGACAACTGGAAACCCTGTTCATTGCCCTCGGAAATGAAAGACTTATGCACATAGTCAAGCGTAGTTTTCAACATCCATTCGGGCATTGCCTGCCAGCGGAGCTGTGTCTTGACCGTATGGCGGTCGTCCGGAGCAGTTCCCTTGCGGCCATCGTCTTCCATCGTAAAATCTTTTCCCTTATTCTTGAAGCGGTAACGCAACAACCAGTCGACACGCTCTCCCATACGCCCCGTGAACTGCGTGAAAACTTCCACTCCCTTCGAACCGGGGACGGAGACTCTGTATTTCGGAGCGGGAAAACGAAAGCAGTCTACGTAGGCCGTCGCCTTCAGCTTATCGCCCAACGCGGCTTCCATCCCCACATAAAGCCCGTTTTCATTGCGCACACGTCCGCCTTCCTCGAAAGCACGGGCATGAATGCCTTCGAAGTCCTTCGCATAGTAACGGTGGAGGACAAGCACACTCCAGGAAGGAGAAAAACGATAGGCCAAGGCATTGAGCGTAGCCAAAGCTCCGTTGCCTCCTAAAGCTGTCTCGCCGACGAAGGAAAAGCGATGGCCGTCCCAACGATAGTCCACTCCCAACGCACCAAACTCACGTCCGCGCGGGTCGTACTGCTGGTAAGAGCGTTGCGGTTTGAACGCCCTGTTGAAAACAGTATAAACACCTGTCAAACCAATGTTGAAAGTCGGAGTTTCATAGGATAAATGCAATCCAGCCAAGTGGTTATGAACGTTGTGCTTCTTCGACATATCCAACGGCGTACGGTGATAACCGTCAGTTTTCAACGAAGTTATGAACTCATCCTTCAGTGTGGCGTCGCGTTCGCGAAACGAATAAAACCCGGTCAGTCCCACCCGGCCAAACTGCCAGGCTGCGGCCATGCCTCGCAAATAGTCATCTTCACTCGTCGAGGAATGTTTCTTGATGCCTTTGTTGCGACTATATATGCCGGTCAGCACCGACTGTTTGCCCAAGACAAACTGATTGTTCATCACCAGCCCTTGGCCGAAGTTCAGTCGGTAATTGCCCAATGCCAACGTACGCATCCGACCCACATCATGCAAAAGGAAATAGTAGGAATAGAAATCATAGCCCTTATTGCCGCGCCCAAAGAAAGGTTCTCCTGCGTCGTTCTCGACCACAAAGCCGGCTGAAAGCCGTGTCCCGTAATCATACTGGTAGCGGATGGAGTGATAGAAACGTGTCCCCAGATAACGGCGATTGGGATACTGTTCCAGCACATCAGGCGGATACCGGTAGTATCCTTTGCGGTAGTAGAACGGGATGTCCACACGTGCGATAAACTCATGTTCTCCATACTTGCCCAGGTTCTTCCACCGTAAAGGAGCTGTCTGCTTCCCTACTTCCCCTGCATAAACAAACAGGGAAAGCATGGCTCGTGTGTCATAATCCAACCCTTCAACCAACTGAAGTTCGGAAAGAGTCAACACAGGCTTGTGTACATAGACGTAAGCCAACAACTCTTCGATTTGCTCCGAAGTGAGGAAGGGCAGTGTCTCGAGTTGCTCGCGCGTCAATTCATTCAGGTTGAACGGATGAGCGTGACGCTCGGCAAGCTCCTCGTAGAGATGCTGCCAGGAAGTCTGTTCGCGCTCCTCTTCGGTCGTCATGCGTTCGACAAACTCTTCCCACGTGAGCGATTGGGCCGCAGATTTATGAACAACCATAAACAGCAGCAGGCAACTTATCAACCAGATTTGAACAGGTGTCACAAGCAGAGTTCTATTTTCCCTCTCCATCAGTCAGCATATTAAATTATAAGCTCAAAAGTAGCTGAAATACGAAGAGAAAACAAATAAAAAGAAAAGCTTTTTTTATTAAAACCCCTAACTTTGCGCGTATGAAAGCCATACAGATTTTCATCATCCTGTTCATAACTTGCCTCGCCAGTATGAACACCATGTCACATGCACAAACGAAGAACACGCCACCGCCTGCCAGGCTCACTGTGAGCCGCACCGTGTATGAAGGCGACAGCATCACGCGCGTCGACTTCTATCCGCTGCGTGTCTATCCGAAACTGACTTTTAAGAACCGACGACGCGAACGGGCTTACTACAAGCTCATCCGCGACGTGAAACGCACGCTCCCCCTGGCGCGTATGATACGCGGACTGCTCATAGAGACCTACGAAGAAATGATGAAACTGCCTGAAAACAAACGCGACGACTACATCAAACAGCGTGAAAAGGACCTGAAGAAGCGCTACACGCCCATGATGAAGAAGCTCACCTACGCCCAGGGAAGACTGCTCATCAAGCTGGTCGACCGCGAGTGCAACCAGACGAGCTATGACATCGTGAAAGCCTTCTTCGGCCCGTTCAAAGCCGGGTTCTACCAGACATTTGCTTCCTTGTTTGGCGCCAGCCTGAAGAAGGAATATGACCCGGAAGACAACGATGCACTCACCGAACGGGTCATACTCATGGTGGAAAGCGGACAATTATAGACTAATACGGAGCCCCTCCAAACCTCCCCCGAAGGGGAGGCTTTCAGCCTTTATCAGTCTCCCTTCGGGGGAGGTTTGGAGGGGCTGGGATTGAACTTAGAGAGGTTGCTTTTTAAACAGTTCCCAGATGACAATCCCCGTCGTGACGGAGACATTGAGCGAATGTTTCGTCCCATATTGGGGGATTTCCAAGCAACCGTCACAGAGGTCAACGACATCCTGACGCACCCCCTTCACTTCATTGCCCATTACCACGGCACAACGTTGCCCTGCTTCCCAGCGGAAGTCCTGAAGCATCGTGCTGCCCTCAGCCTGCTCCACGGCATACACCTTGTAACCGTCAACTTGCAACGCACGCACGGCATCAGCCGTATCCTTATAATAAGTCCAGTCCACACTGTCCTCCGCCCCAAGGGCTGTCTTGTGTATTTCCGGCTGGGGAGGGACAGCCGTGATGCCACAGAGGAAGATACGCTCGACACGGAATGCATCCGACGTGCGAAACACAGCTCCGACATTGTGCAGGCTGCGCACGTCATCAAGCACCACGACCAACGGCATCTTTTCGGCTTGTTTGAATTCGTCCACCGTCAGGCGGTTCATCTCCGTTATCTTCAGTTTTCTCATTGCTTATTCATTTAATAAAAAGAGATTGCAAAGATACGACAAAACTGTTCATAAACTGTCAATAGCCAGTCAAACCACAGTCAATATCCTGTCGACAACATGTGAAAAGATGGACGAGGTGAAAAGTTGGAGATACAAAATAAAATGATATACCGCACTTCATCCGATACGGCCAAGTTTTTTCATGGAAAGTTTCAAAGCTCGTTTCAACAGCTTATTCACAGCCCGTCGGACTGTCGGAGGACGAAAAGTTATCGACATGCCGGGTTATCAACAAGACTTCATCTGACGAAGTAAGACCATTGAAAGGCAATAAATTAGACAGTCTAAAACCTGTTTATTCCATCGGCATAACTATTTCTTTCGTGATGATAAGTTACTGTGCAAGAAAAACACCCTTTTTCTTCCGACACAATCAACAGCTTATCATAATCATCATTTTCTTTAGAATTAAAAAGAAAGAAATAATATATATATATGATATGTGTCGATAAGTGGGAGAGGGTGAAAAGTGTGGATTCGGATGGCTCTTTCACCCTGTTAAGGGTAGCCGACCACGGCCTTAACTCCGCCCGACCACGGAAAGGAGGGTAGGCGGGAGCGGAGTTAAGGGGCGGTTTGAATGAAGTATATAGAATGAACAATGAAGAGTTGATATAACTTTCACAGCAAGAAAATTCTCCATTCTTCACTCTTCATTTTAAAGCCCGAGTTTGCGGGAGATGTCCAGCATGCGCTCGATGGGTTTGACGGCCCGTGCGGCGATGTCGGGGTCGACCTCGATGGCCGGCGATTCGTCACGCAGGCAGGCGTAGAGCTTTTCCATCGTGTTCAGGCGCATGAAGTTGCATTCGTTGCAGGCACAGATGCCCGCATTGGGCGGAGCCGGGATGAATTCCTTGTCGGGGCACTGCTTGCGCATCTCGTGCAGGATGCCCGCTTCCGTGGCGACGATGAAGCGGCGGCAGGGACTCTTCACGGCGTGTTTCAACAGGGCAGCTGTCGAGCCGACGACGTCGGCCAGCTTCAGCACGGCACCCTTGCATTCCGGATGGGCCAGCACTTCGGCATCGGGATGTGCAGCTTTTAGTTCCACGATTTTCTCCACGGAGAACTGTTCATGCACATGGCAGGCACCGTCCCAGAGCAGCATTTGGCGGCCTGTGACAGCATTGATGTAGCTTCCCAGGTTGCGGTCCGGTCCGAAGATGATGGGCGTCTCCTGCGGGAAACTTTCCACGATTTGGCGGGCATTGGTGGAAGTCACCACCACATCGGTCAGGGCCTTGACGGCAGCGGACGTGTTGACATACGAGATGACCGTGTGTCCCGGATGGGCCTTCACGAAGTCGGCGAAGCGGTCGGCCGGGCAACTGTCGGCCAGCGAACAGCCGGCTGCCAGGTCGGGGACGAGTACTTTCTTGTCCGGGCAGAGGATTTTGGCGGTTTCGCCCATGAAATGCACGCCGCACATCACCAGGATGTCAGCCGTGCAGCGTGAGGCCCATTGAGCCAGTGCCAGGCTGTCGCCCACGAAGTCGGCCATGTCTTGTATGTCGCCTTCCTGGTAATAATGGGCCAGGATGACGGCGTTTTTTTCCTTGCGCAAGCGGTTGATTTCTTCTTTCAGATTCATAGTGTATCGGAGTTAGTTGTTAGTCATTCGGCATGAAGAAAAAATAAACACCTGTCAATAGAGTTATTGACAGGTGCAAAATTACGTATTTCGGGCATTTAAGGATGCGTTCGATAAGGTTTTTGACATCGATTGGCCCACTTTTCAACACTTAGAAGCTATTTTGAATTTCTACAAAAAGTTTTTCTCTGCTTGATGCCTCCGTTTTTCAGGAAGTCGACCAGCTTCTGGACGGCGCGTGCGCGGTGGCTGATGTGGTTTTTCACGTCACCCAGTTCGGCAAATGTGCGGTCGTAACCCTCGGGGACGAAGACGGGGTCGTAGCCGAATCCGCCGTCACCGTGTGGCTCTGTCGTGATGTGTCCTTCGACGATTCCTTCAAATTCGTATGTCTGTCCGCCGCGTATGAGGGCGATGACCGTGCGGAAGCGTGCCCTTCGGTTTTCGACCCCTTTCAGGCGTGCGAGCAGTTTGTTCATGTTGGCCACAGAGTCATGTCCTTCGCCTCCGGCATAGCGTGCCGAATACACCCCCGGTTCGCCGCCGAGAGCCTCTACTTCCAGCCCCGTGTCGTCGGCAAAGCAGTCCGTGTTGAAATGTTCGTTGACATAGCGTGCCTTGAGCAGGGCGTTTTCCTCCAGTGTCGTTCCCGTCTCAGGGATGTCGGCGTGGCAACCGATGTCGCGCAGGCTCAGCAGCTCGATACGTTCGCCGAGCATGGCAGACACCTCTTCCAGTTTGTGTGCATTGTTGGTCGCAAAAACGAGTTTTTCTTTCATAAGCGTTGTTTCTTGATGAGTTAGTAGAAAAAAGCCGCAGCGTCCCCACGTGTTGCGGGAAGGCTGCGGCCGTCGAAATCAGGTTTAGTATGTACAGTATGAAGTTTTCAGTATTATTTTACTTTTATCTTGTCGAAGCCTTCTCCGAATACGCCGATGACAGCGCTTTGCGAGACGAAGGCATTGGGGTCGATGGCTTTCACAAGCCTGAAGATGTTGGTCGACTCACGCTTTTTGGCCAGGATGACGATGACTTTCACATCGCGCTTGCTATACCACCCTACGCCGTTGAGCAGGGTTACGCCTCGGTGGAGCTGGTGTGTCACGGCATCGGAGATTTTCTCATACTCTTTCGAGAAGATGAGGAATTGGACTGACTGTCGGGCATTGTTGACCACATAGTCGATACACAGTCCGATGACGATGAGCGTGCTGTAGCCGAAAATCACCTTTTCGATGGTGTATCCCGGGATGAACGACGAGGACGAGATGATGCAGAGGTCACAGAGCATGGTCATACGTCCGAACGTGATGTCGCGATACTTGTTGACGATGGCGGCGATGATGTCCGTACCTCCCGTACTGCCATTGTGCGTGAAGGCGATGCCAAGTCCCATACCGCAAAGTGCAGCTCCCACGATGACGGCCATAAACGGTTCGTCACCCACGAGTGAGAGTGCGTTGCCCTGTTCGTCCACGATGATTCGCTGGAGGAACCATAGCAGGAAATAGAGCACTCCGATGCCGTAGATGGTTTTCAGGCAGAACTTCCAGCCTAAAATCTTCAAGGCAAAGACCAGCAGGACGATGTTGATGAGTACGTAGGTGTTTTGGATGGGTATTCCCGTACCATAGTAGACGATGGCCGATATACCCGTCACGCCGCCGGTGGTGATTTTATTCGGGATAAGAAATCCTGCCCATCCGAAGGCGTACAGGAGTAGTCCGAATGTGATGAACAGATAGTCTTTGGCTTCTGTCCATACGCTAGTGAAAACGATAGGTTTAAATTTGTTCATACTATACTTTTATAATGTTTAATTGGATTATCCGATGACCATGTTGACAATCTTCTTCGGCACGATGATGACTTTCTTCACCGTCTTTCCTTCCAGATATTTCTGTGAGGCCTCATGCGTGCGTACGGTCTGTTCGATGGTCGCATTGTCGGCGTCGGCCGGGAAGTCGAGCGTGAAGCGTGCCTTTCCGTTGAACGACACGGTGTATTTCACGATGTCTTCCTTCAGGTAATCTTCGTTGCAGACAGGCCATTGTGCGTCACATACGGAAGTCGTGTGTCCCAGCTTTTCCCAAAGCTCTTCGCTCAAGTGGGGGGCAAAGGGCGCGAGCAGCACGATGAGGTCGCTCAGGACGGTTGCTTTGTTGCATTTCAGTTGGCTCAGTTCGTTTACGCAAATCATGAAAGCACTCACTGAAGTGTTATAGGAGAAGTTTTCGATGTCTACGGTTACTTTCTTGATGAGCTTATGGATGGACTTGAGTTCGTCGCGTGTCGGTTCGCCTTCTTGGGTGGGAAGGAATTCTCCCTTGCGGCTGTAGAAGAGCGACCAGAGCTTCTTCAGAAAGCGGTGTACGCCGTCTATGCCGTTCGTGTCCCAAGGTTTCGACATTTCGACAGGACCGAGGAACATCTCGTACATGCGCAATGTGTCGGCGCCATACTTTTCAACAATCATGTCGGGGTTGACTACGTTGTGTTTGGATTTGCTCATTTTCTCGACAGCCCACCCACAAACGTATTTGCCGTCCTCAAGGATGAACTCTGCGTTGGCAAATTCCGGACGCCAGGCCTTGAAGGCTTCTAGGTCGAGCACGTCGTTCGAAACGATGTTGACATCGACATTCAGTGGGGTGACATCGTATTGGTCTTTCAGGCCGAGGGAAACGAAGGTGTTGGTGTCTTTGATGCGATAGACGAAGTTGCTCCGTCCTTGGATCATGCCTTGGTTGACTAACTTTTGGAATGGTTCTTCCTTCACGCTCACACCCAGGTCGAAGAGGAACTTGTTCCAGAAACGGGAGTAGATGAGGTGGCCAGTGGCATGTTCCGTGCCGCCTACATAGAGGTCGACGTTCTGCCAGTATTCGACAGCGCGGTGTGACACGAGTGCTTGGTCGTCGTGCGGGTCCATGTAGCGGAGATAGTATGCAGACGAGCCGGCGAAACCAGGCATGGTGTTCAGTTCAAGAGGGAACACGGTACAGTGGTCTATACGGGAGTTTTCAGTCACGCAGTTATGAGCTGTGTCCCAAGCCCAGCGTGTGGCATGTCCGAGGGGCGGTTCACCAGTCTCGGTGGGTAGGAATTTGTCCACTTCGGGGAGTTCGAGCGGCAGACATTCCTCCGGGATCATGTGAGGCATGCCGTCCTTGTAGTAGACGGGGAATGGTTCGCCCCAGTAACGTTGGCGGCTGAAGATAGCATCGCGCAGACGGTAGTTGACCTTGACGCGGCCCAAATGGTGTTCCTTGACATATTCTTTCGTGCGGGCGATGGCCTCCTTCACGGTGAGTCCGTTGAGTACAAGGGTATCTTCTCCCGCCTGTATGGATGAGGCTGGCGAATTGATGATGATGCCTTCCTTGGCATCAAAGCTCTCTTCGCTCACGTCGCACCCTTCGATGAGCGGACGTATTTCCAGACCGAAGTGTTTGGCAAAGGCGTAGTCGCGGCTGTCGTGGGCAGGGACGGCCATGATGGCTCCTGTTCCGTAGCCGGCCAGGACATAGTCGCTTATCCAGACGGGGATGGCTTCGCCTGTCATGGGATTGATGGCGTAAGAGCCTGTAAACACACCCGTCACGCGACGGTCAGCGATGCGTTCACGTTCGGTACGTTTCTTTGTGGCTTCCAGGTAGGCTTCCACTTCAGCACGTTGGGAGTCGGTCGTCACTTGCGGGACGAGTTCGCTTTCAGGAGCCAACACCATGAACGTGACGCCGAAGATGGTGTCGGCGCGGGTTGTAAAGATGGTGAATTCCACATCACTGTCTTTGATGCGGAAACGCATTTCAGTACCTTCCGAACGGCCTATCCAGTTGCGTTGGGTTTCTTTCAAAGAGTCGGTCCATTCCAGTGTATCCAGTCCGTCGAGCAGACGTTGGGCGTAGGCTGACACGCGCAGGCACCATTGGCGCATCTTCTTTTGAACGACGGGGTATCCACCTCGTTCCGACACACCATCGACCACTTCGTCGTTTGCCAACACGGTGCCGAGCTTCGGACACCAGTTGACCATCGTCTCGCCCAAGTAGGCGATGCGATAGTTCATCAATGTCTCTTGCTGTTCTTTTTCGCTCATGGCTTTCCAATCATCTGCTGTGAAGCAGCGTTCTTCGCTGCATGCCGCATTCACGCCTTCTGTGCCGTTGGTTTCGAATGCTTTCACCAGTTCGTCGATGGGGCGTGCCTGTTGTTTGGCGTTATCATAGTAGCTTTGGAACATGCGGATGAAGGCCCACTGTGTCCAGTGGTAATATTGCGGGTCGCAGGTACGTACCTCACGGTCCCAGTCAAATGAAAAACCGATTTTGTCCAGCTGTTCACGATAGCGGTTGATATTGTTCACCGTCGTGATGGCCGGATGTTGTCCGGTCTGGATGGCATATTGCTCGGCCGGCAGACCATAGGCGTCATATCCCATCGGGTTGAGCACGTTGTATCCCTGGAGACGTTTGTATCGGGCGTAAATGTCCGATGCGATGTATCCCAGCGGATGTCCCACATGCAACCCGGCTCCCGACGGATAAGGGAACATATTGAGCACATAGAATTTCTTCTTCGATTCGTCTTCTGTCACCCGGTAGGTCTGTTGGTCGACCCAGCGTTGGTGCCATTTCTTCTCAATCTCTCTGAAATTGTATTCCATTTGCGATGTATTTGTTTATTTAGTGTTTATTATAATAATGTGCAAAGATAGAGGTTTCCAGCGAAGTAGAAAGAATGGAAAATGAAGAATGAATGCTTTGTAACCTCGATTTAACAAGAAGACCGGCTACGGATGCCCTTCCGGAGGCATACTGACATGAGAAATATTTGTATAAGATATTAATAGATGCTAATTTTGCGCCCTCATTTTCATTAGTAAGAAGTTTAATTTTCAAGAAAGGAGAAATGAAAGCATTTGAATTCAAACCGAAGTTGTTTTATACGTTGAAAAACTATTCGAGAGCTTCGTTTACGGCCGACTTGATGTCCGGACTCATCGTCGGTATTGTCGCCCTGCCGCTGGCCATAGCGTTTGGCATCGCTTCCGGCGTATCGCCTGAAAAAGGCATCATCACGGCCATTGTTGCCGGTTTCTTTGTGTCGTTGTTTGGCGGAAGCCGTGTACAGATAGGCGGCCCGACGGGAGCCTTCATCGTCATTGTCTATGGCATCATTCAGCAGTATGGCGAGAGCGGACTGATGATTGCTACCATCATGGCGGGTGTGTTTCTGATTCTACTGGGACTGTTCCACCTGGGAACCATCATCAAATACATCCCTTACCCCATCGTCGTGGGATTCACCAGCGGTATTGCCCTGACCATCTTTTCCACGCAGTTGAAAGACTTTTTCGGCCTTACGGTCGACAATGTTCCGGGTGATTTCATCGAGAAATGGATTGTCTATGTCCGCCATTTCCATACGATAGATCTCTGGTCGACACTGGTCGGTGTGCTGAGTGTCGTCATCATCGCCTTGACGCCCCGGTTTTCCAAGAAAGTTCCTGGCTCGCTCGTGGCCATCGTCGTGATGACAGTGGGTGTGTGGCTGTTGAAGACTTATGCCGGTGTCACTTCTGTGGCAACCATTGGCGACCGTTTCAGCATCAGTGCCGCCTTGCCCGACGCCAGCGTGCCCAGCATGACTTGGGACACGATTAAAGGACTTATCTCGCCGGCTGTCACCATTGCCATCCTGGGGGCTATCGAATCACTGCTCTCTGCGACTGTGGCCGACGGTGTGACGGGTGACAAACACAATTCCAACCAGGAACTCATCGGGCAGGGCATTGCGAATGTCTTCTCACCCATCTTCGGAGGTATTCCTGCTACGGGAGCCATTGCCCGCACGATGACCAACATCAACAACGGTGGGCGCACGCCTGTGGCCGGCATCGTGCATGCTGTCGTCCTGTTGCTCATCTTCCTCTTCCTCATGCCCTTGGCGCAATACATTCCCATGGCCTGCCTGGCCGGCGTGCTGGTGGTGGTTTCCTACAACATGAGCGGTTGGCGCACGTTCAAGGAGTTGCTACGCAATCCGAAATCGGATGTGGGCGTCCTGCTTGTCACGTTCTTTCTCACGGTAATCTTCGATCTTACCATTGCCATTGAGGTGGGATTGCTTTTGGCCTGCCTGATGTTTATGAAGCGTATGGCCGAAAGCACACAGATTTCGGTCATTACTGATGACCTTGACCCGAACAAGGAGTCGGACATCGAACTGCACGAGGAACATCTCACCATCCCGGACCGTGTGGAGGTGTATGAAATCAACGGCCCGTATTTCTTCGGCATTGCCAACAAGTTTGAAGAGGAAATGATACGCATCGGCGACCGTCCGAAAGTGCGCATCATTCGTATGCGCAAGGTGCCTTTCGTCGATTCCACGGGCATACACAACCTGACCAATCTCTGCCGTATGAGCCAGCGCGAAGGCATCATCATCGTGCTTTCCGGTGTCAATCCGCGTGTGCATGAGACGCTCGAGAAGGCCGGTTTCTATGAGTTGCTGGGCAAGGACAACATTTGCAGCAACATCAACGAAGCTCTGGCCAAGGCTCGGGAAATCGTCAAGGCGTAAGAGGGGGGAGCTTGTAAGTATGTAAGTTTTTTATTTGCTTTGCGGAAGCATATGTAGAATTAAAAAAAGAATGAAATGAAACTGACAAACATCAAGACAAACCATCCTCACTATCCCTTTGTCGAGAAGCTGTTTTTGGACGCTTTTCCTGAGAGTGAACGCCGTCCCGTGGACGCCCAGCGACGCAATGTCGACGAAAACGAAGCCTTCAGTTGCTATCTGCTGACAGAAGACGACCGTCCCATCGGCTTCATCACTGTGTGGCAACTCGACGGGTTCTATTACGGCGAGCATTTTGCCGTAGATCCTTCCTTGCGCAACGGCGGATATGGTTCGCGCGTGATGAAGCACCTGCTCCACGAACTTCCTCTGCCTTTTGTATTGGAAGCCGAAGTGCCCACTGACGATTTGAGTCGTCGCCGCGTAGGTTTCTACGAGCGTCAGGGTTTCCGTGTGTGGGACAAGGACTACGTGCAGCCTCCCTATCGTCCGGGCGACGCTTCCCTGCCTCTTTACCTGATGGTGGCCAATGAGTCTGAGGCGATGCCTCCCGTCGACGCAGTGCGCCGCGCCATCTATCGCGAGGTTTATGGCGTGGAGTAAATTAAAAACAATTTAAGTAGAAATTCCTATTTAGTTTATATACTATTTAGACGCGGGTGTCGCAGGTGATGTGGAAGCCCTCCTTTCCGCTTCTGCGTGCCTTCCTTTCCGTCCGACCACGGATTCCTTTCCGCTCTTGCACCGAAAGGAGGCCGTGGTCGGACGTGTTTTAGAGGGTTCATTCTTGGGCTTTGGACAAAGGACGTTTATGGATGATGAGGCTGTCGCGGAGATAGCCGGGGATAGCTGACATACTTTTGTAGGCAACAAATGCCTTGCAGGCCTTCAGCATCTCGGCACATTGGCGATATATAGGCTTTTATGGAGTAAAAAATGGGTATTTGGATGTGGGCTGATGTAATAATATTTTAATAAGTTTTTGCTTGATTATTTCGACCTTATTTCATAGCTTTGTTGCATTACTCGTAAAAAGAACACCTTAAAACAACGTAGCGATGAATACACAAATCAAAATAACGGAAAACTTATCTATACTGTCGGATGCAGAACTGGTGAAACGCTATGTATCGCACAGCGACCTTCAAGCCTTACATATATTAATACGGCAACGCTACAAGCAGCAGTTGAAAAGAGTGATGGGGAAATATTACTCCGGTGGTTATGACGATTATGACCTTGAAGCCTGGCTGGACGATTTCTATTATGATCTTACTTTGCCACGCAAAAGTGACGACGGAAATAAGTTGGATCACTATGACGAAAGCATGCCTTTTGATAAATATATCAGTATGGCTGCCCGTAATTGGGCCATAGATAAAAACAGGCAAGAAGCGAAGAAACGAGAACAGGATGTCCCGTTTTCAGAGAATACGGACGGGGTGTCGGACGACGACGTAACGGACAGGTTTATTGACGAACAGGAAGAACCGGGCAAGGATTGGAACACTTCACTCGTGCTGACGTTGGAACTGCTGCAAGACTATCCGCCGGAGAAACGTTACATTGTCCTCACTTATATACTCTGTAACTGTTACAAGGAGAAGGGCATTCCCGTGGGGCTTTCAGCACGCTTGGCCGAACAGCTGGGCATGAACGAAACAAATGTAAGGCAGGAGAAAAGCCGCACATTCAAGAAATTGCAGGAATCTTTGAAAAAATATAAGGAAGAAGATGTCACATTCGAGGAAAACGACGTATAAGTGATAGAATAGATTATTAACAATAAAAAACGACGACCATGATCACATTTCTAATCCTTATCGCGACTTATGTGGCTTCGGCACTTGTCTTGGAAACAGTGGGCTGGCTGTTCCAGATGTGGAGGCTGCACGGTGTGAAGAAGCGGACAGAGGAGTGGTGTAAAACCCTTCCACTTACGGAAGAAGACAAACAGCTCATTGAGGATAACCGGGAACTGATGCGCGAGCTTTTCCCTGACGGCATTGAAAATAAGTTTCGCGACATGCCGCTTGCCGACCGCGTGGAAAAGATGAAAGAACTCATCGAACGTGCCAACCAAATTTACGGTGTAGGCATCAGTACGGTGAAGTTCGCTCCGGGAAGTGAGATAGGTGACTGCACGTTGGGCTATTTTGACAAGGATACCAACTGCGTGGCCATTAACGTGGACATCCTGGCATCAGACGATGCTGACGTGATGCGTGCCATTGTCGGCACGGTGTTTCATGAGTTGCGCCACGCATTGCAGTACAAAGCCATCACTGACTCCGATTTCCATTACGGCACGGAAGAGCAACGGCGGCTGTGGGCACTCAATTTCATGGAAGGCAACTACATTCCGCCTGAGGTGGATTTTGTGCTTTACCAGAGACAGGCTGTGGAAGCCGATGCCAGACAGATAGCAGAACATATTATCGAGAACTTTTAAAAGACATGACAAGCTATGATTACCCAGACAACAATCGTATTGAAATACATCCTCTTGCGCAAGCGCATGATGAATGAACCTTATAAGTATACTGAACGTCAAGTGATGCACACCGTGTGGCGGCTCATCCATGTGGACCCTGAGATACAACGTGCCTTCATCGAGTGGTTTACCGATGGCAAGGAACCGAAGTTGAAATACGCCGGCATCAGTTTCTCCGAACTGCGGAAGTATAGGAAGATGAACGAGTTCAATGCCTTCCTCTTCATGGACGAGTTGAAGAACAATCCTGACGCCGCCCTGAACATGCTGGTGGCAAACGATGCCCGGCTTTCCACTGTAGGACTGGAAGAACTGCGTCCTGAACTGCGTGAGTACGTGGCGCAAAAGCTTAAAGAGCGGGATGCCGACGACGAGAAGAAGAAAGAAGATTTCCAGCTGCATGACAACGGCTCCATCACCTTTAAACTGAAATGATATGGCACTGATAGATTTTAAACGTTTTGGCATTCGTGAAGAAGATATTCTGGAGAAACGTTTCAGTTATGTGATAGGCTTCGACTTGGGTCACGGTGAGATAGAAGCATCCTATTGGAATTTAAGTGAGACTAGTGTGCAACCTGTGGATTTAGCTTTGACAAAAGGAGGAGCCACGAAGATTATCAGTGCGCTGTTCCGTAAAAAGAATGGCTGTTACATTACCGGGCGTGCGGAAGAAATAGCGCTTCCCAGCGTGGTGGGTAGCTTGTTCACATGCTTTAAGGTGAAGCCACAGCGGCTGGACATTCCGGAACTCTATGAGGGGACGAATGTCACCAAGCGTGAACTGATGCAGGAGATGTTGCGCAATGCATTGTCGGGCATCAAGGACTCCAATACGAGTAAAGACTTTAACGGCAAAGGCATATTGGCCGTGGGCTGTCCTTCCAGTCCGGAATGGACGAGTCGTAAACGTATCGTGCGCTATGCGCAGATATTGTCCGAAGGTGCGAAGAAGTGCGGATTGGATTTGGTGGTGATTGTTATTCCCGAATCTCGTGCTTCGCTGCTTAAGGTCTACAAGGAGACCCAGAATACCGATGATTTTCAAGCTTTCATTGCTCAGTTCCACAAAGGAGTCATCGTGGTGGACAACGGGTCGAGCACGTCCGATGTCACAGCGATTGACTTTGACACCAACACGATGCATGAGAGGAGCATTCCGTTAGGAGGTGCCATGGTGGAGGAAGCTATACTCCGGTTGGCATGCCGTCGGAGCGGGTATAAGAAAGAAGACATCATGGAGTATGAGCAGGAGAAAGTCATGCTGCGGCTTAGCAAGGAAAAGTTTTATGATAGTTACAAGAATGTGCGCGATATTGTCGAAGGCACTATGGCATTAGGTTTCCATAGAGTGCGCTTCAAGGACGGCAAAGACGAAAGTTTGGAACTGACGCCTGATTTCATGCTGGAAGTGACACACCGGAACCGTGTGTCATACAGCACTGATGAATGTCCGTTGGTGCAAGGCACATGGGCGGAACTTTATAGGAATTTTCTTGCATCTTGCAGGGGAGAATGGCTTGAAATGACAAACAATCAGGATTTCGAAGGCATCGTATTGCTCACCGGAGGTGCTTCGAATATGTTTTTCATACAGGACATAGCCCGGGAAGTGTTTCCGCATGCACGGGTGATTCTCGATTGTGAGCCTTCCTATTGTGTTTCGCGTGGATTGGCTTATGCAGTGCGCACCGATTTGGAAGCTTTCCGCCTGATTCACGAAGCGAAAGAGAAGATAGCGAAGGCCGTGAAGGATGACATGCCGACCTTGAAAGGGATGATAGGCGAGGCGTTAACTCCTGTTGTCTACAGTTACATGAAGCGTAAACTTCAAGCTTGGAAAAACGATGGTGAGAACCTTTCGTTGGAAGCCGTCATGAAGAAGATTAATAAGGAGTTCTTGGATGATTGCGGACAGGACGTAAGCCGGATTACACGACAGACATTCCTTGACTATTTAAATAGGGAAGGGGACAAGGGCGTCAAAGCCCTCATCGTAAAGACGGTGAATGAGTTGTTCGAAAGCCTGTTTCCCGGTCGGTTGAATGAGCGTTCCATCAACAAATTCTCCATCAGCGAAGACGAATGGAAAACCATCGTGGAAATGTTGTCTACCCAAGATGCATGGAATGTTACTGACGCACTGATAGACCAACTCGATATAGAGAGTACCATAATACGTGCCTTGAAGAACAATATACTTATAATTTTGGCCATAGGCATTCCCATTATAATTATAGCTGGTCTTTTCGACTGGATATTTAATACGAAGTGGGTAGACAAGATAGACCAGGCATTCACAGAGAACCGCAGCAAAGTATGTTCAAAAGAAGAGCGGGAGAAGATTTACAACAACCTGGTTAATAAGGAGGAGCAAAACAAGAAGTTGATTACTGCTTCGCTGAGTGCTTCGTGCATTCTTCCTGAAAACGAACAGAAGATTGCCGACAATATCGTGGCTTGTCTCGAACCTGCTATCGACCGCGCCGTGGACAATGTATCGTTGTACTTTTAATGTATACCGTTATGAAGCAGCTTGATTATGTAATAGAACGTTGTGCCGCAGCGATGAATGCGGGCATTCCCATCTTGTATTTGGAGACCGATGACATGTCATTGCTCGACGCACTTCTTCGCTCCGAACGGCTGTTGCCGTATTGGTGTAACGACTGTGATGAGGGTTGGAAGCAGTTGGGAGAGGTTGACAAGGCAGCTCGTGTGAGACCGGAAAATGTGGCTATCTTCAATGGCTCGCTTACCTCTTATTTCAAGGACGTGAACAACACTACCGAGGCAACCACCTACACGCGCACTTCGTTTGTGCCCGGTTACACCGGTTTTCAATATCTTCGGACAGGGGTACGGGGTGGCGTACCCCAAGTGATAGCCGTGCGTAATTATCGGTCGGACGACAGTACAGCAAAGACATTGGAGCGTCTGGTCAGTGAACATCTGTCCGCCATGCCGGGTGACTCCATTTTGCGTAGTTTTATCATCTTGCAATCGCCTGTCGTGAGTTTGCCTGCCGGCATAGAGCCTTATGTGGAGGTGATAACAGTGCCACATCTGGACGATAAAGAGATAGCGGAAATCATTTGTGATTTTGCTGAGCGCGAACATGAGGAACGTCCTTATCCGCGTTTGTTAGACTCGATGACGCTCAATTTCCGAGGTTTCATGCGAAGTAAGATAGAGCAGATGTTGAGGAAGATACTGCTGGAGTGCGGCACTCTGTCTGACACTAGCGTAGAGGAAGTGTCCTTGCATATCATCAGTGAGGAGAAGAAGCAGATGCTCCAGAAGTCCGGTCTGTTGCGCAATAGGGAGTTGGGTGACAAGGAGGCATCGGGCTTGGAACAAATCAAAGATTGGATTACCAAACGGAAAGAGAACTTTGAAAATGCCATCGAGGCCAAGCGTGATTGGGACTTGAACGCACCGAAGGGCGTGCTTGTGTCCGGAGTGCCGGGCACAGGTAAGTCATTGCTCGCCGAGGAGACTGCCCGCATTTTGGGCATCCCGCTCATACAGATGGATATGGGTAGTCTGCAAAGCAAGTTTCATGGTGAAAGTGAGCAGAACATGCGTCGGCTCATCAGTCTTGCCGAAGCCTTGTCGCCCTGTGTATTGTGGATTGACGAGATAGAGAAAGCCTTTGCCGGTGTGAAAGGTTCTGGCGAGGCCGACGGAGGAACCACCATGCGCAGCTTCGGGACATTCCTCACTTGGATGCAGGACAAGAAAGCTCCTTGTTTCATCTTTGCTACTGCCAACGATGTATCGTCGCTTCCGTCGGAATTCTTGCGTCGTGGACGTTTCGACCAGAAGTTTTTCACCTTCATGCCCACGAAAGAGGAGTGCCGTAGTATTTTCCGTAGCATTATAGGTGGAAAGGATGGACGGACTGTCCATCTCTTTGACCCGGAAGTATTCAAGGACGAGTATCTTGATGAACTCCTTTCCTTCTGTGGCCAAAAAGGGAAGTTCATGACCGGTGCAGACATAGAAGGCATTGTGAGCGACGCGAAGTTCCTTGTCTACTTGGACACTAGAAGCCATGCCAACCATGTGCAGACATCTTACGCCTACATGGCGCAACCGTTTAAGAAGGCATTGAAGGCTGCCGTGCTCGATGCGCGTACATACGGCGAGACAGACATGGACAAAGTAGTGGAATGCCTGCTGCTCCTTGGCAAAGAACAGTTCGTTCCCTCATCGGCTACCAACGTAGTGGACATCAGCAAAGTCAATGCCCGGCGGATGGAGATACCTCCCTTTGAAGGCACGCCTAACGGGTACGATGAATTGTTATACAAAAAAATAAAGGAAACATTGGAGGAGCTCAAAAGTGAGCGGTATCCGCAATATCGGAATATATGATAAAGATAGGAAACACGATAGTGACGTATGATGCGCAATTTCGTCAGCATTTCGAATGGGAAGCCGTGTGGAAGCAGGCAAACAAGGTGGCGCATGACGAGACTTTGTTCACGGACAGTCATGACGTGGCTGTGCAGCAGATGCTGGCGCATGTGCTCAGTGATGGACTTGAAGCGCTCGCCGTAAGTTGTGAGAATGGCTGTCTGACACTGACTGACGAAACTACAGGTGAGACGGTAGTGTTTGCACATCAGCAGACACAGGATTTGAAGCAGGTGAAGGCATGGTCTCCTCAGGCATGGAGTGCACTCTTGCTCCATGAGTTGGCACATCGCATGATGCCCGTTCGTTTGTTGGATACTCCGTCTGCTGATGTGTTGGTTGCCGCACCTCTGCGCGATGAAATATCGCTCCATGCCGACCAGCAGTTGGAGCTTGTCCTGTTCACTCCGTCGTCACAACTGAGCGGTCAGCTTCGCACGGTGAAGATAGCCAATAATTCGAGTCTGCCCGGTTATGCCACTGTGGTGGTGAAAACGCCTGACGGACGGTTGCTCGACATGGTGCGCGTGCACAGCAGGGAGTGCCTGTTTGCCAACTTCGTTGGCGACAGCGTGGTGGAGTTGCTGCCCCGCCTCATGGTCTCGTCCAGTCATTGCAACTATCTCGCTTATGAAGGTGAACGTGTCACGTTGGGACGTTATATGCTTGGCACGGGCAATACGTTCACTTACAATCCTGCCAACTGCAAAGGGCTTACACAGTTCTGTCCCGATAGCGAAGGCGGATTCGTAGGAATAGCCGACGGACGGTTGTTGCCTTTCTCCACGCTGTTGCGTCCTGAGGATGACTGCGATTTTCCGTTGGCGGATGACGAACGTTTCATGAAGGTGGTAATGAATGGGCGCATGCTGTTGGCATTGACAAGCCGGGGGCACACCTATTCCAATTATGGGTATTCACCCTTGGCCGGACTGGACAATGTGGTTTCCGTGGGACTTGGCAAGGACGGTGCCTTTTATGCGCTGACATCCGAAGCCCGCTTGCTTCATGGTGCGGCTGACTGGCAAATGCCTTCGGACAATATCTATGCCGTCTGTACAGCAGGCACGAACGCATGTAGTGTTCGCACTCGTGACGGTCTCACGCACTTCGCGTCAGGACAAACGGCTACCGGCATAGGTAAACAAGCTGTATCCGCATCGGGCGTGGAATTGCGGATGGGCACTGATGGAAGTTTGATGTGCAAGGGTAGCACCCTTTCGCTGGAGCACGACATCGATGACTTCGTGTGGGTGGACGATGCATGGAATTACGATAAGGAACAGGTGGTAGTTTACTACGGTTCGCATGTGGAATGTTTAAAACTTGGATAGTTATGGTAGAAGATAAAGGTTTATCGGCTGGATGGATTGTCTTTCTTATCATTGTCGTTATAATAGGGGTGGCCTATTGGTTTTATAGTCAGCATAAAAAGAAATGTGAGATGGAAGCGGAGGCCAGACGACTGAAGGAGGAAGAAGATGTGCGTCGGAGACAGTTGCAAGAGCAGCATGCCGTATTGCTTCGCACGGCTGATCAATGTTGGGAGCAGTATGTCCATTTTAGCAAACTTGAGTGGGCATGCAGGCTCTCGCGCAAGACGCTGTGTGATGAGGGAATATTGTACTACTACCAGCAGCTGTGGGGATTCCTTGCGGCAGGCTGGGACGAAGCCTTACTGGCCTCGCGCCTGCGCGGTGTGATAGTCAACGGCTTGCACAATGTGTTGTCCCTGCGTATGGAGCTTGACGGTGAGGGGCATTACACGTTTCCGTCCGCTCCTGCGCCTGTCATGGAGAAGGACAACTACCTGTATCGCCTGGGAGTGGATTTGAAGATGGAGCGGATGGAGGAGCAGACAGCCCGCCTGCAAGCCGGGATGCGGCACACGGCCCGCGAACAGGACGGGCTGGATAAAGATCCAAACGGACTTTATTATCGCCGTTTGCTCGAAAGGCTTCTGCCTGTGGTAACAGTTTTCTGTGAGGACAGGGAGTCTGCATCGCTCCCCGACAGGGAAATCATAGTCCGTGCCACTCGTTTCCGTGACGATATGCAGGCAACGCTTGCCGAGCGGGGTATCGTGTGTGTGGCTTATGCTGACGCCACGTCCGGACAGCAGGAGGACTGGTTTATTCAGACCCCGGCCACAGGCATGGGCAACATGCCTGCCATCGTACGACGTAGCGATGAGGCTCTATATTATAAAGGTGTGGTTTATTGTTGAACATTTAATGAAGAAAGTTATGATAATAGATAGCTATGGAAAGGATGAAGTAAAGAATATGGTCATTTCATTAACCAACATGATTAAGGGTGTATATAATGAACTAAAGGCGTGTACCGCCAAAGTGAAGGCACAAGGCGACAAGCTTGAAGACTTGCATGAGTGCGAACGCCAGCGCATCATCGGAGAGTTCAAAGCTGCTTTCCGTGAGCGTTATGCTATGGAAGAGACCGATTACTACAGGCATTTCTTCTGTGATGAAGGTTTGTTTTACCATTTTTCCCGTGCCTATGGCTATGTGGAGCACTATTTGCGTGAACCTGCCGCAGGCGGGGAGAATCAGGGACGCTATTTCGTGGGACAATACATTTTCCCTATTCAGAATTGGATTATCTTGTTGCGCACGCAGCTGCGGAAGCATACGGAAGACTTGTTGCCGGCTATGAAGCAGGAAATGAACGTCAATGAGCTAGAAACTTCGCCCAGCTTGTCCACTTTGCAGGCACGTCTGAACTATTTGCACGAACAGGTCAGAGAAAAGCGCGTCGATGCCAATCGATTGTTTTATGAACAACTGTGGACACTTATGGAGCCTTTCGTGAAGCAGCTGGAAAGCGGTTGCTTCCAATCGCTGGAAAGCGGACACGCGCCTGCGTCGTTTGACGGCGTACACCGTTTCCTGTACAGCGTGAAAGCTGCCTTGGAGCAGGGCGGGCTTGAAGTGGTGGAAGTGCCGGAGTCCTATCATGGACCGCTGGATGAGGAAGACTGCTTCGTGCGCAGCCGCGACGTGGACTTTGCCACGCCCGCCATTGTCCGTCGCTCAGACCACTATGTGTTCGTGAAAGGCATGCTGCCTGTCGGCTAACCGTAATTTGTTTTTATAATCAAATGCAGACTCATATAGACTCATCCATGATGACAGAAGAACTATTGAAGAAATATGCGTGCGGCAAGGCGGATAAAGCCGAGAAACTGGCTGTGCGCCGCTATCTGGCGGAAAACTTTGACTTGATGTTTGAAGTGTTGGAGGAAATGCGCCGGATGACCAAGCAGCAATTGATAGAAGAAGCACGCGAGGAATTGGCGCAGGGGCAGGACGCCGAGGTGGAAAAGCGGCTGAAGGCATTGACAGACTCCGACCCTGTGGACGAACTGCGGAAACTGATGGAGCAGCGGCATGCGGCAAGTATGAGTCATTACGAAGCATGGATGGAAAGTGCCACCGCATTCGTGCATGAATCCCGCTTGCCGATGTCGGAAACCCCAGAGCATTTGTTACGCAGCGTGTTGCTCCGCTTGTTGCAGGAACAGGAGTGACTGCACGGCTTGTACATTCGTCTTATCCACAATTTTACGTCGGCAGCCCTTAAGGCTGTCCGACCACGGCCTCCTTTCGGCGCAAGAGCGGAAAGGAGGCCGTGGTCGGACGGAAAGGAAGGCTAGGTTGGTGCTCCTCTAAGAAATTTTAATCCTTTATAAATAAATGAATTGGATAGCAATAGAAAAAAATTTCTGCCGAATGTGTCACAAACCGTTTTCTCATCGTATTAGTGGTGAAGAAAACAATGTAGAACAAACATAAAACGTATGACTATGAATGCTAATTTCAATTTTACTGCTGAAGAGATGAACATCATCACTTCGTTGACGCAAGAACTGGTACAGAACACCGACGCTACGAAATCGACCAAAGACAACCTTGTGGCCATGTTGCAGGAACGTGTGCCGTCGTGTACGGAAGGCACGGCTGCAAACATTGTTGCCGAGCTGCTGAAAGGGGCGACTGACTTCACCGACCGCTTCGAGGAACTTTGCAAGGGACAGGATACGGAGAACAATCTCTACGAACGTTGCTTGGAAATGATTAAGGACCGCACGCCGCAGGAGCAGGCTGCTTGTATCCTCAACTTCGTCGCTTTGCTGAAGACACTTGACACCACCGTGTTGGGCAGCTTGCTGGAAGATGCTAATGCTGACGTGTTGGCTCGTTTCGAAACGTTCAAGTCGCTCAATCCGCAAGTGGCGGAAGACATCAGCGACGAACAGCTTGCCGAACTGCGCGAATGCCTGCGCGACGCCATCGACAACAGTTCTATTTGCATTGCCGGGGACGAGCAGATGAAGGAACTTCTCCATACGCTCGACACAGACCCGGAGCTGGCCAAGACTTTGGTCGAAAAGGGTTTGCAAGACCTGGACTATAAAGCATACGCTGCCTTGGCTGCCTACATCGCTTATCGGAAAGGACAGCTCCCGTCCATGCCCGACGAACTGAATGCTGAGTTGTTGGGCGCCAGTGTGGCTGCTGGTGTGGAGCGCAGTAAAATCATTACTGGGGCACAGAAGGGCTGGATCTCATGGGATAAAGCTTTTTCGCTGCTCAAACTCTTGGGAGGTGCGCTCTTAATGGTGCTTTTCGCATGGGTGGGTGCGCATATATTCCTGTTTGGCGTAGGACTTACTTGTGCGTTGATTGCCAGCTTGGTTGGTTCGGCCACCATCGGTATCGTGGCAGGCATCCTTATCGGGGGCTATTCCATGTACAAGGCACTCGATTGGCTCTATGAAGAAGTGGCGGAACCCATCATGAAAGGATTGGGCGAAGCTTATGACAAGGTCATCGACTTCTTCTCGCAGAATGACTTCATCCGTCGTGTGCGCGAAAGCCTGCAACGCTTTTGGGACTATGTGACCGAAAAAGCCACTTCGCTCTTTAAGCGTGACACTGATGCCGAAAAGGAAACGGTAGTTGTCGGCAATTGATACGGCACATCGTTTACGACCACGCGTAGTCTGTCTCCGGACGAGGGTGGGAAGAGGGATAAACAAGATAGGAAACATTTAAAAACGATAAACTATGAGCATGTTAAGCTTAGGACAAGAATTTGAAGGCTTCCGGGTCAACATGTACAAGGAAACGGCCCGCGAAGGGGAGGAAAGCTACCTCGTCAGCAATGAGTCGCAGGCGGCTGTCTTGAAGATGTACGACCTGGAGAAGCTGCCCCGTGCGGCTGTGGGGAGGAATGGCGAGCTGCCTGTGGAAAGGCTTTGTGCTGATGCCGGTTGTGCCGATGCTTATCATGTATTGGCTTGTGACAAATGGGCAGACGGCGGGAAAGATTGCAGGTATGTCATCCGGCAATTCGTGTCGGGACAGCGCATGAGTGACTTGCTGGAGCAGGGAAAGCGTTACAGTTGGGAAGAGGCGGTGCCTGTCGTCCTTCAGGTGACGGAACGCTTACGCAGGCTTCACAAATTGGATGTGCCCCTGATACACAATGACGTTACTCCGCGCAATGTTATTTTGGCTGATGACGGTACGGTGGCTCTTATCGGTTTTGGCCATCTGTCGTATCGCACGAACGGGGCGCCTTCGTTTCCTACGGGTGATTTGAATCCGTGGTATCGTGCGCCGGAGACTTATATCGGCATATATGACGAGCAGAGCGATGTGTTTTCCGTGGGTGTGTTGCTTTACGCCATGCTTTTCGGGCATGCGCCGTGGCAGACAGATATTCCGGAGAATGCCACGTTGGCGCAGCGTAAGAAGTGTGTGCGGGATGCCCGCCGTGCGCCATTGGATTTGACGGAAGGCGATTTCCTGGCGGATGCTCAGGTACGCCTGTTGAAGAAGGTGTTGAGTTTGGATTACGACAACCGTTTTCCCAATATGGAGAGCCTTCGGAGCGCATTGGAAGGAAAAAAGCCCGTGACAGAAGAACCGCCTGTCGCCAAAGCCGAGGCTGCTCCGCGGCAGAAGACGACCACGAAAAGGGAGACAGCTTCAAAGTCTGACATACGTCCCCGTACGGGTGGCGGCTTTGCCGACGTTGCCGGGATGGATGACGTGAAACGTATTTTCTACAAAGACGTGCTTTTCATTTTGAAAAACAAAGAGAAGGCCGAGAAGTATCATTTGAAGACGCCCAACGGTGCGTTGCTCTACGGCCCTCCCGGCTGTGGAAAGACGTTCTTTGCGGAAAAGTTCGCGCAGGAATCAGGGCTGAACTTCATGATGGTGAAAGCTTCCGATTTAGGCAGTATTTACATCCACGGCACACAGGGAAAGATAGCCGACCTCTTTGCCGAGGCTGAAAAGAAAGCGCCTTCTGTGCTTTGTTTCGATGAGTTTGACGCGATGGTGCCCAACCGTTCGAAGTCTGCCAGCGAGGAACTTTCAGGTGAGGTGAACGAGTTTCTCACTCAGTTGAACAATTGTTCCGAGCGTGGCATCTTTGTCATCGGCACGTCGAATCGTCCCGACCGAATCGACCCCGCCGTGCTTCGCACCGGGCGTATCGACCGCCTTATATACATCCCTTTGCCGGATTTCGAAGCACGGTGCAAGCTGTTTGAACTCGCCCTGAAGGGGCGTTACTGCGCTGACGACGTGGACTGCTCCGAACTGGCCGGCCGCACCGAGGGTTGCGTAGCGAGCGACATCACTCGTTTGGTGGACGATGTGGCCCTGGAGGCTGCCATGACCGATGTTCCAATCTCTCAAACACTGTTGTCGGAGGGTGTGAAGTCCATGCGCCGTTCGGTCACAGATGATCAAGTGAAAGACTTCGCCCGGATGCGCGATAAACTGGAATCGGTCTCCCGTGACGACCGGAAACGTATTGGCTTTGCTGCCTATTGAAGAGAAAATTAGTAATGTTTTAAATAAAGAAGATATGAAAACTGTAGACAAAGCATTTGAAATCCTGAGAAATGAAGGCTTCGTGCCTAAGCAAGAAGAGTTTGGCATCTCGTTCAAGTATCAGATGGCTACCGTGCTCATGCTAGACAATGAGAATGATGAAAATTTCTTCAACATGGTTGTTCCTTACATTTATGAGGTGGACGAGGAAAATGAACTGGATGTGCTGCGTGCCGTCAACAAGATTAACAATGAGATGAAGGTGGTGAAGCTGGTGGTGAACGAAGGCAACGTGTGGGTTTGCTTTGAAGCTGAAATAGAGCCTGAAGCCGTCATGGAAGAGCTTGTCCGCTTCGCTGTGCCTACCGTGTGTGAAGCGCGTGTCCGCTTCTACGACGCACTCAAAAACAGCGAAAACGCCTGATGGGATAAGCATACGGCTCTTTCATCTAATAAACAGCGAATGATTCACAATCTGTGTTTCCCGCGTTGTCCGCATCCGGATGCTTGATTGCAGGTCTTGTCTCATTACAGCTCGTGTCCGACACCCCTTAACTCCGTCCGACCACGGAAAGGAGGGTAGCCGAGGACGGATAGTACTTCGTGCACGGACGGAAAGGAAGGCTTGGCCGGCTACCCTTCAAGGCTGGCTTTGTTCTCTTTGTTTTCTGATGAAAGAGCCGTGTTTGCAGGAGACATGTTTCATGTTGATTGGTACAAAGTATATGAAAAAACGATTTGTTCAATGGGTGGGGAGCGTTCTCCTCACCACTTTTTTGATGGCATGTGGGCATCGGGCTTCTGCCCCTGTGGCGGAGTCGGATACGGATGGCCCGTATAGTGTGGAGTCCGTGTTGGCGAGTTCGGACACGCTGGATTATTTCTTGTTTTCCGATGACGAGGACATGATGCGGGCTGATACGGCCGCTTTCCGCTTAATGAACCGTATCATGCAAATGAGTGCGGCCTATTATGAGCTTGAGAATCCTCCTTTTGACGAGCACGTTTATTTTTGGAAATGGATGGAAGCTTCCAACCGCGAAGTGGAGCGCTTTCGTGCGGTCAAGCAGCTTCCTGTCCATGTGCCTCCCACGTCGGCAGACGTGCAGGAGGCCATTTTTGCCGTGTATGGGCTGCTAAGCGATTACTCCATCGGTGCACAGTCGGAAATGAATACGGCCTCTTATGTGTCCTCGGTTATGGCCCATTATGCTGCACTTCATGCTTACGGCTATTTATATTCACTTATGCCTGACAGCCTTTTGGCTCGGACCGTGATGCGTGACTATGTCACATGGAGCGAGCTCTCGGCGACGCTCTCCGGGCTGTACGATGCGGCTATCATCGGCACGGAGCATTATTCAGCTGCTTCTTTGGAGTCCAACTCCGTGTATGAGGCACTCATGCAGTGTCGGATGGATGGACTGCGGGAGGAGCTGAAGTTGGCGGCGGGTCGTCCGACAGCTGCCATCGCCGGACAGTATGAATGGGTGAAGGATGCCGACTTCGAACGTCAACTGGAAGGCTATCTGCAAGCGGACGATTACTACAAAGACCCGTCGGCTGACAGCCTGGCGCAGGTCGTCATACCGGCGCTTCATCGTTGGCTGGAGGTGCGTCGCGAGCGTGAGGCCCGGTTCGACGGCGAGACACGGGCAGCCTTTGGCAATGAGACCCAGCGCATGCGCTATGCCCTGCTCCGACTGCTGATGAACGGCATGAGCTATGACGAGCCGGTCGACAGCCTTTGTTACACGTTTCGCATTGCCTCCTCGTCGACTCTGACGGAAAAGGAAGGATACGATTCCTACATTTACGACGAGGGCCGCTACGTGTATTTCACAGGCCAGACATGGGGTGACCCGTCTCTGTTGGAGTATGACCGGGCCGAGATTCTTCGTGCTTATCCTGATGCCTACATTGTGGCCGTGCGCAACGGCAAGCTCGTGAAGCCTTGAACACGCGGCTTTGTCATTTCTTGCGCAGCAGACTTTCGAAGTCGGGTGCAGCCAGCAGTTCGAGTGCTTTCAGCACGACGGGGTCGCTCTGGTTGATGACTTGGTAATATTCGTTCATTCCCCAGAGGTCACGGGCTATGAGGGCTTTTAGCTGGAGGTCGATGAGCGGCTTTGATTTCTGGTATTCGGTCTCGTTGTAGGTCGCTCCGCTCTCATTGCCGTCGTCTATGAGCTGTCGGCTGAGCGATTCGGGGATGGTGAATGAGCGTTCGTAGTCGGCAAATTTCTTGTAGGTCTTCAGCATCTCGGCGCGGTATTGGTCCACATAGTCCAGCGTAGCCTTGATGACGGCCCCCTTGGCCACGAGCTGGCGGTGGTAGTTCGTGTAGCGCGTCGTGTCGAGGGGGACGAAGTAGTCGGGCATGATGCCTCCGCCGCCATAGACAGTGCGGCCCAGCTTCAGCGTCGTGTATTTCTGCGATTGGGGGAAATGGATGCTGTCGGCGTTGGTCATTTCGCCGCGGTTGTAGCGGTTGATGAGGTCGGCATTGTAGTTGTCCGGATTGTCATACGGCTTCTGGATGCAGCGTCCTGTGGGCGTGTAGTAGCGGGCCACGGTGAGGCGTATCATGGAGCCGTCGGGCAAGTCGAGCGGACGTTGCACCAGACCCTTGCCGAATGTGCGGCGGCCCACGACGAGGGCGCGGTCCCAGTCCTGTACGGCTCCTGTGACGATTTCCGAGGCCGATGCCGTGAAGTCGTCGACCAGCACGACAAGCCGTCCGGAGCGCATCCGTCCGTTGCCCAGGGCTCGGAACTCGTTGCGCGGGACGCGCCTTCCTTCTGTGTAGACAATCATTTCTTCCTTTTCCAGAAATTCGTTGGCCAGTCCCACAGCCGCGTTCAGATAGCCCCCGCCGTTGCCTTGTAGGTCGAGGATGAGGTCTTTCATGCCTTTGCGTTTGAGTTGTTTGAGAGCGTCGGCAAATTCGTCAAGGGTGGTCGCGCCGAAATTATTAATGCGCACGTAGCCGATGTGTTCGGGATACATGTAGACGGCGTCGATGCTGTGTACGGGAATCTTGTCGCGCATGACGACGAAGTGCAGGGTCTCGCTGATGCCGCGGCGCAGCACGCCGAGGTTGACCTTGCTTCCTTTCGGTCCGCGCAGGCGGCGTGTGATTTCGTCCGTGCTCATTTTCACGCCGGCGATGGCCGTGTCGTTGACAGCTATGATGCGGTCGCCCGCCAGGATGCCTGCTTTTTCGGACGGCCCGCCGGGCACGGGTTGGATGACCATGAGTGTGTCTTCGTTCATGTTGAACTGTACGCCGATTCCTTCGAAGTTCCCTTGAAGCGGTTCATTGAGTTTTTTCACCTCTTCCGCGTTGGCGTAGGTGGAGTGCGGGTCGAGCTGGCGCAGCATCTCGATGATGGCGCTCTCGACCAGTTTGTTTTCATTCACGGTGTCCACGTAGAGTTGCTGGATGGCGAATTCGGCTATTTGCAGCTTGCGTGCCGGTGTGAAGTTGAGGTCTTTGGGTTGCTGTGCCTGGTTTCCGATGGCTATCAGGAGCAGACATGCGGTCAGAATCTTTCTCATCATAACATAGTGTACTATATGTGGTTGTGTTCTTAGATGGTCAATCCTTCGGGCAGGAAGCGGCTGACGTCCTTGCCGAAGCTGAGCAGTTCGCGCACGACGCTGGAGCTGACGCTCGTGAGTTCGGGTTCGGTGAAGAGCAGGATGGTCTCGATGCCGGAGAGTTGCCGGTTGATGTCGGCGATGGTTTCTTCGTATTCGAAGTCTTTCACTGTGCGTATGCCGCGCACGATGAAGCGTGCGTCCATGCGCTGTGCGAAGTCGATGGTCAAGTCGTCGTAGGCTTCCACTTTCACGCGCGGTTCGTCCTTGTAGAGGTGACGTATCATGTCGATGCGCTTCTCCGTGGAGAACCACGTGCGTTTGTTTTCGTTGATGCCAATGCCGATGACCACTTCGTCCATAAAGGTGAGTGCTCTCCGCACGACGGAATAGTGTCCGATGGTAAACGGGTCAAATGTGCCCGGGAAGATGGCTCGTTTCATGTGTTTAGGTTTGGTTATGCTTCGTCTTCGTTTGGAACGTCTTCTTCCACGACGAGGTTGTTGATGATGAAGTTCTGGCGTTCCATCGTATTCTTTCCCATGTAGAACTCCAAGAGTTCTTTCACGGTGTCGGTCTTGCGGAGTGTCACTTGCTCCAGGCGCATGTCTTTGCCGATGAAGTGTTTGAACTCGTCGGGCGAGATTTCTCCCAATCCTTTGAACCGGGTGATTTCGGGGTTGGGGCTGAGCTTGCGTATGGCGGCGATGCGTTCCTCTTCCGAATAGCAATAGATAGTTTCGAATTCCGACTTGCCTTTGCCTCCCTTCTTGGTCTTGTTGCGTACGCGGAAGAGCGGTGTCTGTAGGATATAGACGTGGCCTTTCTTGATGAGGTCGGGGAAAAACTGGAGGAAGAAGGTAATCATCAGCAGGCGGATGTGCATGCCGTCCACATCGGCATCGGTGGCCACGATGACTTTGTTGTAGCGCAGTCCGTCGATGCCGTCCTCAATGTTGAGTGCCGCTTGCAGAAGGTTGAACTCTTCGTTTTCGTAGACCACTTTTTTGGTCAGTCCGTAGGAGTTGAGCGGTTTTCCCCGCAGGCTGAACACGGCTTGCGTGTTCACGTCCCGGCTCTTCGTGATGGAGCCGCTGGCCGAGTCGCCCTCCGTAATGAAGATGCAGCTTTCTTCCAGTCCGTCGCCCTTGGCATCATTCAGGTGGATGCGGCAGTCACGTAGTTTGCGGTTGTGCAGGTTGGCTTTCTTGGCGCGTTCGCGTGCCAGTTTGGTGACGCCGGCTATGGCTTTGCGTTCCTTCTCCGACTCTTGTATTTTCTGATACATCACGTCGGCCACGTCGGTGTGGCGGTGCAGGTAGTTGTCCACTTCGGTTTTGATGAAGTCGCCGACAAACTTGTTGAGGTTCGGCCCTTCGGGGGCCATTTTCAGCGAACCCAGCTTCACCTTCGTCTGGCTTTCGAACACGGGTTCCTGCACATTGATGGCAATGGCGCCCACGAGTCCGTTGCGGATGTCGGCATAGTCAAGGTTTTTGTTGAAATACTCCTTGATGGTGCGTGCCAGGTGTTCTTTGAAAGCACTCTGGTGTGTACCTCCCTGGGTGGTGTGCTGTCCGTTGACGAAGGAGTGGTACTCTTCGCCGTACTGGTTGGTATGGGTGAAGGCTATCTCGATGTCCTCCCCTTTCAGGTGGATAATCGGGTAGAGCGGTGTGGCGGTCATGGTGTCGTTGAGCAAGTCGACCAGTCCGTTGCGCGACACGATGCGGTGTCCGTTGTAGACGATGGCAAGGCCCGTGTTCAGGTAGGTATAATTGCGCAACATCGTCTCTATGAATTCCGGGCGGAAGCTGTAATGCTCGAAAAGGGTGTTGTCCGGTTCGAAGAAGATGTAGGTGCCGGTCGGTTCCTCGGAATCAGAGGTCGTGTCGCTTTGCAGGATGCCTTTGGCAAAAATGGCCTCACGCATTTTCCCGTCGCGATAGCTGCGTACGACGAAACGTGCGCTCAGGGCATTGACCGCCTTGACGCCGACGCCGTTCAGCCCGACGCTTTTCTTGAACGCCTTGCTGTCATACTTGCCGCCGGTGTTGAGCACGCTCACAGCCTCGATGAGTTTGCCTTGCGGGATGCCGCGTCCGTAGTCGCGCACACTGACACGCAGGTTGTCTTCCACGCGGATGTCTATCTTCTTGCCCGCGTGCATCTTGAACTCGTCGATGCTGTTGTCGATGACTTCTTTCAGGAGCACATAGATGCCATCTTCCGGATAACTTCCGTCGCCCAGCTTGCCTATGTACATGCCGGGGCGTGTGCGGACGTGCTCCATGTCGCTCAGGTGGCGTATGTTGTCGTCGTTATATTCTACGGTCGTCTGTTTCTCTTCGTCTTCTTCCATTTGAATTGTCAATTCTCGATTATTGATTGTCAATTTGCTTTTTGTAGGCTCTGCGGCGTTTGTGTTGGATGTGTTCGAAATAGCCCCACTGGCGTTGGACTGCTTCGTTGACCTCCAGTTCCGGGTTGCTTTCAGCCCACTTGTAACCCTTCGCGTTGTAGGTGCGGATGAGGTCGGAGAAGAGCAATCCGTTGACTCCTTTGTTCTGGTATTCCGGTTTCACAGCTATAAGCAGCAGGTCGAGCGTGTCGGGATGTTTCAGGAAAAGAGCCTTCAGCATGTGTATCCATCCGAAAGGGAGCATTTTGCCCTTGGCCTTTTGCAAGGCACGTGAGAGGGAAGGCATCGTCACGCCCACGGCGATGAGTTCGCCCTGGCTGTCCACGACAAGTGTCACCAGGTCGAGGTCGAGGATGGGCAAGTACATTTTCACGTACTGGTCTATCTGCCCCTGGCTCAGCGGAGAATAGCCGTAGAGCGGAGCGTAGGCTTCGTTGACCAGTTCGAATATCTTCTGTCCGTATTCGCGGGCGATCTTTTTGGCCGATTTATATTTCTTGATTTGCAGTCCGTATTTCTGCTGCACGAGGGCTGATATGCGCTTGTGTTTTTCCGGTTCTTCTTCCGGCACCCGGATTTTGTATTCCACCCAGTCGGCATCTTTCTCCATGCCGTAGGCTTCCAGGTGTGTGGCGTAGTAAGGGTAGTTGTAGATGGTGGCCATCGTGCTCAGTTGGTCGAACCCTTCGATGAGCGTGCCCTCGGCGTCCATGTCGGTGAAACCCAGCGGGCCGTGCATGGCGTTCATGCCCCGTGCGCGTCCCCATTCTTCCACTGTCCGGAGGAGGGCTGCCGACACTTCGGGGTCGTCCACGAAGTCAATCCATCCGAAGCGCACGTTTTTCACGTTCCACTTCTCGTTGGCACGCCGGTTGATGATGGCTGCCACGCGGCCTACGAGCCGCCCGTCCTTATAGGCCAGGAAATAGTCTGCCTCGCAGAACTCGAAGGCCGCATTTTTCTTCGGGTTGAAGGTGCGCAGCATGTCGTCCAGCAGGTCGGGCACGGAGTAGGGATTGTCTTTGTAGAGTTCGTAGTTGAACCGAATGAATGTCTTCAGTTCCTTGTGGGTAGTTACTTTTTTGATTGTTATAGCCATTCTTTTTTATTCTTTCACAAGCGTTTGAATATGCAAAGATAATGAATCTGCTTATTGCCTGTCGGTTTGTATAGAATAATTAGGAGCTTTTTTACATTTGACAATGACTTTTCGCCCGTCGGCCAGTGTGGTGGCGAAGAGATAGATGTCGCCTCCTTCGCGCAGGCGGAGTCGTTTGCGCAGCTCGGCCACGGAGGCGGGGAAGTTGCGCACGGTCAGGTTGGCCTGCGGGGCCGAGGCCGTGAGTGCCTTCAGTTCTTGTTTGCTGAATCCGCAGACCGACTCGACGGCAAACATGCGCCCCGGGAAGTCCGGCCGGCAAGTGTCCGACGTGTACAGGTGGCTGTTCGGATGGAGTTTCTCCATGCCGTAGCGCGCGGCGGGCAGGCGGAAGGCACCGGCCTTGAGCAGCGATGCACCCGGTTCGTAGAGATAGGCCCGGAGCGTGGATGTCAGCTTGCATTCCGCACTGCGTTCTTCGTCGGCCGTGAAGCTGAAGCGCGAAGCCGTGCCGGGCGTGAGGTTCAGGCAGTGGAAGACGGCATGTTCGCTCTGGCCTGAAACGCGGCTGAGCAGGAGCAGCAATTCCTTGCATTCGCCCTGCACCGAGATGACAAACACTTGGGCCACGGAGGGAAGGTCGCGCAGTGCCTGTGCGATGTCCAGCATGGGCGAGAGCTTCACGCAGACGGCGGGGCTTTTCTCCAGCAGCAGCGGGAGGAGGCGTGTGACGTCCGGCGTGCAGTCGGCGATGGCCACCGTGCGGCCGCCGTGGCTGTCGCGCCGGGCGGGGTCGAGGTAGACCATGTCTGCCGGCTCCATCGTCCGGAGATAGTCTTCCGCTTCCGCTTCGTGCACCTCCACATTCGTACATCCCAGCAGCGGGAAATTGTGCCGGGCGAGGGCACACAGTTCGGGGTTGCGCTCGACGTAGTCCACGTGCCGGTATTTCCTTGCCAGGAAAGAGCAGTCGACACCGAACCCGCCCGTGAGGTCGACGGCCCGTTCGCCCGTGCCCATCACGTCGGCTTTGCAGGCGGCCGTCGTCTCCGACGAGCATTGTTCCATCGACAGGTGGACAGGGTAGAGGATACCTTCCGTCGCGCTCCAGCGGGGCAACTTGTGGCGCGAGGCCTGCCAGCCGGCTATCTGCTTCAGGGCGAAGGGGAAGTCGATGCCGGGATGGCGTGACGCATGGAGGGCCAGCGCCTGCACGTCGTCCGTGCGGTGGAGGCGGATGAAGTCGAGCGTTTCGGGTGAAGGGGTCATGCACATAGAGCGGGGGATTATGGATGTTTTTTGTTTGCAAAGATAGCAGTTTTGAGTGGTATTCCGCACATCCCGTGAGCGGCCTAAAGGGTAGCCGTGAGCGGAAAGGAGGGTAGCCGACGACGGAAAGGAGTCCGTGGTCGGCTACCCTTAACAGACCGTCGAACAAATCTTTTACGGATTTGCTTGGCTGGTCTGAAATGCCTATTTTTGTGGTCTATAACGTAGATTGAAACACACCATGTCTGTATTTAGAGTAATCCTGTCCATCCTGTTTCCGCCCCTTGCCGTCATCGACAAAGGCTGCGGTTCGTTCCTCATCGTGCTCATCCTGACAATTTGTGGATGGGTGCCCGGCGTGATTGGGGCACTGGTGATATTGAATAAGCGGGAGGAGTGAGCGTTCTCTTCAGCTTGTGGTGTTTAAATAAGTTTAAACATACCCAAGCGTTTAACTGTGGAAGTTAGATTTTGTATTTTCGCGGACGTATGAAAAAAACACTTTGTCCATGATAAATGTGAAGAGAAGTCGCGCTGAATGGGTGCGCCGCTATGCCAGTTTTGTGGTCATTCTTTTTGTCATAGCCTTTGGTACCTCACTTTCTATCCGGGCCAATCTGGGCTCGTCGCCCATTTCTGCTCCTCCCTATATCCTGTCGCTTATTCCGGGCATGCATTTGACGATGGGACAACTGACCATCTGCATGCATGTGTTTTTCATTCTGATTCAGATGGTGCTGTTGCGTCGCGACTTTGAGAAGCGGCAATACGCCCAGATACTCGTCTCCTTCCTTTTCGGGTTCTACACGGACCTGACCATGTGGATGACGGGCTTCCTGCAAATCCCGTCCGACATGAATCCGATGATAGGCTATCCGTTGCGTTTTGTTGAGTTGCTCGCCGGTGGCAGCATTCTGGCTTTCGGCATCGCTTGCGAAGTGCGTTGCGACTCGTTGATGCTGGCAGGTGAAGGGCTTCCGTTGGCCATTTCCAGGTTTCTCAAACGTGATTTTGGCAAAGTGAAGATATGCTCTGACACATCGCTGGTGTGCATCGGGACGATTTTCATGTTTCTGTATTTTGGCCGTTGGGATTGGGAAATGGTGGGTGTAGGGACACTGGTATCCATGTTCTATGTCGGGTTCATGGTCCGCGTGTTCGCGCCGCACATCCTGTGGCTGGACATCATCTTCACACCTCGGAGTGAACGTCAGCTTGCTGCTTCACAGCCTGCTGGTGATGAGTGGTCCGGACATCGTATCATCACCACTGCCCGCATGTATGGGAGCGGTGGTAATGCCGTCGGCGAAGAAGTGGCACGTCGTTTGGGTTGTCCTTGCTATAACCGTCAGATTATCGACCGGACAGCCGAGCAGATGGGATATTCTGTAGAGTTTGTGGCTGAGAACGAACAGACCATCTCCACGGCCCGCTTGTGGGAGCTTATCTTTACAGACAATGGCATTCCGGCTTCCATGAATCCGTCGAAAGAGGATGCTATCTATGTGAGCGAAAGCCGCACCATCCGTGGGTTGGCTCACAGCGGCCCGTGTGTGATTGTCGGAAGATTGGGCAACTGGATTCTGCGGGACGATCCACACGTGCTCCGTGTGTTCATCATGTCGGGGATGGACTTTGCTGTCAGACAAATCGTTGACAAATTTCACCTTTCAGAAGAGGACGCAGCGAAAAAGATTGAGCAGGTGAACATCGGCCGTGCGAACCATTATTGGAAATACACCGGTCGGCAATGGGCCGATATAAATGGCTATGACCTTGTCATCAACACGGAACGTATCGGCATAGACGGAGCTGTGGACATGATCTTGCGTGCAGCGCGGCAGGTGGGGTAGTCATGGGCTTCGATCGCTTGTTTCCTTCTTGTTGGGAGTTGGCTGAGGAGACTCTTCCGAAAATCAATTCATAGGGAGATTGCTGTTTTGTCGTTTGAGAACAATCATCAATATGTGTATCTCAAATGGTTTGATGAAAGGTGATACCAAGGAAATGTTCAAGGACACAGGTTACAATAAATCCCAAAGCCGCA
>OIWT01000197.1_pt1 | contig 86959 bp, 76 predicted proteins | sample 1587701 | NCBI WGS metagenome assembly OIWT01 (sample SAMEA3888904, study PRJEB22519) | human gut metagenome | biome: human gut; feature: human-associated habitat; material: faeces | place: Denmark | collected 2009
CTTGACGTTGTTTATACTTAGGATTTTTCTTGTTAATAACATACAAACGGCCATTACGTCTTACGATCTTACATTCTGGCGTACGTTTCTTCAATGATGCTCTTACTTTCATATCTTTATTGTTATTTATATCTAAAAACGATTCTACCTTTTGACAAATCGTAAGGGGACATCTCCACTTTAACTTTATCGCCAGGCAAAATTTTTATGTAATGCATTCTCATCTTACCTGAAATATGAGCTGTAATCTCATGCCCATTCTCCAGTTCTACTCGAAACATTGCATTAGACAATGCTTCAACGATAACTCCTTCTTGTTCTATTGCTGCTTGTTTTGCCATATAAATTTAAATTGCATTATCTCCTAAAACTTCTTCTATAAAATCAAATGTCGACAACACTTCGGCCTTCCCTTTACGGACTGCGATCGTATGTTCAAAGTGTGCAGCCCATTTTCCATCGCAAGTACGGATAGTCCAACGATCCGGTTCCATGTAAATCCGAGGCGACCCCAGCGTTATCATAGGTTCAATCGCGATGCACATCCCGCTTTTCAACAATGTTCCCGAGCCACGTTTCCCATAATTAGGAACGGGAGGCTCTTCATGCATTTCTTTTCCAATGCCATGCCCTACAAACTCGCGAACGACACCATAGGAATGCTTCTCACAATGGTCTTGTACAGCAGAACCAATGTCACCGAGACGTTTCCCATGCACAGCATTCTCTATACCCTTATACAAGGATTCCTTTGTAACTCTCAAAAGAGCTTTAACTTCGGGCGCGACTTCACCTACACAAAATGTATAGGCAGAATCACCACAAAACCCGTTCATAAAAGTTCCACAATCGACAGATACAATATCACCTTCCTCTAAAGGCTTATCGTTGGGAATGCCATGAACAACTTGGTCATTGACAGAAGTGCAGATTGATCCGGGAAAAGGCTGTCCATACTGATTGGGAAATCCTTTAAAGGTCGGTACAGCCCCATTATCACGAATAAACTCTTCTGCTACTCTATCCAGCTCCAAAGTTGTGACACCTGGTTTTATTAATTTAGCTACTTCAGCCAAAGCACGTCCCACAAGGAGATTGCTTTGACGAAGTAACTCTATTTCATCATCAGTCTTAAGAAAAATCATCTATCGAAAACTTAATAGGCAGAAACATTAGCCGAACGACCTTTGATTCGACCTGATTTAAGCAATCCGTCATAATGTCTCATCAACAAATGACTTTCAACTTGTTGCAACGTATCCAAAACGACACCAACAAGAATCAAGAGAGAAGTTCCTCCAAAGAAGTGAGCAAATTCAGTCTTCACACCGAAAATTCCAGCAAAAGCAGGCAAAATAGCCACAATGGCAAGAAAGAGAGAGCCCGGCAGAGTAATACGAGACATGATTGTATCAATATATTCCGCAGTATTTTTACCCGGTTTGATACCTGGAATGAATCCGTTGTTTCGCTTCATGTCTTCAGCCATCTGATTTGGATTAATCGTAATAGCCGTATAGAAATAAGTAAAGAGGATTATCAATACGGCAAAAACCAAATTATACCAGAAACCCGTATAATCACTCAATGCCACCGCTACACTGCTAACCTCCCCTTGCTGACCTGAATAATTTGCAAGCGCTGCCGGAATAAACATAATAGCTTGTGCAAAGATGATAGGCATCACATTTGCTGCATTCACTTTTAAAGGAATGTATTGTCTTGCACCACCATATTGCTTATTGCCAACGATACGTTTTGCATATTGCACAGGAATCTTGCGAGTTCCCTGAACCAACAATATAGCAGCAGCTATCACCAGCAACAAAAATACGATTTCAAACAAGAACATAATCAAACCACCCGCACCCGGAGATGCCATTCTTGAGACTACTTCTTGGAAGAGAGCTTGCGGAAGACGTGCAATGATACCGACCATAATGATTAACGAAATACCATTACCCACACCTTTATCCGTGATTCTCTCACCAAGCCACAAGATGAACATACTGCCTGCTGCCAAAATGATGGTTGATGAAATCATAAATAACGTCCAATCTAATGAAGCATTTAATGAACCGCCGGCTTGTGACTTCAAGTTAAGTAAGTAGGAAGGTGCCTGGAACAATAAAATGGCTATCGTTAGATAGCGTGTATATTGATTGATCTTTCTTCTGCCGCTTTCGCCCTCGCGTTGCATTTTCTGGAAATAAGGAACAGCAACTGCCAAAAGCTGAATGACGATGGATGCCGAAATGTATGGCATAATACCCAACGCAAAAATAGAAGCATTAGAAAATGCACCACCAGAAAACATATTCAACAAAGCCAAAAGACCTTCACTTGTTTGTTCATGCAATTTGGCCAACATATTCGGGTCAATGCCTGGAAGTACGATATATGAACCAAATCTGTATATCGCAACAAACAATATAGTGATGAGGATCCGTTTTCTCAGATCCTCAATCTTCCATATATTCTTTAATGTTTCAATAGATCGTATCATTTAATCAGAGTTTTACAGCATTACCACCAACAGCTTCGATAGCGGCGATAGCACTCTTAGAGAACGCATTTGCTTCAACATCGACCTTAGTTGTCAATGTGCCGTTACCTAATACCTTAACTAACTGTTTAGAGGAAATAAATCCAGCAGCACGCAGTTCTTCAAGACCGACTTTTGTCAGATTCTTGGCTTCAACCAATGCCTGAATGGTATCCAAATTGACAGCTTTGTATTCCACTCTGTTCATATTCTTAAAGCCAAATTTAGGAACTCGGCGTTGGAGCGGCATCTGACCACCTTCGAAACCAATCTTACGAGAGTATCCAGATCTTTGTTTTGCGCCCTTATGTCCTCTTGTAGAAGTTCCCCCCAAACCAGAACCCGGTCCACGGCCTACTCTTTTACGGGTCGTAATCGAGCCTGCAGCAGGTTTCAAATTATTTAATTTCATATCGAAACTTAATTATTATTCAACAATTACTTTACTTTACGATAGTAACAAGGTGTTTAACCTTCTCTACCATTCCAAGAATTGAAGGAGTTGCTTCGTGTTCAACCACACGATTCAACTTACGAAGTCCCAGTGCATCAAGTGTTCTTTTTTGGACAGCCGGAGCACCAATTCTGCTTTTAACTTGTTTGATCTTAATAGTTGACATAAAACCTCCTTATCCTCTAAATACTTTTTCAATACTGATACCTCTGTTTTGAGCGACAGTTCTCGCATCTCTCATCTCGTTCAAGGCCAAAATGGTAGCCTTAACCAAGTTATGAGGGTTAGAAGAACCCTTAGATTTAGCCAAAACATCCGTGATGCCCACGCTTTCAAGTACGGCACGCATTGCACCACCGGCCACAACACCCGTACCTGTAGATGCAGGCTTGATGAAGACTTCAGCACCACCGAACTTTGCGGTTTGTTCATGAGGCACGGTTCCTTTCAATACCGGGACACGAGTCAGGTTTTTCTTTGCAGCTTCAACACCTTTAGCAATTGCAGCGGTTACTTCACCTGCTTTACCAAGACCCCAACCAATAATTCCATCTTCGTTACCAACAACCACGATAGCAGAAAAGCTAAAAGTTCTACCACCTTTTGTCACTTTAGTAACACGATTGATAGCTACAAGTCTATCTTTCAATTCGATGTCGTTAGTTATTTTAACTCTATTATAAACTGCCATAATCATTTAAAATTTAAGTCCACCGTTACGAGCAGCGTCTGCTACTTCTTTTACTCTCCCATGATACAAGTAACCGTTACGGTCGAATACGACAGTCGTAATACCAGCCTCTTGTGCCTTCTTAGCAATCAATTCGCCAACTTTGGAAGCTTGCTCTTTCTTAGGCATGGTCTCCAAGCCTAAAGAAGAAGCAGCAGCCAATGTCTTACCTGACAAGTCATCAATAAGCTGAACATAAATCTGCTTATTGCTTCTAAACACTGTCAAACGTGGACGCTCAGGAGTACCTGAAATCTTATTGCGTACTCTATATTTAATCTTGATTCGTCTTTCTATTTTTGTTGTCATAATAATACGATTTAATGTAAATTACTTAGCACCGGCTGATTTACCCGACTTTCTACGAATTTCTTCGCCAACAAATTTAATACCTTTACCCTTGTATGGTTCAGGCTTACGGAAAGAGCGTATTTTTGAGCAAACTTGACCAAGCAATTGTTTGTCACAAGATTCCAATATAATAAGAGGGTTCTTATTTCTTTCTGATTTTGTCTCAACCTTAATCTCAGGAGGCATCTGTATAAAGATATTATGCGTATAGCCTAATGAGAGTTCCATAATATTTCCGTTGTTTGATGCGCGGTAACCAACACCCACCAATTCCATCTCTTTCTTGTAACCTTCAGAAACACCAACAACCATATTATGTACCAAAGCACGATACAGGCCATGATAAGCATGTCTTTGCTTCGGATCATCTTGCATCATGTTTTCATTTTCCGTGAAATGGATATGACCATCTTCAATGGAAACGGCAATAGCAGGATTGACATACTGGCTCATTTCGCCTTTAGGTCCTTTTACAGTGACCACGTCATCCTTGAAAGTAACAGTTACTCCGGCAGGAATACTTATGGGTAATTTTCCTATTCTTGACATAGATAATCCTCCTATTAATATACGTAGCAAAGCACTTCACCACCGATCTTCAGAGCGGAAGCCTCTTTGTCTGTCATTACACCTTTAGATGTGGATATAATGGCTATACCCAATCCATTAATAACTCTCGGCATGTCTTTGTAACCCGTATATTTACGTAAACCCGGGCTAGACACTCTGATCAACTTCTTGATTGCGTTAACCTTGTTAACAGAATCATACTTCAAAGCTACTTTAATAGTACCCTGAGGACCATCTTCTACAAACTTGTAGTTCAAGATGTAACCTTTCTCAAAAAGGATCTTTGTAATTTCCTTTTTCAAATTCGAGGCAGGAATTTCCACAACTCTGTGTTTTGCACTAATTGCATTTCTCAACCTCGTCAGATAATCTGCTATTGGATCTGTCATATAATAAAAATTTAAATTAATCAGGACTCTCCTGACAATATTTAAAACAAAAACTCTTACCAGCTTGCTTTCTTAACTCCCGGGATAAGACCATTGGAAGCCATCTCGCGGAACTGAATTCTGGAAATGCCGAACAAACGGATATACCCTTTAGGACGTCCAGTCAACTTGCAACGGTTGTGCAAACGAATAGGATTGGCATTTTTAGGAATTGCCTGCAACTTCTGAGCAGCTTCATAAGCCGCAGCAGGGTCACCGGTTCTGACAATCTTCTTCAGTTCTGCACGCTTTTCAGCATATTTGGCTACAAGTTTAGCTCTTTTCACCTCGCGAGCTTTCATTGATTCTTTTGCCATAGTCTATCAATCTTTTTTAGCGTTTTTAAACGGTAATCCGAATTCTTTTAATAAAGCATAACCTTCTTCATCTGTTTCCGCAGAGGTTACAAAGGTAATATTCATTCCCAATATTTTCGTAATCGAATCGATATTTATTTCAGGGAAAATGATTTGCTCTTGAATTCCCAAGGTATAATTACCTCTACCATCAAACTTGCTTTCGATACCCTTGAAGTCGCGAATACGAGGAAGAGCGACACGAATCAGCTTCTCCAAAAACTCGTACATTCTTTCACGACGCAATGTTACCATTACACCAATAGGCATTTTCTTACGCAACTTAAAGTTCGCAATATCCTTACGAGAAACAGTTGCCACAGCTTTTTGTCCTGTGATGGCAGTCATTTCACTAATAGCCACATCGATAATCTTCTTATCAGCAACAGCCATACCCAAACCTTGATTGATGACAATCTTCTTGAGCTTGGGGATTTGCATTGCAGAAGTATACTGGAATTGGCTCTTCAATGCAGGAGCAATGCGCTCTGCATACTCTTGTTTAAGGCTAGCAGTATTACTCATTATTTAATCTCCTCTCCTGATTTTTTAGAATAACGTACTAAGGTTCCTTCCGAATTTCTTCTTCTTCCCACGCGTGTCGGTTTTCCTGTCTTAGGATCAACCACGTTCAAGTTTGAGATGTGTATAGGGGCTTCTTTTTTCACTATACCACCTTGAGGGTTCTTCGCGCTGGGTTTTGTGCTCTTGGATACCATGTTGATACCTTCTACCACAGCACGTCCTTCTTTCACAAGAACTTTCAACACAGTACCAGTTTTACCCTTATCTTCACCAGAGTTAACGTAAACTGTATCGCCCTTTTTAATATGTAACTTACTCATTAGTTTAATCGTTTACAAAATTAAAGTACTTCAGGTGCCAATGATACAACTTTCATGTTTACAGCACGAAGTTCACGAGCTACCGGACCAAAAATACGACTACCTCTAATTTCGCCTGCATTGTTCAGCAACACACACGCATTGTCATCAAAACGAATATAAGAACCGTCAGCACGACGAATTTCTTTCTTAGTACGTACGATCAAAGCCTTAGACACTGCACCTTTTTTAATATCACTTGAGGGGATCACGTTCTTTACAGCAACGACGATCACATCACCCACAGTAGCGTAACGCTTTCTTGTTCCGCCCAAAACACGGATACAGAGAGCTTCCTTCGCGCCACTGTTATCACATACCGTAAGTCTGGATTCTGCTTGTATCATAATTACTTAGCTCTTTCGATTATTTCAACTAATCTCCATCTCTTAGTTTTGCTCAAAGGACGAGTTTCCATGATACGAACAGTATCGCCCACGTTGCATTCGTTCTTTTCATCATGAGCATGGTATTTCTTCGTCTTACTAACGAACTTACCATAAATCGGGTGTTTCTCCTTAAATTTGGCAGCAACAGTAATGGTTTTGTCCATCTTGTTGCTAATCACAACACCCATTCTTTCTTTTCTTAAATTTCTAGCTTCCATCAGGATCGATTATTTATTGTTAAGTTCTCTCTGGCGCAATTCTGTCTTCATGCGGGCAATAGTACGACGCAAGTTCTTGATTTGTGCAGGATTCTCCAGCGGAGAGATAGAATGATTCAAAACCATTTGTTTGTATTTGGCTACTTCAGCATCGATTCTTTCTGCCAGTTCATTGGTAGCTATTTCTCTAATTTCTGCAATCTTCATAATTATGCGTTTTGATTTTGGAAGTCGTAATCACGTCTAACAACAAACTTAGTAGTAATCGGAAGTTTCTGAGCCGCCAGACGCAAAGCCTCTTTGGCAACCTCATAAGAAACACCTTCCACCTCGATGAGAATTCGACCCGGAGTAACAGGGGCTACAAAGCCTTCGGGGTTACCTTTACCTTTACCCATACGTACATCAGCCGGCTTACGAGTAATAGGTTTGTCCGGGAAGATACGGATCCAAATCTGACCCTGACGTTGCATATATCTAGTCACAGCAATACGAGCAGCCTCGATCTGACGCCCGGTAATCCATTTAGTTCCCAAAGATTTGATTCCAAAAGAACCAAAAGCAAGTTGGTTACCTCTCTGGGCATAACCTTTTTGACGACCCTTTTGCTGTCTTCTGAATTTTGTCCTTTTCGGTTGTAACATAATTCCTAAAATTCAAATTCGTTAGCGATTGTTTTTCTTTCTTTTGAAGTTTCTACCTCCATTGTTGGCGTTGTTTCCACCACGGCCATTTTCTTTGCTTTGAACGAAGTTTGGAGCGAGTTCTCTCTTACCATAAACTTCACCACGGCAAATCCATACTTTGATACCCAGCAGACCAACTTTTGTCAAGGCCTCAGTCTGACAGTAATCAATGTCTGCACGGAAAGTATGCAACGGAGTTCTACCTTCTTTATACATCTCAGAACGAGCCATCTCGGCACCATTCAAACGTCCAGAAATCAAAACTTTGATACCTTCAGCGCCCATACGCATCGTATTTGCAATAGCAGTCTTGATGGCGCGACGGTAAGCTATCTTGCCTTCAACCTGGCGAGCTATGTTGTTGGCAACAATCACAGCATCAAGTTCCGGTCGCTTAATTTCAAAGATATTGATTTGAATATCCTTGTCAGTGATCTTTTTCAATTCCTCCTTCAACTTATCAACCTCTTGACCACCTTTACCAATGATAATACCCGGACGAGAGGTACAAACAGTAATTGTGATAAGTTTCAGTGTACGTTCGATAACAATTCTCGAAACACTCGCTTTAGCAAGTCTGGCGTTCAGATATTTACGGATTTTACTATCTTCGAGCAAAGCATCACCAAAGTCTTTGCCACCGTACCAATTTGAATCCCATCCTCTGATAATTCCCAGACGGTTGCTTATCGGATTAACTTTCTGTCCCATTACTCTTAATTTTGATTATCATTAGTATTCTTCGTATCAACAAACAAAGTCACGTGGTTAGAACGCTTGCGAATTCTGTAACCTCTACCCTGCGGAGCCGGTCTCATGCGTTTGAGAGTAGTTCCACAATCAACAAAAATCTTTGTTACAAACAATTCGCCATCCTCAGCCTTGCGATCGTTTTTCTGTTCCCAGTTAGCAATTGCAGAGCGCAACAGTTTTTCCACTCTTGCAGAAGCTTCTTTAGAAGAAAATTTCAAGACTCCAAGTGCTCTGTTCACCTCCATACCACGAATCATATCTGCAACCAAACGCATTTTACGCGGAGAAGTAGGGACATTTTGCAACTTTGCAAAATACATGGTCTTTAGGGCTTCTTTTCTTTTCTCAGCCGAAATTCTTTTTCTTGCTCCCATTTATTTAGTATTCTTTATTATTTCAGATAAATGCCTGTTATTTTTTCTTATTACCTGCATGTCCACGGAATGTACGTGTCGGGGCAAACTCGCCCAACTTGTGACCTACCATGTTTTCAGTAATATAAACAGGGATAAATTTATTTCCGTTATGAACTGCGATTGTATGCCCAACGAAATCCGGAGAAATCATTGAAGCTCTGGCCCAAGTCTTAACTACAGACTTTTTGCCGCTCTCATTCATGGCGAGCACTTTATTTTCAAGCTTGACGTTAATATATGGACCTTTTTTTAATGAACGACTCATAATTTACTCAATTAACCTTGTTATTACTTTCTTCTTTCGATAATGTACTTAGAAGATTGTTTCTTCGGAGCTCTTGTCTTCAAGCCCTTAGCATACAATCCCTTGCGTGATCTCGGATGACCTCCGGAAGCACGTCCTTCACCACCACCCATCGGGTGATCAACAGGGTTCATTACAACACCACGGTTGTGAGGACGACGACCCAACCAGCGAGAACGTCCGGCTTTACCAGAGCTTTCCAATGCGTGATCGGAGTTACCTACACTACCGATTGTGGCTTTACAAGCGCTAAGAATCTGTCTAACTTCTCCTGAAGGCAACTTAATAACGCAGTATTTTCCTTCACGTGAAGTCAACTGAGCAAAATTTCCAGCCGATCTTACCAAAGCTGCACCTTGACCGGGGCGCAATTCGATGTTGTGAATTACAGTACCCACGGGAATGTTCTGAAGCGGGAGTGCATTACCAATCTCAGGCGCTGCAGTCTCACCAGACATCAAAGTGCTACCAATCTGCAATCCATTAGGAGCAATGATGTATCGTTTTTCACCATCAGCGTAATACAACAGAGCGATACGAGCCGAACGGTTCGGATCGTATTCTATTGTCTTAACCACTGCGGGAACACCGTCCTTGTTTCTCTTGAAATCAATAAATCTGTATTTTCTCTTGTGACCGCCACCAATGTAACGCATGGTCATCTTACCTACGTTATTGCGACCACCAGTAGAACGTTTTCCACTTACAAGAGATTTTTCTGGTACCGATGCAGTAATCTCTTCAAAAGTACCAATAATCTTATGTCTCTGCCCCGGTGTTGTGGGCTTAAATTTACGTACTGCCATCTTCTATTTAAATGTTGCTATAAAAATCAATAGTATCGCCCTCTTTCAAAGTCACAATTGCTTTCTTGAAAGCATTTGTACGACCTTTAACCAGTCCGGCCTTCGTGTAACGAGTTTTATTCTTTCCAGAATATCTCATCGTGTTCACATCAACGACCGTAACGTTATACATAGCTTCTACTTCACTCTTTATCTCAAGTTTGTTAGCCTCTGGACGCACAATAAATCCGAAACGGTTGTTATGCTTTTCGGATATTGACGTCATCTTTTCTGTTACCAACGGTTTAATAATAATTCCCATTATTTAAGCCTCCATTTTTAGCAAAAGTTATCAATGCTCTTCAACGAGTTTTCTGTAATCACAAGAGTATCTGCCTCCAAAACTTTGTAAGTGTTCAGAGAAGAAGCGATTATAACATTTGCACGTTTGATGTTACGAGCCGACAAATATACATTTTTATTGGCTTCCGGCAAAACCAAAAGTAACTTCTTATCAGCAACTTTAAGATTCTTTGTCATTTCTACAAAGTCTTTCGTTTTTGGTGCTTCGAAGTTAAAGTCTTCTACCACAACAATAGCGTTTTCCTTAGCTTTGTATGACAAAGCAGACTTACGGGCCAAAGCCTTTACTTTCTTGTTCAATTTGAACCAATAATCACGAGGTTTCGGACCAAACACGCGTCCACCGCCTACCAATACCGGTGAATTGATGTCACCACGACGGGCACCGCCTCCACCTTTCTGACGACCCAATTTACGAGTTGAACCACTGACTTCGCTTCTTTCTTTCGATTTGTGAGTTCCTTGGCGTTGGTTTGCCATGTATTGTTTCACAGCCAAGTAAATAGCGTGATCATTGGGTTCAATACCAAAGATAGATTCGTTTAACGCTACCTTTCTTCCGGTGTCTTCACCTTTAATGTTATATACGTTAACTTCCATTATTTCTCAATTATTACGATTGAACCTTTGTAACCCGGAACAGAACCCTTGATAAGGAGCAGGTTGTGCTCAGGAATCACTTTTAATACTTGCAAGTTTTGAGTAGTCACACGTTCGCCACCCATCTGACCAGCCATGCGCAATCCTTTGAATACTTTTGCAGGATAAGAACATGCACCGATAGAACCCGGCTTACGAGCACGGTTGTGCTGACCGTGAGTAGTCTGACCTACACCACCAAAATGATGTCTCTTAACGACACCTTGGAAACCTTTACCTTTAGAAGTTCCAATCACGTCCACATAAGTAACGTCATTGAAGAGTTCAACAGTGATTACATCACCCAAATTGAATTCTTGTTCGAAACCCTTGAACTCGGCCAAGTGGCGCTTGGGTGTTACTCCAGCTCTTTTAAAGTGGCCCATCAGAGGCTTGGAAGTATGTTTCTCTTTTGCTTCCTGGAAACCTACTTGGACAGCTGCATAGCCATCTTTTTCTACACTCTTAATCTGAGTAACGACACAAGGACCAGCTTCGATAACAGTGCATGGTACGTTTTTACCATCAGCACTGAAAACGGATGTCATTCCGATTTTCTTTCCTAATAATCCTGGCATTTCAGTTAATTTTTAAATTGGTTTTAAACTTTAATTTCTACTTCCACTCCACTGGGCAACTCCAATTTCATCAGAGCGTCTACAGTCTTTGCTGTCGAGCTGTAAATGTCAATCAATCGTTTGTAAGAAGAAAGCTCGAATTGCTCACGAGATTTCTTGTTAACGAATGTCGAACGGTTTACAGTGAAAATGCGCTTGTGAGTGGGCAAGGGAATCGGGCCACTTACGATCGCGCCAGTCGATTTCACCGTCTTTACAATCTTCTCAGCAGACTTGTCCACCAAGTTGTGATCGTAGGATTTCAGTTTAATTCTAATCTTTTGACTCATTACTTGTTTAATAATTATTGTTTATAATCCGAAAAATCAGAAGAACGGGTTAAGAGTCATTCGCTAACCCGCCTTCTGTACTTTTTTATACTTTGCTTATACCAAGTCTACACGACCTTTAACTTCCTCCAACACTGCTTTTGCAATCGAAGAAGATACTTGAGCATGGTGGTCATAGCTCATGGATGAAGTCGCACGACCGGAAGTGATGGTACGCAGAGCGGTCACATAACCGAACATCTCTGCCAGAGGAACCATGGCCTTCACAATGCGGGCGCCCGAACGGCTTGTTTCCATGCCTTCCACCTGACCACGACGCTTGTTCAAGTCACCGATGACATCACCCATGTTTTCTTCCGGAGTGACAACTTCCAGCTTCATGATGGGTTCCATCAACACCGGACCTGCTTTCACGCAAGCATTCTTATATGCCTGGATAGCGCAGATTTCGAATGACAACTGGTCAGAGTCTACGGGGTGGAAAGAACCATCCTTCAACACCACTTTCAAGGAATCGAGCGGATAACCGGCCAAGACACCATTCTTCATGGCTGTCTGGAAACCTTTCTGTACGGAAGGAATGAATTCCTTAGGCACATTACCACCCTTCACTTCGTCAACGAATTGCAGACCGCCTTGCTTCCAGTCCTCATCAACCGGACCTACAGCAACGATGATGTCAGCGAACTTACCACGACCACCAGACTGCTTCTTGTAGACCTCGCGGAGTTCCACAGTCTTCGTGATAGCCTCTTTGTAGTTTACTTGAGGACGGCCCTGGTTACATTCAACCTTGAACTCGCGTTTCAGACGGTCAATGATAATATCCAAGTGGAGCTCACCCATACCGGAGATAATGGTCTGGCCGGTCTGTTCGTCTGTGCGCACGGTGAATGTCGGGTCTTCTTCAGCCAACTTGGCAAGACCGTTAGACAATTTATCCAAGTCCTTCTGAGTCTTCGGCTCTACGGCAATACCGATAACCGGTTCGGGGAAGTCCATAGACTCCAGAATAATCGGAGCTGTCTCGTCGCAAAGCGTATCACCTGTGCGGATGTCCTTGAAGCCGACACCAGCACCGATATCACCAGCGCTTACCACTTCGACGGGATTCTGCTTGTTAGAGTGCATCTGGAACAAACGAGACACACGCTCTTTCTTGCCAGAACGAGAGTTGTAGATGTAAGAACCGGCTTCCACCTTACCAGAATAAACACGGAAGAATGTCAGACGGCCCACATACGGGTCAGTGGCAATCTTGAAGGCCAAAGCTGCAGTCTTTTCTTCTTCATCCGGTCTGCGGTCTTCTTCTGCTCCAGTCGTCGGGTTCGTGCCCACGATGTTCGGAGTGTCGAGCGGAGACGGCAAGAAAGCACAAACATAGTCAAGCAGTGTCTGTACACCTTTGTTCTTGAAAGAAGAACCGCAGGTCATCGGCACAATATCCATCTTCAACGTTCCGGCACGCAAAGCACGCAAGATTTCTTCTTCGGTGATAGTCGAAGGATCGTCGAAGAATTTCTCCATCAACGCATCGTCAAACTCGGCTACCTTCTCCAGCATCTTCTCACGCCATTCGTTTGCCTCGTCGACCAGGTTGGCAGGGATTTCTTCTACGTCATAATCAGCACCCATGGTTTCATCGTGCCACAGGATGGCTTTCATCTTGATGAGGTCAACTATACCCTTGAAGTTCTCTTCAGAACCGATAGGGATAGCCACCGGACAAGGATTTGCGCCCAAGACATCCTTCATCTGACGCACCACTTCGAAGAAGTCTGCACCAGAGCGGTCCATCTTGTTCACATAGCCGATGCGGGGAACACCATACTTGTCAGCCTGACGCCACACTGTTTCAGACTGGGGTTCTACACCACCCACTGCACAGTATGTAGCCACAGCACCGTCGAGCACACGCAATGAGCGCTCCACTTCAGCCGTAAAGTCCACGTGTCCCGGAGTGTCAATCAAGTTAATCTTATACTTATGACCCGCATAGTTCCAATATGTGGTGGTCGCAGCAGAGGTAATAGTGATACCACGCTCCTGTTCTTGCGCCATCCAGTCCATGGTAGCAGCACCATCGTGTACCTCACCAATCTTGTGAGTCAGACCGGTGTAGAACAAAATACGCTCAGAGGTAGTTGTCTTACCGGCATCGATGTGAGCCATAATACCGATGTTACGGGTCAAATGTAAGTCATGTTTTGCCATTTTGCTTCCTTAGAAAATCTTATTTAACTTATAAATACCTATTAGAATCTGAAGTGTGCAAATGCACGGTTAGCCTCAGCCATGCGGTGCATGTCTTCCTTGCGCTTGAAGGCTCCGCCTTGCTCATTGAATGCGTCGATAATCTCGGCAGCCAACTTGTCAGCCATAGACTTGCCACCACGCTTGCGGGCAAATGCAATCAGGTTTTTCATAGAGATTGACTCCTTACGTTCAGGACGGATTTCTGTCGGAACTTGGAAAGTCGCACCTCCGATACGGCGGGACTTCACCTCGACTTGAGGAGTCACATTGTCCAAAGCCTTCTTCCAGATTTCCAACGGAGTTTTCTCCTCGTTGGGAAGTTTAGTCTTTACAGTTTCCAAGGCGGTGTAGAAGATTTTGTAAGAAGTATTCTTCTTTCCGTCATACATCAAGTGGTTTACAAACTTAGAAACCTTTTGGTCTCCGAACACGGGATCCGGAAGAACCACACGTTTTTTTGGTTTTGCTTTTCTCATTTTGTTTGAACATAATGTTTTGTTTGGGGCTGCAATCTTGTTTCTTCAACGCTTCCTCCGAAGCATTTACTCAACCTTTAAGCAATTTCCAACAAACCAAAACGATTTAATTAACTAATGTTTTTCTTCGAAGCGTCGGCTTTGATTACTTCTTACCTTTTCCAGCAGGAGCTTGTCCCGGTTTCGGACGTTTTGCGCCGTATTTGGAACGACGTTGCGTACGGCTAGCCACACCTGCGGTATCCAATGTACCACGAACGATGTGATAACGTACACCCGGAAGGTCCTTTACACGACCGCCACGTACCAAAACGATGGAGTGCTCTTGCAAGTTGTGACCTTCACCCGGGATGTAGGAGTTCACCTCCTTCTGGTTAGTCAGTTTCACACGAGCCACCTTACGCATTGCTGAATTCGGTTTCTTCGGAGTCGTAGTATATACTCTGACACAGACGCCACGTCTTTGGGGGCAGGCGTTCAGTGCCGGAGATTTACTTTTCTCAACCAAAACCTTTCTTCCTTTTCTTACTAATTGTTGAATAGTAGGCATTTTAGTTTGATTTTTAATTATTATATATTGTTTTTGTTATTTTTCAATTCAGGCGAAAATATACTTTTCGGGCTGCAAAGTTACTAATAACATTTTAATTAGCAATAGGTTTGACTTCATAAAATAAGGAGAACCAGCGTTTTTACATTTTTTATATGACTTCCAGAGACCCGGCAGAAACCTTTCTGTAACATCCGGCATCTTCCAGTCATTCAAGGCATTTTCCGGCCACACAAAAACACCCTGTCCGGGCTGCAGTTTGCAGTCTCGCCTCCCTGCTGACCGGCATGCACCGGACAGCCCTCGTCCCATGGATACCGGGTCGCCCCTTCCCCTCCGCAGCTATGAGGCCGAAGTATCAGGAAGGATACGGCAAATACGGGCATACGGGAAAATCTGGCCGACCTCACGCCACGGCCGACTGAACATTCCTACCCTATGGAGTAAACCCGAATCAGCCTTAGACTTTGAGGTGATTGTTGATTTGGGACGACCAGGGTTTCCAATCCTTTCTCGAAAGCCTAAAGGCTATGCCAAGGAACAGAGCGGGAACAGAGGCCGGCAGAAATCGAAAAGCGCCAAAGAGTTTGAATCAACGTGCCAATGAGCGATTGTGGGTTAAAATCTATTGACAATTCCTGTTTGGAGAAAGCCCGGCTTCAGACCTCAGGACAAAGCCCTTAAGGCGGTCCGACCTTAGCCTCCTTTCCGTGCACGGGCCGAAAGGAGACTAAGGTCGGACGGAAAGGAGGGTATGGCAGCCTAGTCTTAAGGCCTGGGGTACGGGATCTATTTTCATCTGTTTCTCAGCACTATAAGAATCCTCACACCAAAAGTCCGGCGAGCCAGCCCCTACCCTGCACGACTCGTCCGGAGCAATGAGGCTTCCATTCTCGAATATTTACAAAACGTAACCACAGCCAAACATTCGTCCCGACATCGGACGCTAAAGCCTCACGTATCTTATATATAAATAAGGTATAAAAACCGGCAAGCGGGAACCCGCTTCCTTTTTTCCGTAAAAATGGTATATATATAAGTAATCCGATTATCAAGCTACACATTTTTTTATTCCATCTTTGCATTACAGAAAAAGACAAGCGGGCGTCCGCCGTTCGTCTATCGACAGGATGGATGCTTCAGAGGAAAGGCTTCACAGTGCGCAAAGGACGCAGAACGTGCATCCCGGACACACCGGCATCCGGACATTCAGCTTCCACTCATGACTTCCTCTCCGACGGAGACAGCCCGAATCCATCAAAATGCATATAAAAACAACAAACTGACCAACAAGAATATGAAAGGAAAAAACATTCTGACGCTATTGGCCGGCTGCATGATGCCTGCCACTGTGCTAACGGCACAGACTGACACGACACGGGTGACTCACGACTACGCACTCGAGGAAGTGGTGGTCACCGGGACACGCAACGAGACGGACATCCGACACTTGCCCATGACCGTCTCCGTCATTGACCGGGCACAAATCGAACAAAGCCACGATCCGTCGTTGCTCCCCATCCTCACTGAACAAGTGCCAGGCCTCTTCACCACAGCGCGGGGCATCATGGGCTTCGGCGTGTCTGACGGCTCAGCGGGAAGCATCTCACTGCGCGGGCTGAGCGGAGGCTCGGGCCGGCTGATGGTGCTCATCGACGGACATCCGCAATACATGGGACTCTTCGGACACCCCATCGCCGACGCCTACCAGTCATTCCTGGCCGACCGCGTGGAAGTGCTCCGCGGACCGGCTTCGGTGCTCTACGGTTCGAACGCAATGGGCGGCGTGGTCAACATCGTCACCCGCAAGATGCGCGAGGACGGAGTGCGGACAGACGTCAATCTAGGCTATGGTTCCTACAACACGCTTCAAAGCGAAGTGACCAACCGCCTGCGCAAGGGGCGTTTCTCCAGCGTGGTCAGCGCATCATATAACCGGACTGACGGACACCGCCCCGACATGGGCTTCGAGCAGGCAGGCGGCTATGCCCGGCTGGGCTACGAACTGTCGCGGGCATGGGACATCTACGGCGACCTTAACGTGACCCACTTCAACGCTTCAAACCCGGGAAGCACAGCCTCTCCCCTGGTGGATGCCTACCAGCACATCACGCGCGGCATGACTTCCTTCGCCCTGAGCAACCACTATGAAAAGACATCAGGTGCGCTGAGCTTTTTCTACAACTGGGGACGCCACCGCATCAACGACGGATACAGCCCTGCAGACGATGAAAGTCCGCTTGATTACCGTTTCAACTCGAGGGACAACATGATGGGACTGTCGTGGTATCAGAGCGCGCAGTTCTTCAAAGGAAACCGCATCACGGTGGGCGTGGACTGGTATCGCTTCGGGGGAGATGCCTGGAACAAGTATGTCGAGGGGGAACGCGACGGCGAACGAAGTCCGATCAACGGCTTGCCGCGCACGGAACATGAAGTGGCCGGCTACGTGGACTTCCGGCAAAGTCTCGGTTCGTGGCTGACACTTGACGCAGGCATCCGCATGGACCATCACACCCATATCGGGACAGAATGGATTCCGCAAGCGGGACTGTCCTTCCACCTGCCGCAAGCGGCCGAAATCAAGCTGTCTGCCAGCAAAGGTTTCCGCTACCCGCTTATCCGCGAAATGTTCATGTGGGGCGTGGCCAATCCGGACTTGGAAGCCGAACGAATGTGGAACTACGAGCTCGCTTACTCGCAAAAGTTGCTCGACGGACGCCTGAACTACGGCATCAACCTCTTCTACATCGACGCGGACAACCTGATTACGCCTGACATGGTGGACGGACGCCGCATGAACGTCAACACGGGCAAGGCCGAGAACGCCGGAGTGGAAGGGCAAGTGGCCTACCGCTTCAACCGTGCCTGGTCGGCTGACGCCAACTACAGCTACTTGCACATGAAAAATCCCGTCGTGGCTGCTCCGGAACACAAGCTCTACGTCGGAACCCTCTACTCCTCAGGTCACTGGAACGTGTCATCGGGCATCCAATATATAAAAGGACTCTACACCGCCGTGGGCGACCATCCGCAGACGGAAGACTTCGTGCTGTGGAACGTGCGCGGCTCCTACCGTGCCACCGACTGGCTTTCCATCTGGGTGAAGGGCGAGAACCTGCTGGCGCAACGGTATGAAATCAACGCCGGCTTCCCGATGCCGAAAGCCACGTTCATGGGCGGAGTGCATGTGAGCTTCTGAAAAACATATATATAGGAACCATCCGGCCATCTTTTCTTTTTCCTCCCTTTTCCACATGGCCGGATACCTATTATTGTGTATCTTCGGGAACTTCATTCAAACAAAGTGCTTATGGACATCTTTCTGATTATCTTAGGTATCGTCTGCCTGATAATTGCCTTCCTGGGCTCTGTACTACCGGTACTTCCAGGTCCACCGGTGGCCTACGTGGGCATGTTGTTCTTCCAACTCACGGACCGTTTACAGTTCACGCCCCAGCAACTTATCGTGTGGGCTGTGCTGGTCATCGCTGTGCAGGTGCTCGACTATGTCATCCCGCTTCTGGGCACCAAGTATGCCGGTGGGACGAAATGGGGAAGCTGGGGATGTGTCATTGGGACGGTCGTCGGACTATTCTTCACTCCGTGGGGCATTATCCTGGGACCGTTCCTGGGAGCGGTCGTCGGCGAACTACTGGGTGACAAAGACTTGAAATATGCGTTGAAGTCAGGCATAGGCTCTCTTGTAGGTTTCTTGTTGGGGACGGTTGCCAAACTCATGCTTTGCGGCTACTTCGTCTGGCAGTTCATCGCTGCCTTCTGAAAGACAACCATCCGCCATAGAGCACTTGGCAAGATTGCAGAACAATCCGTCCGGACCAGCGACTCTCCTTCGCTTCAATACAAAAGAAGGATGCACCTTACGGTTGCATCCTTCTTCCATTATCAACTGATTAGAACAGTCGTATTATTTCGGCAGGTTGAAGGCAACTGTCATTTCCTTCATCTGCTCCTGAGACATGCCGTCCGGCTCAAAGCCCATGCACTTGGCATTGATGTAGATTTGTGCCGACTTGGTGAGCACGTCGATTTGGTCGAATGCCGTCATGGCATCTTCACCAATGGCGAACACACCGTGCTTCTCCCACATCACGACATCGTAGTCCTCCAATTCCTTAAGCGTAGCTTCGGCCAATTCTACCGAACCCGGGAGCTTGTAGGGGATAATGCCCAAGCCCTTCGGGCAGAAAGCCTTCGTCTCGGGAATCATGCTCCACAACAGGTTGGTGAGCACATCTTTCTCCAAGAACTTGTTTGTATGGCTCATGGAGATGAGTTCGATGGGGTGCGTGTGTACCGTGGCACGATAGTTCGAGCCGGAACCGATGAGCCAGTTGTGCACGCTCAAGTGTGAGGGCAGCTCCGATGTGGGGCGTACGGGATTGTCAGCAATGATGACATAGCTGGCACAGTCGTCCAGGATGCGGATGACCGAACCGTTCTCCATCGGCCAGCGGGCCAAGTCACGCATACGCATGTTCGTACCCTTGCAATAGAAATAGCAGCCCTTCAGGTTGGGCAGTGTAGCACCGATGGATTTCACTTCGCTAATGGGTGCCATCTGGCGTATTTCATCATCGACAAGTTCTGTGATATTAATGGTGATATTGCCACCATTGCGTTCGGCCCAGCCTTTCTGCCACAAGTAGCCGGCCACTTCGGCCACCTTGCCCACTTCTTTGGCAAGAGCCGGACGTCCTTCTAGAATAGATTTCATAGTTCTTATTTTATGGGTCAACGCTCAACTGCCATACAGCAACGAGACTCATGAACCCTGTTATACAAAGTATTGATTACATAAAGTCTCTCCTTCAGGAGAGATTGGAGATGCTTTATCCCAACAGTTGCGGGAGGAACGACGACACGATGAGTACGACCAGCCCTACCATGAGGACAGCAATGGTACGCGGCGTGCAGCCCTTCCATTCTTTCAGGATGATGCCCCACACGTTTGAGAAGGTCACGTTGAGCGCCATCAGGATGCAGAAGGCAAACGTGGTCAGCACAGGAGACTCGGTGAGGAAGCCTTTGCCCAACGCCAGTCCGAAGAACTGGCTATACCACAAAGCTCCTGCCAAGGCGCAGAACACAAGATTGTTGCCCCACACGGCTCCATTGCGGTAGTCGGCCCACGTGCGGTTTTTCTGGTTCTGATAGAAGCAGTAGGCTGCATTGGTCAAAAAGCCACCCAAAGTCACGAGGAACGTAGCAGGCAATGTCTTGAACATGTCAGCAGACTCTTCAAAATGGATGGACGAACCAAACTCCAGCCCGACATTGAAACAACCGCTCATAAAACCGGCCAACAATGCGATGGCAATGCCCTTGGGGAAATTGAAGTCCTTCACGGCAGCCTTCTTCTCCTCCTCACTCAGACTCTGCGCCTTCATGTTGCCAGCTATGCCGATGATGGCAATGCCCACCAGCGTCACCACAACGCCGATGATGACCGACGCCGTAAGCTTCTCCAGGTGATGCGCTTCGGGATAGAAGATGTTGAGCATCACAGGAGCCAGGATGGTACCCAAGCCGGCACACGTGCCGAGCGAGATGCTCTGCCCCAAAGCCACGCCTAAATAACGCATGGAAAGACCGAAAGTCAGTCCACCCACACCCCACAACACGCCGAAGAGCATGGTCATGGCGATGTCCAGTCCGCGTGCCCCGGCGAAAAGCTCACCCAGGCTGTGTCCTTCAGGTACAGCCAACAGCGCACCCAGGAAGGGGAACACCAACCAAGCGAATACGCCCTGCACAATCCAGTATGACTCCCAACTCCACTGCTTAATCTTGTTGATGGGCACATAACAACTCGACTGGCAGAACGCACCTATGGCGATTATCAATAATCCGATTACAATATCCATAAATTCAGATAGAAGCAAAGGTTAGTGGCGAAACTAGTCCGCCATTAACCTTTATAAATTCATAGAAACGGAAGCGATTATCTCTTGGAAGTCACTTCAGCTTCGTATTTCTCGATTTCAGGAATGAACGCTTCGCCCACAGGCACGTTGTTCTTCAAGCAGAACATATCCCACACGGCGTTCCAAGGCAACGACTTGGCCTCTTCGAGCAATGCCAGACGTTCGAATCCTTGACCGTTTGCTTCGTATTCACGGAGTTTAGCCAGCGGTTCGAGCAGGGCGCGGGTCATGCACTTCTGAGCAGCACGGCTACCGATGACGTATGCACCGATGCGGTTGATGGAAGCATCGAAGTAGTCGAGTCCATAGTGTACGCGGTCAAGAGCACCGGCACGGACAATCTCGCTGAATAGTTCCATCGTCGGGTCATCCATGATGGTCACGTGGTCACTGTCCCAACGGATAGGACGGCTGACGTGCAACATCAGTTCGGGCACATAAAGCAACAGGGCTGAAACCTTGTCTGCCACGCTTTCCGTCGGATGGAAGTGACCCGTGTCAAGCGTAATCAGTTTCTGATGTTGCACACCGTAACCGATGTAGAAGTCATTGGAACCCACCGTGAAACTTTCCAGACCAATGCCAAACACCTTCGACTCGATGCAGTCCTTCATGTGCTTGTACTCAGTGGCAAAGATTTGGTCGAGCGAATCCTTCAACAATTCACGATATTTCAAGCGGTTGACAGTGATGTCCTTGCTTCCGTCATGCACCCAGAGGTTCATGATACAAGGATCGCCCTGCGCTTCGCCCATAGCTTCAGCCACGGCACGGCAACGTTTCGTGTGCTCAATCCAGAAGTTGCGGATACCTTCGTCGGGGTTGGCCAATGACAAGTTGCCACTCTTCGGATGAGAGAACGACGTGGAGTTGAAGTCGAGCTTCATGTTGTGCTCTTTACCCCACTCTATCCAGCTTTGGAAATGTTTGGGCTCGACCTGGTCACGGTCAACGGGTTGCCCTTGGAAGTCACCATAGATCTCATGCAAGTTCAAGCGGTGCGTACCGGGGATATAAGAAGTAGCCTTCAGGATGTCCTGACGCAATTCGTCAATGTTGCGTGCACGACCGGGGTAGTTGCCGGTCGTCTGGATGCCACCTGTCAGCGAACCGGAGCCTGTCTCAAAACCAATCACATCGTCAGCTTGCCAGCAATGCAATGACAGATGGAAGTTCTGCATCTGTTCCAACACTTTGTCGGTATCTACACCAACAGCCGCATAGCGTTCTTTTGCTATGTCATACGCTTTCTTTACAAGTTCTTCTTTCATGATGTTGTTAATATTAAAGTATTCTGTATTCCTTATAGTCTATTAGAGGTCTTCACGATAGCAAGCGAGGTATTTCTCGTATGCGGCAGCCCACTCGTCAGCGTCCGTAGGGAGGAATTCCGCCAACTCGATGGATGAAGCAATCATGTCGCGCATCTCCTGCATGGTGCCGACCAAGCCGAATGCTTTTGCCTGAAGCATGATGTTGCCCAGCGCCGTGCCTTCCGACGGACCGGCCGTCACGGGCACACCCACGGCATTGCATGTAAACTGGTTCAGCAAGTTGTTGCGCGAGCCGCCGCCGATGACGTGCAGGCGGTCGATGCAGAACGGAGCCATCGACTGCAAGTAGCCGAACACCTGGCGATAGCGCAACGCCAGACTGTCGAAGATGCAGCGTGTCAACTCGCCATACGTCTCAGGCTTCGGCTGTCCGGTCTTCTCACAATACATGCGGATGGCTTCCACCATCGACGACGGATTGGCAAAGCAAGGCGCGTCGGGGTTGATGATGCTGCGGAAAGCCGGCACGGCGAGGGCTGCGTCGATGAGTTCCGTATAGGAATAATTGTTCGTAGCTTCCCACTCCTTGCGGCAACGCTCCAAGAGCCACATGCCACAGATGTTCTTCAAGAAACGGGTCGTGCCTTCCACGCCGCCTTCGTTGGTGAAGTTTTTCTCATAGCTCTCCTTATTTATAATAGCGTCTTTCACCTCGATGCCCATGAGCGACCATGTGCCGGAACTCAGATAGGCGAAGCGTTCGTCACGCGCAGGGACAGCAGCCACAGCCGAAGCCGTGTCATGTCCGGCCACAGCAATGACGGGCACGGCACCCAGTCCGGTCATGCGTTGCACTTCTTCACTCAACACGCCGATTTTCTCACCGGGGAAGACAAAACGTCCAAACTGTTCTTCCCGCACGCCCACCACGTCGAGCAACTCCTTCTCGAAACGTTTCGTACGCGGATTGAGCATCTGCGATGTCGAAGCGATGGTGTATTCCGTCACCATCTGTCCCGTGAGCATATACGAAAGCGCGTCAGGCATGAAGAGAATCTTGTCAGCAGCTTCCAGGGCCGAGCAACCGTTGCGGCTCAGCGTGGAAAGCTGGAAGAGCGAATTGAAGTTCATAAACTGTATGCCGGTGATGTCATACACACGCTCCTTGGGCACATGAGTGAAATATTCCTCCAAAGCACCTACGGTGTGCGGGTCGCGATAGCAGTAAGGAGTACGCAGGATGGCACCGTCCTTGCCAAACATCACAAAGTCCACGCCCCACGTATCAATGCCGATGGACTGGATTTGGATGTTCTCACGGGCCACTTTCTGCAAGCCTTTGATGATTTCATTGTAGAGCGCATAGATGTCCCAATAGTAGTGACCTCCTGTCTCGATGATATTGTTAGGGAAACGGGTCAGTTCCGTCAGTGCAATCTTGTCCTTGCACACGGTGCCCAAAATGGTTCTTCCGCTGGTAGCTCCCAAGTCTACAGCAAAAAAGTTCATGTTTTCCATATCTTATTATACAGTTGTTTTCAGGATAAGGTTATACAACGTTATAAATCATGTAACAAATGTAGGGAATTATTTCAAATCATCATTTTCTTTTGAGCAATTTTATGATGTTTCCCCGAAAAAGGTTGTCCTTCCGGGCAGGCAGACTGGAAAAACACCGCGTTTCCGCCCCTTGGACACCGCCCGAGCTAGCCTTCCTTTCCGTCCGACCACGGCTTCCTTTCCGTCCGTGAGCCGAAAGGAAGGCTAGCTCGGGCGGAAAGGAGGCCGTAGCCGGCCATCCTCGACAGGAGCAAAAAACGAAGTAGAAACAGTCCGGAAAAGAGAAAGAATCTGCATATTTATTACGCATAAACATAAAATAACGTCCCTTTTTATACACTATATTCCAAACAATCGCTACATTTGCATCGTTTTTTAGAATATATATGCAATGAAGAACAAGACGAGCCGACTGGATTCAATCAAAATCATCATCTCGACAAAGGAAATCGGGAGTCAGGAGGAACTGCTAAGGGAACTTGAGACCGAGGGCTACACCCTGACCCAGGCCACCCTGTCGAGGGACCTCAAGCAGTTGAAAGTGGCAAAAGCAGCCAGCGTGAGCGGGAAATACATTTACGTGTTGCCCAACAACACACTTTACAAACGTGTGTCCGACCCGCACCCTATCGCGAACATGCCCATCTCCAACGGATTCATCTCGCTCCGCTTCTCGGGAAACATTGCCGTCATCCGCACACGCCCGGGTTACGCCAGCAGCATCGCCTATGACATCGACAACGGAAACATCAGCGAAATCATAGGCACCATCGCCGGCGACGACACCATCATGATGGTGCTCGACGAGGGTGTGACCCGCACGGAACTGGTGCGCTCGCTGCGGCGCATCATCCCCAACGTGCATTATTAGACCGACATACACTGAACAGAGTACTATAAGCAAGCGATTTTATTTAAAGAAGAAAAAAATGACAATGGACGAAATAGATGTCATGGTCGCCGACGCCTCACACGAGGTTTATGTCGACACGATATTGGAAACAATCACGGCTGCGGCCAAAGTGCGCGGCACGGGCATCGCCAAACGCACGCATGAATATGTGGCCCAAAAGATGAAAGAGGGAAAAGCCATCATCGCCCTCCACGGCGACGAGTTCGCGGGATTCTGCTACATCGAAAGCTGGGGCAACAAGCAATATGTGGCCAACTCCGGCCTGATTGTCGTGGAAAAATTCAGAGGCCAGGGACTGGCCAAACGTATCAAGCGGGCAGCCTTCACGCTCTCACGCCTGCGCTGGCCGCATGCCAAACTGTTCGGGCTCACCAGCGGCGGGGCCGTGATGAAAATCAATACCGAGCTGGGCTATGTGCCTGTCCCCTTCGCCGAACTGACCGACGACGACGCTTTCTGGAAAGGCTGCGAGGGATGCTGCAACCACGACGTACTGGAACGCACGGGCCGGCGCTACTGCATCTGCACAGCCATGCTCTACGACCCGGAGAAGCACAAGGAAGACAATCAAACAAAAGAATAACAACAAACGACTATAACACAACACCCATACGACTATGGAAGAGAAAAAGAAAAAAGTAGTGGTGGCCTTCAGCGGCGGACTGGACACATCGTTCACCGTGATGTATCTGGCCAAGGAAAAAGGCTATGACGTGTATGCCGCCTGCGCCAACACCGGCGGCTTCAGCGACGAACAGCTTCGCAAGAATGAAGAAAACGCCTACAAGCTGGGCGCGACGAAGTATGTCACCCTCGACGTGACACAGGAATACTATGAAAAGAGCCTGAAGTACATGGTCTTCGGCAATGTGCTCCGCAACGGCACTTACCCCATCTCGGTCAGCTCGGAACGCATCTTCCAGGCACTGGCCATCGCACGCTATGCCAACGAAATCGGCGCACACGCCATCGCCCACGGCTCTACGGGAGCAGGCAACGACCAAGTGCGTTTCGACATGACATTCCTCGTGCTCGCCCCGGGCGTGGAAATCATCACCCTGACGCGCGACATGGCACTCAGCCGCGAACAGGAAATCAACTATCTGAAAGAACATGGCTTCGAGGCGGACTTCACGAAGCTGAAATATTCCTACAACGTGGGCCTGTGGGGCACGTCCATCTGCGGAGGCGAAATCCTCGACTCGCGACAGGGACTGCCTGAAAGCGCCTACCTGAAACAGGTGACCAAAACCGGCAGCGAAGAGCTTCGCCTCGAATTCCAGAAAGGAGAGCTCCATGCCGTCAACGGCGAGGTGTTCACCGACAAGGTGAAAGCTATCCAGCGCGTGGAGGAAATCGGCGCGCCCTACGGTATCGGACGCGACATGCACGTAGGCGACACCATCATCGGCATCAAAGGCCGCGTGGGCTTCGAAGCAGCCGCACCGATGCTTATCATCGGCGCACACCGCTTCCTGGAGAAATACACACTGAGCAAGTGGCAACAGTATTGGAAAGACCAAGTGGCCAACTGGTATGGCATGTTCCTGCACGAGAGTCAATACCTGGAACCCGTGATGCGCGACATCGAGGCCATGCTCACCGAGTCGCAGCGCAATGTCAACGGCACGGTCATCCTGGAGCTGCGCCCGCTGTCGTTCTCGACCGTCGGCGTGGACTCACCCGACGACCTGGTGAAAAACAAGTTCGGCGAATATGGCGAAATGCAAAAGGGATGGACGGCCGACGACGCCAAAGGGTTCATCAAAGTGCTCTCCACCCCGCTGCGTGCTTACTATTCGGTGCATAAAGACGAGGAGGACGTGTAAGCATGGGCAACAAACGACTGACACGCTCCAAGAGCGACTGCAAGATTGCCGGGGTCTGTGCCGGACTGGCACAGTACTTCGGGCTCGACACCACACTGGTGCGCTTGGTCTACGCGCTGCTGACCCTCTTCACGGCATTCTGCGGCGTGGTGGTATACATAATCATGTGGCTTGTTGTTCCCCAAGATAATTGACCGATATGATAAAAGTAGGAATCATCGGCGGAGCCGGCTATACGGCCGGCGAACTTATCCGCCTGCTCATCAACCATCCCGATGCGGAAATCGTGTTCATACACAGCAACAGCAACGCCGGGCACAAGATTACCGAGGTGCATGAAGGTCTGTATGGCGAAACCGACCTGACCTTTACCGACGAACTGCGCCTGGACGACATCGACTGCCTCTTTTTCTGCACGGCACACGGCGACACGCGCAAATTCATGGAAAGCCACAACATGCCCGAGGAGCTGCGCATCATCGACCTCTCGATGGACTACCGCATCAAGGCCGATGACCATGACTTCATCTATGGCCTGCCGGAACTCAACCGGCGCACCATCTGCCAGAGCCGCCACGTGGCCAATCCGGGCTGCTTCGCCACCTGCATCCAGCTCGGCCTGCTCCCCCTGGCCAAGCACCTGATGCTCACCAGTGACATCTCGGTCAATGCCATCACCGGCTCGACCGGAGCAGGCGTGAAGCCCGGCGCGACAAGCCACTTCAGCTGGCGCAACAACAACATCAGCGTCTACAAGGCTTTCGAGCACCAGCATGTGCCTGAAATCAAACAGTCACTCCGGCAGTTGCAACACAGCTTCAATTCGGAAATTGACTTCATCCCCTACCGCGGCGACTTCCCGCGCGGCATCTTCGCCACACTCGTGGTCAAGACCCAAGTGTCGCTCGAGGAAATCGAACGCATCTATGAGGAATACTATGCCCGCGACTCGTTCGTCCACATCGTCAAGGAAAACATCGACCTGAAGCAGGTGGTGAACACCAACAAGTGCCTCATCCATCTGGAAAAACATGGCGGCAAGCTGCTCGTCATCTCCTGCATCGACAACCTCCTCAAAGGCGCCAGCGGACAAGCCGTGCACAACATGAACCTGATGTTCAACCTGGAAGAAACCGTAGGCCTCCGACTGAAACCCTCAGCTTTCTAAATGAATCATCAGAAATATCACACACACCATAAAGAAGATGAAGACAGCCCGCAAGGCTGATTCTTCATTCTTCATTTTTAATTCTTCATTAAATTATATGACTCTCTTTGACGTATATCCTTTATTCGACATCAACATAGCCAGAGGCCGCGGCTGTCACGTGTGGGACGACCACGGCACGGAATATCTCGACCTCTATGGCGGACATGCCGTCATCTCCATCGGACACTCCCACCCGCACTACGTGGAAGCCATCAACCGGCAAGTGGCCGAGCTGGGCTTTTACTCAAACTCCGTCGTCAACACGCTGCAACGCCAGCTCGCCGAACGGCTGGGGAAGGCCTGCGGCTATGAGGACTACAGCCTCTTCCTCATCAACTCCGGCGCCGAAGCCAATGAGAACGCACTGAAGCTCGCCTCGTTCCATAACGGACGCACACGCGTGCTCTCATTTGGCAAAGCATTTCACGGACGCACGTCGCTGGCCGTCGAAGCAACGGACAACCCGCGCATCATCGCGCCCATCAACGCCAACCATCACGTGACTTACCTCCCGCTCAACGACACTGATGCCGTCCGCACCGAACTGGAAAAGGGCGACGTCTGCGCTGTCATCATCGAAGGCATCCAGGGCGTGGGCGGCATACGTATCCCCGAAGCAGGCTTCCTCCAGGAACTGCGCACGCTGTGTGACGCGACAGGGACTGTGCTCATACTCGATGAAATCCAGTCCGGCTACGGACGGAGCGGACGCTTCTTCGCCCACCAGCACGCAGGCATACGTCCCGACCTCATCACCGTGGCCAAAGGCATTGCCAACGGATTCCCGATGGGCGGCGTGCTCATCAGCCCGAAATTCAAACCCGTCTACGGCCAACTGGGCACGACCTTCGGCGGCAACCACCTGGGATGCGCCGCCGCACTGGCCGTACTAGACGTAATGGAAGACGAACACCTCGTGGAGAACGCAGCCCGCGTGGGCACTCACCTGCTCGACGAACTTCGCGCGTTGCCCGGCATCAAGGAAGTGCGCGGCCAAGGACTGATGATTGGCATCGAGTTCTCAGCCCCGGTACAAGAGCTACGCCGCCGCCTCATCTTCGAACAACAAGTGTTCACCGGTGCGAGCGGGACAAACGTCATCCGCCTGCTGCCGCCTCTCTGTCTCAGCATGGACGAAGCGGACGAATTCATCCGCCGCTTCAAGCAGTGCCTCTGAAGGGTGTGAAAATACCCCACGAGTAACCTCCTTTAATACCCCACGCGTGACCCTCTCCGGTACCCCACGCGTGGGGTATTTTCATGACCTACGGTGGGGTATGACCATTACCCACAATGACCTCCGGAAGCGACCCACAGTGGGGTCTTGTAGCCCTTGCAAGGAGTCGGACGGCTGGGCATAAGAAAAGCGCGGACGACAAGGCCAAGGCCGTGCGTCCGCGCTAACAACTAATAATCAATTAATGTCTCACGACATGAAAAGTATCTCAGTCCTTAGTTCCATCCCGGGTTTTGCCCGAACTCGTCCGGATTGGAAATAGTAGTCAGGAAACCATTAGGAATAGGACGAAGGTTGCAATATTCATTGACATAAGGAGCTACGTCAGGATTGTAGTTGAGGTCCTTGATGTAGCGCACGAGGTTGCCCGTACGTTTAAGGTCGAACCAGCGGAGGAACTCGCCGCAAAGTTCGCGGGCGCGTTCGTCGAGGATGAAGTCAAGCGCCGTTGCGTTGGCATCGCCTTCCTGGTAAGCCATGCTGAGTTTAGCAAGCTGTGAGCCTGTGACACGCATGTCGGCCTCATGTCCGGGCACGGCGGCACGCTCGCGGATGACGGTCAGGTAGGCGGCCGCACGGTCGAGGTCACCACCTGTCTTCATCACTTCACACTCGGCAGCGATGAGGTACATCTCCGGCAGGCGCATCATGAAGACATCGTTCGAGCCCACCTGAGAGTTGGTCGGCAGGCCGAGTTCCTCAAGGTGCGCGTCCTCAAACTTGAGAAGCGTGGGGAAGTGAAGGTTGAAGTTCGGGTTGGTGCTGACTGCTCCCGTGGTGGGGTCGTAGGTGTCATTGATGTCCACCAAGGCATACGGCAAAGCGCGCTTCTCGGTCTCTGTCCCGTCAAACTCGTCTTTCGTGAAACGCATGGCCAATTCTCCCTGAGCTATAGACTGCCCTACCATTGAAACAGGCTTTTCAAAATGGTTGAGGTCAGTTTCTGTCCACACATAGCCTGAGGAAGTCTCAGCGTAGTCCTCGCGGAACCATTGGTTATAACGGTCGTCGATGTTCTCGTTGTAAAGCTCCAGAAGGTGCTTCGTCGGCATCATGCACATGCTGCCACTCTTGGAGTTGCGATCATTGCCATACTCGTAATTCATCGGTATGCCCACCCAGTCGGAATACTTCGCATGGAAGTAGATGTGCAGACGGTTGGGGTTGTTGGAGTTCATGTTCAGACCCGGCGTCGTGGAGTGTGTGGCGACGAGCATGGCTTCGGTGTTTGTCTTGTTGTTGGCAGGGTCGAAGACTTCGCCCGGAGTATTATAAAGGCTGACTCCCAGCTCGTCCTGGTGGTCAATCACATAGTCGGCCGCATCCTGCGCCATCTGGTAGTAGGTGTCCTTCTCCGTCTGGCTCTCGCAATGCGAAGCATAGGTCAGCGCGATACGTGCTTTCAAGCCATAAGCAGCCTTCTTCGTGACACGCCCTACGTCGGTGGTCGTGTAGGGCACATTGTCGATGGCGTTTTGCACGTCGGTCAACATGCATTTATAAAGGTCGGCATACGTGCTGCGATAGGATTCAAAGACAGGTTCGGTCGTCTCTGTCGTGCGCAGTTCGACATTGCCAAACATCTCCACCAGCATCCAGTAAGCGTACGCACGCATGAAGCTAGCTTCGCCGAAACGGTTGTTGCGTGTCTCCTGGCTGCTCCAGTTCGGTTGGTCAATGCGTCCCAAGCAAGCGTTGCAGTCGTTGATAATCTCATAGAGACGACGCCACGTATTGAGGAACTGTCCTGTCGTGGAGTTGCCCTCCTGGTATTTGGACATCTGGCGTCCGTATCCACAGTTTGCAATGTTTATCCATGTGTCGGAACCACCGTTTACCAGGAGCACGATGTCCTCACGTCCGTAGAACTGTCCGCCCCAATATCCATAGACGCCGTTCAGCACAGCATTGAATCCGGCTTCAGAAGCAAACACATCGTCCACCGTCGTTCCGCCCGGATTGTATTCGTCAAGGTCGCATGACTGGGTAGTGAATAGCAACGAGCCCAGCATGGCCGCATATATGTATTTCTTATATCGTTTCATATCGTAATTGTTTGCGTGTTGTTCATGTTAAAAGTCTAGATTGATACCGAAGATAAACTGGCGTTGCAACGGAGCCGTAGCTTCTCCGCCACGCTCTGCATCGTAGTCTTGAATCAGGTGGTTGCGTGCTTTGGAGAAGACGTTGTTGGCAGTCAGGTAGAAGCGCAGGCGACTGATGCCGAGCTTGCCGGCAAACGACTCCGGCACGGTGTAGCCCAAGGAAATGGTCTTAATCTTCCAATAAGAGCCGTCGACATACTGCGTCGTCTGGTAACCGATGTAGTTGTAATACTCCGTCTGGTTAGGACGCGGGAAGTCGTTCGAAGGATTCTCCGGTGTCCAGTAGTTGAAGTGGGCAGGGAAGTTGGAACGGCCTTGCGGGTCGTATGCGCCACCCATCTGATAGTCGATGTATTGTCCCCAGCGGGCAATCAAGTAGACATTCAGGTCAAAGTTCTTGTAGCGGAAGTTATTGTTGAATCCGGCAGTCCACTTCGGCGACGTAGAGCCGATGTACGTACGGTCGTTGGTCGGGTCAATGACGTTGTCGCCGTTCAAATCCTTCAGTTTGAAGTCGCCCGGTTCGAAAGGCTGGGTCTTGTTAGCATCCTTGAAATAGGTAGCAGCTTCTTCACGTTCGCTTTCCTGCCAAATGCCTTGGTTGACGTAGTTGTAGAACGAGTGGAGCGGACGGCCGATGAGCAAGCTTTCCGTCTCAGGGTTCGTACTCGGCATGATGTCCGTCCCGTCAATCAGGTCGGTGATTTCTTCGTGGTTGGCTGCAAAGGTGATGGCCGTGTTCCAGCCGAAGTCTTTCGTATCGAAGTTCACAGTGTTGACAGACACTTCGATACCCTTGTTCATCGTCGCACCGATGTTCTGGTACATCTTGAACGAAGTGTTGTTCGTTGCACCCAGTGTCGGAGGCAAATCTCGCGGCAGGAGCAAGTCTGAAGTATTGGTCTTGTAAAGGTCGATGGTAGCTGAGATGCGGTTGTCAAGGAAGCCCAAGTCGAATCCCAAGTCCCAAGTCTTGGAGATTTCCCAGCCTACATTCGGGTTACCCATATACTCATTAAACATATAATAAGTATAACCGGCATCCTGGAAAGCCGAGTTGGAATAAGGCTTCATGCCCGACATGGTTCCGTATTCCGAGATACCGGAGTTACCGGTCATACCCCAGCTCAGACGCACTTTCAAGTTGCTCAGCCATTCGACATCACGCAGGAATTTCTCGTCGCTCGCACGCCAAGCCAAAGCCACTGAGGGGAAAGCTTTCCACTTGTTGCCTTCCGCCAGACGAGAGTCACCATCCCAACGGTTTGACACCGTAATCATGTAGCGGCCCTTATAACTGTAATTGGCACGGAGGGCATAGGAGAACGTGGTGTGTTTCTTATACTGTGAACCAATCTCGTAAGTACTTTGCGTATTGGCACCTAAGTTGTGATAAAGGAACGAATCCAACAACTGTCCTTCACCGGCTGCCGTCACGCCCGTCAGGATGGACTGCGTGTAAGAAGTCAGGGCAGTCGCGCCGATAGTGTGGTCACCAAATGTCTTGTTATAGTTAATCACATTATCCCAGTTGACAAAGCTCTTTTCCCAAGAGTTCACTTCTGAGCGGGACGTAGCATACGCTCCGGCGCGGTCGATGGAGTTGGCAGCTTCAAAGTCCTGGTTACGATAGAACGTATAGTTGATGCCGACGCTGGAACGGAAGTTCAGACCTTCTATCGGCGTGACTTCCAGATAGCCATTGGCCAGGATGTTTGTCTGCAGGACATGATGCTTGGCTGCATTCTCAGCCTCATCGGCCAAGGGGTTCACCTGTCCGCTCTGTCCCAAAGGATAGAGGTTTACATTGCCATTTTCATCATAAGCCTTGCCCAGCGGTGCGTTGGTAGCAGCACGCCACAACACATTGTCAGCACGCTCATTTTGATTATAGTGGGTGATTTGCGAGTTTGCACCAATCTTGAAGATGTCGCTCAGCTTGTGTTCCACGTTCAAGCGCAGGTTGTATTTCCGCATGTTATCACCCTCGAAAGAGCCTTGTTCCTGATAGAAACCGGCAGAAAGCAATGCCGTCGTGCGATCCGTACCGCCCGAAGCTGTCACCTGATGATTCTGCACAATACCGTTGTGGAACACCTCGTCCACCCAGTTTGTCCAGTCACCATTTTGAATGGCTTCCCACTCATTGGGAGTGAAAATCGAAGCATCATCAGCCGTAGAACTCCACTGGCCTGCCGTGCGATAGGACTCGCGGCGCACGTTCATGTAGTCTTCACCCATCAACATGTCGGGATATTGCGGCCAACCGTTCACACCAATGTAACCATTGTATGATACACGGGGCTTGCCGGCCTTACCCTTCTTCGTCGTAATGATGATGACACCGTTGGCACCCTGCGAACCGTAGATGGCGGTGGAGGATGCGTCTTTCAGGACTTCGATGGACTCGATGTCTGACGGAGCGATGTCGGCGAAGTTGACACCCTGCATGCCGTCGACGATGAAGAGCGGCTGGTTGGCAATGTTGTTCTGGAACTCATCTTCCACGTCGGACAAAGAACGTTGGCCACGGATGTTGATGGTCACGCCCGAAGTGGCGCTACCGGAATTACGCGTGATGTCCAAGCCCGGCACCTGGCCCTGGAGGGCCTCCATCGCGTTGGAAGCCGGCGAACGCACGATGTCTTCCGCCTTGACGGAGGTAATCGAACCTGTCAAGTCACGCTTCTTCATCGTACCGTAACCGATGACCACGACTTCATCGAGCAATTGGTTGTCATCTTCCAATCGGATGGCAAGCACGCTCTGATTGCCTACTTTTACTTCCTGAGTCTTAAATCCGACATATGAAACCACCAACGTGGCATTCGCCGGAGCATCAATGGAGAACTTTCCGTCAAAGTCGGTGATTGCACCGATTTGGGTTCCTTTCACTTGCACAGAAACACCGATGAGAGGCTCGCCTGCCCCGTCGACCACGGTTCCCGTGACTTTCTTTGATTGATTAACTTCTTGTAAATCAGTCATATTTCCTCCCCCCGCAGCTTCAACAGCCATTGGAAGAGCAAAGGACATCATGGTAGCACACAAGCCTCCAACAAGGAATCTACGGCTCGTCAGTGCAGCCGCACTGTGCTTTAGTTGTTGTCGTTTGTTCATGATTTTTTAAGGTTTATAGATAGTGATAGTGTTTTTCATATGAAAAGCGCGATAAAATTAGCGAGAAAAGACGAAGTTTAACCACAAAGGTTATATTTTTTCATTCACTTATAACATACTTTAATATTTACAACTCAAAAAGCAATCTTTCTGACACGCTTTATATATAATAAGGTATAGGAACGCATCCATGCCATATTTCTTCCTCACAAGCTCCCTCTTCCGTTTTCCCCAGGCACATCCCACTGCGACGCGCCTCTGACAACATCAGGCGAAAGACATGACTTGTACACATTTTTTTCGCCTCCTGACATCTACGTCCCGTAGAAGCCTCCTTCATGTCCCCGACAGCCCAATCCCTCAGCCCGGATTTCTGCAAGCTGGGAACCCGCAGAAAACAAACAGCTAACTATAAACACTTTACCACGCCAGGATTTCCCATTCTTTCCCGTCCGGGAGCGGAGTAAAGGGTAGCCGACCACGGAAAGGAAGGTAGCCGACAGCGGAAAGGAGGGTCGGCAAGCACGGAAAGGAAGGCTGGCGCGGACCGAAATCAAGACTACACCTGACGAAGAGGAACGACGAGGGGAAAAACACGGTCCGGGAATTTTAATTGTAAACAATATTCCAAGCACCTACTTTGTCCGGTCACAAGCGGAATCTCCTTTTTCCGGTAAGAATGTCACAGACACAAGCAGAATCTTCAAGGAAAAAATTTCTTTATGACACGTATCTTTCATAACTTTGCTAGCAACGTATCACTTTAACCATACATACGACATGAGAATAGCAATCATAGGCGCAGGCAACATGGGCGGTGCCATTGCATGCGGACTGGCCCAAGGCCACTTCACCGAGACGAGGGACATCATCGTCGCCAACCCTCACAACGAGAAACTGCAAAAGCTGCAAGCGCGCTTCCCGGACATCCAGGTGACAAACGACAACAAGGAAGCTGCCCGCGGCGCGGACATCATCATCGTCGCTGTGAAACCATGGAAAGTGAAGGAAGTGTTGAGCCCCATCCATCCGCAACGGCCTCAAATCCTCGTGTCACTGGCTGCGGGCATCAGTATGGAACAGTTGGCCCAATACGTCGACCCGGAAATGCCCATCTTCCGCATCATTCCCAACACAGCCATCGACGTGCGCGCCAGCATGACGCTCATCTGCGGACGAAACGCTTCTGACGAACAACGCCAGTTGCTGCTCGACATCTTCAACGGGATGGGACTGGCCATGATGCTGAAGGAGGAACAGCTCGAAGCTGCTACCGCCCTGTCGTCATGCGGCATCGCCTACGTGCTCAAATACGTACAGGCAGCCATGCAGGCAGGTATCGAGATGGGACTTTCGCCCCAAAACTCCATGCGCATGGTCGCACAGTCGCTCCACGGCGCAGCCGAAATCTTGCTGAAAGGCGATACGCACCCCTCAGTCGAAATCGACAAGGTGACCACCCCCGGAGGCATCACCATCAAGGGGCTGAACGAGCTGGAACATGCCGGCTTCGCCTCGGCTGTCATCCGCGCCATGAAGGCCAGCCGCTGAAAATGCTTCATTCATCATTCTTAATTCTTCATTAAACCGATATGGCAGAACAAATCAAACAAATCGCAGCACGATTGCGCGGCTTGCGCGAAGTGCTGGAACTCACAGAACAGGAAGTAGCCGACACCTGCCAACTCAGCGTGGAGGAATACCGCGAAATCGAGGCCGGCACACGCGACCTCTCTGTGAGCACCTTGCAAAAAATCTCGCGCCACTACGGCATCGCACTTGACGTGCTCATGTTTGGCGAAGAACCCAAGATGAGTTCCTACTTCCTCACCCGTTCCGGTACGGGCATCTCCGTCGAGCGGCGCAAGGCTTACAAATACCAGGCACTGGCCTCGGGATTCCGCGGGCGCATCGCCGACCCGTTCATCGTCACCGTCGAACCCAAACCGGAAGGCACTCCCGTGCAGTTCAATTCCCATCAGGGACAAGAGTTCAACATCGTCATAGAAGGACGCATGCTGCTCAACATCAACGGCAAAGAACTCATCCTGAACACCGGCGACAGCCTCTACTTCAATTCGGCCCTGCCCCACGGGATGCTAGCCCTCGACGGCCGACCTGTCAAATTTTTGGCTATAATCATGTAACAAAATACAATGGTAGAAAGATTTATCACACAGACGAGTTTCTCTTCGCAAGAAGACTTCATCAAGAACTTCCACGTGCGTGTGCCGGAAAACTTCAATTTCGGATACGACGTCGTGGACGCATGGGCTGCAGAACAACCCGACAAGAAAGCCCTCCTCTGGACCAACGACCGGGGAGAGCACCATCAATATACCTACGCCGAACTGAAAGAAATGACCGACCGCACGGCGTCCTACTTCCAAAGCCTGGGCATCGGACGGGGAGACATGGTGATGCTCATCCTGAAGCGTCACTATGAGTTCTGGTATGCCATCATCGCCCTCCACAAGCTGGGTGCCGTCGCCATCCCGGCCACCCACCTGCTGACGAAAAAGGACATCGTCTACCGCTGCAACGCGGCAAGCATCAAGATGATTGTCGCCTCAGGCGACGACATCGTGCTGGGACACATCATCGACGCCATGCCCGAATCACCCACGGTCGAACGCCTCGTGAGCACCGGACCGCACATCCCCGAAGGATTCGAAGACTTCCATGCGGGCATCGACCACGCCGCGCCGTTCGTCCGCCCGGCCCATGTCAACACGAACGATGACATCTCCCTGATGTATTTCACCTCGGGCACCACGGGCGAGCCGAAAATGGTCGCTCATGACTTCACCTACCCGCTGGGGCACATCACGACGGCCAGCTTCTGGCACAACCTGCATGAAGACAGCCTCCACCTCACCATCGCCGACACGGGATGGGGCAAGGCCGTGTGGGGCAAGCTCTACGGGCAAATGATTGCCGGCGCGAACATCTTCGTCTATGACCACGAGAAGTTCACTCCGGCCAATATCCTGGAGAAAATCCACGAATACCACATCACGTCACTTTGCGCACCGCCCACCATCTACCGCTTCCTCATCCGGGAAGACCTCACGAAGTATGACCTCTCGTCGCTGGAATACTGCACGACGGCGGGCGAAGCGCTCAACTCTGCCGTCTACGACACATTCAAGCGCCTGACGGGCATCCGCCTGATGGAAGGCTTCGGACAGACGGAGACCACACTCACGCTGGCCACCTTCCCCTGGATGGAACCGAAGCCCGGCAGCATGGGTGTCCCCAACCCGCAATACCACATCGGACTGCTCACTCCCGACGGACGCGAGGCCGAGGACGGCGAGCAAGGACAAATCGTCATCTTCACGGACAAAAGCAAACCGCTCGGACTCTTCAAGGAATATTACCGCAACCCTGAGCTGACACGCGAGGCCTGGCATGACGGCGTGTACTACACAGGTGACGTGGCCTGGCGCGACGAAGACGGCTACTATTGGTTCGTGGGCCGTGCCGACGATGTCATCAAGAGTTCCGGCTACCGCATCGGCCCGTTCGAAGTGGAGAGCGCGCTGATGACCCATCCGGCTGTGGTGGAATGTGCCATCACGGGCGTGCCTGACGAAATCCGCGGACAAGTGGTCAAGGCGACCATCGTGCTGGCCCGCGACTACAAGGAGAAGGCGGGCGAAGCACTCATCAAGGAGTTGCAGGACCACGTGAAACGCGTGACCGCTCCCTACAAATATCCGCGCGTCATCGAGTTCGTCGACGAGCTGCCCAAGACCATCAGCGGCAAGATACGCCGCGTGGAAATACGACAAAATCATAATCCCCATAAATAATATCACTATGGCAACAACGAAAGATTACGGCTCATTGGTCGAAGTATTCAGAGGCGACCTTTGGGAGGCAGAATTGGTAAAAGGCTTTTTGGCCGCTAACGGTGTGCAGTCCATGACGAAAGACGAAACAGTCGGGTTGGTGACCAGCCCGTACAACAACGGCGGACAAGGCGTAGTCGTCTTGGTGAACCACGAAGAACAGGTGTTTGCCGAAAAAATCATCCGCGAGAACAGACCTCGCCTGAACAACCGCTAAAAGGCACATCGAGGGAACTGTCGCCACAATGCGACAGTTCCCTCTTTGCTATCCAATGACTTTATGCTGAAAGAAGACGAGATTCGCACACTGAGCCACCGCATCAAGCAGGGAGACATCGAAGCATTCCATACGCTCTACACCGAATGTTTCGAACAGCTCTGCACATACGCGTGCCGCTTCGTCTACGACCAGGAGGAGGCACAGGACATCGTGCAAGATTCCTTCTATGCGCTATGGACCAACCTCCGCTTCTACAACCCGGACTACAGTGTGCTCACCTACCTGACCCAAATCGTCAAGAACAACTGTTACAATTACCTCAACTCGCTCCGTATCCACGACGAACACCGTGATAAAATCATCGAAGCCCTGCTCTTCTCCGACCTGCACGACTCCGAACCGGACGAGGACATCCGACGCCGCCTCCACGAGGTGCTGGACGAACTGCCTGAGCGCGGGCGTGCCATCTTGCTGGCCCATGTGCTGGAGAAAAAGAAACTGAAAACCATCGCCGACGAAATGGGCATCGCCGAATCCACCGTCAAGACCCACCTGAAACGCGTCATGCAGGTGCTCCGCACCCGCCTCAGCTTCATTTTGATTGGGATGTAAAACCAATCCAATCCCCCCAAAACCCGGCAGGGGTTGGGAGGGGCTGCAGGGGTTGGGAGAAGAAATGGACTCCGCTCCTGCCCGGCCTTCAAGGTCTCCGTGGAACGAATAAAAACCTTGACAGAGCGAAACGGAAAGAAAAGAGTCCACCGGACAGCATGATGGACGCAGCCCAAACAAACGGAAGGGATGCCGACTTTCGTCTACGGAAGCCGGTGTCCCTTCATAGTTTTTACATATTCATACAGAAACCGCAAAGAAACAGGTCTTCGGATACACAAAAACGGCTGTTTGCTTAGCGAAAACAACAAATATTCCTACATTTGCCTTACGCACCATCATCACACGACTATGATTTGCAAGCAAGACGAAAACACACGGATAGCCGTCAAGGTGGGCAGCAATGTCCTGACACGGCCTGACGGCACGCTCGACGTGACCCGCATGTCGGACCTCGTCGACCAGATAGCCGCATTGCGCAAGCAGGGCACGGAGGTGATTCTCATCTCTTCGGGCGCTGTCGCAGCCGGACGAAGCGAAGTGCATCCCGGCGGCAAGCTCAGCAGCGTGGAGGAACGCCAGCTCTACTCCGCCGTGGGACAAGCCAAGCTCATCAACCGCTACTATGAGCTCTTCCGCGAACATGGCATTGCCGTGGGCCAAGTGCTCACCACGAAAGAGAGCTTTGCCACGCGCCGCCACTACCTGAACCAGCGTGCCTGCATGGACGTGATGCTCCGCAGCGGCGTGTTGCCCATCGTGAACGAGAACGACACGATTTCGGTCACCGAACTGATGTTTACGGACAACGACGAACTCTCCGGACTCATCGCCACGATGATGGATGTCGACTCGCTCATCATCCTGAGCAACATCGACGGCGTCTACACCGGACTGCCGTCTGACCCCGAAGCACGGCTGATAAGCGAGGTGAAGCCGGACGAGGACCTTTCGGCCTACATCCGTCGGGAAAAGTCCGGCTTGGGCCGAGGGGGCATGTCCACCAAGACACGCATAGCCCGCAAGGTGGCATCGGAGGGAATCGCCGTGTGGATAGCCAACGGCAAACGGGAACACATCCTGACCGACCTCCTCTCCCGGGCATCCATACCCTGCACGCGCTTCATCCCCTCGCCGGCAGCCACCTCAAGCATCAAAAAGTGGATAGCACACAGCAATGATTTCTGCAAGGGAGAAATACAAATCAACGAGGAGACGACGCACCGCTTGACTGAGGGCCAAGTGGCCAGCATCCTTCCCCTGGGAATCGTCAGGCTCGAAGGTGACTTCGAAGAAGACGACCTGGTGTACATCACAGGATATGACGGCCGGCGCATCGGCATCGGCAAAGCAGACTGCGATGCCGGCACAGTCCGTGCCGAAATGGGTTGCCGGGGAAAGAAAGCCGTCGTGCACTACGACTTCCTCTACATCGAAAAAACATCTTAAAGACAGTATCCGACCATGAGCATCTCACCTCTACTCGAAGCTGCCCGGGAAGCCGCTTCGACACTGGCTTCGCTGGACGGGCAGACCATAGACAACGCGCTTCGCGCTGTGGGCGAAGCCCTCAAGACACAGACCGAAAGCCTGCTTTCGGCCAACAGCATGGACTTGGCACGCATGAACCCGTGCGACCCCAAATATGACCGGCTGAAACTCACTCCGGAACGCCTGCTTGACATAGCCGAGGGCGTATGCCATGTGGCTGCGCTGCCTTCGCCCGTCGGACGCGTGCTCCAACACGAAGTGAGGCCGAACGGCTTGGACATCACCCGCATAAGCGTGCCCTTCGGCGTCATCGGCATCATCTATGAAGCTCGCCCGAATGTGACATTTGACGTGTTTGCCCTCTGCCTGAAAGCCGGCAGCGCATGTGTCCTGAAGGGAGGCAGCGACGCACAGGCATCCAACGAAGCCGGCGTGAAACTCATCCGGGACACACTGCGACGGCAGGGACTGAACCCGGACATCGTCACCCTGCTCCCTCCCGGACATGAAAGCAGCGACGAACTGCTTCGGGCCAACGACTACATCGACCTGCTCATCCCGCGGGGAAGCGCCGGACTTATCCGCCATGTGCGTGAACAGGCCACCGTCCCCGTCATCGAAACGGGGGCAGGTGTCTGCCACACGTATTTCGACAGTGCGGGCGACGTGGAGAAAGGAAGCGCGATTGTAAACAATGCCAAGACACGGCGCGTGAGCGTGTGCAACGCACTCGACTGCCTGCTCATCCACCGCCGGAGGCTGGCCGACCTCCCCAGGCTGTGCTGCCCGCTGGCCGAAAGCCAAGTGACACTCTATGCTGACGAGGAAGCCTTCCGGGCATTGGAGCCGCACTATCCGGCCAGCCTGCTCCGTCCGGCCACGGCTGCCAGCTTCGGAACGGAATTCCTGGACTACAAGATGGCCATACGCACCGTGTCGTCCCTGAGCGAAGCGCTGGACCACATCCGCCGCTATGGTTCCAAGCACAGTGAATGCATCGTGACCGAAGATGCCGGTGCAGCCGAACGCTTCACACGGGAAGTGGACGCAGCCTGTGTCTATACCAACGCCTCCACGGCATTTACCGACGGGGCACAGTTCGGGCTGGGAGCGGAAATCGGCATCAGCACGCAAAAGATGCACGCCCGCGGTCCGATGGGGCTGGAAGCGCTCACGACCTACAAATGGGTCATCCGCGGCAACGGACAAGTCCGCACACCTTGAACATATAGTCTCAAATCAAACCTAACAGATTAATCCAATATGAGAAACTTTACTTGCGTACATGACTTGGGCAACCTGAAAGAGGCCCTTCGCGAAGCGATGGAAATTAAAAACGACCGCTTCAAATACGTAGAACTGGGACGCAACAAGACGCTCCTGATGATTTTCTTCAACAGCAGCCTGCGCACCCGTCTCAGCACCCAAAAAGCAGCCCTCAACCTGGGCATGAATGTCATCGTGCTCGACATCAACCAAGGGGCATGGAAGCTGGAAACCGAACGCGGTGTGGTGATGGACGGCGACAAGCCGGAACACCTGCTCGAAGCCATCCCCGTGATGGGATGCTACTGCGACCTCATCGGCGTGCGCTCGTTCGCCCGCTTCGAACGCCGTGAGGACGACTACAACGAAACCATCCTGAACCAGTTCATCAAGTACTCCGGACGTCCGGTGTTCTCCATGGAAGCGGCCACCCGCCACCCGCTCCAAAGCTTTGCCGACCTGATAACCATCGAAGAATACAAGAAGACAACGCGCCCGAAAGTGGTCATGAGCTGGGCCCCGCACCCGCGCCCCCTGCCGCAGGCCGTGCCCAACTCGTTTGCCGAGTGGATGAATGCCACCGACTATGAATTTGTCATCACCCATCCCGAGGGCTACGAACTGGCTCCCGAGTTTGTGGGTAAGGCCCGTGTGGAATATGACCAGATGAAGGCGTTTGAAGGAGCAGATTTCGTCTACGCCAAAAGTTGGGCGGCATACAGCGGCGACAACTATGGCAAAATCCTGAGCACCGACCGAAGCTGGACTGTCAGCGACCGGCAGATGGCTGTGACGAACAATGCCTATTTCATGCACTGCCTGCCGGTGCGCCGCAACATGATTGTGACGGATGAGGTCATCGAAAGTCCGCAGTCCATCGTCATCCCGGAAGCTGCCAACCGCGAAATCTCGGCCACCGTCGTATTGAAACGCATGCTTGAATCATTGTGACCCCTCCACACAGCCGACCGCCCTGTCTCATGGCAGCATATACCGGAGGGACACGACCGTATTCATGACACCCTGACGAGTGCAGCGAGGACGACGCCACGCCTGCACTCGTCTTTTTGTAGAAGAAGGGTGTGGAGATTTTCCACACTGCATTCCACACCGTTCCACACATTTCCCCATCCCGCTTCTGTTCATGCCGGCTTTATTTGTTCCCAAAAGACGCTTCAGACAAGAAAATCGTCCTGAAACCGACAAAACTCTCCCCAAATCGCCCCTCTTCCCCTCCATCCGGCCCTTTGGCACGGTGATTGCAAAATCAATAGAGAGCAAGCGCAAGACAACACAACTTGCTTACGTAAACAACAACATTATCCGAAAGTATCCGGAAGCAAGAGGAGAAAATAGGTGAGGAAAAGCCAGACAGCCGCCGCTTTTACAAGATATTAAAAGCCGCTCAAACGGCCATTCATCACACTGCGTTTACCACTTGCGAACGATTGGAAAGGCTAAAATGTTTCCGACGGGAAAGCCGACCCCCTTTTCTCCTCGTTGCTACCGATACGCTGTAAAAAACAAACGGATTAAAAAAGACCACATACACACAACTTCATATGATTAAAAATTCTCCTTAAGAGACTTGAAACTAAACAGAAAAGCGGCTCCCCATTCGTGATTGAACCGGGAGTCGCGTTTTTTTATATCCTTGAAAACGGGGAGGCCTCAACGGAAAAGAGACGGAGATAAAGGGAATCGACCGCCTTACTCCTCAAATGGATAGCGTATGCCCCAGGCCGCACGCAAATCATCCATCATACGCATCACGCGCAACGTCTCCTCATGGGGCATGGCAGGAGCTTCCAACCAGCCGCGACGCAAAGCCTCGGCACACGCATAGATTTCGTATTCGTAGCCTGTGATTTGCCGCGGGCAGTCATAGACGGATTTGACCTGATATGCATTATCCACCACAGTCACCCGCTGAGGATTGTTAATATTTTCCACAATAAGGTGTCCCTTGTCGCCGGAGATGATGCCCAGCCGGTCTGTACGTGCCATCATCGTGCTGCTGAGTACCGCCATGCGCCCATCCGTATAAGTCAACGTAATGCTTTCCTGTGCGTCCACTCCCGTAAGTGTCTTCGTGCACGTCGACGTCACACTTTCCACGTCCGTGCCAAATGCCATCAAGGCAAAGTTGAGCGCATACACGCCCAAATCAAGCAAGGCACCTCCGGCCAAAGAAGGATTCATGATACGTTCTTTCCCTTCCAAGGGATAGCCCAAGTTGGCCGTCAACATCATAGGACGCCCGATGACACCGCTGGCAAGCAATTCGCTGACCGTATGCGACAGTGGCATGTAGCGTGTCCAGATGGCTTCCGTGATGAAGATGCGGTGCTCGCGTGCATAACGCAACACTTCCTCAGCCTGACGTGCATTCGCCGTAAAGGCTTTCTCGCAAAGCACCGGTTTGCCGGCACGCAGGCACATCATCGCATGTGCATGGTGGTGAGAATGCGGTGTAGCGATGTAGACCAAATCGACCTCCGGGTCTGCCACCAGTTCTTCATACGAACCGTATGCCCGACGAAAATTCCACTCTGCAGCAAAAGCACGCGCTGAGTCCAGACTGCGCGAAGCAATGGCGTACGCTTCAGCTTCGCCTTTCATCCCGGCAAGGGTGGCAGCCATCTTGGCGGCAATGGCGCCTGCACCGATAATTCCTACTTTCATAATCGTTCTTGTATTTTATAGTTGATGATTTCCAACGTCCTGTGTTGTCAGTCAAAGTCGACATAGTAACGGAGACGTTCCAGGTCTTTCTTCGTAAACTCCTCATAAAGCGCCAACTGAGGAAGCGAATCAAGCCGCCCGTACTTATGGCGATGTTCCACGATAACTTTTGCCTGATAAAAATTCAAGTACGGATGCCGGCGCAGTCGGTCGACGTCCCAACGGTTGACACGAAGTGACTTCACGGGCAATCGTCCGACCCTGAACCAGCGGGCTACGCTATCGGGCATCCCCTGTATCTCTGCCAACTGGCTCACGGCATAATATCCTCCCAACTGGCGACGGTAGGCCACAATCCGCGCCGCCCGCACCCGTCCAATGCCCGGAACACGCTTCAGGCTGGCCGTGTCGGCATCATTGAGATCAATCACTGTCCCTTCCGCATATTTCTGCACCCGGCCCGTCACAGGTCGCGCAGCAGGAAACTCCGGTTTGAGAGGGAGAGGTGTTGAAGTACGGTTGACAGGTTTGTCTTGACGAATACGTATATAAGGAAGTAGACGGCGATAGTCTTCTGTGGAAAGTCCGTAGATTTTTGCAAGAGATTCCGAAGTGCGGAAGACACCGCCCCGGGCACGATATTTCAAGATGTTTCGCACCACAAAATCTGACAATCCCAACTGTGTCAACTGAGATGAATCAGCCGTGTTGGGGTCAAACGGGAACATGGCGGCAGGCTTCCCGCTGACATGCGAATGGCTCTCTCTCCTCCCTTGCCGCCGAAGGCTGTCGGCCTTCTCCACGGAAACCCGAAAAGCCTCCAGGGCTTCATCTCCGGCATCGTCCGGTGACTGCGGTGCGTAATGCCGGTAGGCCAGTAACGACACGGCCAACACTGCCGCCAGTACCAGAAGCAGGGTGAGAAGCCGCCGCTCGGCACGGGAGAAATAAAAGAAGTCTTTCCACATCGGGCGTTATTTTAAGATAAAAAGTCGCACAAATATACGGAGAATTTATACTTTTGCCATGTAAACCAAAACGAATTAGTCGGCCATGTCCAAATTGATATTGCGCTACACCGTGTCTTGGCTGCTCATTGCAGCCATCCTTTTAGCGAGTTTCATTCATGTGCCTGAAACTCCGATGGACGACGTGCCTCTCATGGACAAATGGGTACACATCGTCATGTATTTCACACTTGCCTCCAGCCTCTGGATCGAATATCTGCGAAGCCACTCACGCATCCATTACTTCAAACTTTGCATCGGGGCCATCGTGCTTCCCATCCTGATGAGCGGCCTCATCGAACTGCTGCAAGCCTATTGCACAGAGACCCGTTCGGGCGACTGGCTCGACTTCCTGGCCAACACCATCGGCGTGGTCTTTTCCGCCCTGCTGGGTTTTGCCTGGTATCGACGCCAATTTCTCAAGAAAGCTGACTGAATGAAGACATACAGAGTCCCAAGCAGGACGCTTCGGGACGCTGTAACCTTTTCAATATAAAAACAAAATAGGAGGAATAAAACATGAGAAAGAATTTTGGAGCTAAACCGTGGACTTATCCGCAACCTGTATTCATCATCGCTACTTATGACGAAGAAGGCCGTCCCGACGCCATGAATGCAGCTTGGGGAGGCATTGACTATGATGACCAAATCAACTTGTGTCTGAGCGCAGGCCATAAGACCGTGAAAAACCTGCTCGCCACAAAGGCATTCACCGTAAGCATGGGCACAGCCGACCAACTGGTGGCATGTGACTATGTGGGCATCGTGTCGGCCAACAATGTGACAGACAAATTTGAAAAAGCCGGCTTTCATGCCGTGAAGTCTGAGTTTGTCAACGCACCTCTTATTGCCGAATTGCCGATGGCTGTAGAATGCGAACTCGTGTCATACGACCCGGAAATGTGTCATCTGGTGGGAAAGATTGTCAATGTGTCTGCTGACGAAAGCATCTTGGATGAAAAGGGCAAAATCGACCCAAGCAAACTGCGTCCCATTACATTCGACCCCGTGCACAATGACTACCTTGTCATCGGTGAAAAAGTGGGGAATGCATTCAAAGACGGGACAGCGTTGAAGAAATGAAAAAACAATCAGACTTCATCCATAGTGCCGAGGAGCTCGAACGGCAGGTTGAAAAGCTAGGCTTCCTGCCGTTTTTCCGTTGTGGCATCCCAGGTTTCTCCATCGAGGAACGTACCGCCCCGGAGTATTGGTTCTCCGACGAAGAGGAAGGCCCTTGGGAATGGAAAGGCCCCGTCATCCGTGAAGGTCACTGTGCTTACGGCAAACTGTTCAACAAGAAAGCCGGGTATGTCAGCCTGGAATGGTTGCCCGACTTCATGAACTACCGACGCTCCCGACATTATGCTAAAGACGAAGACACGGAAGCACTTGACGACGTGGTGCTCCAGGCTATCGTGTCTGAAGGCAGTGCGACGGTGAGAGAACTGCGCCGCTTGCTTGGATTTGCCAAAGGACGCAGCAAACGCAAACCGACAGACTTGGTGGACTCCATGCCTGACGAAGGCAAACTCTCTCTTGACCCTATCCTGACACGACTGATGATGGGTTTGCACGTCGTCATTGCCGACTTCGAATACTACATCGACCGTCATGGTAGGCCTTATGGCTGGGGAGTGGCCCGATATACGACCCCGGAAGCGCTCTACGGCCTGCAAACCACGGGAAATACTCCCGAAGAGTCCTACCACAAACTGTACCGGCATTTCCGCACCTTGCTACCGGAAGCAAAAGAACCCATGCTCCTAAAGCTGCTTGGCTAACAAGCGTGCAGTTTCAGGAACATGGGTTTTATCGCAGCTTCCCATCCACGAGGATGACTCCTGTCACAGATGCGGGAAGCTAGTCTGAATAATATCGGTCAAAATCGGACGAATACCGCCCACAAAACATTCCACCGCGATAACCATCAGGATAAGTCCCATAAGACGCATCATCACATTGTTGCCCGTTTCACCAATCACGGCCACGAGACGTGTCGACTCCTTCAATATAAAGTAGGTCAGCACATAGACCAAAGCGATAACTGCTATAAGAACCGCTTTCAAGTCCCAGGACTTAGCTGCATCCATCATCATAATGCCATTGGCTATGGCACCTGGTCCGCAAAGCATCGGAATGGATAGAGGTGTAATCGAGATGTCATTGGCATACGTGCGAATTTCTTCATCCTTCAACTTAATGTTGGTAAACCGTGCTTGCAGCATATCATAACCTATCTTGAAAATGATGAAACCAGCAGCAATCCTGAAACCATTGGTCGAAATGCCGAAGAATTTAAATAGAAATTGACCAGAAAAAGTGAATACCATCAATATGAGAAATGAAATAATGGTAGCTCTCTTCACAATGTGCCGACGTTCTTGATTGCTCATGCCTTGCGTCATCGTCAAAAAAACAGGCATTGTCCCCAAAGGATTGGTCAGTGTGAAAAACGAAGTGAAGCACAACAAAGCAAACGGAAATAGTGTATCCATAACCTCCTTATTTTACGACTAAAAAACAATATCTAATTGAAGCCACAAAAGTAACCATTCTTTCTACACTTCAAAATCAGACTCCATGAAAAGTGAATGTTTTATGCTAAAAAACATATAATTCATTTGCAAGTTTCGAAAAAGTCAGTACCTTTGCACTCGCAATTCAGAAATGATGCAAAATAAGGTTTGATTCGCTAGCTCAGCTGGTAGAGCACAACACTTTTAATGTTGGGGTCTTGGGTTCGAGCCCCAAGCGGATCACCAGAAGAAAAGACAAGTCCTGCAAAATCTATATTTTGTGGGACTTTTTTTTATTACCCTTTGGCGACCTTGACCGCCCAAAAGAGGACATTGGCGGACAAAACAAAAAATTTAGCAAAATCCAACTTAAGATGTGACACTCGCCTGAGAGGAGATGTCAACAACATGCGCGACACTGACGGGAGAATCAAGCGGTGCCGTCCCATCCCACAAGACGAAATCAACCTGAATGAAGCTATGAGCGAAGCTGACCAAAATGATGGCTACAAGCAAACTGCATTGTTCATAAGCACCCCTCGAGCAACCAGAGGCGAGAATACAAACCACTAAACATTCTCGCCTCTTTCATTTCAAACATATTTTTATTATTGAGCTTTCGATAAATAAACGTTCCGTCCCTCTATGCGGCAGTGCAAATCCGTGGTCAGCTGCAAGGCTTCCAGGAATGGAAGTATACTCTCATAGCGTTTCACACTTCCCGTATAGGGTATGTCTGCCAGCGACGCATCTTCGTACACCACGTCGATGTTGTACCAACGCTCGAACGTCTGCATGATGTCACGAAGCTTCTTGTCTCGGAATGTATAGACTCCATCGACCCAACCCACGTATTCTTCCAGATTGACCTCACGCTTTTCCGCATGCGTCCCCGAGAATACGGCCTGTTGGCCCGGAGCAAGAAACATCCTGTCATCCGTTGAAGGCAGATTGACTGCCACCCGGCCCTCCACAAGCGTGGTGTAGCACACGGTGTCCTCAGGATAGACATGGACATTGAAACGTGTCCCAAGCACTTCGATGTCGCCCATTCGCGTCTGCACGATAAATGGATGCGACTCGTCCGACACCACATCGAAGAAGGCTTCACCTTCCAGGAAGACCACACGTTGCGTGCCGACGAACACTTCCGGATAAATGAGCTTCGACTCGGCATTCAGCCTCACGCGTGTGCCGTCGGAAAGGAGCAATGTGTTTTCTGCCCCGCTGGGAATGACAAACTGGTTGTAGGACTCGACTTGCTGGCGGTCAAGGCGGCCAAGGGCCGACTGCGCAGCGGCTTGATATGACAAGCAACCATCCTCGTAGCTCACGGTGACGTCGCCGTCCGACAAGCTCAAATCCCCCGGATTGCCTTTTCCGATTTCCACTTCACGGCCGTCAGCCAAGACAAGCGTTCCCCTCGACTGGCCGGGGTCAAGCGCCCCTGCAAGGGAAAGTCCCTCCACGTCTGACTGCACGGGCCACAAAGCCCACGAAGCAACACCCAGCACAGCGACCGCTGCCACCCCCGCCACATAGCGGAATACACGACGGTACGCGCCGGACTGCCGTACGCCGACCTGCTGTGCAAAGCGTTCGAAAGCCTGTTCGCCCGAAACGGGAGAACGACCGAACACTGTTTGAAGCCGTTCCGGTTGTCCCAATTCCTCAAAGCGCTTCCTCACCTCAGGTTCTTGCAGTAACCCGTAGGCCTTCTCCTCTTCTTCACTATTGGCCTCTCCTGTCACATACTTCTTTAATATGGATGCATCATTCAACAAGTTTCGCATAAGCTATATATATATAAGGTGGTTGGTGCTCCTGCTATAACTTTATATTTTGTCTCCACCACCCATCAGCATGCAAAACAGCACGAAGGAGATTTTCGACAGATGCTCGCTCAAAAACTTGTAACTCCGCTGCTTCTGTGTCTTCACAGTGTTCAAGCTCACGTGCATGATGTCGGCAATCTCGTTCCAAGTGTGTCCCTTCAGCCGCAGACGGATGATGCGCGACTGGCTCTCGGGCAACTGGTCGACATAGAAATGAAGTTGCCTGATCAGCTCCTCCTGCAAGGCCAAGGCATAGAGTTCGTCCGAATCGTCCCAAGCCTCAGGCTGTTCCATGTTCGACAGGATGGTATGGTGAATACGATTGTTTCGTATGTATATCAGCGTATTGTTATAGCAGGCCCGATAGAGGTAATTGACCAACTCGTCCTGACTGGCAAACTGACGTTTGCTGTTCCAGATAGCCAAGAAGACATCCTGCACGAGGTCTTCCACCTCGTCGCTCATGTCGTCAAGCATCCTGGACACATAAGAACACAAGGCCGCATAATAATGACGATACATCACTTTCCAATGCTGTATGTCCTGTCGGTTGATTCCTCTGATGAACGCATCTCCTGTATCGTTCTCTCTGCTGGCCATAATTGCGTAAATCAATGATGTTTTCTCGCCAAAGATATGCATTTATTTTTTTTCCATCTCCATACGTCCAAAGTATTTTTGTACTTTTTTTCTATACTAAAAGCCGCCGACGACCGTATACGTCCCGTCTGAAAGCGTCAGAAGCTTTCAGAGCATCCTGAAGTCAGGATGAAACCACAGCCGCGGATGATGATAAATATTGCATACATCCCTCCAGTCTCCAAATGCCGCATTTGTCTCCGAAAGAAGACGGCTACGCGCAGCCTCCATTCCGCCCGAGCACCGAAAGGTATCCGCCCGACCACGGATAGGAGTCCGTCCGAGAGCCGAAAGGAGTCCGTCCCTCCACCGAAACCAGCAAGCAGCCCCTCCAGGCTAACCAACTGGTATCCAAACCTTCCGTTCCCCAACAGCCGGGCATCCGAAAGCCATTCCGGCAATAAGCCGTCAAGGAAGCCTCCGGGAAGCAATTCGAATGAAAAAAGAAGACATTCTGCCTTCCGGACCTTCCAACTGAAAAAAATAGGCTTAAACTTGTCACCCTTTTGGGGCTTTTATGTATAATAAGGGTAAAGCATAGCTAAAAATAGAGAATCGTAACATATTTATTCATTTAAATTCTAACTTATGAGAGGAAAAAGACTACTATTCCTACTTTGGGGAATGTGTTTCATGTCCTTGCATGTATGGGCCGACCTGCCGGACCGCGACGTGACACTACGCCTGAACAATGTGTCGATGGAAAAGTTTCTGGATGAACTGAAAGAGCAAACTTCCATCAACATCCTTTACAACGCACAAATGTTTAAAGAGACACCGGCTGTGACCGTAAATGCCAAGGACGAGCCTTGGCAGAAAGTGTTGCAGAAAGTGCTCCGCCCGCTGGGATTCGAGTATGCAGTCAAGAATGACATCGTCGTCATCCGCCCCATTGCGAAAGAAGAGGGAAAAACCAAAGAAAAGGTCATCAAAGGCTCCGTGGTGGACACAGACGGACTGCCGCTGGCCGGAGCCACCATCACCATCAAGCACGAAGACGGCACGTCGACCTATGCGCGTGCTGACATGGACGGCAACTTCCAAGTCGCAGCCGTGGGCGACGAGACATCACTGACGGCCTCATTCCTTGGTTATAAACTCCTGGAGCTGAAAGCCAACGCGAAAGGCGACAACTACAACTTCCGCTTGGAATCAGACTCGCAATACTTGGAAGAAGTCGTCGTGACCGGTATCTTCGACCGCAAGAAAGAAGGCTTCACGGGATCAGCCGTGACACTGAAAGGCGACGACCTGAAGAAATACAGCGCGACAAACATAGCCAAAGCATTGTCAGCCGTGGCACCGGGATTCCGCATCGTGGAAAACATCGACCTGGGTTCAAACCCCAACGGATTGCCCGAAATGAGCCTGCGCGGCCAGGCCAACATGGACTTGGGCAACGCCACGACATCCAACGAATTCCTGTCCGTACAAGGTGAATACGAGACTTATCCGAACCAGCCGCTCATCATCCTCGACGGCTTCGAGACGACCACGCAGAAGATGGTCGACCTCGACCCCGAACGCGTGGCCTCCGTCACACTGCTGAAGGACGCCGCAGCAACGGCTATCTACGGTTCGCGAGCAGCCAACGGCGTGATTGTCATCGAGACCAAGACTCCGAAGGCCGGACGCTTGTGGGTGACCTACGGCGGAGAGTTGCGCGTGGAGACGCCCGACCTGACCGACTACAACCTGATGAATGCCGAAGAAAAGCTGGCCACGGAATGGGCTGCCGGCATGTACACAGCTTCCGGCATCACGGCAGAAAAGCTGGAACTCTACCAACGCAAACTGCACGAAGTGAAACGCGGCGTGAACACCTACTGGCTCGACAAGCCACTGCGCACCGCATTCCAGCAGCGCCACACCTTGACGCTCGAAGGTGGCGACCAAGCCCTGCGCTACTCCATCTACGCAGGCTACAACATGTCGCCGGGCGTGATGAAGGACAGCAAGCGCGACGTGTTTACAGGTGAATTCAACATCCAATACCGTTTCAAGAAATTCCTGCTGAAAAACCGCCTGACGCTCGACAACTCGACAGCCGACGAATCGCCCTGGGGCAGCTTCAGCCAATACACCCGGCTCAATCCTTACCTCCGCGCCTATGATGAAAACGGAGAAATCCCTCAATATCTGGATGATTTTTCAAACCTGAACGTCGGCCAGGCCAACTACCCCAACCCGATGTACAACACGACGTTCAAGACCAAAGACCGGAGCACGAACCTGTCGTTCACCGAGCTGTTCAGTGCAGAGTGGAACCCCAATGCAGACTGGCGCATCGTGGGCAACTTCTCACTGACCAAAAGTTCAGGCAACCGCGACGTGTTCCGCCCGGCCCAGCACACAGCCTTTGCCAACATCACAGACCCGGCACTGAAGGGTGACTATGCACGCACAGAAAGCTCCTCGCTCAACTGGCAAGTGGACTTGACTGCGAGCTACAACAAACTGATAAACAATATCCACTACATCACAGGAAACACACGTTTCACCATGCAGGAGACCACCAGCGAGAGCTACGCAGCCCATGTGACAGGTTTCCCCAACGAAAACATGGATGAAATCCTCTTCGGCAGCCGCTATGATGAGAAGATGGAAGGCCTGGAAAGCACCAGCCGCCTGCTGAGCTGGGTGGCAGCTATGGGCTATTCTTACAAATATAAATACTCCATCGACTTCAATATCCGTCTGGACGGCTCGTCGCAGTTCGGTACAAACAACCGCTGGGCGCCCTTCTGGTCAGCCGGTCTCCGCTGGGACTTGAAGAAAGAAAACTTCCTGAAAGACGTCGACTTCCTCTCCGACCTCGTGTTGCGCGGCACATACGGTATCACGGGTTCACAGGGATTTGACCCCTACCAGGCACACTTGTATTACAGCTACAGCAACCTGCTGAAACCTTACTACTCATCCGACGTCACCGGTGCTGAAATCTACGCCATGCCCAACGAAGACTTGAAATGGCAGGAGACACGCAACCTGAACCTGGCATTGGAAATGGGATTCCTGGACGGACGCCTGACCGGACGCATCGAATGGTACCGCAAGATTACCAACAACATGCTCACGTCCATCACCTTGGCCCCCTCGCTCGGATTCAACACCTATCCGGCCAACCTGGGAAAGATCGAAAACCAAGGCATCGAATTCAGCCTTTCGGCCATCCCTTACCAAGACCGTGCCAATCAGGCTTATTGGACCATCACAGTCAATGGTTCGCGCAATAAGAATAAACTGCTGAAAATCTCTGAAGCCATGCGCCACATGAACGAAGTGAACAATGCCAACCAGGACGACACGCCTCTCTCCCGCTACGTCGAAGGCGAATCGCTCAACCGCATTTGGGTGGTCCGCTCGCTGGGTATAGACCCGTCGACCGGTCTGGAAATCTTCCAGAAACGCAATGGCGACATGACAGGCGAATACGACCCTGTGGACATCGTCCCCATCGGCAACACCGAGCCTGACTGGCAAGGATTCATCAACTCATCCTTCACCTATCGCGGCTGGGGCGCCGACGTCAGCTTCCAATACAGGTTTGGAGGACAAGTCTACAACCAGACGTTGCTCGACAAAGTGGAGAATGCTTCGCTGGTTTACAACGTTGACCGCCGCGTGATGGACCTGAGGTGGCAAAAGCCGGGCGACCGTTCACGCTTCAAGACGCTGAACTATCTGGCCAGCGACACGAAAGCCTCTTCACGCTTCATCATGGACGAGAACGTGTTCCAGTGGAGTTCACTTTCGCTCTACTATCGCATGGACCCTCAAAACGCTCCGTTCATAAGCAAACTGAGCCTGAGTTCGGCTAAAGTCTCCTTCAACATGGAAGACTTGTTCTACTTGTCGACCGTGAAGCGCGAACGCGGATTGGACTATCCCTATGCACGCACTTTCACGTTCTCTCTGAATCTGACTTTCTAACAACCCCACTATCAATCACATTATGAAAAAGACATACCTATACATATTGGCCGGTCTGCTGACCTTCTCTTCCTGCAACGACTGGCTGGATGTGGACCCGAAGACATCCATTCCGGCAGACAAAGAATTTGAGACGGAATATGGCTTCAAGGACGCCCTGACGGGTATTTACCTGAAATTGACCGACACGGAGCTTTATGCCCGCAATCTGACTTACGGCTATCTGGACGAACTGGCCGGCATCTACGAAGACCACTCCCTGTCAAACGATGCAGACCGAACGGACATCTACGACTACACGGACGAAGCCGAAAGCCGCATCAACGGCATCTACGTGAAGATGTATAACACCATTGCCAATGTCAACAATCTGCTGACCAACCTGGAGGAACATCGCAACGTGCTGACTACACCCCTCTACTACGAGACCATGAAGGGCGAAGCGCTTGGCCTGCGTGCCTTCCTGCACTTCGACCTGCTCCGCCTCTATGGACCTATCTTCAGCGAGAACCCCAATGGGGAAGCCATCCCCTACCGCACGACGTTCGACAACGAGGCCACGCCCGTGTTGTCCGCCTCGGATGTCGTGGAAAAGATTCTGGCTGACCTGACGGAAGCACATGACTTGTTGGCCGACAGCGATCCGTGCGACTTCTTCACCGACCGCACGTCAGAAGAGTTTTCCGACAAAAACATGTTCCTCGTCGACCGCCAATTCCGCATGAACCTCTACGCAGTGAAAGCCATGCTGGCACGGGTTTATAGCTACAAAGGCGATGCCGAAAGCCGCCGCCTGGCCGTGCAATACGCCCAGGAAGTCATCGATGCGACCGACTACTTCACGCTCTACACCACACAAGACGTCAACACCTACAACTCTATCCGCTACCGCGAACAGGTGTTCGGCATCAGCGTGTATGACTTGGAGAACATCTTGGAGAACAACAACATGAGCATGGCATCCGAACCAAGTATCCAATACCGTTACGTCACGCCACGGGCCAACTTCCAGGCCTTCTATGACCTCAACAGCGGAGGCGACACAGACTGGCGCTCACACGGTTTCGCCTTCAACAGTGTAGAGACCTACGAAGGCATGTTCATGTATTGCCTCAAGTACAACCAGGCGAACCTGTCGACCAATGCCGACGGAGCCGATGCCATCCCCCTCATCCGTTTGCCGGAGATGTATTACATCATCGCAGAATGTGCCGACGATCCGCAGACCAGTGCCGACGCCCTCAATGAAGTGCGCTTCGCACGAGGCATCTCTTACGAAGATGAAATCAACACCGTCGACTATGACCGTCCCTATGCCGCAGGCGAAGACCCGTCGCTCAGCAAGCGCGTGAACCTCATCATGCACGAGTTGCGCAAAGAGTATTTTGCCGAAGGCCAACTGTTCTTCTACCTGAAGGCCCATCACTTCACCACCTTCGATGGTTGCCTCTTCGAAAACGGCATGCAAACAGAGCACTACCAATGGGTATTGCCTGAAGACGAAATCATATTTGGTAACAACAATAAACAGCAATAATCATGAAAAAGCTACTATATCTCTTGTGCTTCGTTTGGGCAGGTTCCTTCCTTACCGGGTGTTCGGAAGAGGAAATTGCCCTCTACGACCAGGAAATGGCCATCACATTCAGCTCGGCCACCACACTCAACTACACATTTACGGATGAACACTATCTGAACGGCACCACGTCGCTCGAACTGAACTTCTACGCCCAGCTGCAAGGCGGACTGGTGGATGCCAACCGCACATTCTGCCTCAAGACAGAGCCCCGCGAAGGCTACTCGGAGTTGCCGGTCCTCCAACTGGAGAATCCCTACACCTACAGTGAGACCGACACCAACATCCAAGTCTATCCGCTGGTCGCACAACGCCCGGAAAAACCTTCGACGACACAGAGCTGTCTGCTGACGTTCGACTATGCGAACCCCGCTCACCAGTTTATCAAAGGACGTGTCGACATCTCGACCCTCACCGTCAACGTCACTTACAAGATCAAGCCTTCAACCTGGCGCGACGAAGCCTGGGGGACATACAGCGATGCTAAATACATGTTCATGATGGACGTGCTCGACAAGACCTACAGCTCCATGATGGACTACGAACTGCCCACTGTCGTCGATGCCTACGAAGCCTACAAGGCCGAAGGCGGAGATCCCATCTGCGACGATAACAATGAAGAAATCACATTTCCCGAAACCAACGTAAATGCATAGTCCTATGAGAAAAACCATAAAAAGCCTCTGCGGCATGCTCACGCTTGCATTGGCATTCACGGCCTGCTATGACGATGAAGGCAACTATTCCTATCACGACATCAACGAAGTGGGCATCGTCATCCCTGAAACCGCGGTGAGAGTGCCGCGTGAAGGAGAAGTCACCGTGGTCATCACCCCGGCACTGTCGCAAACGATAGGTGCCAATGAAGAAAACCTCACCTTCCAGTGGTATAAAGGCCCGCAGTCGGCCACACGCATCTGCGAAAGTTCACCCGAGGAAGTGGCCAACGACCCCGACCGCCACAAGTCGGAACTCCATCGCTACAGCACTGACAAGAGCTGCACGCTGACCATTACGCCCTCTGACATCGAGTCCATCAAGCTCCTGCTCGAAGTGACCGACCAACGCGAAGGGACGAAATGGTATGCCGAGCGCATCGTGAACCTCGTCCTGCCCTTCAGCAGCACTTGGTTCGTCCTCCAGGAACAGGATGGGAAAGGTGTGCTTGGAGCTGCTGACGGAGAAGGCGAACTGGCTACCGTCTTCGCTGACGTGTATGCCAGCGAATTCGGCACAACCTTCCCCTTGGAAGGAAAACCCCTGTCCATCGACGCCCAGCACAACTACGGCATCGGTTCGTGGAACTACACGATGGGCATCATGGCACCCTCGCCCATAGCCGTGCTCCACATCATGACCGACAGCGATCTGCAACTCGTCCGTCCCTCCACGCTCGAGACCGAATACAACGGCAGAGAGATGCTCCTGGGAGCCGACACGGGACAACCGCTCGCTTTGGAAACTTACGCCTATGGCAACTACGGCGAAGTGGCCGTAGCCCAAGGCAAGACGTGGCATTCGCTCATCGACGGATATGCCGTCTACTACACGGTGCGCAATCCGGAAGGCGAACAGCTCGAATCCAAGCAGTGGGCGGAATATGGAAGCAACTGGGTGACTTTCGATGAAAAGAAACATCGCTTCCTCTCTTATGTCTACAACACCCCGGACGGCATGATGACCAGCTACACGGAAACACGGCCCATGAGAGCATACGGCCGTGCCTGGAGCGATGCCATCCCCAAGACGGCTTCCGTCCCCCAATCCGGCGCGCCGTCCCTGACCGACGTGTTTGACGCCGACGGACCGGAACTGGCTTCCATCGAAGTGCTCGACTTCGTCAGCACGGGAACATGGGCCTATGCCATCGCTACGGGTGGAACGTCCCCGCTCACGCTCTATGAGTTTTCATCATCCGCTGCGGAACCGACTTGTTCCGGACTCTACGAACTGAGCTTGCCTGACGGCGCACAAGCAGCAGACTGCCACTTTGCCGCATCTTGGGGCTTCGGACATATCCTGTTCATGGCCACCGGCAACAAAGTCTACAAAATAGACCTCAACCGCAACAATCCGGCCGTAAGCCTCATCTACGAATACACGGACGACGCAGCTGCCACGGCTGTGGCTCTCAAGTTCAAGGATATGGACAACAGCACTTATTTCCACGACCTCGGCGTGGCCTTCAACCGCGCTGACGGCACAGGCACAGTGGTCGAGCTGCGGCTGACGCAAGCTGGCGACGTAAACCGCGAAGAAGGCAGCACGTTCGAATACACCGGCTTCGGCACCATCGTCGATCTTGCATTCAACCATGCCGAGTGACGGCATGTGACATTCCTCCGGAAACATGCGTGCGCAGGTTCCTTCCCGGCACAGCCCGTGCGGAAAAGCCTGCGCACGCTTTCTTTCCTTGAGATAAGCACTCACGCACAAGGCATTCTGTCGCATAAGATATGTCATCAGCCATGCAAAACATTGCAACTGGTAATACAAGACCTTGCAATAGGTAATACAACATATTGCAAGAGGCAGTGCAAGACTTTGCAACAGGCAATGCATACAACGCGACTACTTCAAGCTTCATTCAAAAACTCATTATGAAAAAACTACTATTTACCTTGCTGGCCGTCGGATACGCCTGGGTTCTCCCGGCACAAGAAGGTCTCTTCGGCATGGAACGCAAAGGCGAGACCATCCATTGGTCCATCCCCGACACCCTGCTGGGACGCGACTTGATGCTCACGACCACCGTGCTGAAAGCCCCAGCCCGCACGACGCCTGACTATACAAAGAAATATGGCCACCCGGGCGACCTCTTCGGGCCTATCATATTGCGTTTCCGCAAGGTGGACGGTGAAATGTGGGTGACCGACCCGCTCTACGACCGCCATCTGCCGGCCACGAGCGACGACCCCATCGTGAACATCGCACGCCTGCGCGGCGACGAACGCCTGTATGACACCCTGCCCATCGTCTCCGAATCCGACGGACAGACGACCATCGACGTGAGCCGCTGGCTGAAAAGCAACCAACTCTTGGGACTGAAACCCGTAGCCTTCGAACTGGAACTGGGCACGGAAGACGCCTCACGCACACAGCTCAAGGACGTCAAAGCCCTCCCTCACTGTATGCTCATACGCAAAAGGCTGACCTATCGCCCGCTCCCGTTCATGACTCCCGGACGCAAAGCCAGCACGAGTGAAAGCGAATGGGAAGTCGGCATCTGCCTGTCGTTGCTCCCCAAGCATCCTATGCCCGTGCGTCCGTCGGGGATGCCCTACTTCGGCATCACGCAGCAGGAGTACCAAACGAATCCCCTACGGGCCTCATCACGCAGTCTGATGAAGCGCTGGCGCTTGGAACTGACCCCGGAAGACAGTGTCCGCTACTTCCAAGGCGAACTCGTCGAGCCCATACATCCCATAGTGGTCTATGTCGACCGCCACACTCCAGCCCGCTGGCTACCGTGCATCATGGCCTCGGTAGACGCCTGGCAGGAAGCATTCGAACAAGCAGGCTTCAAGAACGCCATCCGCGCGGTGAAAGAGCCGGCGGACGACCCGAACTTCTACAACTATGACAACAGCCACGCCTACATCTCCTGGAAACCGTCAGGGCAATCCAATGCCTACGGCCCTACTCCTTGCCTGGCCAGCACGGGCGAAGTGAAAGCCTGTCACATAGGCATCTTCAGTTCCGTCCCCGACCTGCTGCAACTCTGGTATTTCACCCAATGCGGCGCGACAGACCCGAAGGCTTGGGACGTGGAGCTGCCCCAATCCGTCATGGACGAACTGATGAAGCTGGTCTTCACGCACGAAATCGGCCATTCACTGGGACTGGAACACAACTTCTTCGGCAGCAGCCTCCATTCGCTGGATGAATTGCGTGACAACGATTTCCTCTCCCGACATGGCATGGGGTCGTCCATCATGGACTACATGCGCTGCAACTATGCGCTGCGCCCCGGCGACCGGACCGACCTGCGCAACCGCATCGCCCGCATCGGCGAATACGACCGTTGGGCCATCGAATACGGCTACCGCATTTTCCCCGGAAAGACGGAAGAAGAGCAGGAACGCAACCGCCAAGCATGGCTCAGGCAAACAGCCGGCGAGCAGCAACACCGATTCATCGGGGGCAACGACGTGCGTGCCCAGTCGGAAGACTTGGGTGACGACCACGTGGCCTTCAACACACAGGGCGTGGAGAACCTGAAGTACTTGTGCGCCCAGCCTGCGGCTTGGGATTGCCCCGACATACAATCACTGCACGTCCGCCAGAGACGTTACCAATACATGATTACGATGCTGACGGAATGGACCAAGCAAGTGCTCATGCACCTGGGCGGATACACACAGGACGAGGCCGGAAGGGGCATCGTGTGGGAAAAGGCTGACTACAACCGGAAGGTAATCGCCTATCTGCAATCCTATGTGCTCACTCCGCCGGAATGGCTCTTTGATGCCCAGCTGGTCAACCGGTTGGAACTCGACCGGACGACACTGGCCCGCAACTTTTATGACAAGATGATGCCGTGGGTCACCGACCGTTTTGCCGACATAAGCCGCGCACAATGCGCCGGCACGGAAGGCCTTCTCACGCTCGAAGAATATGTCAGTTCCCTGCATGCCGCTCTTTTCTCCGAGTGGCAGAAGCCTGCCACCTCCGTCAGCGACCTGAAATTTGAAGCCCAGCAGGCTTATATCGACCAGTTGGCAAACTTTCTGCAACGCAGTTCGAACCATTCGAGCCACGTGCTTGCCCTAGTCACTGCGGAATGTGCACGCCTGCTACAGGAGGCTGAAGCCTACGCCGGCCAAACACCTCCGGGCAAAGACCGGGGACAAGCCCTGGAACTCATCGAAAAACTACAAGCTATCGCAAACTAACACACTGACACATTATGCTCAAACATTGGTTGTTATACTACTTATGCCTATGTCCTCTGTTCCTCTGCGCACAAACTCCGCAGGCTACCCCCAGCGGACAAGTAAAAGACTTCTTTCATCAGGAAGGAATGAAAAAGGTGGACGGCATCTTGCCCGTCTATCAACACAACGGAAAAGTCTATCTGGAATTTCCCCGCTCCGTGTGGGGACGCGAAGTGCTCATCTCGGCACAAATCGACCGCGGTTTCGACTTGGTGAACCGCCCGGCGAAGAGCTTAGGTGTGGTGCAGGTGAAAGTCGACGACAACAAGCAGGTGACACTGGCACAACCGTCCTACGCCGACCGTATGCCGGAGGCTTTCAAGGAAGCCGTCATCGAAACGAACGAACAGACCTATCCGGCAGCAGCTGTCTCTCCGGAAGGAGGCATCGTCATCGACGTGACCAAGCTCCTGTCGACCGGCAGCGAATGGTTCTCTTACAGCTACACTCCCATCCGCGGGCTGGACGCACAACATGCTTCCGTGACCGGAGCGTCAGCCTTTGCCGACGGCGTCTGCTTCCACATCCAGCGTCGGCACGGCTACTCTCCGGAACGTGCCAATGTGTCCAGTGCCATCACCATGTTGCCTGAAGGTTCCATGCCCTTGTGGCTCTCCTGCACGGTGAGTGTGTTGCCGGCTGACGACATGTCCGTCCGCCTGATGGAGAAAGACTATGGATTCCAGAGCCTCACCTTTGGCGACCACATGCAAGACCCCTACATGAAAATGACCGACTCCCTCATGATTCGCTGGCGGATGGAAGTGTCCCCGGCCGACAAACAGAAATATGCCAAAGGGGAGAACGTGCGCCCGCTCCGACCGCTGACCTTGTGTGTCGACCGCCATTTCCCCGAGCGATTCCGTCCGGCAGTCCGGGAGGCTGTTGCGGCTTGGAACAACGCATTCCTCCGAGCTGGTTTCCGCGACGCGCTGCAACTCAAAGAACTGGCCGAAAACGACAACCCGGCAACCTGCCAAGCCTTGCTTTCCTATGATCTGGGGACACCGGACGTGGAACGTTCCTACATCTGCCATCCGCGTACCGGAGAAATCCTGTCCTGCCGCATCAATGTGGGACACGGCTGCACAGCCGCCCTGCTGGATGACTATTGGTGGCAGGAAGACGTCGCCCGCAACGATTCGTCAACGGCGGTCGAATTGCTGAAAGGCGAACTGCTCTGTGCCATCGGCGACATGCTGGGAATGCGCCCTTCATCACCTGACCCCCTGTTTCTGAAATCTTCCTGCACGCTGGACGAATCCTCTGCTTGGGATGCAGCCACAGGCTATCGCGTATTCCCCGATGCCAAAGACTGCTATGAAGACAGAGACCGGCTGCGCCAATGGAGAAAGGAAAACCGCCCGAAAACGGATTCCAAAGCCAACCTCCCCAACGTGTACGCCGGAAAACTGCAACACCTGCAAAAGCAATTCCGCAAACTTGACAAGACACAGCCTGCCAACTACAGAACACTCTACAAAAACGGAATGCGACTCTACGGACGCTATGTGAACGAAATAGCCCGGTACGTCGGAAGCGACCAGCCCGAAACCATGCAACAAGAGGCCATGAACCTGCTGGCGGAGTACTTCTTCGAAGGCAGCACACGGTTCGACAGCCCCTACATCAGGGCGCATACGACAGAAAACAGACACACTCTCCTGTCATCGCCCGCGACAGACGTATTCGCCCACCTGCTCTCACAGCAGACAGTCGCGACGCTGCAACGCGCCGAGTGGTATGCCGGAAAGAAGGACAAGGGACTCACAGCCCAACGTTTCTTCCAATCGCTTTATGCCTCGCTCTTCGGCAACTTCGAGCCCGACCGGGACTTCACCTACGAGCAGCTCGACCTGATGCTCTCCTGCATGGAGGCATGGAAAAACTCCCTGAACGCCGATGAGAAATCGGGCAACACGACAGGCAAAGTGCGGCTCGAAACCGAATGGAAGCATGTCAAGGGCCAACTGGAGAAACTGGCAGAAAGCCATCCCAATCCCTCGATGCGCTCACTCTTCGCCTGGATGTCACGCCGTTGAGCAGAAATACCGGAAGAAAAAGAGCGAGAGCCACACGACACTGTGTCGTGCGGCTCTCGCCTTTTTATGCCCCAAGCAGCCCCCTTAAGGGTAAGGTCGGGCGGAATCCAAGGTAGCCGGGCGCGGAGTCCAGTCCGTGGTTGGCTACCCTTAACTCCGCCCAAACCACTACTTCTGACAGCGGATTTTCTTTTATCCCATCTTGCCCGTGAGGTAAGAACGCGTACGCTCGTCCTTCGGGTTGGAAAACATCACGCTTGAGTCGTCATACTCGATAAGCTCACCCAAATACATGAACATCGAGTAGTCCGAGATACGTTTTGCCTGCGACATGTTGTGAGTCACAATCATGATGGTAACCTCATTCTTCAGTTGCACCAAAAGGTCTTCGATGTATTTCGTCGCAATCGGGTCAAGCGCCGAGGTCGGTTCGTCCATCAGCAGAATGTCAGGTTGCAAGGCCAGCGAACGGGCGATGCACAGACGCTGCTGCTGTCCGCCGGAGAGGAAAGTTCCGCGTTTAGTAAGCGAATCCTTCACTTCGTCCCAAAGCATCACGTTGCGGAGGTTGCGTTCCACGATTTCGTCCTTTTCCGCCCGGGACAGTTTGATGCCGTTGAGGATATATCCGGCCAGCACATTGTCGTAAATGTTCATCGTCGGGAACGGATTCGGACGTTGGAACACCATACCGATACGGCGGCGTTCTTCCGTCGGGTGCATAAGGAGCACGTTTTCACCGTTGAGCAAAATCTCACCCGTCACGTGAATGGCCTTGTACAGCTCGTGCATGCGGTTGATCGCGCGGAGCAGTGTACTCTTACCACAGCCCGAAGGGCCCATGATGGCAGTGATGGTGTTTTTGGCCACATCGGCCGTCACGTTCTTCACAGCCCGTTTATTTGAGCCGTAGGAGATTGATACGTCTTTTATTTGAAGAATCGGGTCTTTTATACTTTCCATTTCTTTTGTATTCTTTTAGCTAACAGATTGAGGCATAATACGAAGGTAAGCAGGAACAAAGATGCTCCCCAGATGAGGCTTTGGAGGTTGGGGTCGTTGAAGAATTCCCAAATCATGAGCGGCACGGCAGCCATCGGACGGCTGATGTTCCAACTGATGGCGGCTCCTCCCAAAGCTGTAAACATGAGCGGCGCCGTCTCACCGATGACACGCGAGATGGCCAGCAGGATACCCGTGAAGATACTGCCGAACGCCGAAGGAAGCATCACCTGGAGCATCACGCGCCAGTAGCTTCCGCCCAAAGCCAGTCCGGCCTCTTTCAATGTCTCGGGAAGGATGTTCATCGTCTCCTCCGTGGAACGTATGATGAGCGGCAACATCATGATGAACAGAGCGACGCTGCCGGCAAAAGCCGAATAGCCTTTCATCGGCACGACGACCCAGATGTAGACGATGATACCGATGATGATAGAAGGAGTGCCTTGCAACAAGTCGGTAATGTAGCTCACGACAGTGGCAAACCACTTGCCCTTGTATTCCGACAAGCAAATGCCGCAGAAGATGCCTACGGGAATCGCGATGACGGCTGCCACGACCAGCATGAGGAACGTACCGATGATACCGTTGGCTATACCGCCCGGCACGGGTTCACCGGCCGACATGGCCATCATGGCCTTGAACGCATTGGGTGTCGGCTCGGTCAGGAAGGTCCATGTGAGCTGTTTCCATCCTTTTATCAACACCTCGCCCAGGATGGCCAGCAGGGGGATGGCCGTCAACGCCGAGAACACGCAGACCACGATATAGAGCAGGCGATTCTTAAAGATGCGAACTTGTAAGTTTTTGTCTTGTACCATAATTTCTAGAGTTTAAACGTGCTGCGCACGGCGGATGAGGATTTTACCGATAAGGTTGATAAATGCCGTGATGAGGAACAGGATGAGTCCGATGGCAATCAGGGCCGAGAGCTTCAGTCCGTCAGCCTCGCCAAACTGGTTGGCAATGATACTGGCCATGGTGTTTCCGGTGGTGGTGAGGCTTGTGGGAATCTGGTTGGTGTTTCCGATAAGCATGGTCACCGTCATGGTTTCACCCAACGCACGTCCGATAGCAAGAATATAAGAAGAGAACACTCCGGACCCCGCCATCGGGAACACGACCCGACGGATGACCTCCGCGCGGGTGGCTCCCATCGCATAAGCGCCTTCCTTGAGGTCGGCCGGGACCATCTTGATGAACTCCGCGCTCAGCGAAGCGGCATAGGGCACAATCATGATGGCAAGCACGAAGGAAGCGGTCAATATGCCAGAACCTTGCGGGGAGATGTTCAAATCCATGAAGATGGGGCGCAGGGCGTAGAAGCCCCACAGACCGTAAATGATGGAGGGGATACCGGCAAGCAAGTCGGTCACGGTGCTCAGGATGGTCGCGATTTTCTTACCGCGGAAATATTCGCCCACGAAAAGGGCCACCGGCAAGGAGAACGGAATACAAAAAAGCAATGCCAGGAAAGTGGTCAACAATGTTCCCGTGATGAAGGGCAAGGCGCCATAACTTTCATTGCCGGGAGTGTAGTTCCAGTCGTCGGAGAAGATGAACTCCCAGAAGCCGAACTGGCGGAACGCACTGGCAGCATCATTGGTGAGGGAATAGATAATTCCCCCACCAATGATCGGGATGACGATAGCTGACAGAATAAGGATAAATCTGAATAGCTTGTCTTGCATAGTGTATCAACTATTGGATGGTGTAGTTATTTCAAGATGGGCTGTCCGTCGTAGGTCACCGTCTTCAGATTCTGCAAGCTGAGTTCGACAGCCTTCTTGGGCAGCGGAGCATAGTGTACGGTGGAAGTGGTCTGCTGCACGCTGTCAGTGAGGATGTAGTCCAGCAAGTCAAGCGTAGCCTCGGCTTGTGCTTTCGAACGGTCAGCATAGTGTTGTTCCTTGTAGATGATAATCCAAGTAAAGCAGCTGATGGGGTATGCGCCTTCGGCGTCAGCATCGGTGATGGAGCAACGGGTGTCTTGGGGAATGTCGCCGGCAGCAGCGGAAATGCTTTCAGTCGACGGGGTGATGAGTTCGCCGCGTTTGTTCTTCACGTTGGCGTATGCAATCTTCTGTGCGAAGGCATATTCAGAGCCGATGTAACCGATGGTGTTCGGAGTGTTGCCGATGATGCCGGCCACGCCCGGATTGCCCTTGGCTGCCTGTCCGACGGGGAAGTTGACGGATTTGGCTGCGCCGTAGTTGTTCTTCCAGTCCTCACTCACTTTGCTCAGATAGTCCGTGAAGATGAACGTCGTGCCGCTGCCGTCCGAACGGTAGACAGGCATGATGTTCTCAGCCGGAAGTTTCACGTCGGGATTGAGTTCCTTCAGGCGTGCATCGTCCCAGCGGGTGATTTTGCCGGAGAAAATGTCTGCGATGACATCGCCCGAGAGGTTGAGCTTCTCCACGCCCGGCAGGTTGTAGGCCAACACGACAGCACCCATACAGGTCGGGACGTGTACGACGGGCTTCATCTCTTTCATCTCCTCGTCGGTCAGGAAAGCGTCGCTTCCGCAGAAGTCCACGATGCCGTCTTTCAAGTTGCGTACGCCACCGCCGCTGCCGATGCCTCCGTAGGAAACGTTGTCACCGCCCTGGTTGTTGTAGTTGTCAAAAGTCATTGTATAAAAAGGAAGGGGGAAAGTCGCTCCCGCGCCGGTCAGTTCCACGGTTTCACGTCCATTGGAGTTTGATTTTCCGCCACAGGCTGCGATTGTCAGCGCCAGTACGCCTGCGACCAATGCATACATTTTCTTCATAACTAGAGTGTATTTAATTGATTAGAATTATATCGAGAATGAACAATTCAGATAAGCGTAGTAGCTGTTGCTCACGCCGTCGGCCTTGGGCGACCAGATGCGCACGTTCGGAGCCAGCTTGATGTATTTGCCGAGCTTGAACTCGGCGCCCACGACTCCGGCCATGCCGTCGTCGGCCTTGTTCCAGTCGTCCTTCGACGTGAGGTAGTCCCAGCGGCCGAAGAGGTCCACTTTCCGGCCCAGGCTGATGGTCGTGTAGACCGAACATCCACTCTGGTCCTGGTCCTTGACGTTGTCGGAATTGGTCTGGTAGTTATACTCCGCGCCGATGTTGAAGCGTTCGTGGGCATATCCGGCAAACACGTTGCAGTTGAGCTTGCCCTCTGCCTGGTCGTCCGCGCCTTCGTTGTAGGAAGCGTATGCCCGGAGGGTGAGGCCTTTGACCGGCGTAAATGTCACGCCTGCGCCATACTGGAGTCCGTCATTGACCTGGACCTTCTTGTAGCCTTCGCCGTTCACGAGGATGACGTCGGCTGAAAACCACGGCGTGAACTTGTAGGCGGCCGAGATACCCAGGTCGGCACTGCTGCCGAAACCGTATTCATCCTGGAAAGACTTCATGATGTAGCGTTTTCCCCAGAAAGACTCCTGAGTCTTGAACTGCGTGGTGCTGATGAGACCTCCGCTGAGGGTCAAGCCCTTGTGACGCCATGCCACTTGGGCGTTCTTGATGTAGGCGATGCGCTGGTAGTCGTGTACGTCGTCCGACTGTCCCACGTCCATCACGGCTTTGAATTCCAGCCCGTTCTTCAGCGTGTACTGGTAACCCAGGTAGCTGCGGTCGAGCGTGAACCCGCGGTCGTCGTTCTGACTGCCAAATCCGGAATGAGCATCCGTAAAGATTGCGATAATGGCCTTGCCTTCGGCTTTCGGCCCTTCGTCGGCGGTCTGTGCATTTGCCAGCAAAAATCCGCCACACGCTAAGAGTGCTAAAGTCAACTGTCTTCTCATTATCGTTTTTTCCTTTTTTACTTTTTACCTTTTTAACCGCTGCAAAGTTCCGTTAAGCATATTACAATAGTATGGTAAACGTTTGACAAACGTGTTACAAAACGGAAAAGGTGCGTCCGAAGGCGGTCATCCATAGGCAAATGCCTGTAACCGCACGGCTGCATTCCTGTAACCGAGCAGCTGCAAGTTTGTAGTTGCTCAACTACAAACTTGCAGCCGGTCAACTACGGAATTGTAGCCGTGCGGTTACAGAATTGCAGCCGAGGAACTATTTCTCCGTATCCGGCAAGTACAGACCGGTATCCCGCTAACTGCATGTCCGTAGCCGTACGGATACAAGTCGGTATCCGTAGGACTACGAGTTTGCAGCCGGACGGCTACGGGGATGTAGCCGTGCATTTGCAGAAAAAAAGAACCGGGCGTGCAGCGAACCGTTTCGCGACACACCCGGCGGGTTATTTCAGGGAACAAATGAATGCTTAGAGGCGCTCGAGCTGCACGGTGAAGTGGCGCATGAGCGGGGCTTCCCACGTGATGCGCACGCCGCGGGTGATTTGCTCACGGCGGTCGTAGACGTTCTTCAGGGCGACGGCGATGACGTCCATGTGATTGTTCGTGTACACGCGGCGGGGGATGGCCAGACGGAGCAGGTCGAGTCCGCCGAAGCGGTTTTCGCGCGTGACGGGGTCGCGGTCGGCGAGTATGTACCCGATTTCACATCCGCGTATGCCTGCTTCCAGGTAGAGCTCGACGGTGAGCGTCTGTGCGGGGAATTCTTCCTTGGGCACGTGGGTGAGGATTTTGGTGGCGTCGACGAAGATGGCGTGTCCGCCTGCGGGACGCTGGTAGGGGATGCCGAACTCGTCGAGGCGTGCGGCGAGGTATTGCACCTGGCGGATGCGCGTCTCCAGGTTGTCGAACTCCGTGTTCTCGTCCAGCCCGATGGCCAGGGCGTTCATGTCGCGCCCGTTCATGCCGCCGTAGGTCAGGTAGCCTTCAAACTGGATGCAGTAGCCCTTCGCACCGTCATACCAGTCGGGACGGCGGGTGGCGATGAATCCGCCCATGTTGACGATGCCGTCTTTCTTGGCGCTCATGGTCATGCCGTCGGCCAGGGAGAACATCTCGCGGGTGATTTCCTTGATGGTCTTGTCGGCGTAGCCCGGCTCGCGGGTCTTGATGAAATAGGCGTTTTCGGCGAAGCGGGCCGAGTCGAAGACGACGGGCTTGCCGTATTTGTCAGCCAGCGCACGCACTTCGCGCAGGTTTTCCATCGAGACGGGTTGTCCGCCGGCCGTGTTGTTCGTGATGGTGACTATAATAAAAGGTATGCGGTCGCCGTGTTCGCGGAGCGCCGCTTCGAGCTTCTTCGGGTCGACGTTTCCCTTGAAAGGAATTTCCAGTTGGGTGTCTTTCGCTTCGTCGATGGTGCAGTCGAGCGCGATGGCCTTGCGTCCTTCGATGTGTCCCTTCGTGGTGTCGAAGTGGGAGTTGCCCGGGACGATGTCCCCCTCATGCACGAGGTAGGAGAAGAGCACGTTCTCGGCGGCGCGTCCCTGGTGCGTGGGTATGACGTATTCGAAGCCGGTGAGCCGCGTGATGGTGTCTTTCAGTTTGAAGAACGACGTCGCGCCGGCATAGCTCTCGTCGCCCAGCATCATGCCGGCCCATTGGCGGTCGCTCATCGCCCCCGTGCCGGAGTCGGTGATGAGGTCGATGTAGACCTGTTCGGCTTTCAGCTGGAAGACGTTGTAGTGGGCTTCCTTGAGCCACTGTTCGCGCTCTTGGCGCGTGCTTTTACGGATGGGTTCGACCATCTTGATTTTCCATGATTCAGCAAAAGGTAATTCCATATAGCTATTTATTAAGGTTTATACGGCTAATGTAGGAAGCATTTCGCCTGCGGCAAAGCATTTTGCTTACTTTTTGTCTGAAAGATGTTGTAAAACAGTATTTCCCCAGGATTGTCACAGAATCGTATTCGCTTTGCCAACCAATCGTAGAAACTTCGTAGCACGCATGTAACGGCAACGGCAGAACTTTGCAGCAGAATTTTTAAGTGTTATAACGACTATCCAACATGAAGCTGACAACATTTGCAAGAAGCGCATGCCTTTTAGGACTAAGCATGGCAGCCACGCTGATTCAAGCCGAAAACATCAAAGGACGCATCCTGGACAAAGAGACCGGCGAACCGCTCGTGGGAGCGCTGGTGAAAGTAACAGGCTCCGCACAAGGAGCCGTGACGGACGTCGACGGCAACTACACCCTCAAACATATTCCTGCCGGCACCTACACCATCGAAGTCACTTACATCGGATATACCACCCTGCAAGTCACCGACGTGCAAGTCGCCGGCAAAGACCTGACACTGGACTTGCAGATGGACACCGACACACACGAACTGGGTGAAGTCACCGTGGTCGCACAGAAGAACCTCGAATCGGAACGCGCCCTGATGATGGAACGCCAGAAAGCATCGTTCGCCATCGAAAACATGGGCGCGAAGGAAATGAGCCTCAAGGGCGTGGGCAACGTGCAGGAAGGACTGACCAAGATTACGGGAATCTCCGTGGCCGACGCCGGACAACTCATCGTCCGCGGTCTGGGTGACCGCTACAGCACGACGACGCTCAACGGACTCCCCATCGCCTCGCCCAACCCGGACAACAAGCTCATCCCCCTCGACATATTCCCGACAGCCACGGTGCAGAACATCACCGTCAGCAAGGTCTACGAGGCAAGCTCCTTCGCCGACTACTCGGGTGCACATATCGACATCGGCACGAAAGAGAATGTCGGACGCGACTTCTTCAGCGTCGACTTCAGCACGGGCGGAGCGTTCAACACCCTCGGACGGGACTTCTATCACAGCGACCGCGACGGCACCATGCTCCGCACCGGCAACCTCGACAGCCGCTATTGGGACATGAGCCGCATGGACTTCAGCGAAGACGTCCTGCACACGGACCCCTTCGGCACGACGTTCGCCATCGACAGCAAGACGGCCCTGCCCGACTTCAGCGGCTCCCTGTCGGGTGCCAAGCAGTGGAAGTTTGACAACGGACAGGCCCTCGACCTAATGGCCTCACTGAGCGCCAGCCACAGCTCGCAAATCCTGAAGGATGCCAACACGAAGACATTGAACCGCCAGGGAGTCGTGCGCAACAACTTCGACTACGACAGCTACACTTCCGAACTGAACCTGGCCGGCCTGCTCAACGCGGGCTACTCCTTCCGCCAAGCCGACCATATCTCCTACACCTTGCTCTACGCACGCAACGCGACAGACGACTACATGAGCCGCAGCGGATTCGACTCCGAAGGCAACGACCTGCTGGGCAGCAACAGCATCTTCCACGCCTACAGCCTGCTCAACAACCAACTGGCCGGACACCACGCCCTGGCCCCGCGCTGGGAGCTTGACTGGGCAGCCTCCTACGGCATGACGCGCAGCGACGAACCCGACCGCCGACAGGTCATGTTCCGCCGCGACCCGGAGACCAACCAGCCCACGCGCCTCTTCCTCCTCAACCAGCAGGAGACCATGCGCTACTTCGGCGAACTGACCGAGGATGAGCTCGTTGGCGACGTCAAGGCAAGATACACCTGGGCAGAAAAGCAAAGCGTGCATTTCGGTGCAAGCTACAAGAACAAGCAACGCGACTTCCGCAGCGCGAACTTCTACTACAACCTCGACAACCTGGATGCCGACATCACCACCATCTACGACACCGACGGCTACCTGAACTACGCCAACGTGCAGAACGGGACTATCGTCGTCGACCGCAACATGCAGGCACGCAACTCCTACAAGGCCTCGCACGACATCGTAGCAGCCTTTGCCGAAGTCGACCTCCGCCTGTGGGAACGCTGGATGTTCAACGTCGGCCTGCGTGTCGAGCACTCCCGGCAGAGCGTCGACTACTTCACCGACGGCGGCACGCCCCGCACCTCCGACCTCGACAAGACCGACCTCTTCCCGGCGCTCAACGTCAAGTATGACCTCACGCCCGAGCAGAGCCTCCGGTTTGCCGCCTCGCGCACCGTGACGCGCCCGGCATTCGTCGAGATGGCCCCCTTCCTCTACCGCCCGAGCTACGGAAGCCCGTCGCTCCGAGGTAACGAAGCCATCCAGAACGGATATAACTACAACGTCGACCTCCGCTATGACTTCTTCCCCACGGGCAGCGGCGACATGCTCTCCGCCACGCTCTACTTCAAATATCTCCAAGACCCCATCGAACGCATCCAGCAGGCCGAAGGCGGCAACACCGTCCACTCATTCCGCAACGCGGACAACGGCATGGCCGCAGGCATCGAGGTGGAAGTGCGCAAGGAGCTGTTCCGCGACTTCCGTGTGGGCCTGAACGGGTCATACATGTACACGAACGTAAACCTCCCCGCCGGCGAGGGAATCTACACGGAGAACCAACGCTCGCTGCAAGGCGCCTCGCCCTATCTGCTCAACGCTGACGTGAGCTATACCCCGCGCTGGGGAGAAGAGCGACAGCTCTCAATGGCCCTCGTCTACAACCTCCAGGGCAAGCGCATCCACACGGTCGGCGTGTTCGGCCTGGGAGACATCGAGCAAGACGCCCTCCACACGCTCAACTTCGTGGGCAGCTACCAGGCGAACCGCCACCTGACCCTGAAGCTGGAGGCCAACGACCTGCTGGGCAGCATGGCACGCTTCCGGCAGAAAGTGCCCGACACGGGCGAACGGGTCATCGTCGAGTCCTACCGTCCGGGGGCAGCGTTCAGCATCGGAGTGAGCTACACACTGTGACCGAAGATATACAATAAGCAGATATTAACATTTCGACTCAAAACCCTTCCCGGAAGCCCTGCGCAAGGCCTTTGAGAATCATTCCTTATGATTCCGGGAATCCTTCCGTACCATTCCAGGAATCGTTCCTAACCATTCCCCAAACCCTTCCGAAGGATTCCTGAAAGGACAGAGGACGAAAAAAGACATTTCAAGAAACAGACAATAACTAACCACAAACTTAAAACCTTATGAGACTAGACATTTTCAGAACAAATATCAATGCCTGCACACTCGCCGCATTGATGAGCTTGGGAATCTGCGCCGCTTCATGCAGCGATGACAACAACAACGACGACGACATCCCCTCGGGCACCATCGAGCCGGAAAGCGGCGCGACGCTGAGCGGCATCGTACGCGCCGGACAAACCGTCCTCCTGCGCGAAGGACGCACCTTCAGCCTCTCGGGTGAATACCTCGTCGAAGACGGCGGCATCCTGCGCATCGAACCGGGCGTGACCATCCGCGCCATCAACACCGACGACACGCCCGACTACATCATGATCGCCCAAGGCGGACAAATCGACGCCCAAGGCACGGCCTCCGACCCCATCGTGATGACCGTCGAGAACTATCCCGCCGAAGGCGCATCGCTGGGCGGCAACGGCTGGTGCGGCGTGCACATCTGCGGACGCGCCCACACCAACAAGGGTACGGGCACCCTCTCCGAGATCGGAGGCTATCCTTACGGCTCCGGAACAAGCACGGCCAATGACACGGACAACTCCGGCACGATGCGCTACGTCCGCCTGGAGTGCGCCGGCTACGCCTTCACTGAAGAGACCGAAGCCAACGGCCTGACACTCTACGGCGTGGGAAGCGGCACGACCATCGACCACATCCAAGTGTACCGCGGCGCCGACGACGGCATCGAGTTCTTCGGCGGTTCGGTCAATGTCAAATACATCCTCATCACCGACTGCGAGGACGACTCATTCGACTGGACCGAAGGTTGGAACGGAAAGGCCCAGTTCCTCGTGGCTGACCAACGCGGCACATCCGGCGCGGCTGACGACGGCGACTGCCTCATCGAAGCCGACAACAACGGCGACGACAACGAAGCAACTCCGTTCGCCCACCCCATCCTGGCCAACCTGACCTTGATCGGCAACAACAGCCAGAACGGCACCCGCGGCATCCGCTTGCGTGAAGGCACACAGGCCGAAATCTACAACGCCATCGTCACCGGCAAGCCCCGCAGCCTGACTGTCGAAAGCCAGCTCACCGAAGAAGCCTTGGCCGACGGCACATCAAAGCTGCAATATGTCATCCTGGGTGAAGACTTCAGCACGACCGAAGGCATCTACACGCAAGACATGTTCCTCGCCGAGGGCAACCACAACCAAGTGTCTTCCGCATCCATCCCGTCCTTTGCTGCCGACGACTTCGTAGGCGTCATCGACGGCGGCACCACGCTGTCCGACAGCTTCTTCACCGCAGCAGCCTATTGCGGCGCAGTGCAAGACGGCGATTCAGCTTGGAACTTGACCGGCTCTTGGATCAGAAGATGACATCCAATCGTAAACAACTATTATAACGCTCATGAAAACAAAGAAGAGGGTGCGCCCGCCGATGGGTGTGCCCTCTTCGCCTTTATCGGCATCCATACCCCGGTTATTTCATTCAACCCAAATCTGTCATTAGCCATTGAGACGTTTTTTTGATTGATGCCAGGCAGGTTTTTCTGTCCTTTTCCGAAAGCATAGCAGGCGATGTCAAGGGAAAAGGCGGGAAAAAATGCCGGCAGAAATCGAAAAGCGGCCAAAGAGTTTGAACAAACGTACTAATGACAGATTTGGGTTGAATACTAAAGAGCAAAACAAGCCTTGAAGGGTAGCCGACCAAGCCTTCCTTTCCGTCCGTGCACGGAGTACTATCCGCCCTCGGCTACCCTCCTTTCCGTGGTCGGACGGTGTTAAGGGACTGCCGGACAGGACCGGCATCAAACATCCGAAGGCGGACGACACAGAAAGTGCGGGTCATGAGTCATCTATCCGCCATTTTAATGAAAGAACCGTATACCCTTCCTACAAATAAGCCCTCTGTTTGGCTAAGTTCTTAAATATTTGCTTATATTTGCAAACAGAGCTTTTCTTATTGGGAAATCTCCAAGCTAACTAAATTTAAATTAATTATTCACTTAAACCAACTCACTATGAGAGAGGACAGACACGTAGGAAGAGGCCTGAAGCGTCCATTGCTTTTTGCCTACTATCTATTTGCAGCACAATTAGTTGTTGCAAGTCCAATGGGGAGGGGTAATTTAGAGGTCGCAGAGACCCAACAGTCACCCCAACCCGGTAAACGAACCATCACCGGTACGGTGCTCGACGCGCAAGGCGAACCACTGCCCGGCGCCAGTATCTATGTCAAGGGAGACACCAAAAACGGCGTCACTGCCGATGCCGAAGGCCGCTTCACCTTGTCCGTTCCGGCCAAGACCAAAGCCGTCATCGTCTCCTTCGTCGGCATGGAGCCACAGGAAGTCGTTCTGCTTGACAAGACAGAGAATTACGTCATCCGCCTGGAGAGCAGCACCACCATCGACGAAGTGGTCGTCACGGGTATCGTCACCAAGCGCAAGGACACCTTCACCGGTTCGTCAGCCAGCTTCAGCGGCGAAGAACTGAAAGCCGTGGGTGTGCAGAACCCGCTTGCCAGCTTGCGTAGCCTCGACCCTTCGTTCAACCTGATGGAAAGCGACATCTTCGGTTCTGACCCGAACCGCCTTCCCGACATCGAAATCCGTGGCAAATCCAGCATCATGGGTATGCGCGACGAAGTGTCCGAAGACCCCAACCAACCCCTCTTCATCCTCGACGGATTCGAGAGCACCCTCGAAACCATCTACAACCTCGACATCAACCGCATTGCCTCCATGACCATCCTGAAGGATGCCGCCTCTACGGCCATCTACGGTTCGAAGGCGGCCAACGGCGTCGTGGTCGTTGAGACCGTGAAGCCCCAGCCCGGCCAGCTCCGCCTGAGCTACAACGGCTCGATGGACATCTCTTGGCCCGACCTGACCAGCTACAACCTGATGAATGCGCGGGAGAAGCTGGAGTTTGAACGACTGGCGGGAAAATATGGAGATGGTAATGATGTAGAAAGAGAAAAACTATACAACCAACACTTAGCAGACGTCGTCAGTGGAGTCGATACCTATTGGCTTTCCGAGCCTGTACGCACAGGCATTAACCATCGTCACCAACTCTATGCTGATGGCGGAGCAGGCGGTTTCATGTTTGGCATTGGGCTCAATTACAACGGCGTGACCGGCGTAATGAAAGAATCCGACCGCGATGTCCTAGGAGCCAACCTCGACTTGATTTACCGTGTGGGCAAGCTGCAATTCACTAACAAATTCACCGCACAACAAACCAAATACACCAATCCCATCGTCCCCTTCAGCGACTATGCACAAGCCAGTCCTTACTATAAAAAGTATAATGAAGAGGGTGAAGTGGAACGCTGGTTAGCCAATAATGACTATGAAGTGGAAATCGGTAACCCGCTCTACAATGCTTCGCTCAACAGCCGCGATGAAACCAAGCAAATGCAGCTTTCTGACTACTTCATAGCCGAATACAATCCGACCAATGAACTCAAGCTGCGCGCTCGCTTCGGACTGACCCAGACTTCGGCAGAGAACGAACTTTTCTATTCGCCGGACGACACACGTTTTGAAAGTACCGACATCCTCCGTAAAGGCTCATACACCTATACAAACACGAAAACAACATCCTACGAGGGTGAACTAACAGCTATTTATGCCACCGTGCTCAAAGAAAAGCACCGTATAAATGTGGCCGTGGGAGGAAATATAGCAGAAGATAAAACGACCATGCAAGGTTATTCAGCCGAGGGATTCCCCTCTGGTGATTTCACCTATCCATCTTTTGCCAACGGATACCCTGACGATGAACAACCAGACTACACAGAATCTGTCAGCCGCTCCGTAAGTGCATACCTTACTGGAGGCTATGCTTATAATGACAAATATCTGATGGATGTCAGCTACCGCCTCAATGGTTCATCTGTGTTTGGTTCTAACAAACAATTTATCAACACCTGGTCGCTCGGCCTTGGCTGGAACATCCACAACGAAAGCTTCATCAAGGACAACGCGCCTTGGATTAATTACCTGAAAATCCGCGGCTCTATTGGCAACCCGGGAAACCAGAACTTTGACTCAGCCCTCTCGCTGACCACGTTCCGCTACTTGTACACCTCATACAACTATTTTGGAATGAGTTCCATCCTGCAAACGCTTGGCAACCGCAACTTGGAGTGGCAAACCACACTCGACCGCAACATCGGACTTGATGTGACGCTGTTCGACGAACGTTTCTCCATGACATTGGACTACTACTGGAAGACCACCGACCCGCTGCTCCTTGCCATCGGCCTGCCCAGTTCCTCGGGTATCACCAGCTACAACACCAACTTCGGCAAACAAATCTCCACAGGTTTCACCGGCACGGTGCAATACTACATCTTCCGCGACTTTGACAAACGCCTGACATGGTTGCTGCGTGGAACCATCCGCATGGAAAACAGCGAACTGGACGGCATAGGCAATTCACTCGCCAGCATGAATGAATATAACCAGAGCCGTTCGACCGAACGTTACTACGACGGTGCCGACCCCGACGACATCTGGGCCGTGCGCTCCGCCGGCATTGACCCGGCCACGGGACGTGAAATCTTTATCAAGAAAGACGGCACGTACACGTATGACTTCTCGTATGCCGATGAAGTGATCGTAGGCAACAGCCGTCCAAAAGCTGAAGGAACATTCGGTTCAAGCTTCGGATACAAAGGTTTCACAGCAGGAGTTACCTTCCGTTACCGCTTGGGAGGAGAATCGTTCAACTCGGCTGTATATAATAAGGTGGAAAACATCTCGTCGACCAACCTTAACTACAATCAGGACAAACGCGCATTGTACGACCGCTGGCAACAACCCGGCGACATCGCTCAGTTCAAGAATATCGCCGACCAAACCAGCACGCCCATGTCGTCTCGCTTTGTTCAAAAAGACAATACGTTAACGTTGGAATCGCTTCAATTAGGTTACGAATTCGACCCTGCTTTCGCCCGCAAACTGGGCATCAGCGGACTGCGCATCAATGCCTATATGAACGATATTTTCCGTGTGAGCAGCATCAAGGAAGAACGAGGAACGGATTACCCGTTTGCACGCAGCGTGTCGTTCGCACTGTCATTCACTTTATAAAGCAAACACATTATGAAACTCAAAAAATATCTCTACACCCTGATAGTCCTCTGTACGATGGGGGCTTTCACCGGCTGCTCTGACTGGCTCGACTACACACCCAAAGACAAAGAGACCGAAGACCAGACTTTCAGCAGCAAGCAAGGATTCTATACAGCTGTCAACGGTGTATATAACCGGCTCATTGATGACGTGATGTATGGTAAAAACCTGACCTATGGAATGCTTGACCTCATGGGCAAGCGCTATAACGTACCCGACAGATTGCGATACAGCGTCGGTTCCAGCTCGCTGAATGCGTCCGTCATTGCAGGCTATTCTTATTCCGACATTGACTTTTCGCCCATCATCGAGAGCATTTGGGAAGAAGCCTATTCTACCATTTTGAACATCAACGTCATCCTCGACAACGCCGAACAAAGACGCGGCACTGTGTTGAATGAGGACGACTACAACCTCATCAAAGGCGATTTGCTTGCTTTGCGCGCCTTCCTGCATTTCGACTTGCTCCGTCTCTTCGGCCCGGTCTACAGCCGCAACCCCGACCAACTCTGCATCGTCTACAACGACAGTCGCACGGCGCAGGCTTATTCGCAACTCAGTGCGCGCAGCATCATTTATGACCATTTGATTCCCGACCTGAACGCTGCCGAAGAGTGCCTTGCTGAATATGACCCCGTCGTCACCGAAGGCCCGTTAGCAAGCACAGTTGAGAATGAAGACAACTATGCACGCTATCGTCAGCTGCGCCTGAACTACTATGCCGTGCTTCTGCTCAAAGCCCGTGTTTACCTTTGGGCCGGCGACACTGCCAATGCCTTGGCTGCGGCTCAAAAACTGACTGACGACCCGCAAGTGACTGCATGGTTCCCCTTTGTCAATTCCGACGAATTGCTGGGCGGACAACGGCCTGACCGCACATTCTCCACAGAATGCCTCTTCGGCTTCTATGACAGCGGACGAAACACCATTTATACCAGCTATTTCGACGGTGCCAACCTGACCGCCTCCGTATTGCTCCAACCCCGCAGTGGATATGTCTCAACTCTGTTTGCGAATGGCAACCAAACAAATTTAGGAGATTACCGTTACATGTCACAATGGACAGCCAACACGAATTATTTCATCAAATACCGTGAGATTGAGCTGACCGACGAGGAAATAGAAGAGAGTTCTTACCAGTTCTACACCTATTTCATGCCGCTTATACATTTGAGCGAGGCATATTACATCGCTGCGGAATGCTTGCGCGATACCGATTTGGGCAAAGCACGTGGCTATATGGATACCATGATGGCTGCACGTGGTCGCCTACCGTTGGATGTCAATATCACGAGCGATGCCTTGCTGGAAGAAATCAAATTGGAATACTTGCGCGAGACTTATGGCGAAGGCCAGGCTTTCTATATGTTCAAACGTTTCTTCCAGAATATAGGAGGGGCACAAAATGGTCAAAATACCAGTACTTATGCAGCATCTGATGCAAGGTATGTGCTCCCGTTGCCTGAAAGCGAATTAATCAACCGATAAAAACACAAGTTATGAAACTATCAAAAATACTGCTTATAACCATTGCTGCAACCGCGTTTGCTGCTTGTTCGGAAGAAGAGTTCAAGACCTTCGAAGGAGAAGTGTCCGGCATCTACCTGCAAAGGCAAGCCAGTTGGAATCTTGATACAAATGGTAGCCCGCTCTACTACACGTATGCCGACTCCATTGTCGTGTCATTTACTACCAGTGCCGGGCATATCACCCAGCAAGAAGTGAAGCTTCCTGTCCGCATTATGGGAAACACGACAGACTATGACCGCCCCTTCACGCTCACAGTGGACGAAACGCAAAGCAACGCCCAACGCGGTGTACACTACGATTACAATGATGCCGACTGCGTCATAGCAGCCAACACAGCAGAAACAAACCTGCCCATCACCATCTATCGTCATGACGACTTGAAGACAGCCGTCTACCAAGTGGTATTCAACTTGAAGAGTAACGATTACTTTACCACCGAGTTAGAAGAATATCGCAGCAACGGCGACTGGCAGGCTACGGCAGTTGACACACTTTGCGGCTCTAGCTACAAGGTTATTTTTAGCGAAATCCTTACGCGACCCAGTTCTTGGTCCAATGCAGAGAACTATTTGGGCAAATGGTCTGCTGACAAAGAAACACGAGTAAATGCCCTTGTAGGATGGAGTCATCGCTCTTGGGAAAGATATGGCTATTATGATGGAGTCCGGTACGGACAACTTGCATATGCAGCCAAACTGCTAAGAAAAGAGTTGCAAGAACTGGCCGATGCCGGCACACCCGTCTACGACGAAGCCAACAACGAATACATGCAACTTGGCGAAGACTTCCAAGTGGACTATTCTGCATATCAGTAATAACTAACTTATAACTTAGATTTTATGAAAACAATAAAATACCTTCTGTTGTCTCTTCTCGCGCTGGGTCTTGCCGCCTGCTACGACGATGAAGGCAACTACAATTACTCCGAAGTCCCGGTAATAGAAGTTGAGGCGAATGTACCGAGCGGCTATCTCAGAGGAGTGGATAATTTTGTGTTTACACCGACGATTACCTCCACACAAGAAGGTGAAATCACGGCAGACAATCCAAACTTCGAATATGCCTGCCGCTTGGACACCAGGCTTGGAAGTTACTTCGACGACGGACAAACCTCACACGACATGAACCCTGAAGGGACACAAAGTTTCACCTATGAATTTGTAGAAAACGCAGGGTCGTACGAAGTGGTCTATTCCGTAAAAGACAAACGCACAGACGTCACTACCTACTTTACCTATCCCATCACCCTTTCATCCAGCACCTATGAAGGATGGATGGTGCTTTGCAATGAAGGCGACGACAACCGCGTGCGCTTAGACATGATAACTGTCGTAAGCGGAGAAGACACTATTCCGACGCATAACATCCTGACAACGGCTTTCCCTGAGAATCATAATGCCACAATGATTCTTTATAATAAGGTACAGCAGTTTGTGGATGCCCGTATTTTTATGTGTTCTGAAACTGGTTCTTATGAATTAAGTTGGGAAACATTGACTACTACTGCAGCTGATAATTTGGCAAATGTTCTTTTCTTAAGCGACTTGGGGGATGATGTCCCCATACGCATGGCTTCTGTTGGATGTGGATGGCCACAAGGCACAGGAGCATTCGCAGCCACCACAAGAAATGGCGATGCTTACATCTATTCCGCAGATTATGACGGTGCCATGTTTGAATCTATTGCCAATACAACTGAAGAACTTGGGGAAAGGGCTTATCATGTCTCCCCCTATATTGGCAACGGCATGAATCGCACAGGAAGAATGTGGGAGGTGACCTCATCTGCCGCCTTGTTCTTCGACACGGACAACCGCCGCTTCATGAAATGGGATAGTGGACAAACTGATAATATTCTCTACAGCGTACCCGAAGATCATGCAGACTTCATTCCGTTTGGAAATGTAGGTCAGGACCTTGTATATATGGAAGGTACTAAATATGACATCGTTTATGCTGTGCTGGATAATGGAGGCTCGCGTTCGGTATTGGCAATCAACTTGACTGGTGACCAATATGTACAGCAAAACTACTATGAGAACATTACGGCAGAGAATTTTAATGTAGCTGAGCATTTTACATTCCATTCGCTTTATCCTTATATGTTCTATAGCTATGGTGATAAGGTTTATACTTATAACTATGCTACCAAATCGCTCCAAAGCATTACTTTGCCGGGTGAAGAAATTACAATGGTTAAGACGGACCTCTTTAAAACACTGTATATTGATAATATTCCAGAAGAAGTCTTTAATGACCAATTCTTTGTGATGGTAGGTTCCTATGACCCAAGTACCGGTGATAATAATGGCGGTACTTTCCATCGCTACCGTCTCAACACTTCTACGGGAAATCTCGACTTGGTCGACGAATGGAGCGGATTTGGCAAAATCGCAGATGTTGTTTACCGCGAACGCTGGTAAGCCGTAATGTTTAACTCAAATATTAAAAATCTTTCTGAAAACATAATCTATTAACAAACACACACCACATTTATGATAAACTACAAAGCCATCCAGCGGAAAAACCCGCTCAACGACGAAGTGAAATGGTATCCGGCCATCGTGCTCGGCAATCCCGTGTTGCTCGATGAAATGACCGAGCTCATCGCCCTGAATTGCACCGTGACGGAACACGACATCAAGGCTGTGCTCTCCGCCCTGCAAGAGCAAATCGTCCTGGCACTGAAGCAAGGCCGCTCCGTCCGCCTGGGCGACCTCGGCTCGTTCCGCCTGACTATGTCCGGGAGAGGAGAAGAAAGTGCCGAGAAAGTGACGGAGCAGAGCATTGAAAGCCTGCGCGTGCAATTCCGCGCCAGCGGCGACATGAACGACGCCTTGCAAGTCAAGGCCCGGGGCATTTCCTTCCACAAGGTGAAAGAAAGCGAAGAGCAGGAGACGGAAACGCCCTCCGAACCGTCGGACGACGGAAACGAAGACGGTGAACTCTAACAACCAGGCAGGACTCCGGAGATGCCAAGTCGCACTCCGGAGTTTCTATGTCCGACTTAGTGCACACCCAAGTCGCACTTAGGATTTCCGAAGTCTGACTTGGAATCTCCGGAGTGCGACTTAGAAAGGGATATAGGCTAAAGACGCCACTGTCCATAAACGCATCAAGGCGCGGACTCCCACCCGGGACTCCGCGCCTTGATGCTGTCTGCACAAATACAAAAAAACGCTAATTGCACCTCATGCAACCAGCGACGAACGTCTGTACTCGGAGCGGGACTTGAACCCGCACAGCCGCAATGGCCAAGGGATTTTAAGTCCCTCGTGTCTACCGATTCCACCATTCGAGCGTTCAGACTGTGCAAAAGTAATAATTTTTTTACACAGCGGCAAAACCATGGCTCCAAAATATAACATAAGGGCCAACTGCAAAAAATACGTACCCGCTAATTTTCCTGAGCGCAGAAATGCAGAACATTATGTAAGGCAGATTTCAAAATATGTTTGACATAATTTTTTTATGCCCTTATCTTGCCCTATCTTTGCATACAGACAAATCCTGCATATACAGTAATGAAAGGCCTTGTACCATATACCATAAATGCCGGCGGCACGCTAATCGACCTTTCCGAGCCGCAGGTTATGGGAATACTCAACGTTACTCCCGATTCTTTCTACAGCAGCTCGCGCATGTTCGACGAAGAAGCCATTGCCTGCCGCACACGGCAAATTCTCGACGAGGGAGGAACGATAATCGACGTGGGAGCCTATTCCACACGCCCCGGTTCCGACGACGTGAGTGAGGAAGAAGAAGCAAGGCGTTTGCACATGGCGCTCGCAACGGTAAGGAAGATTGCACCCGAAGCCATAGTGAGTATCGACACGTTCCGAGCTTCGATAGCAAGGATGTGCGTGGAGGAATTCGGGGCAAACATAATAAATGACGTTTCGGGCGGCGACGCCGACAACGATATGTTCAGCACGGTAGCCGCCTTGGGAGTGCCTTATATACTAATGCACATAGGCGGAACGATAAACGACATGCACGCCGACGCACCTCTTACGTCGCATTCGCAACAATGCGCGGAATACATGTCGGGCGTTATGGCCTATCTTACCGAACGCCTCAACCGTCTGGACAGCCTGGGGGCAAAGGACGTAATAATCGACCCGGGATTCGGTTTCGGAAAATCCATGGAGCAAAACTATGAGATATTGCGTTACCTTGAAGATTTCAAAGCCTTGCAACGCCCGTTGCTTGTAGGAGTTTCGCGCAAATCGATGATATACCGCCTGCTCGGCACCGACGCCGACAACGCGCTTAACGGTACAACCGTATGCAACACCATAGCACTGCTGAAAGGTGCAAGCATATTGCGCGTTCACGACGTAAAAGCCTGCCGCGAAGCCGTTGAAATTGTACGCAAGATGTACGGCGAACCTTGTGCGCAATAGCCGTAAGCGCGGCGCAGCCGCACGAACACGTAAAATGAACTGAAAACATTAGCCACATGCTCACCTTCTCGATAAAAGACGCAATCGACATACTGCTTGTATCCCTGCTGCTGTACTACATCTACCGCCTGATGAAAGAATCGCGCTCGGGAAACATATTCATCGGCATTATAGTATTCATAATAGTGTGGATATTCGTTTCCAGGGTGTTCAACATGTCGTTGCTCGGCTCGTTGATGGACAAGGCGGTAAACCTCGGAACAATAGCGCTTGTCATACTGTTCCAGGAGGAGATTAGAGCCTTTTTCTCATCGATTGGCACACACCGGTCGGCAGGAAAACTTCTGCACCTGTTCAACCACAACGAGCATAAAAAGACTTCACGAAAGGACATAATGCCGATAGTAATGGCATGCATGTCGATGAGCAAGCAGCGTGTAGGCGCGCTCATCGTTTTCGAGCGATACATAGGCCTGGGCGACATCATAAACTCGGGAGAAGTAATAAACGCCAACATAAGCCAAAGACTGATTGAAAACATATTCTTCAAAAACAGCCCGCTTCACGACGGCGCAATGGTAATAAGCCACAAACGCATAAAGGCAGCCGGCTGCATACTGCCCGTGTCGCACAACGAAGACATTCCACGGCAGTTAGGGCTGCGCCACCGGGCCGCATTGGGAATAACACAAAAGAGCGACGCGCTGGCAATAACCGTATCTGAAGAAACAGGAGAGATTTCGGCAGCATTCAACGGCAAGTTCCACCTCAACCTTTCGGGTGAGGAACTGGAAAGGCTGCTTGCCGAGTTTACCGTCTGACGTAACACCACCTACACCGGACCATACAATTTTCTGCGGCCTTTTGCAACAATATGCCGCACACACATTAAAACCGTTCAGGCAAAACATCGCGGCCCGGACGGTTTTTTGTATCCCCAGCTGCCGATTACGAGAATATATACCGAAAATATTTCGATTCTTGCCGCACATTATTACACGAACGTTCGCCACACTGTAAAAATATAGCTACTTTTGGCGCACAATACCGAACATCATGAACTACCTGCCTTTCCGAAAAATAACCCTCGCCGACAAAGAGGAAATCCAAAGTTACACATTCAAAAGCTATTCGCGCAACTGCGACCTCAACTTCATGAACCTGTGCAGTTGGCAGTTTCTTTACAACACGGAGTTTGCCGTGGCGCACGGATGGCTGGTATTCAGGTTCTACGCCGACGGACATCTGGCATACATGCTGCCTTGCCAGAAAAGAGATCCCCACGATATACTGCAACTCATACTCGAGGATTCGCGCCGCCTGGAACGCCCGTTCCTCATGCTTGGAGTGTGCGAAAATTTCATACCACTTATAGACAACGCCATGCCAGGCGTTTTCCACTTTTCGCACGACCGCGACTACACCGACTACATTTACGACCGCGACGCCCTGGCCACGCTTGCCGGCAAACGGCTGCAAGCCAAGCGCAACCACGCAAACCGCTTTGCAAAGACTTACCCCGACTACGAATACCGCGAACTCACATCCGACCTTATACCATTGTGCAGGCAGCTCGAAGCAAAATGGCAGACTTCGAAACTTGACAACGACTCCGAGGCAGCATACGCGAACGAGCTGCGCTCTATGAATTTCGTTTTCGAACATTGGGAAGAACTCGACTCCGTGGGCGGCTGCATTTTCGTAGACGGCCAAATGGCGGCCTTTACATTCGGGGCAAAAATCAACGATACCACATTCGACGTGTGCGTTGAAAAAGCCGATACCAACTACGACGGAATATACGCCGTGATAAACCGCGACTTCGTAAGAAGTCTCCCGCCAAACTTCATTTTCATCAACCGCGAGGAAGACCTTGGCATAACAGGCCTGCGGCAGGCAAAACTGTCCTACCACCCTTCCATACTGCTGCACAAATACTCTGCAATGGAGCGGCAGCCATTGAGCAACGGGCTGGCCAACTTCCGCCATTTCAGGGCAGCTGTGGGCGTGAACGTGGTTTCACCGCACAACGGGAACGCAGAATAGGACATACCACCCATGGATAACCGCAAACTTACACCCGGGGAGCATTTAGCTTCGCTACGCCGCTTGTGGAAAGAATGCTTCAACGACACCGACGAGTTCATCGACATGTATTTCACCCGTGTTTACTCGCCGCAGGTGGACTATTCCATCGAGCGCGACGGGCGCGTGGTGTCGGCCCTGCAATGCCTGCCTTACAACATGCTATGCGGCGGCAACACCGTGCTCGCGGGATACCTCTCGGGTGTATGCACCGACGCCTCATACAGGCGGCAGGGACTGGCGGGAAGCCTCGTGGCGCAATCCGTTGCCGACATGCACCGCCGCGGCTGCACATTCGCATTCCTCATCCCCTCGGGCAGCGAAGTGCTTCCCTTCTACCGGCAATACGGCTTTTACATCGCCATACGCAGAAGTGCAATGCCAATCCGGCATAGCGGAAACGTAACAGGCGGTACCTGTACGGTAATACCGGCCACGGCTTACAGCGACGTACTGTACAGACTTTTCGCCCGACGCCAAAGGGAAAGGCGCGGATATGCGTTGCTACACAGTAGGGAACAGTTCAAAACGGTTGTGGACGACTGGATAAAGGGCGGCAACCTGATACTTACGGCACGGCTTGGCAAAAAAACGGTGTCGTACCTGTTTGTACGCCCCGACAACGAAAAGAAAGTGCTGTACGTCTACGACGCGCCCGCCGGCCGCGACGCCGCATTTGCCTCAATGGTCGGACAGGCGCAAGGCATGTACCCCGGCTACGACATGCGGGCGTACATAACCGGCCACCGGGCGCACAACACGTTTGCCTGCGCAAGGATAACCGACACGTCGAAAGCCCTTGCCGCATACGCCGCCATGCACCCCGAAGCCGACATGCAGATAAGCGTAAGCGGCGACAAACTAATAGAAAGCAACAACGGGTTATACACCGTGAGCCACGGGCAATGCACACGCAGCAGCGCACATGCCGGCAGCTTCACCGCAATGACCCTCGCACAGCTCACCCGCATGATATTCTCCGGCGACGAAATGAGCTTCAATTTCCTGCTCGAATAATCCCCTCGTCCGCCTCTCGCAAACGGCCGTCGGTTTTTGTCTGCATTTTTCAGGCATTTTTGAAACGGGTTTTCAGGGCCGAAAAAATAGGTCTGAGAAATTTTAAAATATGTCTGACCTATTTTAAAATATGTGCCTTGTTTTTTTTCTTTGC
>OIWT01000200.1_pt1 | contig 86487 bp, 70 predicted proteins | sample 1587701 | NCBI WGS metagenome assembly OIWT01 (sample SAMEA3888904, study PRJEB22519) | human gut metagenome | biome: human gut; feature: human-associated habitat; material: faeces | place: Denmark | collected 2009
TGAGCACACGATTACAGCTTCGTCGCCGGACTTCGGGGTGTATTACCTTATTCCCTACACCGACGACAAAAACGAAGTAAAGGATGCCTCATCTACCCTGTGGACGAAGACAAGCCCTTGGAAGAACGTGACATCACAGGCACGCTGGGCATGCCTGTGAAGATGGATGCGGAGTTTCTGCGCACGACCTTCTCAAACATTCACCAAGCTCTCTATTCTTGGATATTCCGTGATCTTTATGACCAAGGTCTGCAAGTAGACCTTGAATTACTACAATTAGCCTCCATGTATGAAACGGATAGTGATATCACAGACGAGACACGAGTTACCAGCTCCACACAATACGCCAATCAAATCACTCTGCATATTGACTATCAAGTCTCTTCATTTGGATATGTCGATCCTAAAGGTTACACAATCATTACCAGTGTCAGCGACGAAACTATTATGAATACTATCAAAGAATATTATACAAACCATTTTATAAACGGAGTAGCAATTTGGCTTGATCAAATCTACGATTCAGGATTTAGAGCCTTTACACTAAATTTGTCGTGCCGAACTCTTCTTTCTACAGAACTAATCAAGAAAGACGTAGAACGCCAACTCTACGATATTGCTTATCACATTAAACGCAATTACTTTGCAGACATCGTATTCTATTTTCATCTTACTATGTCTTCTTCGATTTTTGAAGGAGGCGGTGGAGGAACTCGAAGCGACAGCGGCATTACCGGAACCAAAATACCAGAAGACGGATTTAACTCCGGAGGATATGACCCGCTCCATCCCGAGCTTGGACGCCCTTGTCGAAATGACGATAAAGGCAAAGCGAACCCCTTGGTCATGATGGCTTTGATGCCGCCCAACCGATACAATATCGGAGGTGCGCGCTTCGGATACACCCGCGTCAATGAATATGGGGAAAAGAAATTCCATCAAGGCATCGACTTGATGGCTGAACCCAATACACCCGTGTATGCACTATTCAGCGGGACGATTGTCGGGCCTTACGTCACGGAACAACCAAATAAGATTGAAAGAAATTACCCATCTGGATATACAGGAGATAGAAACGGGGCGGGAAACCGTTTCGGCGTGCGCTCCACAATCAATGGCAAGACCATCACAGTCTACTATTGGCATCTATCAGCAGACCAACCTGTCGCTATGCGAAACGGGAAGCCGCTCAAAGTGGGTGACTATGTATATGGCGGCACCGTCATCGGCTATACAGGAGTGACCGGCAACGCAAACTCCGAATTTCCTCATCTGCATCTGGGCATCATGGACGAAACCGGAAAATGGATTAATCCGGAACTTTACCTGAACGCCACTGTGAATGGTAAAACTGGAGAAATATCCACCCCTTGTGATTCTTATCAGATTTATTAAACCAATCTAAAACTATTATACCATGAAACGAATTACTACTTTTGCATTTACATTCCTTCTCTGCGCATTGCAGATGCTGGCACAAATCCCAACAGGAAACAGCAGGGACAGCATATCCATCAACGGCATTAAGTTTGGATATATCTATACTTATGACCAAATAAAAAAAGCCTTAGGAGAACCTACGCGAATTTACACCTGGGAAGCCACAGACTTTGGACAAGGACATGAATTCTTATTTGAAAATGATTTAACTGTACGAATGAATGATGACCCAAGAGAAAACGACCCGGGAATTATTGATATTATTCTTGAGTCTCCTAAATATACCATAGAGATCAAAGGCATAAAGTTTAAAATCGGAGACCCTTTCGAGAAAGTAAAAGAACTGTCCGGATACACCTCTATGGAAGAACGAGACGAAGGGCTCTACACTATTTTCTTCAACAACATGATGACTGACGAATCCATCCAAATCAAACGCTCAGAAGATGGACTTATCGAATGTATTTCCATCGCACCACGATATTACTGACCATCAGCCAGCCACACAGCGAAAGACTACCGCTACCATCCTTCGGCTATTCCCGTTTTTGAGATAAGGCCTAAAAAACTCCCTGAAAGGCTGGGACACTCCGCAGTGAACGCGTAAATTTGCAGCCTAAAATGAAAGCAATGAAAAATTACATCGCACGCACATTCATACTGACGCTGCTGGTGGTGGTCGTACTGTTAGGACTCTATTTCGTGCCCACTCCCACCGTCGACGGCTATACCCTGCGGCGGGTGAACATGCTGGCAGACATCGAAGCCGAAGAACCGGAAGAAGAACCGCTCGACACGGTCGTCCTGCCTCCACCCGTGAAACCGGCCTTCGTGGACACCTGCAAGACGGGACTTACCTGCATCGAAGACTATGCCGACTCCACACAGCGCGGCATGAAGCCTTTCTATGAAGCACTCGACCACGCGGACGAACGCCCCGTGCGCATCGCCTACTTCGGCGACTCGTTCATCGAAGCCGACATCCTGACGGGCGACTTGCGCGACATGCTCCAAGCGCGTTTCGGAGGATGCGGCGTGGGCTACGTGGACATCACGTCGGGGACGTATGGTTTCCGCAAGACCCTGCGTCACTCGTTTGCCGGCTGGACCTCCAAAGGCGTCAATGACTCCACTGGCTACGACCGCAAGCGCATCGGTCCCTCGGGACACTATTTCATCCCCCACAGGGGGGCTTACGTGGAAGCCCGTCCGCCAAAAGCACACCGCGGGCAATTGGACAGTTGCGAAGTGGCAACCATCTACTTTGAAGCGACTGATACCGTTCTTCTGGCAACACGCGTCAACGGCATCGACGGCGACACCGGCCCGCTCGCAGGTAAAGGACAAATGCAGGCCGTCGAACGCGAAGGCCTCATCAAGAGCATGCGCTGGACCGTGGAAAAAGCAGATTCGGCCACGTTCTACGGCTTCGCCCTGGACGGACGCACGGGTATCACGGTGGACAACTTCGGCGTGCGCAGCAGCAGCGGACTGACGCTGGCCTCCATCCCGCAAGAGCGGCTGCGGCAATTCGGCAAAGTGCGTCCCTACGACCTCATCGTGCTCCAGTTCGGCCTCAACGTGGCCACCGAGCGCGGACGGGACTACAGCTGGTATGAGACCGGCATGTTGCGTGTCATCCAACACATGAAAGAAGCCTTCCCCGAAGCCGGCATACTCGTCGTCAGCGTGGGCGACCGGGAATACAAGGACGAAGAGGGACGCCTGCGCACGATGCCGGGCGTGAAAAACCTCATCCGCTACCAGCAAAACATCGCAGCCAAGGGAGCCGTAGCCTTCTGGAACCTCTACGACGCCATGGGAGGCGAAGGCAGCATCCGCCGCATGGTAGAAGCCAAACCGGCACAGGCCAACCTGGACTACACGCACATCAACTTCCTCGGCGGACGCACACTGGCCCGCCATCTCTACGAAACACTCATCTACGGCAAGGAGCAATATGACAAACGGAGGGCTTATGAAAATGATTAAACTCTGTTTGCTGTGTCTGTTAGGCATCCTGACGGGCACAGTCCGGCTCGCAGCCCAGGACGTGATACCTCCCCAGCTGACCCCGCAGGACACGCTGCGCAATCCCATGCTGCACCTCCAGCACGGGTCTGCCGTGTTGCATGCCGCGGTCGTGGTGGGCAACTCGATGCCGGCCTCTTTCCGGAACGTGGGGCGGGACACGCTGGTGAACGCCGCAGCGCTGGACCCTTTCTTCGCCAAGCTGTGTCAAGGCACTGAGCCGGTGCGCGTGGTGCAGCTCGGCGACTCGCACGTGAGGGGACATGTGTTTCCCGTAGCCGTGCGCCACACATTGGAAGCTGCCTGGGGCAGCCAAGCTGTCTATCCCGACGAGATCAACTACCGCACCACGGCCATTGCACACGAGACAGGCGCACCGGGGCTTGTCTATCACGCCATCGGACAAAACGGAGCGACGGCAGCCGACTTCTGCACGACGGAAAAGATGGACCAAATGGCAGCTCTGCACCCGGACCTCATCATCCTTTCATTCGGAACGAACGAAAGCCACAACCGACGCTATGACGCCGTCGAGCACTACGCCCAACTGGACGCCCTGCTCACCCTCCTGCGCCACTATGCGCCTGACGCCACAGTCATGCTCACCACCCCTCCGGGCTCCTACGTGCGGGCCAGCCGGCGCCGGCGCATCATCAATCCGCGCACGGAAAAAACGGTGAACACCATCCTGGCCTTCGGTGAGCGAAACGGACTGGCCGTATGGGACTTATACAACATCGCAGGAGGCTCGAAACGAGCCTGTCTGAACTGGAAAAACAACCGCCTGATGCAGCGCGACCAAGTGCACTACACGCATCAGGGCTACACCATACAAGGAAACCTCTTGGGCGAAGCCCTCTTAAACGCATTCAACGACTATGTGGCAAATTGACCTGAACCGCCTGTGCGACGCGCTGACCTACGACGCACAACAACCGATGATATTCAGTAGCGGACTCTTCCTGTTTCTCTTCCTGGGATTCAGCTTCATCTATCTGTGCCTGCGGAAGACAACCACGCTGCGTCTGCTCTTCGTCGTCCTCTTCTCCTACTACTTCTACTACAAGAGCAGCGGCACCTACTTCGTGCTCCTGGGCGTAGTCACCCTGAGCGACTTCATCCTGGCACGCATCATGGAACAAACCCGCACCAAAGCCCTCCGCCGCACACTGCTCATCATCAGCCTGACCATCAACCTGGGACTGCTGTGCTACTTCAAATACACGAACTTCTTCTATGAGATGCTGGCCCCGCTATGGGGCGGGAAATTCCATGCACTGGACATCTTCCTGCCTGTGGGCATCTCGTTTTTCACCTTCCAGTCGCTCAGTTACACCATCGATGTCTACCGCGGCGAGCTGAAGGCACTGCACAATCCGCTCGACTACGCATTCTTCGTGTCATTCTTCCCCCAACTGGTGGCAGGACCCATCGTGCGTGCCCGCGACTTCATCCCCCAGATACGACGCCCGGTCGTGGTCACTCCCGAGATGTTCGGACGCGGCGTCTACTTCATCGCTGCCGGACTTTTCAAGAAAGCCATCCTGTCAGACTATATCAGCGTAAACTTCGTCGAGCGCATATTCGACAACCCGGGACTGTATTCCGGCATCGAAAACCTCTTTGGCGTCTATGGTTATGCGCTGCAAATCTACTGCGACTTCTCAGGCTACAGCGACATGGCCATCGGCATCGCCCTCCTGTTAGGATTCCACTTCCCGCTCAACTTCCGCTCGCCCTACAAGTCGGCCTCCATCACCGAGTTCTGGCGACGCTGGCACATCTCGCTCTCCACCTGGCTGCGAGACTATCTCTATATCTCCATGGGAGGTAACCGGCGAGGAAAACTGCGCACTTATTTCAACCTCTTCATGACGATGCTGCTGGGCGGACTGTGGCACGGAGCATCGTGGAATTTCGTGTTCTGGGGAGCCATACACGGCATAGCCCTCGCCCTGCACAAAGCCTTGCGCAGCTTGTTGGGACGCGACAAGAAGTATCAGAGCCGGGGAGTGCGCCGCTTCTTCGGCATCCTACTGACGTTCCACCTCGTATGTTTCTGCTGGATATTCTTCCGCAACAGCACCTTTGAAGCCTCATGGACGATGATCCACCAAATCGTGACCAACTTCCAACCTCAACTTTTCGGGCAACTGGTAGGCGGCTACAAGGTGGTGTTTGTATTCATGGCCGTGGGCTATGTGCTCCATTTTCTGCCCGACCGCTGGGAAGAAGCCTGCCAGCGTGGCGTCATCCGGCTGCCACTCGTCGGACAGGCCTTGCTGCTTCTTGTCATCATCTACACCGTCATCCAAGTGAAGACAAGCGACATCCAGCCATTCATCTATTTCCAATTCTAAACCGGTAAAGGCCCTGAATGATGCTTTAAAGACGCAACATACAGGGCCTTTGGACTTTTTTTCCTACTTTTGCAGACACAAATTCGAATATTATACGCTCACATCTATGATTAAACAGTTCTTCTCCTTGATGAGACGGTACATTGCGCCCTATCGCAGATACCTGACATGGGCCGTCATCCTGAACTTCGTATCCCAATGGCTCAACGTGTTCTCCTTCGCCGCCATCATACCTATCCTGAACATCCTGTTCAAGGTCGACAGCACGCACTACGAATACATGCCGATGGACTGGAGTCATCTGGACAAAGACGTGCTCATCAACAACGCTTACTACTACGTCAGCCAGGTCATCGCCACCCACGGGGCATTCGTCACCCTTATCATCATGGGATGTATCCTCATCTTCATGACCCTGCTCAAGACAGCAGGCTACTTTGCCTCTTCGGCCGTGATGGTGCCGCTACGTACCGGCATCGTGCGCGACATCCGCATACAGGTATATAATAAGGTGCTCCGGCTACCGCTCAGCTTCTTCTCTGAAGAACGAAAGGGCGACATCATCGCCCGCATGAGTGCCGACGTCACCGTGGTCGAAAACTCGCTCACCAGCTCCATCGACATGCTCATCCGAAACCCCATAGCCCTCGTCGTCTGCTTCATCACGCTGTTTACCATCAGTTGGAAAATGACCCTCTTCGTTCTCGTCGTACTGCCATTGGCCGGCTGGATCATGGGCGTGGTCAGCCGCAAACTGAAACGGCAATCAAGTGCCGCACAGGCACAATGGGGCGACATCATGTCGCAACTCGACGAGACACTGGGCGGCCTGCGCATCATCAAAGCTTTCATCGCCGAAAAGAAAATGGCCGACCGCTTTGCCAAGACCAACAATGAATTCCGCCAGGCCATGAACGAAATGGTCATCCGCCAGAGTTCGGCACACCCGATGAGCGAGTTTCTCGGCACGTGCGTCATCGTCATAGTCCTCTGGTTTGGCGGTTCGCTCATCTTGGGCACGAATTATGCCCCGATGGACGCAGCGACATTCATCTTCTACATGGTCATCCTCTACAGCATCATCAACCCGCTGAAAGAGTTTGCCAAGGCCTTCTACAACGTCCCCCTCGGACTGGGAGGTATGGAGCGCATCGACATGATTCTCAAAGCTGAAAACCACATCAAGGAGCCTGAACACCCGCAACCGCTCGACGACTTCCACGAAAACCTCGAATTCCGCGACGTCAGCTTCAGCTACATCCCGGGACGACCCGTGCTGAAACATATCAACCTCACCGTCCAGAAAGGCAAGACCGTCGCCCTCGTCGGACAGTCCGGCTCGGGAAAATCAACTATGGTCGACCTTGTACCCCGCTATCATGACGTAACAGAAGGCCAACTCCTTATCGACGGGAAAAACGTCAAGGATGTATCCATCGCCCGCCTACGCTCGCTCATCGGCAACGTCAACCAGGAAGCCATCCTCTTCAACGACACATTCTACAACAATATCACCTTCGGAGTGGAGAACGCCACCATGGACCAAGTCATCGCCGCAGCCAAAATCGCCAACGCTCATGACTTCATCATGGAGACCGAAAAGGGCTACGACACCATGATCGGCGACCGGGGCGGCCGTCTCTCCGGCGGACAACGCCAACGCGTCAGCATCGCTCGCGCCATCCTCAAAAACCCGCCCATCCTCATCCTCGACGAAGCGACCTCGGCCCTCGACACCGAATCGGAACGTCTCGTGCAGGAAGCGCTCGAACGACTGATGAAGTCCCGCACGACCATCGCCATCGCACACCGCCTGAGCACCATCAAGAACGCCGACGAAATCTGCGTCCTCTACGAAGGAGAAATCGTCGAACGCGGCACGCACGAAGAGCTTCTCGCCCTGGGCGGCTACTACAAGAAGCTGAACGACATGCAGAGCCTGTAAACAGACGAAGAACAAACGCTCAAAAACAATAAAGGCCACGTCCTTCCTTTCCGGAAGCGTGGCCTTTTGTTTATCTCACAAAAGCGTGTCACAAACGCTCTATCTCCTCAACAGACAAGCCGGTGGACTTCGCAATAAGCTCAGTCGCTATCCCAAGTGCCTTCATATTGCGTGCCGTATCCAAGATCCCTTCAGTACGACCTTCCGCACGACCTTCCGCACGGCCTTCTGCACGACCTTCTGCACGGCCTTCTTCGCGCTCGGTCTCAATGTTGTCACGCAGGATGACAATGTTATCCAAATGACGGTAATAAGCCTTCTGCTCATCAGGGCCCATGCTCATCACACGCAGACGCTCCCGCGCCTGGGACAGTCCGGGAGCCGTGGCCGTATCGGGAATCTCACCCGTGTTCAGATAGTAGATCCACTCCTCCAGCGGTGTCTTGGCTACGCGGTTGAAATCATTCACCCGCAAGATATAGTATTCCGGATAGAGCTGGCTCACTTCCTCGACACGGAACGTCTGTCGCTGGAAAGGAGAAAGACGGAGGACGTCACCCAAGTGGATGCCCCGGAACTCCGTCTTGCCATGGTAGACCGTATCAACGCCACTGCCCAGGGCGAAATAAACGATGTTGATGCTGTAGACCTTGCGCACCCGATGGTAACCCTCGCCGCGGTTGATATACTCCGTGACGAGCTTTGACGCTCCGAACAACATCCGCTGGAAATAAGCATACTCGTTGTTGTTCTGCACCTCGATGAGGAAAAGGTCGCCACGGTCGTTCTCGGCGAGCATGTCCACACGGTTGTACTTGTCATATTCCTCCTCCTGGTTGCTCTCGCTCTCCAAGAGTTTCTTGATGGTGATGGACTCACCCAGCAACGTAGTGAGGAGACCTTCAAGGACGGCGTAGTTCGCCTTGTCGCGAAGCATGCGCTTCATCGCCCAGTCAAAACGGATGTAACGGTTCGCGGATTCTTGCATGATGTTCTGTTTTTTAAAGGATGACGGGGCAAATATAAGGACTAATGCTTACTTTTGCAACACCATACACACACGAAAAGACACAAACGAACTGCAATGAAACTCACCGTCATCACCATCTGCCTCAACAACGTCGACGAACTCCGACGCACCGTCCAGTCCGTCACGACGCAAACGCCCTGCGACTTTGAATATGTCGTCGTCGACGGCGGCTCGACCGACGGCTGCCGCGAACTCATCGCTTCCACGTCCGGCGTCACCCGCTGGGTCAGCGAACCCGACACAGGCATATACAACGCCATGAACAAGGGCGTCGGCCTGGCCCGTGGTGAATATGTCCTCTTCCTCAACTCCGGCGACACACTCGCCGCCCCGGACGTGCTCGCACATGCCGTCCCCCGGCTCGGGGAAGCCGACCTTTATACCGGGCACTATCTAGAATGTCATCACGGAAAAACACAACTTAGGCAATCTCCCAATAGACTAACAGCACGTTTCCTCCTTGAAGGCACGCTCATGCATCAAGCCACTTTCATACGAGCTGCTCTCTTACGAGAAATGCCATACAATGAAAAAAACAAAATCGTATCTGACTGGGAGTTTTTTATCCGCCAATGGTTGCTAGGCCACTGCTCATACGCCTTACTAGACATGGTGGTATCAGTTTTCTACGTCGGCGGAATTTCCACAAATAAAAAAACCGTCATACAAGGAGAAGCTGAACGACAAGCCGTAATGGACAATTTACTACCACGCCGTGTTCAAGAAGCCATCTTACGAAGCAATGATTATGCCTATGACAAAAATGTTGAATGGAAAATTTATCGTGCACTAGCCCTTCCCCCCCTTAAACGTGACCTAAAACTACTGCGCAATGCTTTCAGCTTCCTCCTGCGCGATCTTTTTAATCGGCATCAAAAGTAAAGCCATTTGATTTATTTTTATTTCTCGCAATCGAAATTATCATAACATATTGTCACCATTTTGATTATGTTTACTTTAAAATGGTAACACGGAAACAATAGATTCCACTAGTAAATCTATTGTTTCCGCGCTAGTATATCGGAATGAATAAAATCAGGAACGCTGCATCATCACTTTACGATAGACATTTTCCGTAGCTTGTGCAGCCTCCTCCCACGAGAACAACTTCAACCGTTCACTACCTGCGTCAACAAGACTATGACGTTTTTGCTCGTCCGACAATACAGAGAGAATAGCTTCGGCAATCGCATCTTCTGACAAAGGTTCAAAATAGCAACCAGCCTCACCTGCGATTTCAGGAAAACAACTTGCACGACTCAAAACAACAGGACAACGACAGGCCCAAGCTTCAAGAATTGGAATCCCAAATCCTTCATACAGTGAAGGATAAACAAAACATTCGGCACGAGCATAAAGCTCTGCAAGGTCACGATCTGATGCTTTAAGAAGCGTAACACGATTATTCAATCGCAATTCATCAAGCAATGCCAATTCATGCGGCTTAAATGGCCGCCCCGTACATATCATATGAAGATCTGGATATTTTTCCTTTATCTGCGTGAAAGCAATAGCCAGCCGCCGGAAATTTTTGTATGCTGTACGATCACCTACATAAAGTATATAACGTGCAGGCAAATGTAAACGATCAGGGCCTGTATGCGGACAGAGGCTAGTACTATGATATATTACATCGATTTTCTCAGGATCAACATCAAGGATTTCGACCACATCACGCTTTGTATTCTCACTAATCGCAATAATACGATCCGCCCGAAGAATGGTCTCCCGTTTTTGTGCTATAATCTTTTCAGCGTCAGGAAGCAAATCGGGATACCGCTCATAAATCATGTCATGAACAGTGATAACATAAGGGGATTGTCCTATATGATCAAGAAAATAAGGGTCATAATAAGTGGGATGAAAGATATAATTTTGTTTGCTCTCCAGCATACGACAAGATAGACGATAGTTGGTATGCTCACATTTGGCAGCATAGTGCTTGTAGACGAAACGCGGCAAAGGAATAACATGTCTGCCTATATGCCAAGACGTGAGATAATAGTTCATCGTAAAGCGTATAGCCACATCATAAGGCATGCACAAGCGGCGCATGATTTCACAGAAATAGCGCGAAATACCACCAAAGCGTTGCATCTGAAAAGCCTGAAAATCATAAATAACACAGGCGTCTTTCGGGTTTTGGAGTTGCATAATATCACTATAATTATTCTTAAATCATCAATTTGGGACAATGCTAAAATCCAGCACTTATGCATCTTCATCAGGAACTAAAAATATCAGCAAGTGTAGCCTTATGCCTATCCCAACATAGTACACGGTCAAAATAATCAGCGACATTCTGACGACACTGATGAAGAAAATCGAAGGAATTTGCAAGCCTGTTGATATAAGCTGCAAACTCCTCAGCTGTATCAGCAACAAGACATCCGTTACACGTCTTGTCGGGAAAACCATCTATGCCTCTTGAGGTACAAACCACGGGAATGGAATGACTCATAGCCTCAACAACCTTTATTTTCATGCCCGTTCCATTGAGCAAAGGACAAATGACAACATCCGTATGACGATAAACTTCCTCTAGATCATCTACATATTCTATCTGATCCACGTTCGGATAATTACAAATGACCTGACGATTCACACGCCCTACAAGGTTTATTTCAAGCTCCTTATCAAGCAATGGATAGACCTTATCAAGAAACCATCTAAGCCCTTCTACATTATACGGATTATCATAACCAACAAAAGTAACACGTAACCGTTGTCCTGGTTCGCGTTCTGCAGAAGCCTCTTTACGCCCCATGATATGGGGTAGAAAATAGAACTTTTGCTGCCCACGCAATAGTTTCTCTATGAATACTTTTTCATCAAAAGAAATACAAGCAATGCGCTCGAAACATTCCAAACGATATAATTCACAATCAAGCAATGTTCCTACAGTAAGATTCTTATGTTGCAAATATTCTCCGATAGAAAGCAAGTCCTCCATGAAGTAGATTTTCTTCACACCTTCCCGCCCTACATACCGCCGTGGATCAAGCAACCCTGCAGAGTAAGTATAAAACATTACAATATGTGAATAGTCCGTCTCGGAAACAATCCTATTGAAAAGTTGCACCATGTGTGGCGAAGCCCAATTATCAAGCTGCTTATGAGCAAGTGGTTTGTAACACTTACGTAGCCTTGTCCTACGCTTTTTCCATGTTTTTATCTTCTTGTAATCGCACAAAAAAAGTCTGTCTACCAGCTTTTCAGCCTCGTTCATTTCATCGAAGTGATCATAGGAAGACATAAAATTCTTCAATGCGAACAGGTCAATTCCATAGCCCATCGTGCGAAGTTCCTGTGCTAATGCGTGCACACGGATGTTGGTTCCCATATTCAATTCCAGAAAATTGTGCGGATAAATGAATAAGATTTTCTTCATATAGCAGATGATTGACGATTCATAATCACTTGAAGGCAGTTTTTATATAATTTTCAGTTCTCACTGCTTAACAATCAGCAGGGGAAAGAAACTAAAAAGAAGATATTTTATATTATTCCGATGTTGTTTGCATCTCATAACAGGTAAAAAACCAAAGAGATAATACTTTTTATTGAAACGATTGCCAACCGCCGAACGAAAGATGATTTCTTCAATAAGTTCTTTTTGACCATACTCGTGAGGCACTTTACAAACAAGATCCAGTTGTTCATCACGGGAAAGCTCGTCTATAAACGCCTTGTTCCATAAAAGGAAGCAATCGCTCTGCGTAAGTCCGACATATTGACCGATGTGTGTATAAAATGCTTTCGAGTGATCTAAACGTGATTGCAATTGGTTTTGTGAAGAATAACCTCCGGCACGATAAGTCACAATGTTATCATCAACCTTAACATATTTTGCCCGCATAGCATAAAGATGTATCATCATCTCTGTGTCTGCCGAAATTTTATAGTCTGTGTTGAATCCACCGATGTGACGAAGCAGTTCAGAGCGTACAAACATCGTTTGGTGGCAATAATGAGAAGCCCAAGCCAAACGCATAATGTTTCCCGTCCAAACAACCTTTTTTCCATTAGGATATTGCAAAAAAGCATTCGCAAAAGAGTAATCCGCCTTATGACTCTCCAGTTGCTGCACACTGACTTCCACAGCCAACGGATTATGAAAGAAGTCATCCGTATTAAGAAAATTGATATACTTTCCTTTCGCACGCGCCAGCCCTTTATTCATAGCATCATAAATACCTTGATCAGGCTCGGAATAGACTGTCAGATATCCTTTATCAACGTAGGATTGCAGAAACTCCAGCGTTCCGTCTTCTGAAGCCCCATCAATGATGATATGTTCAATATAAGGATAGCTCTGAAAATGCACACTTTCAATGCATGCTTTGGCAAACGCTTCACGCTTTTCTTTAACAAGATTGCGCGTGATTGTGACAATAGTGACCAACGGATGTGCAAAATTAGACTTTATATCCATTAACTTTATTTTTTATATTTAGAAAGTATAGTTAGTTTTTTAGCTTTTTCTTTTAGACTAAAAAGGAAGATTCTATCTCTAATGCATCTTCCTCAGCCATAGACCTATATCCCTTCATTTTTATTTTAAAGATAATAGGACTATTCCATCCTCATATCCATGCTTTAAGAACTCCTCTCCTTCACAATCCCATTCTCACACCAAACAAGCTTGCGGGCGATGACATCGGCCAAGACTGCGTTGTGATAGTCGAGATTGGCGCGCGAGGCAGGAGTGTGATAGAGGTGGTATTCGACGCCGCCGGCCTTCAGGAACTTCTTGCGCACGCCGGCATGGATAAGACGATAGGCAATCTCCGTATCCTCTTGCCCCCACATGGTGAGATCTTCATTGTATCCGTTCACACGCAAGAGGTCTTCGCGCCAGAACGCCATGTTGCAACCGCGCAGGCGGGTAAGGTCTTTCTGACCGAAACGGGGCGCAAGGTAACGGCGCAGAGGGCCGATACGCAGGGAATTGAGCGCATAACCTAACCCCAACTGAAGGAAGGGAGGACGGAAGTCGACCCCCTCGCGGAGGAAACGGGCAGTCATCTCCGGCTTCAAGCCCACACGGCTTCCGCAGACGAAACAACCCTTTTCGGCCACTTCGAGATGGTCTTCGATGAAATGCCGTTCCAGGACGACATCTCCGTCGATTTGAACAATATAAGGATGAGACACCTTCAGGATGGCTTTGTTCAGTATTTCCGTCTTACGGAAGCCGCAGTCTTCCTGCCAGACATGGACGATGGGAATGTCCGTCTCGCGGCGCAAAGCCTCGATTGTCGCACGGGTGTCGTCGCGCGAACCGTCGTCCGCAATGACAATCTCTGCCGGGCGGACGGTCTGCCGAAGCACGCTGCGCACGCACAGCGCGAGTGCTTCTTTCCAATTATACGTGGAGATTAATACTGAAACCAACATATAAGAACATCTGCTTTTTATCCATATATCACCTCATAAACGGACTACAGCCTGAATTACTGCACCGCTGCTATCAAAAAATACGCCTTGAACAATGCTGCCAAAGAATCGTTCAAGGCGCTACATATCTTTCGGTCTACGTCAAAACATATAAGCCACAGAGACTTGCCATGTCTTCAGCTTGGCCGAAAATGCTTTTTCTCCTGCGTCAAGCAGGCCGTCATATTCTGCCGTCTTACCCAAGGGGATGTTATATGTCGCACCGACTTGGAGATGGCGGAGGAGTTTCACACCAGCGCCGACGTTCAGACTGAGGTTGGAATTCTTGAAGGCAAAACGGCTGCCTTCGCCCAAGTCGAGGTCGTCATCCCCCAATCCGAACCCAAATTGTGGGCCGGCAGCGACATAGATACCAAGCAAGCGTCCCAGCCCGATGTTATACTTCAAGTTGATGGGAATCTCGATCGAATTACGTTTCAGCGACTCGCCTTCGGCCTTGATGCCGGTGCGGGAATAGAGCAACGAACCGTCTACTCCCAGTCCTATAAGTGGAATGGTGAATTCTGCCGTAGGGCCGATGAAAAAGCCGGTGAAATTGTCGGACTTGAGATCAGCTCCGCTAAAGGAAGCCTTAGCCAAATTGACACCACCGCGCACGCCCCATTGGAATTGCGCCTGCGAGGGCACTGCCACAAACAAGGCGGCTACAACTAAAAGGATGCTCCAGATTTTCTTCATAATTTCTCGCTTTTTAAATTCATGAAAACACTTTAGTGTGGCAAAGATGGGAAATATTTGCCTATATTCCTAATGTACAGCCCGAAAATTAAAATGGACAGCCCGAAGGTTTCCCCTTTGTCTTTTTTACAAAATCATCGCAGCAACCGACGGACTGTGCCGATTTCGCACGTGTCAATATTCGTCCTCGTGGAAGAAGTGTTTTAATCTTCCATGTCTAAAAAATCTGTAACTTTTCAAGTTTCTCTTCGTTAGATGTTATTGTATAGCCTTCGTCTGTATGGAAAATACAAGTATTCATTCGTCTAAAGTATAAAGTCGAACGATTGTTTCTCTAATTCCATTTCGTATTGTTTAATAAGTGCATCATAACTTAAAAATGAGACTCGTTTATATACACGTAAATCATCAAATGCGTGAAAGCGCATCTTCGCATCAAATTCAGGTTTTCGCTTTATATCCGCCACTATTGCCATTCTTACATAGAAATCTTGCAAATCATTGAATTTTAACAACGAATTTTGAATATCCGTAGAATGTTCAACTTCAAAAAAGGAATGAGGCATATTGCGTTCATTAAACCATATCGTATCAATAGTAGAACTGCGCTTTACCATAGAAGGATAAGAATAAGGAGGTTGTTCGGTAAAGGTTGAGAGTTCTTGAAGTCTCTGTCCATTATAAAATTTTTTATTCTTATCCTGTTGAGGTATGAAAGTCCGCATTCTACGATATTTCCCTATTAGCAATAAAATGCCTTGATAATAGGTATGATTAAAGATTTTAATGCTATCACTATTCTTATTTTTTTCGTTTTCTACTACGAGTCCTCTATCTTCTATTTGCTTTCTGTATTTTTCAAGCCCGTATAATCCAGGCTTTATTTTATAAATTCCTTTAGTTTGTTGTACAATGCGACGAATACTAGCAAATGGAGTTTTTGTTTTCCACTCACAATCCTTAATTTTAAAGACTTCCCTGTTTAATTCACCCAAAGTTGCAACCCCGCCCAAAATTTCCAATGTTTCTATAACAGCTTCGTATTGTTTCATCGTAGCATCTATTTAACATGAGTGTTTTACGTTCGGATACTCTTGCAGAATCCAGAACAAAAACAGCTCTCCCCACAACAAATGGTTCTACATAATTACGTTCTGCATATCATGATGCAAAAATAATGATAACAACCTATTTCCCCAACAAAATGAGGCTATAAAACAAGAGCCCCACCAGCCATCGGCCAATTAGATGTATGCCCTAAAAACACCAACGCGACAAACAAATCGTCTTTGTTCATCGCGTTGATATTTAATTGTTTTGCTAGTCCGAAGGCTATTAATATTCGTCCTCGTTGAAGAAGAAGTCTTCTTTGCTGGGATAATCCGGCCAGATGTCTTCTATGCTTTCATATATCTCGCCTTCATCTTCCATCTCCTGCAAGTTCTCGATGACTTCGAGAGGAGCTCCCGAACGCATCGCGTAATCAATCAACTCGTCCTTCGTTGCCGGCCAAGGTGCATCTTCCAATTTTGATGCTAGTTCTAGTGTCCAATACATAGCTTTACATTTTTAATTGTCCCTAACGCGGCGCAAAAATATAACAAAATTCGTCACTTGCAAGATTTTTGCCAAATAATTTCGTGTTCTCCATCCAAATTGTTCAATTTGCGTGACAAGACGAATAAATAATCGGACAAACGGTTGACGTAGGCCACCAGATTGTCGTCCATCGCCACGCCCGTCTCACCGAGTTCCAGGATGCAGCGCTCCGCACGGCGGCACACGGTGCGGCACACATGGCACACGGCTGCTCCTTGCGTTCCTCCGGGGAGGATGAACAGCCGCAGGGGAGGCAGACCCTCGTCGACGGCATCGATGGCACGCTCGATGGTCTCCACGTCTTCGGGATGGATGATGCTCTGCGGACGTAACTCCTTATGTTCTTGGTCTGTGGCCAGGTATGAGCCCACAGAGAAGAGCTTGTGTTGCACAGCGAAGAGAAACTCCCTGTCGGCTTCGTCTGCCACGTAGGTGATCAGCAGGCCGATGAAGGCATTCAGTTCATCCACGGTCCCGTAGGCTTCCAGACGAGGATGGGTTTTGGGCACTCTGACACCGCCCACGAGGCTGGTCATTCCTTTGTCACCAGTTTTGGTGTAGACATTGCTTTTCTTCATACATTTATTTTTAAAAGTGACGCGAAGCTGCCGGACGACCAGCACTCCGCTACTAAAACATCATCCGATAGTTTCGACGGGGACGGCCGCGGTCAAAAAACACCAGTCCCACATCATAAAGGTCAAACGTGATTCCCGTCCGCGCGGCGTCCTCCTCCACGGTCCGCCACCAGGCTGACCGCTCCCGGCTGGCATGGATGCCCTTGAAAACAAATACCGAGCGCGGCCCGGACAGGGGCAAGGCTGCTTCATAGACTTCTGCATAGGCACAGGGATGAGTGACATAGAGGAAGTCGAGCGGCCTGTCCGGCGGGAGGACTTGCTCCAGCATGGCCGTCGTGAAATGTCCGGCACACTCCCTCACGGCACGCAGACAGGCCTGCGCCCGGGCCATCGACATGCATTGCAGGCTTCCGCCCATATCGGGGCCCACCTCGACGATACACGCCGGATGGAGATGGTTCACCAGGCGGAAGAGGAGCTTGTTCACCCGCGCATGGCGGGGGCCGGAAAGGCGGTCGATGTCACGATAGGCATAGTAGGGACGGCGTTCCCGGAAGACATCGGTCTGCAACGCATATATATAAGGTGAATGTACGCCAAAGCCCAGGCTCTGGCGCAAACGGCACATCGTGACGTATATCCTCTGCAATGACGGCATACCTAACCCTGAAGAATTTTCCGCAAACATAAACAAAAAAAGCGTTGCACCCAACACCGGGATACAACGCTTTCTGTTATTTGTCAAAAGGCATTTACTTCACAATGCTTTGGAAATCGGCGTTGGTCGCATACTTGGCAAACTCAAGGTCCTTGGCTGCCTTCTGGGCCAGCGAGGAGTCTTTGGCGACAGCGGCCTTCAGGTTGGTGATGACCATGTTTGCATTGTTGGTGCGTGCACCCAGGATAGCCGACAGATAAGCCGTGTAGGCATCCGGATTCTTCACGCCGTCGAGCGTGGACTTCGCACGGTTGTAGTCCTTGGTCAGGATTTGGGCCAATGCTGCGCTGTTGGTCTTCACGTCGCCGAAGGAAGTAACGGCTTGTTCATACTGCCCCATGCTGATGTAGTAGTTGCCCAGTGCTTCGTTGAGCGTAGCAGCACCTGCCCCCTTGCCCAGATAGGCTTGAGCAGCGGCTTTGTCACCCTTGATGAGGGAGATCAGGCCGAGGTTGGTGTTGGCTTCTGCAGAAGAAGCGTTCTTCTGCAAAGCGGTCTTGAAGTAGCTTTCTGCCTGGTCGTAGTTGCCGGCCTTGTAAGCCAGTTCGCCCAAGTTGTTGTATGCGCGGTAGTCAGACGGATAGTATTGAACGGCTGCCTTGTAGATGGCTTCCTTCTCAGCATCGTTTTCCACCAGTGTGCCGGCATAGAGGAGTTCTTCCACGTTCAGCACTTTCGGGTCGCTCTTGAAAGCTTCGAGGATTTCGTCATCGGAACGGCCGATCAACTGATAGTTCAGCGTCAGGCGTGCACGACGCAGTTGCGGGAGGATTTCGTCAGCGAGGTTCTTGTAGACAGAAGAGATGTTCTTGATTTCAGCTTCTCTCTGTTCCGGGTCTTGATACATGGAGAGGACGCGGAGAATGAGGTCCTTGTCCTGGATGTTTGACTTGGAAACCAGTTCCTGGAAGCCTTCCCAGTCCTGAGCGGTGTATTTGGCATCGACGTTGGTCTCGATTTTGTCTTTTTTCAGCTGCTTGTTCACGTAGTTTTCCGTGTTCTTCTGACGTTGTGCAGCGAGTTTGTCGTTCAGGTCAAGACCACCGTCAGGCGAAGCGTAAGCAGAGATTTCGAGGTTTTCCATCAGTTTGCCTTTCTGGTCGGCATTGACATCTTTCACAAACTGGTTGAAAGCCTTCATGGAGTCAGACTTCAATTCGCTGGCACGCAGATTGGCCTGTTGGATGAGGAACATGATGTTGGCACTCTTGGCCTGCTTGATGACACGTTGGAAAGCATCTTCAGCATTAGTGGGGTTGGCGTTGGCCAGTGTGTTCTTCACCAGTTCGGAAGTTGCAATCACGCCGTCAGCCACCTTCACAGCCGGGATGGTCACTTTCTTTCCCTTCTTGCCCACTTTGGCGTCAAACTCCAGATAGAGCTCTGACTTGGCCATTTCGGGAACGTAGTCGAAAGAAGCCGGCATCGTGTAGTTACCACCAGCCTTGTAGTAGATGGTCTGGTCGTTGCCCTGCACTTTCTCGCCTTGGAAAGTCATGGGTTCGCCTTTGACCTCACCGCCTTCCCAACGGAGCACGGGAGTGACAGTCACTACTGCTTTTTTCTTAAAATACTTTTCAGGAAATTTACCGTTGATTGTTACATCAACTTTTCCTCCGACGGCCTCAAGGACTTGGGGAGTCGTCGTGAAATAATCGGATGATAATTCACCCATTTTGCTGCTACATGACGAGAGCGCAAAAACCAACGCCATTAGAAATGGCAAATAAAGTTTTTTAATCATAGCACTTAAAATAATAATTTATTTAGTTGAAATCTTACACTAAGCTGTGCAAAGATATAAATTCCAAGCAGGAAAGAAAAAGAAATAGACAGCATTTTTACCGAATCATGACCTTTTGCTAATAAAAAACCTTAAATAATGCCTTTTGTCCTACGTTCGTGCGGGGACAGGACGACGCCTATCACGCACAGCCCCCTCCGCACGGCTTCCCGCACCCCTGTAAAGGGGGCTTCCGGGCGCCTTCCTTTCCGTCCTTCCTTACCCTCCTTTCCGTGGTCGGGCGCCTTCCTTTCCGTGGTCGGACGCCCTCTATGGGCGGCATGCGGGGGCACGAAGGGAATGAAGGACGAACAATGAGGAATGAAGAATTGCCTTGCGGTGTGTGGCACGACATCTATATCCACGCTTCGTCCTTCACTCTTCATTCTTCATTTTCCCAAGTCTCTGCCGATGTTCCGGGGATGGTGTTCGAGGATGGCTTCGCTCAACATGCTGCGGTCGACGTGCGTATAGATTTCGGTCGTCCCGATGGACTCGTGGCCGAGCATCAGCTGGATGGCGCGGAGGTTGGCCCCACCCTCGAGCAGATGGGTGGCGAAGGAATGGCGGAACGTGTGCGGGCTGACGGTCTTCCGCACGCCGGCCAGCTCGACTAGCTCCTTGATGAAGTGGAACACCATGATGCGCGACAGCTTCGTGCCGCGACGGAAGCTCAGGAAGACATAGTCCTCGTGACCGGGCTTGATGTTGGTCATCTCGGCCCGCTGGACGAAATAGCGGCGCAGCTCCTCGACTGCACGGGGCGACACGGGGACAAGCCGCTGCTTGCTGCCCTTGCCCTCGACACGCATGAAGCCCTCGTCGAGATAGAGGTCGGAGAGCCTGAGCCCGCAGAGTTCCGACACGCGCAGGCCGCAGCTGTAGAGGGTCTCGATGATGGCCCGGTTGCGCTGTCCCTCCGTCTTGGAGAGGTCGATGGACGCGATGATGCGGTCGATTTCCTCCACGGTCAGCACGTCGGGCAGGTGGAGTCCCAGCTTGGGCGACTCCAGCAGGACCGTGGGGTCGTCCTCCATGTAGCCGTCGAGGGTGAGAAACTTGTAGAACGAACGTATGCCGGAGAGGATGCGGGCCTGCGAACGCGGATGGATGCCGATGTCCTTCAGTCCGGCAGCGAAGTTGTGCAAGTCGTCAAGCGTGACGTCAAACACCGGAATGTCTTCCGACGCCAGATAAGCCAGCAGTTTGTCCACGTCGGCCAGATAGGCTTCGACGGTGTTGGACGAGAGCGATTGTTCCAGTTGCAAATACTGTTTATATTTCCTAAGAAGGGTGTTGTTTTGTTCCTTCCCGACGTTTTTTTCCTTGTTTTCCATTTCTTTTTTCTACCTTTGTACCCAAATTTACCTACAAAAATAGAACAAAACCTCCAAAGTCGACAGGCATGAAAATACAAATTATCAATGGGCCCAACATCAACCTCCTGGGCAAGCGCGAGCCTTCCATCTACGGTGCAGTTTCGTTTGATGCTTATCTGGAGACCTTGCGCGGGGCCTATCCCGACCTCGAGCTGGCCTATTACCAGTCGAACGTCGAAGGAGAGATGATAAACAAACTCCACGAAGTGGGTTTCGACTGCGACGGCATCGTGCTCAATGCCGGGGCCTACACCCACACCTCCATCGCCTTGCAGGATGCCATCCGCGCCATCACCGCGCCGGTCATCGAAGTGCACATCTCAAACGTGCACCGGCGCGAAGAGTTCCGCCACAAGTCGATGATTTCCTGTGCCTGCCTGGGCGTCATCTGCGGTTTCGGGCTCGACTCCTACCGCCTGGCGGTGGAAGCCCTGCTTGAAGCGAACCGGACAAAGGAATAATTACAATCAAAATATATAGTAAAGCCCTATGATGCTAAAGAAGACAAAAATCGTGGCGTCCATCTCCGACTTGCGCTGCGATGAAGATTTTATCAGAGAACTGTTTGAAGCCGGCATGAACGTCGTGCGCATGAACACAGCCCATGCCAACCGCGAAGGTTTCGAGAAGCTGATAGCCAACGTTCGCAAGGTCTCAAACCGCATCGCCATACTGATGGACACCAAAGGCCCGGAGGTGCGCACCACCGACCTGATTGACGGAGAGCCCATCCCCTTCCATACGGGCGAACGGGTGGCCGTGACCGGCGACCCGACACGGAAAACGAGTCATGACTGCATCGCCGTCTCCTATCCGCACTTCGTGCACGACCTGCAAATCGGCGAGACCATCCTCATCGACGACGGTGACCTGGAGCTGGCCGTGGTGGAGAAAGACGAAGCCGCCAACAAGCTGGTGTGCGAGGTGCGCAACGAAGCCACCCTGGGCAACCACAAGAGCGTCAACGTCCCGGGCGTGCGCATCAACCTGCCGTCGCTGACGGAAAAAGACCGCAACAACATCCTCTACGCCATCGAGAAGGACATCGACTTCATCGCACACTCCTTCGTGCGCAACAAGCAAGACGTCCTCGACATACGCAAAATCCTCGACGAGCACCACAGCACCATCAAAATCATAGCCAAAATCGAAAACCAGGAGGGTGTCGACAACATCGACGAAATCCTCGAAGTGGCCGACGGCATCATGGTGGCCCGCGGCGACCTGGGCATCGAAGTGCCGCAGGAACGCATCCCGGGCATCCAGCGCATCCTCATCCGCAAGTGCGTGATGGCACGCAAGCCGGTCATCGTGGCCACTCAAATGCTGCACACGATGATTCAGAACCCGCGCCCGACACGTGCCGAGGTGACCGACATCGCCAATGCCATCTACTACCGCACCGATGCCCTGATGCTCAGCGGTGAGACGGCCTACGGCAAATACCCCGTGGAGGCTGTGAAGACCATGACCAAGATAGCCGCCCAGGCTGAAGTGGACAAGCTGTCGGAAAACGACATCCGCATCCCGCTCGGCCCGAACTGCAACGTGACGGAGTTCCTGGCCAAGCAAGCCGTAAAGGCTACGGAGAAGATGAACATCCGCGCCATCATCACCGACAGCTTCAGCGGCTACACGGCACGCAACCTCGCTGCCTTCCGCGGCGAATATCCCGTCCTGGCCATCTGCTACAACGAGAAGACCATGCGCCACTTGGCTCTCTCCTACGGCGTGGAGGCCATCTACATGCCGGAGCTGCCCAACGGGCAGGCCTACTACTTCGCAGCCCTGCACAAGCTGCTCAACGACGGCGTCATCCATGAAAACGAGATGGTGGCCTACCTGAGCGGCGGAAAACAAGGCACGCACACCTCGTTCCTGGAAATCAACCAGGTGAGCGACGTGTTGAAGTATGCCGAGGACGACGAATACATCCTCCCGAACCGGAACCGTTATTTATAACAAGCAGCCGCCCCCTATGCAAGAGACCGAAGCCATCGACAACTACATCCGGAGCCATATCGACGACGAAGGCGACTACCTGCGGGCGCTTTACCGCGACACGCACGTGAAGTTGCTCTATCCCCGCATGGCTTCCGGACACTTGCAAGGGCGCATGCTGAAGATGTTCGTCCGCATGATACGCCCCAAGTGCATCCTGGAAATCGGCACTTACAGCGGCTATTCGGCCATCTGCATGGCGGAGGGGCTGGAGGAAGGAGGCATGCTCCACACGTTTGAAATCAACGACGAGCAGGAAGACTTCACGCGCCCCTGGCTGGAAGGCTCGCCCTGCGCCGACAAGATACGGTTCTACATCGGCGACGCGCTGGAGCTGGTGCCCCGCCTCGACCTGCACTTCGACATGGCTTTCATCGACGGAAACAAGCGGCACTACATCGACTACTACGAGATGGTCCTCCCGCGGCTCACGCCCGGAGGCTACATCCTGGCCGACAACACACTGTGGGACGGCCATGTGCTGCAAGAAGCAGTCCCCGCAGACCAGCAGACACGCGGCATACAGGCATTCAACGACCATGTGGCAGCCGACACACGTGTGGAGAAAGTCATCCTCCCGCTGCGCGACGGGCTGACCATCATCCGCAAAATCTAACAACCACTTATTTACATTTATTACATGGATACTACCAGACAAAACAAAATCGCACGGCTCATCCAGAAAGAGCTGAGCGACATATTCCAGAAAGAAACCAAGGCCATGGGCGGCGTGCTGGTCTCAGTCAGCGTCGTGCGCATCAGCCCTGACTTGAGCGTAGCCCGCGCCTACCTGAGCATCTTCCCATCCGACCGCGGCGAGGAAATCCTGAACAACATCAACGCACACGCCAAAGGCATCCGCTTCGAACTGGGAAACCGCGTGAGACACCAGTTGCGCATTATCCCCGAACTGCGCTTCTTCCTCGACGACTCGCTGGACTACCTGGAAAAGATTGACGAGCTCCTGAAGGAATGAATCTGCCCCTCTACATCGCCCGGCGCTACCTCTTCTCGAAGAAGTCGCACCATGCCATCAACATCATCTCGGGCATCTCTGTCTGCGGCGTGGCCCTGGCCACGCTGGCCATGGTGTGCACCCTGTCCGTGTTCAACGGTTTCCAGGACCTGGTGGCCAGCTTCTTTACAGCCTTCGACCCGGAGCTGAAAATCACCGTGCGCCAAGGCAAGGTCTTCGACGCGCAGGATGAACGCCTCGCGCAGGTGCGTGCCTTGCCCGAAGTGGACGTGTTCTCATGTTCGCTGGAAGACAATGCGATGGTGCAATATAAAGGGAAGCAGGCGATGGTGACGCTCAAAGGAGTAGAAGACAATTTCGAACAGCTTACCGACATCGACAGCATCCTCTACGGACGCGGCCACTTCATGCTCCGCGACGAAGTGGCCGACTATGGCATCCCGGGCATCCAACTGACTTCCGTACTGGGCTCCGGCATCGCCTTCGTCGACCCGCTGGAAGTGTATGTCCCCAAACGCAAAGCACGGGTCAACATGGCTAACCCTGCGGCCAGCTTCAACAAGAGCTACCTCTACTCACCGGGAGTGGCTTTCATCGTCAACCAACAGAAATATGACGATTCCTACATCCTCACCTCACTCGACTTCGCCCGACAGCTGTTTGACTACGACAACGAGGTGTCGGCCGTCGAACTGAAACTGAAACCTGATGCTGACATAGCCCGGACAAAGGAAAAGATAAGCGACATCATGGGCCCGGACTTCACTGTGGCCGACCGCTACGAACAGCAGGCCGACGTGTTCCGCATCATGGAAATCGAAAAACTTATAGCTTATCTCTTCCTCACGTTCATCCTGCTGATTGCCTGCTTTAATATCATCGGTTCGCTCTCCATGCTCATCATCGACAAGAAAGCCGATGTAGCCACCCTGCGCAGCCTGGGCGCCGACGACCGGCTCATCACGCGCATCTTCCTCTTCGAGGGACGCATGATCTCCCTGCTGGGAGCTGTGGCAGGCATCCTTGCCGGACTGGCCTTGTGCTATGTCCAGCAACGTTTCGGTCTGCTTACACTAGGCAACTCGGCTGACAGTTTCGTCGTCGAAGCCTATCCGGTAAGCGTCCATGCCGTGGACATACTCGTGATTTTCGTCACCGTCATTGCCGTGGGCTTCCTCGCCGTGTGGTATCCTGTGCGCTACCTCAGCCGCAGGCTTCTCTGATGTATTTTTGATTTTAACGAACAGGGAGCAAAGGCATTTCCCGCCTCAACCCTTAATCCAAGCCTCCGGATTCAGCTTGGCCGTCTCCTTGCGAAGCTGGAAGTGAAGAATGATGTTGCCCGACCCGTCGTCAGCCACCCGGCCGAGCGATTCACGCGTCTTGACCTTCTGCCCGCGCTTCACGGTGGTCGATGACAAGTTGCAGTAGACCGATATGTAGCTGCCATGACGCACCAGCACATTGGTCATGCCGTTATACTGGAACACAGCCGACACTTCGCCGTCAAAGATGGCGCGTGCCTGCGCTCCCGCCTGCCCTTTGATGTCGATGCCTTTGTTGTCGAGTGCGACATGGCGCAAGCCGGGCACATTGCGACGGCCGTAGTGTTCCACGATAAGATACGGGCCCGTGATGGGAACAGGGAGGACACCCTTGTTTCGTTCAAAGACAGCCGACAGCTTGCGGTCGCCGGCATCCACTTTATAGGCTTCCACGGGGGCAGCCTTGGCAGACGAGGCAGGCTGTTCCTTCACCGCCACGGCCTTGTCAGCCTGCTTCTTCCGCGCTGCGGCAATCTCCTGCTCGATCAGGCGGTCAATCTGCGCATTCAGACGGTCAGCTTCACGACGTTTCTTGGCCAGTTCGCCCTGCAAGCTCTTCTGCTTGCGCTGCAAGTCAGCCACAAGGGCCTGCTGGTTCTTCTCCTGTGTTTTCAATTTGGCAAACTCGGCAGTCTGCAAGTCGAGCAAACCGCTCTGCTCCGTGCGCACTTCGCGCAGCTCACTCTGCTTCGCCTCGATTTCCTTCTGGCGGCGCATGATGTCCTCCGCCTGCCGACGCTGGAAGTCACCGTACTCACGCACGTAGCGCAGGCGACGATACGTCTGGGCCAAGTCGTCAGCCGAGAAGACAAACATCAGCTTGTCCTGCACCGAACGATTGCGATAACTGTATCGGAGCGAAGCGGCATACTTCTCTTTCCGGTCGGCCAACTGGTCGCGCAGACGGCCCAGCCGAGCCTGGAGTTTGCCCAACTCGCCGTCCAACGTCTTCACGTCGCGTTCGATGGTCACAATCAGTTCCTTGCGTTGCTCGATCTGGCCGGTCAGGACATTGAGGTCGTTCAGCTGGCTGCGCACGTCTTTACGTGTCGAGAGCAACATCTTCTCCGAGGCGGCAATCTCCTTCTGCAAAGCTCCCCGCCGGCTCTGCAACTCCCGGATTTTGCTGTTGGTCTGTGCAGCCAAGGGCCACACCAGACAGAGCAGACAGACTGACAACCACCACTTCCTCATAGGCCGAGACTCTGCATTTGCATCAACATCTTGATAAATTCGTCGCCACTGATACGCTGGTAGCGTTTGGACACTTGCGTGCGCGTAGCCCAACCGTCATCCGTCGCGATGCGGTTCAGGGAAATCGTCATCACGGCCGGAACGCGCAGCCCGGACAATTCCACTTTCTGAAACGAGGGATATTTCGCCCCGGCCAGGTCGACAAAGTCGCCGTAACTCCATTTCAGGGTGTAGCCCGAGCCGGAGCTTATCGACGTCTGCTCCAGCAAACCGGTCACCAGCGACGTCACAAAACGATAGGCCAGACGGCGGTTTCCCTGCCGGGCCGCGAGCACGGCATCGCCCTGTTCGTGCGTCACCTCAAAACCGGAAGCCTCAGCCTGTGTCACATGAGGCAAGCCCGGCAACACCAGTTCGTTCCAAAAAAGGGCCTGGAGCGTGTAGAAGTCGACTTGCGCCTCACGCAGGAAACGCACGTCGCGATAGGCCACGGAGACATACTGGTGGTGGATACGGTCGAGCAGGAGCACCGAATCACGCGTGAACTCGATGCGCCCGCCTTCGATGATGCCGAAACCCACGAGCGAGAGTTGGATGACATCATCCTTCTTCATGCGGAAATTACCGCCTATCGAAAAGTCCTTGTTCCCCAGCTGGAGGGAAAAGCGCATCTTGGCATTCACACACGTAGCCTGAGGGGCTTGCGCGATGACCCGCTCCACGTGTTCCAAGTCGCTGACGGCTGTCGTCGAGGGCTTCCTGCCCGCCGGGCGCGAGGAACGGCAGGCAGCCAGCAACCCCGCAGCCAAGGTCAGGAGCAATGCAGTCTTCAGTGTCGTCCGTAGTCTCATTCGGCAATGTATTTCTTAAGTTTAATCTTCCGTTCGAGCGTCTTCGACTCGTTGTCGTCCATCTTTATCGCCTTCTGCCAATACTCCAGCGCTTTCGCCACGTCGCCCGTCATGTAGTAGATGTCGCCACAGTGTTCCGTCACGGCTGCGCTGGGCGTCTCCTCATTCTTTATCGCGTCGTCGATGTAGAGCTTGGCCTCCGTGTAACGTCCTTTCTCGAAGAGTATCCAGGCGTAAGTGTCCAGGTAGGTGCTGTTTTGCGGTTCGGCCTTGACGGTCTTATAGCTCATCTCCTCAGCGCGGTCGAGGTCTTTCCGTTCGAGCGAGAGGAAATAGGCATAATTGTTCAGCGTCGCGATGTTGTCAGGATTGTACACCAGCGATGAGTCGTAGGCGGCATAGGCGAGCGCATTGTCGTTATTCATGTGATGGATGTCGCCGATCATCTGGTAGAAGTCCGAGATAAGATTCTTATCGCTCTTCTCCGTCGCCTGCTTCACGCCTTTCTGGAAGGTGGCAAGCGCTTCGTCATTCAGGTCGACCTGGTAATAGGATATGCCCAGATAGTAGTAGAACTCGATGACCTCGGGATTGTATTCCAAGGCCGGACGGCAGATGGCGATGGCATCCTCGTAGTCGTTTTCCTTCACGGCATAACTCAGGAGCTGCAGGCGGGCGGCCGTGTTGTCAGGCTCTATCCGCAGGATGTGGTCCAACACTTCCCGGATGCGTTTCTCCGGCATCTTCTTCGTAATCATATACTGCGCACAGAGCATGCTCAAGTCAGCCGTCTCGTGTTCGAGGGGGATGACCTTGCGAAACATGTCCATCACCCGCAGCGTGTCGCCCGTCTGCTCGGCGTCGATGATGAGCTGGCGCATGATGTCGAGACGCGTGGGCGTGTCGAGCTTCTCATTGAGGAGGGCTTTGTCCAGGCAGACATTATAAAGCGAGTCCTGCCCCTTGCGCTGGTAGTAGGACGCCACGGCAAGCTGCGCCTGCGGGTTGTCGGGTTCCTCGTCGAGCACTTCGCGGAAGGTGCGGAAGGCATCATCCATGCGGTCATTGTCCAGATAGACACCGCCCAGAATCAGCTTGTAGCGGGTGTCGTTGGGGTATTCCTTCACCAGGCTCTCTATCTCGCGGAATGCACGCGCCGTGCTGTCCATCTGAAGATAGATGCGGAATTTCTGCATCGAAAATTGTTCCGACTTTCCTTCCTTCACCTCCAGGCGGTCGAGCGCATGGACGACGTTGGGATAGTCCTCCTTCTGGCCATAGAGCGAGACGAGGGTCATCAGCGGCTCGCTGCGCTTGGGAAACTGTGCGGCCATCGCTTCGTAGACGGCAATCGCCTTGTCCGTCTGCCCGCTCTGCTGGTAGAAAGCGGCCAACGTCTGTTTATACCAGAAATTATCAGGGTTCAGCTCCACGGCCCGCTCGAAGCAAGCCCCGGCCTTCTGCTGAAGTCCCATGACGGTGTAGAAGGAAGCCATCTCGTAGAGCACCGTGGCCGAAGTGGGGTCGATGCTCAGGCAGTGTTCATACATCTCAAGCGCCGCGGCATAGTCACCGGCCAGCTTCAGGCGGGAGGCTTCGATGAGGAAATATTCAAACTTGCGCTCCTGGTCGGGGGTCAGCGGCACTTCTGAAGGCGCGGCAGCAGCCGGCGACGCGACGGCACGGGAGGCCGACTTGCAGGAAGCGGCCAGCATCAGCGTGCAGCACACGGCGCAGAGAGAGAGGACGTACAGGAGGCGGTCCATGAGGGAATTCATCCGTTTCATAATCATCGTCTGTTTGGCTTTGCTCCTCATTTCTTTCCCGTATGTCCGAATCCGCCGGCGCCACGCTCCGTGTCGTCGAGCACCTCGACTTCGCTCCACCGCACCTGCTCATGGCGTGCGACGACCATCTGGGCGATGCGTTCGCCGTCTTCCACGACAAAGTCTTCCGACGACAGGTTGACCAGGATGACACAGATTTCGCCACGGTAGTCAGCGTCGATGGTGCCCGGAGCATTGAGCACCCCGATGCCTTTCTTGAGGGCCAACCCGCTGCGCGGGCGCACCTGTGCCTCGTAGCCTTCGGGCAGGGCGATGTAAAGCCCCGTCGGCACCAGGCAACGTTGCAGAGGTTTCAGCACGATGGGTTCGTCCAGATTGGCACGCAGGTCCATGCCGGCAGACAACGAGGTGGCATAAGCCGGCAGCGGATGTTTGGATTTATTGATTACTTGTACGTTCATAATATGCTTAAAAAGGTTCTATCTTGCGAAAGTACGTATTTCGGGACACATAGCATGCAAGAATTTCAATAATTTAAGAGCCTGTTCAAATTTTCCAATAAAGAGATTTTTCCAGTCCTCTTTTGGGCTTGTTTCCGGCCTGTTTCTCCGCTTTTGCTCGTCAGATAGCCCGCTATCATCCTTACAAAACCGAAAAAACATCCTCAGAAACAATTCCCAAAATAAGACCGGGCAAAATTTGAACAGGCTCTTAGAGCCTGTCCGAATTTTCCAATAAAGTGATTTTTCCGCTCCGCAAACCGCCCGCGGGCGGCCTCCTTTCCGTCCGACCACGCCTTCCTTTCCGCCCGACCACGGATTCCTTTCCGTCGTCGGCTACCCTCCTTTCCGCCCACGGGCCGAATCCAAGGGGTACGACATAGGGAAAATGAGACGAAAATCGTAACTTTGCCGACAGACCAATGATGCACACTATGAACTGGAAACAACTTTTATCAAACAAACGGTTCGGCCTGGAGGAGCTCCACGAGATGCGGAAGGACGACCGCACGGAGTTCCAGCGCGACTACGACCGGCTGATTTTCTCCGCTCCCTTCCGACGCCTGCAAAACAAGACCCAGGTGTTTCCCCTTCCGGGAAGCATCTTCGTGCACAACCGACTGACGCACAGTCTGGAAGTGTCGTGCGTGGGACGTTCGCTGGGCAACAATTCGGCCAAGCTCCTGCTCGCCCTCCATCCCGAGCTTCACGAGAGCCACCTGTCGGAAATCGGCGCCATCGTGTCGGCTGCCTGCCTGGCACACGACATGGGCAACCCGCCTTTCGGCCACTCGGGCGAACGGGCCATCGGCACTTATTTCTCGGAAGGAAACGGACTGCGCCTGCGGGAGCAGCTCTCGGAACTCGAATGGCAGGACCTGATACACTTCGAAGGCAATGCCAATGCCTTCCGCCTGCTCACGCACCAGTTCAGAGGGCGTCGCCGGGGAGGCTTCGTCATGACCTATTCCACGCTGGCTTCCATCGTGAAATACCCGTATGCCTCCATCCTGGCGGGCGAGAAAATGAAGTTCGGATTTTTCAACAGCGAGGCGGACGACTTCCGGCGCATCGCCGACGAACTGGGGCTCACGCGCCTGAGCCGCGAGGGCGAGCCGCTCCGCTATGTCCGCCACCCGCTGGTCTATCTGGTGGAAGCGGCCGACGACATCTGCTACCAGGTGATGGACATGGAAGACGCACACAAGCTGAAACTCGTGAGCACGGAGGAGATACGCCAGCTGTTCCTGGGATTCTTTGACGGGAAAAAGCGCGAACACATCGCCGACATCTGCCACATGGTGAAGGACGTGAACGAACAAGTGGCCTATCTCCGTTCGTCAGTCATCGGCGCCCTCGTGAAGGAATGCACGCAGGCATTCGTCACCCATGAAGAAGAACTGCTGGCGGGCACCTTCCGCGGATGCCTGACGGCGCACATCGCTTCGCCGGTGAAGGAAGCCTACGAGGCCTGCTCGCGCAAGGCTTACGAGAAAATCTACCGCTCAAAGGACGTGGTGGACATCGAGCTGGCCGGTTTCAAGATTATCATGACGCTGCTCGACTTGCTCATCGAAGCCGTGATGTCGCCCGAAAAGGCCTACTCGCAACTGCTCATCAACCGCGTGTCGGAGCAGTATGACATCCATGCCCCGACGCTCTATGGGCGCATCCAGGCCGTGCTCGACTACCTCTCGGGCATGACCGACATCTATGCCCTCGACCTCTTCCGTAAAATCAACGGCAACAGCCTGCCGGCCGTATAAACACGACAGACAGCCGACCCCGCATAGCAGAGCCGGCTGTCTGTCATCCTTATGAATATGTATCAGCGTTCTTTGTAAATCACACGGTTGGCTCCCGACGTGATTTTCAGTGCCTCGGGATGCTGCTTGACGAAGGATTCGATGTGGCGGATGCGTTTTTCCTCCAAGATCTCGTCCACGGCGATGAGGATGCCTGTCTCCTCCACGTCACCGAAGCCGTAGTTGATGGCTGTGCCAAACATGCGCATCGTGGGCGAAAGTCCCATGTAAGCATTCACCAGCGGGGGGATGTTGTATCCCAGCTTGCGTACTTCCGTGTTCAGGATTTTATAGTCTTCCTTGAATGTGTCCTTGCAGAAAATCTTTTCGAGCAGCTTAGGGTCGGTTTCGATTTCCAGCGGCTTCATGGGCGTGATGAGATTGTCCTTGTCGGCAAAGTGCTTGCTCAGGAAATAGAGTATCATGTCACGGCCGAAACGGTTGTAGGAAGGATACATCGTCACCTTTCCGAAGAAGTATTTCACCTCGGGCATCACGACGGTGAGCGCTCCCAACCCGTCCCACAGGTTGTCGAGTGCGAACAGTCCCTTCGAGCCGGCTCTTGTCGACTGGTATTCCAAGGTGACAAACGAGCGTCCCAGCTCGATGGTCATGGGCAGATAGTCTTTGATGAATTGCTCGGAGAAGTGGAACAGGTGCGCCGTGGCCAGCCGTGGTTGGCCGTTTTCGTCAAATTCGACGTCCGTGCCCTTCAGGTAGCGGTATCCTCCGATCAGCTCCTCGGCTTCGGGATTCCATACGATCAGTTGCTTGTAGGGATGCTCCATGACGTCGTATTCATCGAGGTCGAGCGACTTGCCCGTTCCTCCCCCGGCCATGCGGAACGCTATCTCGCGCAGCCGTCCGATCTCACGCACCACGTTCGGAGAGTCTTGATACGTGACTATGTAGATTTCATTGTTGCTCTTGTTCGTGAAACGAAGCCTTTTGTCCTCAGTTAGCTCCGCCTTCAATACCTCTTTCGCTATTGGTGCGATAATTTCTTCCATATATATTGCTTTTTCGATTACAGGTTATAAACGATATTTTTCACATATTCCGCCCATGCGGCCGGTGTCTTCGTCTTGTCGAACGTCTGCCAGGGAATCGGCTTGCCGATGGTCACCCGGAATGTCTTGTGACGATTCTTGAACATCTCGTCGGCCAGATAGAGCATGGCGATGTTGAATTTGATGCCTAAAGCCTTGCACACGTTTGCCAAGTTGTAGAAGAAGTTGGAATTGCGCCCTTCGAAATGGATGGGCACGACATCACGCTGGTGCTGCACGCTCTTCACGATGAAGGCCTTCTTCCAGTCCAAATCACGGATTACGCCGTTGCGCCGCCGCGAACACAAACCTGCAGGGAACATGATGATATGATTGTCTGAGTTGAATCCGGCCTCCACCATCAGCGGGAAGTCTTTCGCCTGGGAACCGGTCTTGTTGATGGGAATGCAGAGAGGAGCCAGCCCTTTGAGATTCATCAGGAGGTCGTTGACAAGGTATTTGATTTTGCCGTCATAGTGTTTGCCCAGCAGATAGCCCAACGCGACTCCGTCCTGTCCACCCAGCGGATGATTGCTCACGAAGGTGTAGAGACGGTGGTCGTCGGGAAGGTTTTCCAGCCCCTTCACCTCCAGTTTGGTATCCAGGAAACGCATGCTTTCCTCCAAAAAGTCCACACCGACTTTTCCTTCGACTTGAGTCAAGAATTCATTGATTTCATCCTGATGCACGATGCGCTTCAGATAGGACACGACAAAAGGGGGAACATATTTTGCTTTCTTCCCGGCCTTGGCACGCAATATCTGGTCTATGTCTATCAAAAACTGCGAATTGGCTGTCATTCTTATCCTAATCTAATAAATCATTGCAAAAATAATGTATCTTTCGGATATAGGGTGATTCAAAAGCATAAAAAACATGTTTCAAGGATATTTTATCATCGTATTGCACACTAACGGCTTTCTTGTGCGACGTTTTTATGCAAATTTGACTACTTTTGCTTACGATATAACTCAAAGAGACAGAAACCTTATACTTATATAATACAAACATGATGCATTTTATTATCTCTGATGAAATAAGAAAGGCCTGCCCCCAGTTTCGCGGACTGGCCATACTGGCCGACGTGCACAACACGGCCTATTGCGAACCGCTCTGGCAAGAAATCGAACATTTCACCCAGGAATACCGGCAACGCTACACCACCGAATCCATCAAGACCATGCGCCCCATACAGGCCACCCGCGAAGCCTACAAGCGCTGCGGCAAAGACCCCAGCCGCTACCGTCCCTCGGCCGAGGCGCTGTGCCGACGCATCCTCAAGGGCAGCCCGCTCTACCAGATCGACACGCTCGTCGACCTCATCAACGTGGTGTCCATCGCCAGCGGCTACTCCATCGGGGGATTTGACGCGGACAAAATCGAGGGGGACACGCTCACGCTGGGCATCGGCAGGGCCGGCGAACCCTATGAAGGCATCGGGCGCGGGGAACTCAACATCGAGGGCATGCCCGTCTACCGGGACGCACGCGGCGGCATAGGGACTCCCACCAGCGACAACGAGCGCACCAAGCTCACGCTCCAGACCACGCGCCTGCTGACCATCATCAACGGCTACAGCGGCGAGGACGGGCTGCGCGAAGCGGGCGACTACATGCAGGAGCTCCTGCGCCGCTATGCGGGTTCGGACGGCGGACAGGCGTTCTATTTCTGACCGTGGCGGCCGGAGAGGACACGTCCAAGCGTTAACAAAAGTGTTATCAATGGATTAAAACCAATAAACTTCGTTTCCGGAAGAAGCATTTCCGCCCAAACATCGCTTTCTTTGTCTGACAGACACAAAAAACTATGAATGATGAAAAGAATGCTATTCTGGCTCGTGCTGCTGTGCAGCATGGCGGCATGGGCACAAACTGAAAAGCGCATCTACACCCGCGACGAACTGAAAAGCAGGAGCGGGCGGCAGCAGGATGAACGCAAAGCACGCAAAGAACTGGCTGCCAAGCTCGACTCTGCGATGTTCGTCAGAGCCGTGGACGCGCTGGAGAAGCTCGACTTCGTGCTGGAAGCCGACCAACTGCAATTCAAGCGGGGATACACGGCATTCGTCAATGCCACGACCAACTTCATCTCCCTGCACGACGCACATGCGACCGTCCAAGTCGCGCCCTTCAATGGAGGCGGACCGAACGGAGTGGGCGGCATCACACTGGACGGAAAGGCATCGAACATCAAGATGGAAACTGACAAGCGGGGCAACGTATTCTTCACCATGAACGTCATGGGTGCAGGCATCTCGGCACGGGTGACCATCTCGCTGACGAAGGGCAGCAACAAAGCCTCGGCCACCATCTACCCGAACTTCCACTCCAACAACATCACACTGCTCGGCGAACTGATGCCCGCCGAGGATTCGAGCGTGTTCAAGGGCCAATCGTTCTAAGCCGCCCGCCATCAAGAGAAGCAACACGACTTTCCCTCATCGTCTGCAAAGCCGCCTTCCAGAGGTGGACCTTGCAGACGTTTTTTTACCCAAAGGGCGCAAAAGCTGTCCTTTTTTCAACAATTTATGGATTTATCAACCAAAAAAGACTTAAATGGCGGATTGGGACCAACTCTTTGCGGATAGGGACAAAACGGCTCACGCCGAGGCACTCTAACTTTGCAGCATCTGACCCGGGAATACCCCCGCAACACAAAAACAAGATGAAAGACAACTGCAAACGACTCTCACTCCTCTCCAGCGCAGGCGCGTGGTTCCTGCTCTGCCTGACGGGCCTGCAAGCATGCGACGACCAGGACGGCAGCTCCTACCAGCCTCTGCCCAAGATGCACCTGGAGGAAACATTCAGCCACCACTGCACGCCGGAAAACTACATACAAATGGAATACGACACCCTGGGAAACGCCGCCGTGCTCAACTTCCATAAGGAGGAAATCACCAGCCTCGACCATGTCGACTACGACGAGCAGACATGCACCTTCTCCTTCCACAAGGGAGAGACAGCGAAATACCGCATCAGCTGGGACTACCAGTCAGACCTGAACGTCGTCCACTTCCTCTACGGGCAAAACGGCATGTGGCACCGCATGACCTACTCCGGCGACAGCTACATCCTGGGAGCCAACGACGGGACGACCCTCCGGGCCGTGGTCTACCGCACGCTGGAAGACTCCATCCGCCTGACCATGAACCGGTTTAGCATCGAGGAGTGTGACGACCCATGACCCTTCCGACATATTCCAACACTTCATATTCATTTACCTGTTTTCAATGACAGGACTCCGCGCGCCACACGCCGGCCGGGAATGCTCCATTGTCATTGGCGACGCTCCGGCTTGCCCTTGCTGCCGGTATGATGAAAAGGTTCGTAAGCAAACAGACCTGCAAGGCAAGCCCGTCGCTCCAGTCTCTCAACCCGGTCGATGAGTCCAGAAAGAGGAAGGCCCCTGTCCGCCCTTCCTCTTTCCTTTTTCCCCGCCGTCGCCGCTTCCCCGGCCTGCCCGGCCAAATCCAAACACTTCCTAAAAAACGCCTCGAAGTCAAACGACTGACGCGGGATTGTCGTATCTTTGAGTTCGGATAAAATGCAAGGTTTATGACACTCGAATTCATCTTCCGCCTGTTTCTCGCCGGGGTGCTGGGAGCACTCATCGGGCTGGACCGCGAATACCGCGCCAAGGAGGCCGGCTATCGCACTCACTTCCTCGTGTCGCTGGGCAGCGCCCTGTTCATGATTCTCTCTCAATATGCCTACGACGCACTGCTCGGAGAGCCGGGAGTCAGCCTCGACCCGAGCCGCATCGCCTCTCAGGTGGTGACAGGCATCGGTTTCATCGGCGCGGGCACCATCATCTTCCAGAAGCAAATCGTGCGCGGGCTGACCACGGCCGCAGGCATCTGGGTCACGGCAGGCATCGGCATGGCCATCGGTGCGGGCATGTACTGGCTGGGGACTTCGGCCGCCGCACTCACCCTCGTGGGACTGGAAGTGCTCAGCTACCTGTTCAAGAGCATCGGCATGAAAAGCTCCTATGTCGAGTTTTCCACCTCGCGGCGCGAAGTGGTGAATGCCGTGCGCGAACGGCTTCTGTCGGACGGCTTCATCATCGCTTCCTACGAGATGGAGCAAGTCAACCACGAACGTGCCACGACCTACCAGGTGACGATGGTCATCCGGGCACGCAAGGCCGGCGAACAGACCCTGTTTGCCATCCTCCATGATTTCCAGGATGAGATGAATCTTTACAAAGTGCAATGACAGCCTGCCGCGTCCGCAGGTCGGCACTTCCACACGCACGGACGGACTCCTTTCCGCCCGTCCATCCCCTCCTTTCCGTCCACGCCCGCCTTCCTTTCCGCCCACGGCTACCCTCCTTCCCGTGCACGGGCCGGATACATGCGCCGCTAACCGCCTCAAAGTCAAGGCGGGGAGCTTATAAACATCGTGTTGAAAACTAATTCGCAGGTTTTTGGTGAAATAACGTACACGATACTTAGGAATTATGTAATTTTACACACAAAATCAGCGCCTGAGGACAATCCGGGAGACGAAGCGGCAAAACCTGTCCGCACGTCCCTGACGCTCACGCTCTAACCCTATTTCAACGACAGCCAAGAATAAAAATGAATGAAGACAAAGTCTATCACGTGCCCGTCCTGCTCCAAGCAAGCGTGGACGGCATGAACATCCGGCCCGGAGGCGTGTATGTGGACGTGACCTTCGGCGGGGGCGGACACTCACGCGAAATCCTGAGACGCATGGACGACACGGCCCATCTCTACGGCTTCGACCAAGACGAAGATGCCGAACGCAACATCATCGCCGACCCGCGCTTCACCTTCGTGCGCAGCAACTTCCGCTACCTGCGCAACTTCCTGCGCTACTACGGCTGCGAGGTAGTGGATGCCATCCTGGCCGACCTGGGCGTGTCTTCCCACCATTTTGATGACAGCGAGCGGGGATTCTCCTTCCGCTTCGAAGGAAAGCTGGACATGCGCATGAACAAACGTTCGGGCCTCACGGCAGCCGACGTGGTCAACACGTATGCCGAAGAACGGCTGGCTGACATCTTCCACCTCTACGGCGAACTGAAAAACAGCCGCCGGCTGGCTTCCGCACTGGTGAAGGCGCGCACACGCACGCCCATCGCCACCATCGACGACTTCCTCGCCGTCGTCCGCCCCCTGTTCGGACGCGAACGCGAGAAGAAGGAGCTGGCCAAAGTGTTCCAGGCACTGCGCATCGAGGTGAACCAGGAGATGGAAGCCCTGAAGGAAATGCTCTCCGACGCGACACGGGTGCTGAAGCCCGGTGGCCGGCTGGTGGTCATCACCTACCACTCGCTGGAAGACCGCATGGTGAAAAACCTCATGCGGGCAGGCAACACGGAGGGACGCATCGAGAAAGACTTTTTCGGCAACGTGCAGGCTCCCTTCCGGCTGGTGAACAACAAGGTCGTCACGCCCGACGACGACGAACAGCAGCGCAACCCGCGCTCACGCAGCGCCAAACTCCGCATCGCTGAAAAGAACTAAACGAACACAACGCCTTATGGAAGAAGAAAAGAAGTACACAGACATACCTGAAACCGGCGCACCGCAGGCTGCGCCGGAGCAGAACGCGACTGCCGGCGAACAGTTCAAGCACCTGTCGTTCAAGCGGTTTATAAAAAACATCCTGGGAGGCGAAATCCTGACCCACAGGTTTTTCCAACGCCAATTCTGGCTGCTGATAGAATTGGTCTTATGCGCCATCCTCTACATCAGCAACCGCTATGCCTGCCAACAGAAACTCATCGAAATCGACCGCCTGAAGAAGGAGTTGACCGACATGAAGTACAACGCCCTGACACGCTCGTCGGAACTGACGGAAAAGAGCCGCCAGTCGAAAATCGAAGAATACGTGTCGCGCGAGAAGAGCGACCTGCAAACATCGACCAACCCTCCTTACCTAATCAAGTAGACTTATGGCCAAGCACAAGAATATCATGCCCCGCTACTTCTGCATCATCTCCGTGATGGCGGTGGTGGGCATATCCATCATCGTGAAAGGAGGCATCATCATGTTCGGCGAACGCGACTACTGGCAAGTGGTGGCCAAACGCTTCGTGACCAACAACGTCTCCGTGCCGGCCGTGCGGGGCAACATCCTCTCGGCTGACGGACAGCTCATGGCCAGCAGCCTGCCGGAATACAAAATCTACATGGACTTCCTGGCAGGATGCCAGAAGAAGGACCCGCAGAACAACAAGTCCATCCTGGACCCGAAGCTGGTCAAGGAGAAGAACGAACGGATTACGGCCCATCTGGACGACATCAGCAAAGGGCTGCACAAGTTGCTCCCCGACCGGAGCGCACGCGAGTTCAAGGCTGTCATCAAGAAGGGCATGCAGAAAAAGAGCCAGTATCACCAGCTCTATCCCGACCGCATCTCCTACACGAAATATCAGGAAGTGAAACAACTGCTTCAATCCTATCTCGGGAGGCAATGCGGCCTTGTCGGCCTGTCGTTCAACCAGCGCAAGAAGCCTTTCGGCTCGCTGGCCCGGCGTACGCTGGGCGAGATGTTCCCCTCCAAGGACTCGGCCATCAGCGGCCTGGAACTCTCGTTTGACTCCCTGCTGCGCGGCACGCCCGGCCTGGCCCACAAGCAACGCGTGATGAACCACGACCAGCTGCTCATCGTCGACCGCCAGCCGGAAGAAGGGTGCGACATCATCAGCACCATCGACGTCGACATGCAGGACATCGCAGAGAAGGCCCTGCGCGACAAGCTGAAAGAGATTAACGCCCTCTGGGGGACGGCCGTCCTGATGGAAGTGGCCACAGGCGACGTGAAAGCCATCGTCAACCTGACCCGGACCGGCGACAGCCTCTACGCGGAAAAGGACAACTGGGCCGTGGGGGCCATGATGGAACCCGGCTCGACCTTCAAGACAGCCTCCATCATGGTGGCCATGGACGACGGCTACATCACACCGGACTATGAAGTGGACACGGGCAACGGCGTCGTGCCCATGCACGGGGGCATCATGCGCGACCACAACTGGCACCGGGGAGGCTACGGGAAAATCAATGTCAGCCGCATCCTCGAAGTGTCGTCCAACGTGGGCGTGTCCAGCATCATCGACCACTTCTACCACGACAATCCGCAGAAATATGTCGACGGCCTGAAACGCATGAGCCTCGACCAGCCCCTGCACCTGCAAGTGCCGGGCGAGGGCAAGCCCAAAATCTTAGGCCCGAAGGAAAAATATTTCGCCGGCACGACCCTCCCGTGGATGAGCATCGGCTACGAGACCATGATTCCGCCCATCAACATCCTGACATTCTACAACGCCATAGCCAACGACGGGAAGATGGTGCGCCCGCGCTTCGTGACCAAGGCCGTGCGTGACGGCAGTGTGGTCGAGGAATACCCGGTCGAGGTCATCAACCCGAAAATCTGCTCCGACACCACGCTGACCTGGATACACACCATCCTGCGGCGGGTGGTCAGCCAGGGACTGGCCAAGCCCGCGGGCAGCAAGCAGTTCAGCGTGTCAGGCAAAACCGGCACGGCGCAAGTGTCGCAGGGCAGCGGAGGATACAAGTCAGGCACGGTGCAATACCTGGTGAGCTTCTGCGGCTACTTCCCGTCCGAACATCCGAAATACAGTTGCATCGTCTCCATCCGTATCCCCCACGGTCCGGCATCCGGAGGCCTGATGGCAGGCAGTGTGTTCAGCCGCATCGCCGAGCGCGTCTATGCCAAGGACCTGACGCTGAAGCTGGAAGACGCCATCGACTCCACATCCGTCGTCATCCCGTCCGTGAAAGACGGCGACCTGAACGAAGCAGCCCGCGTGCTGGCCGCATTGGACATCAAGAATTCACGAAGTGCCGACTCGGGCGACGCCTCCGTGACATGGGGCAAGGTCAAGCATGAGCCTGACGGCGTGACGCTGCAACCGCACAAACTATCCAAAGGTCTCGTCCCCAACGTGAAAGGCATGGGAGCCAAAGACGCGGTCTACCTCCTCGAACAGGCCGGCCTGAAGGTCAGCCTGGAAGGCATCGGCCACGTCTACCAGCAAAGCCTGCCCCCCGGAAGCCGGGCCGTGAAAGGGCGAAGCATCACGCTGAAGCTAAGAAACTAATTTGTGAATTAACGAGGTTTTGAGCTGCCAACTTCCTAAGTTTGCAGATGGATTCAAAACCTCCCAACCTACAAACCCTATAACTCAAAACAATCATGAAACTGGAAACGCTAATCAAAGACATCAAGATAAAGAGCCTGACGGGCGACCTGCAATGCGACATCACGGGCGTGAACATCGATTCCCGCCTCATCAAGCCGGGCCATCTGTTTGTCGCCCTGCGCGGCACCCAGACTGACGGACACACCTACATCAGCAAAGCCATCGCCCAAGGAGCTGCCGCCGTGCTGTGCGAGACACTCCCCGACACAAGGGCCGAGGGTGTGACCTATGTGCAGGTGGACGACACGGAAGACGTGGTAGGCCAGGTGGCTACGACTTTCTGCGGCGACCCCACGTCCAGGCTGAAACTGGTGGGCGTGACAGGAACAAACGGCAAAACGACCATCGCCACCTTATTATATAATATGTTCCGCCACTTCGGCTACAAAGTGGGACTGCTTTCGACCGTCTGCAACTACATCGACGGCGAAGCCATCCCCACCGACCACACGACGCCCGACCCCATCACGCTCAACACGCTGCTGGGACGCATGGCCGACGCCGGTTGCCAATACGCCTTCATGGAAGTAAGTTCACACGCCGTGGCCCAAAAACGCATCGGAGGCCTGCGCTTTGCCGGAGGCATCTTCACCAACCTGACACGCGACCATCTGGACTACCATAAGACATTTGAAAACTACCTGAAAGCCAAGAAAGCATTCTTCGACGGACTGCCGAAGACGGCCTTTGCCCTCACCAATGCCGATGACCGCAACGGCAACGTGATGGTGCAGAACACCCGCGCACGAGTCGCGGCTTACTCGCTCCGCAGCCTGGCAGATTTCCAGGGCAAAGTGTTGGAAGACGGTTTCGAAGGCATGCTCCTCGACATCAACGGCAGGGAAGTGAACGTGCAGTTCATCGGACGCTTCAACGCGTCCAACCTCTTGGCCGTCTACGGAGCAGCCGTGCTCCTCGGAGAGAAGCCGGAAGACGTGCTCGTGGAGCTGAGCCTCCTGCGCCCGGTGGCCGGACGGTTCGACTCCATGCGCTCGCCCAGCGGCTACACGGCCATCGTGGACTACGCCCACACACCTGACGCGCTGGAAAATGTCCTGAACGCCATCCATGAAGTGCTGCGCGGCCGGGGACAGGTCATCACCGTGGTGGGAGCCGGAGGCAACCGCGACAAGGGGAAACGCCCGCTCATGGCACAGGAAGCTGCCCGGCAGAGCGACCGCCTTCTCATCACCTCCGACAATCCCCGCTTCGAAGACCCGCAGGCCATCATCGACGACATGCTGGCCGGACTGACTGCGGAGGACAAGAAGAAGACGCTCGCCATCGTCGACCGCCGCGAAGCCATACGCACGGCTTGCATGCTGGCCCAGCCGGGCGACGTCGTGCTGGTGGCCGGCAAGGGACATGAAGACTACCAGGAGATCAAGGGCGTGAAACACCACTTCGACGACCGGGAAGTCATCCGCGACCTATTTGCAAACTAAATACAACTAAACCTTTAACTGACGATTCATGCTCTACTATCTTTTCAAGTATCTGGAAGAACTGAACTTTCCGGGAGCGCGCATGTTTGGCTACGTGTCGTTCCGTTCGCTGATGGCCATCATCCTGGCCCTGCTCATCTCGGCCATCTTCGGCCAATACTTCATCTCCCTGCTGAAGCGGAAACAAATCTCGGAGACACAACGCGACGCCAGCATCGACCCGTTCAACACGAACAAGGTGGGCGTACCCACGATGGGTGGCATCATCATCATCGTAGCCATCCTCATCCCCTGTCTCCTGCTCGGAAAGCTGCACAACATCTACATGATACTCATGCTCATCACCACAGTCTGGCTGGGTACGCTGGGTTTTCTGGACGACTATATCAAAGTGTTCAAGCACGACAAGGAAGGCTTGCACGGCAAATTCAAAGTCATCGGGCAAGTGGGCCTGGGACTCATCGTGGGCCTCACGCTCTACCTCAGCCCCGACGTGGTCATCCGTAAGAACATCGAAACTCCCCAGGGAAACAACACCGTCGCCATCGTGCACGAAAGCGAAGCGGAGAAATCCACACAGACCACTATCCCCTTCTTCAAGAACAACAACCTGGACTATGCCGACATCGTGGGCTTCATGGGCGAACATAAGGAGACAGCCGGATGGATTCTCTTTGTCTTCGTCACCATCTTCGTGGTCACGGCCGTATCAAACGGAGCAAACCTGAACGACGGCATGGACGGCATGGCGGCCGGAAACTCCGCCATCATCGGCGTCACACTGGGCATACTGGCCTACGTGTCGAGTCACATCGAATACGCAGGCTACCTTAATATAATGTATATACCGGGTAGCGAGGAGCTGGTCATCTTCATCTGCGCCTTCATCGGTGCACTCATCGGTTTCCTGTGGTACAATGCCTACCCGGCCCAGATATTCATGGGCGACACGGGCAGCCTGACCATCGGCGGCATCATCGCCGTGTTTGCCATCATCATACACAAGGAACTGCTCATCCCCATCCTCTGTGGCGTGTTCCTGGTGGAAAACCTTTCGGTCATTCTCCAGGTACGCTATTACAAGGCCGGGAAGAAGCAGGGCATCAAGCAACGCCTGTTCAAGCGGACTCCCATCCATGACCATTTCCGCACGACGATGGCACAGCTTGACCCCAGTTGCCACTATGTATTTACAAAGCCTGCCAATGTGTTCCACGAATCAAAGATTACGGTCCGCTTCTGGATTGTGACCATCGTATTGGCGGCTATTACCATAATCACACTAAAAATCAGATAACGATGAAACGTATTGTTGTTTTAGGAGCCGGCGAGAGTGGAGCCGGCGCAGCAGTCTTGGCAAAGGTGAAAGGCTTCGACGTGTTCGTCTCGGACATGTCGGCCATCAAGGACAAGTATAAGCAACAGCTCGACTCACACGGTATCCTGTGGGAAGAGGGACACCACACCGAAGACCTCATCCTCAATGCTGACGAAATCATCAAAAGCCCAGGCATACCCAACGACGCCCCGTTGGTCCTGAAGGCCAAAGCCAAAGGCATACCCATCATCTCCGAGATAGAGTTTGCCGGACGATACACGCATGCCAAGATGATTTGCATCACGGGCAGCAACGGCAAGACCACCACGACCTCGCTCATCTATCACATCTTCCGCAGCGCAGGACTCAACGTAGGACTGGCCGGGAACATCGGACAGAGCCTCGCCCTCCAAGTGGCCGAGAAGGACTATGACTACTATGTCATCGAACTGAGTAGCTTCCAGCTCGACAACATGTATAACTTCCGCGCCAACATCGCCGTGCTCATGAACATCACGCCCGACCACCTCGACCGCTACGACCACAACATGCAGAACTACATCGACGCCAAGTTCCGCATCATACAGAACCAGACGCACGACGACGCCTTCGTCTTCTGGAACGACGACCCCATCATCCAACGCGAGCTCAAGAAATATGGCATCCAGGCCAAGCTCTGCCCCTTCTCCGAACTGAAAGAGAAAGGTGTCATCGCCTACACCGAGGACAACAAGCTCTACTTCACCGAGCCTATCGCCTTCAACATGGAAGAAGAGGAACTGGCCCTCAACGGCACGCACAACCTCTATAACTCCATGGCCGCAGGCATCTCGGCCAACCTGGCCGGTATCCGCAAGGAGACCATCCGCGAAGCCTTGAGCGACTTCAAGGGAGTCCCCCACCGGCTCGAACGGGTGGCTGCCGTCGACGGCGTGGAATACATCAACGACTCGAAAGCCACCAACGTGAACTCTTGCTGGTATGCCCTGCAGAGCATGACCACGCCCACGGTGCTCATCCTGGGAGGCAAGGACAAGGGCAACGACTACAACGACATCAAGGCTCTCGTCGCGGAGAAATGCCGCGCCCTGGTCTACCTGGGACTGCACAACGAGAAGCTCCACGACTTCTTCGACCCCATGGGACTGCCCGTGGCCGACGTGCAGAGCATGGCCGACGCCGTCGAGGCCGCACGCCGCATGGCCCGTCCGGGCGACACCGTCCTACTGAGCCCCTGTTGCGCCAGCTTCGACCTGTTCAAGAGCTACGAGGACCGCGGCGACCAGTTCAAAGCCTGCGTCCGCGCCCTGCAACCACATCCAAACAAACGCTGACACATGGAACTCATCAAGAATCTCTTCAAAGGCGACAAGGTCGTGTGGGTGGTCTTCCTCATCCTCTGCCTCATCTCCCTCGTCGAAGTGTTTAGCGCGACGAGCACGCTCGCCTTCTCCACGGGTGACTATTGGGCACCCTTCCGCCGCCACTGCCTCTTCCTCGTCGGAGGAGGCCTGCTGGCCATGCTGGTGCAATACTTCCCCCTGCGCGTCTTCAAGCTCGCCCCGCTGCTGCTGCTCATCTCGTGGGTGTTCCTCGTCCTGCTGCAACTCGGGCTGGGCGTGGAAATCAATGACGGCGCGCGCTGGTTCAACTTCTTCGGCATCCCCTTCCAGCCCTCCGAGCTGGCCAAGATGGGCCTGATCATCACCGCGGCCATCATCCTCTCCTTCATGCAGGAGGAAAAAGGCGCGTCGCCCAAGGCACTCAAATACATCCTGTGGTTCGCCCTGCCCACACTGGCGCTCATCGCGCCGGACAACCTCTCCACGGCCGTCATCCTGGGCTTCGTCGTCTACCTCATGATGATCATCGGACGCATCCCCATGCGCCAGATGGCCAAGCTGACCGGCATCCTGCTGGCTGCGTGCTTCCTCTTCGGGACATTTCTCGTCGTGACCCCTGCCGAGACACTGAAGAAGATACCCATGCTCGAACAGCGAGGCGAGACGTGGAAAAACCGCATCCTGAACTTCAAGGACAAGGAACACAAAACCATCCCCCCCGAACAATTCGACATAGAGAGCAAGGAGAACTACCAGGTGGGCCACGCCAACATCGCCATCACCTCGGGACACCTCATCGGACGCGGTCCGGGCAACTCGAAGGAACGCGACCTCCTGCCGCAGGCCTACTCGGACTTCATCTTTGCCATCATCCTGGAGGAACTGGGCCTCATCCCCGGCGTGCTCATCATCTTCCTCTACCTCATCCTGCTCATACGCACGGCCAAGATAGCCAACAAGTGCGACAAGGACTTCCCCGCCTTCATGGTCATGGGCATCGCCCTGCTCATCGCCACGCAGGCACTCATCAACATGATGGTGGCCGTCGGCCTCTTCCCCGTCACGGGGCAACCGCTCCCACTCATCAGCCGAGGCGGCACGTCGACTTTCATCAACTGCGTCTACATCGGCATCATCCTGAGTGTGAGCCGCTACAACAACCTCCAGGCCGAGAAGCAAAAAGCCATTGCTGAAGGCGACACCGCCAAAGTCGAGCGGCTCGAAGAGATGGACAAAGGACTGGAACGCGAGTCCCCGCAGAAATGAAGAATGAAGAATGAAGAATCGCCTTTCGGCGTGAAGGTATACCCACTCTTCATTCTTCATCATCGTGTCGCACGAATGTAATCCGTCTGTTACTTCCGCTTCAACATTCTGTAAAAACTATGTAACACAGGGCCCGTTATTTTGCAGCGTCTAATTTAAATCACTAACAAATGAGAAGATTTGCAAAAGCAACGGGACTCTTACTACTCTCTACCGTCCTGTGCAATCCAATGTTTGCGGATAACAACAGTGAAGACCCTGCGGTCGGTGTGATACGCAGGCGCGTGGTTGACTCAGAAAAGCGTATTCTGCCAGGTGCAACCATCTTTATCGAGAACCTGAAAACCGGTGTGGTGAGCGATGCCAACGGTTTTTACACTTTGACCAACCTGAAACCGGGCACCTACAAGGTGAAAGTCAGCTACGTAGGCTACGAGCCCATCTACCTTACACTGAATGTACCCGAAGGCAAGACCGTCGAACGCGACATCACGATGAACGAAGGCCTCGAACTGCACGAGGTCGTCGTCGGAGGCGTGTTCCAAGGACAGAGCCGGGCCATCAACCAACAGAAAAACAAAATTGGCGTTGTCAATGTCGTCTCAGCCGACCAAGTGGGCAAATTCCCCGACTCCAACATCGGCGACGCCCTGAAGCGCATCAGCGGCATCAACGTGCAGTATGACCAGGGCGAAGCACGCTTCGGACAAGTGCGCGGCACCTCGCCCGACCTCACATCAGTGACCATCAACGGCAACCGCCTGCCCTCGGCCGAAGGAGATGTGCGCAATGTGCAGCTCGACCTCATCCCGTCTGACATGATACAGACCATCGAAGTCAACAAGGTGGTGACAGCCGACATGGACGGCGACGCCATCGGCGGCTCTATCAACCTCATCACGAAGAACACACCCTACAAACGCACGTTCAACGCCACGCTGGGCAGCGGATACAACTGGATCAGCGAAGACCCACAGGTAAACTTCGGATTAACCTATGGCGACCGCTTCTTCAACGACAAGCTGGGCGTGATGGCCGCCATATCTTACCAAAACGCACCCATCGGCTCGGACGACGTCGAGTTCGAATATGACCGCGATGAAGACACTGGCGAAGTGTACATGACCGATGCCGAAACACGCCAATACTACGTCACTCGCCAACGTCAAAGTTACTCGCTCTCGCTCGACTATGACATTAACCCCAACCATAAACTCTTCTTCAAAGGCATCTACAATCGCCGCCACGACTGGGAGAACCGCTACCGCATCTCCTACAAAGACTTGGACAAATCGGCCGACGGCGAAGCCGAAGTGGAAATAGAGACCAAGGGAGGTGCACATGACAAACACGACGCCCGCCTGGAGTTGCAGCAGACGATGGACTTCTCAATCGGCGGTGAACATCTCTTCGGAAACCTGATGATGGATTGGGGAGCATCGTATGCCCGCGCCAGCGAAGACCGCCCACAAGAACGCTATTTCAACTTGAAACAAGAAGGACTGACACTGGACGTGGTGAATCCAGGCACGGAGTTTCCATATATCTCCGACAATATTACTGTACACGAAGGCACATGGGAAGTCGATGCGTTAACTGAATCAGAAGAGGACATACACGAAGTGGACGCTAAGTTCCATGTAGATTTTGAGCTCCCCTTCCGCAAAGATGAATTCAGCAACACGCTGAAATTTGGTGCTAAATATGCCCACAAGGACAAACACAAGAATATCGAACAATACGACTACAAAGATAGCTACACTGATACCTACGGCAGCGAATACATGCAACATCTCGCGACACAGATTCGCGAAGACTACATACCGGGAGACGGTCAATATCGTCCGAACGATTTCGTGTCAAAAGGCTATCTGGCCGACCTGCCCCTCAGCTCCATGGAAGGCGAACGTAAATGGGAGGAATCATCAGGCAACTTTGATGCCTCCGAAAATGTAACCTCTGCCTATGTACGCTTCGACCAACACTTGGGGCGTCGTCACCAGCTCGTATTGGGTGTGCGTTTGGAAGCAACCCGTCTGGAATATGAAGGCTGGAACTGGTTCAAACCGACCAAAGAACAAGAAGATGCCGGCATGACCGAAGGCATAGAAAGTACGGGCAAACGCAAAAACAACTACATCAACGTATTGCCCAGCGTGCTTTATAAGTTCGATGTCAGCGATGACTTCAAATTGCGCGCTTCATTCACCAATACACTCGCCCGTCCGGACTACTCAGACCTCGTACCCAACGTAGCCCTCAACTTGGATGACGGAGAAGTATCCATCGGTAACCCTGACCTGACACCAGCCATCTCCTATAACTTCGACCTAAGTGCCGACTACTATTTCAAAAGTATCGGTCTTGTCTCGGCAGGCCTCTTCTACAAGCGCATCAATGACTTTATCGTAGAACAACGTAGCAGCGGTGCCTATGAGGGTTATCCCGATTTTGACTTCGATGAAATCAAAACGTCCATCAACGGCGGCGATGCCGACCTCTTCGGAGTGGAAGTAAGCTACCAGCGCGACTTCGGTTTCATCGCCCCTGCCCTGAAGTGTATAGGATTCTATGGAAACTACACCTATACATACTCCAAAGTGAACAACTTCAACTTCGAAGGACGCGAAAACGAGAAAGACCTCCGCATGCCCGGCTCACCGGAGCACTTGGCCAACGCCTCGCTCTACTTTGAGAAAAACGGCTGGAATGCACGTCTTTCCTACAACTTCGCTTCTGAATTTATCGACGAGATGGGCGAACATGCAGCGCTCGACCGCTACTATGACTCGGTGAATTATCTGGACCTGAATGCATCTTACACCTTCGGAAAGAATGTAAAATGCACCGTTTATGCCGAAGCCAACAACCTGCTCAACCAGCCCTTGCGTTACTATCAAGGCACAAAGGACCGCACGATGCAGGCTGAATACTACGGAGTGAAAGTCAATGCCGGATTCAAGATAGCGTTCTAAGAATTTATCCCCTATATTTACAAACCAAAGACAATCAAACAAGCTAAGAACCGACTATGAATGCAATGAAGAAACTCTTCGCCGCGTGCCTACTCCTCTGCACGGCCGCATTCTCCTTCGCGCAGACACCTACCGAATGGGCCAAACTCGAAAAGGATGTCAACTTCTACGTGGCCAACGACCTGGGCCGCAACGGCTACTATGACCAGAAGCCCATCGCCGAACTGATGGGCACGATGGCCGAGACCGTGGGCATCGAGTGCGTCGTGGCTGCCGGCGACGTGCACCACTTCGAGGGTGTGCGCAGCACGCAAGACCCTCTCTGGATGACCAACTACGAGCTTATCTACAGCCACCCCGAGCTGATGCTCCCGTGGTATCCCATCCTGGGCAACCACGAATACCGCGGCAACACGCAGGCCGTGCTTGACTACGCCAAGGTGAGCGCACGCTGGGACATGGAGGGACGCTACTACACGAAGGTCATCGAAGACAATGACGTCACCGTGCGCCTCGTGCTCATCGACACCTCCCCACTCCTCGACAAATACCGCAAGGACACGGAAAAATATCCCGACGCAGGCAAGCAGGACATCGACGCCCAACTGAAGTGGCTCGACGAAGTGCTCACATCGGCCAAGGAAGACTGGGTGCTCGTCATCGGACACCACCCCATCTACGCCGACACGGACAAGAGCGAAAAGGAACGCACGGACATGCAGGCCCGCGTGAACACCATCCTGCTCCGCCATCCGAACGTGGCCATGTACATCTGCGGACACATCCACACCTTCCAGCACATCCGCAAGCCGGGCACCGACATCGACTACGTCGTCAACTCCTCCGCCTCGCTGGCACGCGACGTGAAGCCCATCGACGGCACCGTCTATTGCAGCGGAGAACCGGGCTTCTCCCTCGTGTCAGCCGACAAAAGCTCGCTGTCGCTCTACATGATGGACAAGGAAGGCCGCGTGCTCCACACCGTGCAGAAGAGCAAACAATAATTAAATGAAGAATGAAGAGTGAAGAATGAAGAATGCCTTGCGGCGCGTGGAACTATATCCACTCTTCATTCTTCACTCTTCATTCGTCATTTCCTCCCCTTCCTTTCCGTCCGACCACGGACTCCTTTCCGTCCCCGCCTACCCTCCTTTCCGCATCCGGCTACCCTTTACCCCGTCCGCAACGGCTCTCCGCAGGCCCGGGAATCCCCCTCCGGGAAATGCCCCGTGGCTCACCTTTCGCCAGCCAAAGTTCCGAAAAAACCGCCTCTCACCCGCCTGTTCCTATACTTTTTCAATAATATCCGAAAAAAATCTGTCAAAACGTCGAATTTTTCAAATTTATTACTATATTTGCTTATCATAGCCGTTGGAAAACGGCCGGACAGCCGCCAAGCCCCATCCGGTCAGGGACATTTCGCCCCGGAAAGAAGGACACTTGGCGGGTATTTACCAAAAGAACAATCAAATCCTCAACAGAATGGAAAGAATTGATAATCTAGATCGTCGCATTCTGGAGATCATATCTCAAAATGCGCGTATCCCCTTCAAGGACGTCGCTGCAGAATGCGGTGTGTCCCGCGCAGCCATCCATCAACGAGTGCAGCGCCTGATTGACCTTGGCGTCATCGTCGGGTCAGGTTACCACGTCAACCCGAAAAGCCTGGGCTACAGCACGTGTACGTATGTGGGAGTGAAACTGGAAAAAGGCTCGATGTACAAAGACGCCGTGACGCAACTCGAAAACATCCGCGAAGTCGTCGAGTGCCACTTCACGACCGGTCCCTACACGATGCTCATCAAGCTCTATGCACGTGACAACGAGCACCTGATGGAACTATTGAACCGGCGCATCCAGGAGATTCCCGGCGTGACAGCCACAGAGACACTCATCTCGCTGGAACAAAGCATCAAGAAGGAAATCCCCATCAGCGAAAAGTAAGCGCATGGAGATTTTCGACAGCCTGCATTTCTCGGGACTTATCATCGGCATCTGCACGTTTCTCATCATCGGATTTTTCCATCCGGTGGTGGTGAAATGCGAATATTATTTCGGCACACGCTGCTGGTGGGTCTTCCTGATTCTGGGCCTGGGCGGCATCGTCGGCTCGCTGCTGACGAACCATGTGCTGGCCTCCACGCTGCTGGGCGTGTTTGCCTTCTCCTCGTTCTGGACCATCAAAGAGATTTTCGAACAGGAGGAGCGTGTGAAGAAAGGTTGGTTTCCGAAGAATCCGAAACGCACCTATAAGTTTTAAGTTCCCGGACAGACCGGGCTTGAAAGCGAAAGACACAGCATGAAGACATTTGACATACAACGGACGTATGAAGCCCTCCATGCTTCATACCCGGGATACAGACGATTGCCCGTCATTGGAGTGACTGCCAACTTCAGTGACGGGAATTGTTTATTGGCCGACGGCTACTGCACCTCGGTCTTACGTGCCGGAGGCACGCCCCTCATCATCCCTCCCTACGAAGAGCGCGACGCGCTCCTCTCCACCCTCGACCACATCGACGGCCTGCTGCTCACAGGCGGAGGCGACATCAACCCGCTCTTCCTGGGCGAAGAGCCTCTGGAGCAACTGCACAGCATCAACCACCGGCGCGACCGCCAGGAACTGCTGCTGGCACGCCTGGCGTCCGACCGCCAGATTCCTATCCTGGGCATCTGCCGGGGCATCCAGGTGATGAACGCCGCCTTCGGAGGGAAACTCTATCAGGACATGGGCGCACAGGCAGGCGTGACCTGCCTGAAGCATGACCAGCAGCTCGACCGCAGCTACGCCTCGCACACCGTGCGCATCGAACGGGGGACTACGCTGGCACGCCTGTTTCCCGACTGCGAGGTGCTCCCCGTGAATTCATTCCATCATCAGGCGGTGAGCGAACCGGCCCCGGGATTCCGCGTATGCGCCCGTGCGGCTGACGGCATCATCGAGGCCATCGAGTCGACAGCATACAAGTCGATGCTGGGCGTGCAGTGGCATCCCGAATGCATGGTGTTGGCCGGCGACGAGAGCATGCTCCCGCTGTTTCGCTGGCTGGTGGACGAAGCGGCTTCGTTCGCCCGCGCCAAGGAGTTGCATGCACGCATCGTCACCCTCGACAGCCACTGCGACACGCCCATGTTCTTCCACGAAGGCGTCCGGTTCCACACGCGCGACCCGCACGTGCTGGTCGACCTGCACAAGATGAGCGAAGGACGGCTGGACTCCACCATCATGGTGGCCTACCTGAAACAGGGCGAACGCGACCCCGAGTCGCTGCTTGCCGCCACGGCCAAGGCCGACCGCATCCTGAACCAAATCGAGGAAATGGTGCACGCTCATGCGTCATACGTGGACATCGCACGCACACCGGCCGACATCGTGCGCCTGAAACGCGAAGGAAAGAAAGCTGTCATGCTGGGCATTGAAAACGGCTATGCCGTCGGACTCGACCTGGCGAACGTCGAACGTTTCCGCCGCCGGGGCGTCGTCTACATGACCCTCTGCCACAACGGGGACAACGACATCTGCGACTCGGCGCGGGGAAAGGGCGAACACGGCGGACTCAGTCCCTTCGGACGTGAGGTCGTGAGAGAAATGAACCGCACAGGCATGCTCGTCGACCTCTCGCACGCCTCGGAACGCAGTTTCTACGACGCACTGGAATGCAGCACGCAGCCCATCGTCTGCTCCCACTCGTCATGCCGCGCCCTGTGCGACCATCCGCGCAACTTGACTGACGACCAGCTACGCGCCTTGGCCCGCCGCGGAGGCGTCGCACAGGTGTGCCTCTACGGAGGCTTCCTCCGCACGGACGGACAGGCAGGCCTGCCCGACATCATCGAACACCTGAACCACATGGTCTCCGTCATGGGCATCGACCATGTGGGCATCGGCACGGACTTCGACGGCGACGGCGGAGTGCCCGGCTGTGCTTCAGCCTCGGAAGTCATCAACCTCACGCGGCGGCTGCTTGCAGAACGCTATTCGGAGGAAGACATTCAGAAAATCTGGGGCGGCAACTTCCTGCGCGTGATGGACAAAGCGCAAGGTAATTGACAATGGACAATGGATAATTGACAATTTGGGCTGTCGCCTGCGGCCATGCGGCATCGTAATTGTCCATTGTCAATTATCCATTGTCAATTCGTTTTGCCCCGCAGCGCCAAGGCTCTGTTTTCCGCAGCTTCCATGACGGCCCGCTCGCCGGGCCCCTTGTCGTTGATGCCGCAGAGATGAAGGATGCCGTGGATGATGACACGGTGCAGTTCCTCGTCGTAGGTCGTGCCCACCTGCTCGGCGTTCGTACGCACGGTGTCGAGGCTGATGAAGAGATCGCCGCTGATGACCTCGCCCTCGGTGTAGTCGAATGTGATAATGTCTGTGTAGTAATCGTGTTGCAGATACTCCCGGTTCACTTCGAGGATTTTCTCGTCATCACAGAAGATGTAGGCAATCTCGCCCACACGCTTGCCGTAGGTAGCCGCCACGGCTTTCACCCATGCGCTCGTCTCGCGCCGCTTGATGGACGGCATCTTCACGCCGTCAGTCTGATAAGTAATCATATCTTAAGTTTTTAGATTAAGTCAACAGGCCGGCAGGCCGGTAAAACTCCGGAACGCCCGTCAGCCGAAAAACAAGTAGGCCATGCAGATGGCCGCTATCACCCCGGCCAGGTCAGCCAGCAAGCCGCAGGCCACGGCATGGCGCGTATAGCGGATGCCTACACTGCCGAAATAGACGGCCAGGATGTAGAACGTCGTGTCCGTAGACCCCTGGAAGATGCAGGCCAGCCGGCCCGCGAAGGAGTCCGCCCCGTAGGTGTTCATCGCATCGACCATCATCCCGCGTGCGCCGCTTCCGCTCAGGGGCTTCATCAAGGCCGTGGGAAGCGCCCCCACGAAGTCCGTGTCGCCCCCGCAGGAAGCCACCACCCACTCGATGGCACCCACCAGCATGTCCATCGCACCCGAAGCGCGAAACACGCCGATGCCCACCAGGATGGCCACCAGATAAGGAATGATGCGCACGGCCGTCTGAAATCCCTCCTTCGCCCCGTCGATGAAAGCGTCATAGACATTGATGCGCCGCCGGACACCCGCGAGGATGAAGACCATAATGATGAGAAACAGGAGGATGTTGGCCACCGACGTGGACAGGGCGTCAATCTGCACCCGCGACAGGCTGCCCAGCCCCGCGATGAGAAGGGCCACGGCCAGCGTGGCGCCCCCGAGCGTGAGGAGTAGCGTGCGGTTGAGAAGATTGATGCGCTGGTAGATGCTCACGCAGATGATGCCTGCCAGCGTGGAGAAAAACGTGGCCAGCAGCAGGGGGACGAAGACGTCGGTCGGCTGCGCAGCCCCCAGCTGGGCACGGTAGACCATGATGCTGATGGGGATGATGGTCAGTCCCGACGTGTTGAGCACGAGAAACATAATCATCGGATTTGAAGCCGTGTCCTTGTGCGGATTGAGCTTCTGAAGCTCCTCCATCGCCTTCAGGCCCATGGGCGTCGCCGCATTGTCCAGTCCCAACATGTTGGCCGCGATGTTCATGAAGATGGCCCCCGTGGCCGGATGTCCCTTGGGGATGTCGGGAAACAGGCGCACAAACAGCGGGCTGAGCCAACGCGCCAACACGGACACCACGCCCCCGCGTTCGCCGATGCGCATGATGCCCAGCCAGAGCGCCAACACGCCCGTCAGCCCCAATGAAATCTCAAAAGCCGTCTTGGCCGAAGCGAAGGTGGACTCCACCATCGCAGGAAACACGGCCGTGTCGCCCCAAAAGACGAGCTTCGCCAAGGCGATGAGAAAAGCCACCACGAAAAAAGCAATCCAAATGTAGTTCAAAACCATAACTATATATAATAAGGTGTAGAAACAGCGCCGGGACAGGCATTGACGGCAATGCTCCGGACGCGACTGGCCCGCAGCAGGCCGATGGTCCCTCATCAGCCTGCGTCCTCCGCGCCAATCCGCATCTCCAAGACCTGCGATGACACGACGCTTTCGTGCAAAAGTAACACATTCACGGCGAACAGCCTCTGTTTTCCCTCCATTTCTTCCACCCTTCCCCGGGCGGCCTCCTTTCCGCCCGACCACGGCCTCCTTTCCGTCCCCGCCCGCCTTCCTTTGCGCTGCCGGCTACCCTCCTTTCCGTGGTCAGGCCGCAGAAAAGCCTCATTATCAAGAGTACAATCAGGCATTGCCGAAGGCCTATATGTTAAAAAGCACAAGCCGGCATCCAAAAGGACGCATTTTAAGCGTTAAAACATTGTAACAACTAAAAAATCACTTAACTTTGCCTGTTGAAATATAAGCACAAGACATATACTATTACTATGAAAAGACTGATTGCACCTTTTGTCTTCCTATTGTTAATGCTCGTCATCCTGCCGGTCGAAACATTCGCCCAGCGTGCGGAGGGTGAACGCTATAAAATCTCCGTGTGCGACTGGATGATACTCAAGCGCCAGAAAATCGGCGAGTTCGCCCTGGCCCGCGAAATCGGATGCGACGGCATCGAAGTCGACATGGGTGGCTTGGGCAAGCGCGACACCTTCGACAACAAGCTCCGCTACCCGCATTTCCAAAAACTCTTCCGGGAAAAAGCACAGGAAAACAAGGTCGAAATATCCTCCATCGCCATGTCGGGCTTCTATGGACAGTCCATCCTGGCACGTGACAACTATGTCGACCTCGTGCAGGACTGCCTCAACACGATGAAAGCCATGGACGTGAAGACTGCCTTCCTGCCGCTCGGCCCATGCGACCTGGCGAAGAACCCCGAAATACGCCCCGAACTCGTGCGCCGCATGAAGGTCATCGGTGACATGGCCGCGCGCGAAGGACGCATCATCGGCATCGAGACCTCGCTCGACGCACAAGGTGACGTCGAACTGCTGAAGGAAATCGGCTCGAAAGGCATCAAAATCTATTTCAAATTCCAAAACGCGCTCGAAGCAGGACGCGACGTCTGCACGGAACTGAAAATCCTGGGACGCGACAACCTGTGTGACCTCATCCACTGCACCGACACCGACGGCGTGACACTCGACAAGAACACGCGCCTGGACATGAAGAAGATAAAGGCCACACTCGACAGCATGGGATGGAGCGGCTGGCTCGTCATCGAGCGTTCGCGCGACGCCAGCGACGTGCACAACGTGAAAAAGAACTACGGCACGAATGCCGCCTACCTGAAAAGCATCTTTCAAGACTGAACGGAAAGAGACGACTTAACGACGACACTACCACTGTTTTAACAAAGCAAACATACTCCTCCTGACGGCGACTGACAACTACGCCGCAGAGGCTACCATCATTTTTTCCCTCTGCCGGGAAGCTCCCGGCAAAGGCAGACCAGGAAAAATAGAGAACTATATAAACTTTTTTTAACATCAAATTTTAAAGTATGAGGCACAAGATTCTTCTTGCACTGCTTCTCGCCGGCTCGACAGTCCCCACGTGGGCTGAAGTAGGCGTAGCAGCCAACTTGTCAGGCACCGCATCCGTTCAGCAAGACGGCCGCAAAGTGACAGGTAAAGTATTGGATGAAAATGGCGAACCGGTTATCGGCGCGAGCATCAAGGTGACAGGCACCACGACAGGCACCATCACCGACTTCGACGGTAACTTCACTCTCAACAACGTCCCCAAAGGCGCAAAAATCGAAATCTCCTACATCGGCTACCTCACCCAGACCGTCGAGGCCAAGGGCAACGAACCGCTGACCATCAAGCTGGCAGAAGACAACCAGATGCTCGATGAAGTGGTGGTCGTGGGTTATGGTACACAACGTGTGAAAGACCTCACCGGCTCGGCTACCAACGTAAAGGTGGAAGACATCATCGACCTGCCGGGAGCTTCGCTCGTCGATGCATTGGCCGGCCAAGTCGTGGGCCTGTCGGTCAATGAAAGTAGCGGCCGTCCGGGTGCGACCGGTAGCTTCACCATCCGCCAGCCGATGAGCTTCGACGAATCATCCACAAACTTCAACCAGCCACTTATCGTCATCGACGACATCGTGCAGGTGGACGAGAACGGAGAACCCAGCATGACAGCCTTCAACATGCTCGACCCGTCGGAAATCGAGACCATGACTGTCTTGAAGGATGCCTCGGCAGCCGTCTACGGTGCGCGTGCTTCTTCAGGTGTCATCCTCGTGAAGACCAAACGCGGTAAAGCAGGCAAGCCTTCAATCTCTTATTCTGCAAAACTTGACTTTGCCGATGCTGTGAGCCATGCAAAAGTGATGTCCCCCTACGAACTAGGCGTGTTCACCAACCGCATGTTTGATGCGACCGATCGTATCAACGAAAACAACAACATGGCCTACTACAAGTATTCCGATGAAGAGCTGGAACGCTTGAAAACCATGAACTACGACTGGCTCGACCGCGCATGGCATTCATCGCTTTCTCATCGCCATGCCTTGAACGTGCAAGGCGGTAGCGAGACTGTGACCTACTTTGCCGGCATTACCTATCAGAACCAGGACACCAACCTCGGCGAGGTGCAGGATTTCGACAAATGGACATTCCGAGCCGGAGGCGAAATCAACGTGGCAGCCGGGCTGAAACTCTCTGCTTCCGTCTCCGGTTACAGCACCAACCAGACTGAAGTCAACGACCAAGCCAAAATCGGCCGTGGCCCGTGGGGACCGAGCAGCACGAACGACTACCTGGCACTGCGCCACATGCCGGGATACATCCCCGTCGAATACACCATCAACGACCCGACGACCGGCAATCCGACTACATACTTCGTGTCTCCTTGGAACGGCCCGCAAGACACCAACTCATACACGGACTCCAGCTTGGGCGATGGCATCCAGGCTTGGAACTTCTTTGCCAACGAAGCATCCGGCGCACGAAACAATCATGAGCGCAACGGCTACAACGCCAACTTCTCGCTCAACTGGGAAGTGCCTTTCATCAAGGGACTCTCTATCAAGGGTACATACTCCATCAGCTATGACAACTCGCTGGGCAACGAAGTCGGTGCATACTATTCATTGGCACGTGCCACCAATATCTACGACCCGGGCATGCACCTGCTGGGCGACAACTCGACATGGACCGTCTTGAACTACGGCGACCCGAACAGTACGGCTCTGGACAACAAGCCGACTGTGACTTACGCCAAATCGACCTCCAAGAGCGAGCAGATGAACTTGACCATCAACTATGCCCGCACCTTCGGACAGCATGACGTATCAGGCACATTCGTCATCGAACGCGCTGAAAACGAAGGACACGAGGAGCAACTCTACTACCAAGGTCCCGGACAAATCTACAACGGAACCAGTTCCACATCAGGAACCCTCAGCCAAAACGGAAGCCAGACTTACTTCCATAAATACGAAAGCGGCGCGCTCTCGTACATCGGCCGTTTCAACTACAAATATGGCGAACGCTACCTGGCCCAGTTCCTCTTCCGTGCCGACGCGTCCACGAAGTTCGCTCCTGAAAACTATTGGGGCTTCTTCCCCACCGGTTCGTTCGGATGGGTAGTTTCTGAAGAAAACTTCTTCAAGAAAAGCAAACTGGCCGACTGGATTGACTTCTTGAAAGTGCGTTACAGTATCGGTAAGACCGGTAAGGACAATGTAGCCGCTTGGACATGGCTGCAAATCTACAACATCAGCCCGACCTCCGGACTCGGCTTTGGCGACTTGGGCGGTATGCCGACATCAGGTGCCTCCATCAACGGAACAGTCAACCGCGACATCCGCTGGGATACGACCATCAAAAACAACGTCGGTATTGACATCAACCTTTTGAAGAACCGCTTGTCAGTGTCTACAGACTTCTACTACGACAAGACAAAAGACTTGATTATGGCCATCACCGACGCCGAAACTCCTATCTACATCGGTGCAGCCTTGCCTAACGTCAACTACGGAAAGAAAGACGCTTGGGGATGGGAAATCTCGGCACGCTGGAACGACCAGATCGAACAGTCTCTCCTCCCGTCATGGGGTCCTATCAAGTATAGCATCGGCATGGACTACAGCATCTCCTGGAACAAGACCGTACTCGGCCAAGAACCGACTTTCGACTACCCGGGCTATATCGAAAACGAAACTAGCTGGACCGGCTACCGCGGCATGGGACACGAATGGGGCTTCAAGACCTGGAAACACACCTCCGGCGGCGACGGAATCTTGCGTACACAAGAAGATATAGACAACTATTGGCAATACTTGACTGACCTCGCCACAGCCGCAGGAACAACTCCCAGCTACTTGGGCATCGAATCCAAAGAAGAAATGGAGCTGGGTATGCTTGCCTATCAAGACCTGCGCGGCGACATAGACACAGCCAACGAAACCATCGCCGGCCCGAACGGACGTGTATCAGACGACCATGCTGAAGACTTCGCCAAACTGGCAAACAACCGACGCCACGGCATCAACACCAAGTTGAGCCTGCAATGGGGCAATTTCAGCTGGTCGGCACAGATTTCCACGTCATGGGGCGGATATAACGCTATCGACATTGAAGAAACCGGTGTAGGCAGCGACGATTTCATCTGGTCACAATTCTCCATCGTAAACGACATGTTCGACCCGGTGAGCAATCCGAATGGCAAATATCCGAGCATGGCTGTGGATAATGCCTGGAGCAAAGCTTCTGATTTCTGGCAAGTGTCGTCGTTCCGCATGTATGTACGCAACATGCGTTTTGCCTACACTCTCCCCAAAGAGTGGACAAGCAAACTCAAAATCGACAAACTGCAACTCAGCTTGACTGGTAACAACTTGTGGGACTTCCACAACCCGTTCCCCGATCACTATCGTAACATGTATGACGACACAACGACCGGTTACCCGACGTTAAGAACTTGGACACTGGGTATTAACCTGACGTTGTGATAACTCCCTTCATTATAAACAACCGTTACAAAGAACTAAACACATTATGAAGAATATATTATCAAAAGTATTGATAGGCACATGTCTCTTGGCCGCCATGCCGTCATGTAGCGACCAATTCTTGGAAGACAAACGTGACTACAACAACATGACCACCATCGACGTGTTCAGCGACAAAAATCAGGCAAACGCCGTGTTCGCTGTCTTGTACAAACAGATATTGGAAAACTATAAGTCGCCGCTCCACGGAGCCGACGTGTTAATGCGCCAAGGCAAAGGCAACAACGGTGGCAACTTGTTCAACCTGTCTGATGAACTGCCGGGACAAGTTACCGGCGACGAACGCTACGACGGACGCAATGCCAAAACGACCAAGGCCGGCAACCACCTCACCAACCCGACCTATTGGAATGACCCGCGCAACCAAGCAAACAACTTCAACAACTTCAACCGCAAAACACTGTTCCCCACAGTATATCGCATCAATGACTTCATCAAGCAGATAGAGGTATCACGCGATTTGATTGCCGATGAGACCTTTTGGAACCGTCTGAAAGGACAAGCCATCTTCATCCGTGCATGGCTCTACTTTGATGCTATCCGCTTGTGCGGAGGTGTGCCGTATTACAACACGGAAACAGACGAACCGCAAATGGGTGACCGCTCTGAACGCATGTCTATCCAAGACTGCGTGGACAAGATTTGCGCAGACTTTGAAACAGCAGCCAGCCTTCTGCCTGCGCGTTGGGAAAACGACCAGACTGACTTCGGACGTTTCACTTCCGTGGCCGCTTATGCCATGATCAGCCGCGTACGCCTTTATGCAGCAAGCCCTATTTTCAACGCAAGTTGGGACAATCCAAGCAGCACCCGCTGGCAAGCTGCCCTCGATGCCAGCCTGAAAGCTGAAGAAGAAGCCCGCGCTGCCGGCATCGTAGGAGTATCCGGCATTGATGCTTGGAACGATGCATTCTTCAATAAGAACAATCCTGAAGCTATCATCACCGTCCAAATGAGCGACGAAGTGATGGATGGCGCAATCTACAACACCTGGGAGACCACAATCCGTCCGGGTGTCGTCAGACAAACGACTGATGCCGGAATGCGCGTTTCCGAATCCATGCTCCGCAAATTCCCGATGGCCAACGGTATGCCTGCTACGGAAGAAAACGGCTACGACGACGTGAAGTTCTATCGCAACCGCGACCCGCGTTTCTACAAGACCTTCGCCTTCTCCGGTTGCCAATGGCCCGGTTCAGACACGCAAATCTGGCTCTATGCCTATAAATACAGCGACACGGAAAGCAACATGTACCGCTACACCGATGGAAGCCAGGGCGACGGCGGCGCACAAAAGAAAAGCCGTGCGCTTATCTGGAAAATGTCAAGCAGCAACGTTGCCCCCGGTTACGAGTCGACTTCCAGCAATGACATCATGGAGTATCGCTTCGGAGAAGTCTTGCTGAACATTGCCGAATGTTATGCAGCACAAGGCAACGCCGCACAATGCATTAACTACCTGCGCCAGATTCGCACCCGTGTAGGAGCCGGAACGGATGATTTAAATTCTCTAAGCAATCGTTACGACCTTCTCCGCGCTGTGTTGAACGAACGTGCCGTCGAATTGGCTTATGAAGGAAAACGTTCTTGGGACATGCGCCGCTGGTTGCTTTTCGAAGGTGGAGCCGGATTTGACCCGCGCTTGGCAGGCATCAATGACGAAACACGCGAATACGACCCCGAATTGGCTTACGGCGCCGGATGGAAGATTTATAACGGAAAAGACGGACGCCCGACTTATACGAAGACGGACAATGTGCTTACCCGCCTGGGCTTGCCACGCTTCTGCGGTACCAAGCAACAGACTAAGATCTGGGCTTATGACCTCAATACTATCCACGATATGGATGTCCGCGACGACGAAGGCGTATTCCAGCACCCGTTGCAAGACAACCAGATGTTGATGAACGTCACTCCCATTACCCGTGACATGAGCGAGGCTGAACGCAACAGTGCCTTCGACGAACTGGAAGCCTTCTACGAAAGCGTAGGCATGGAAACCATCGACCCGCTGCAAGATTCACGCATGGGTGACCGTTATGGCATGGATTCAGGAACGACAGAAACGGCCCAGAACTGGCTCTTCTCCTGGCGTGGATGGTACTATGTCTACCCGATTCACTATGACATGTATGATTCCGGTAAAGGCAATGACTGGCTGACGCAGACCGAAGGCTGGATGGTGGCCAACGCCAATCCGACCGGTACTCCCGACGAGCAAGATGGTACATACGTCTACTGTACACCCGAATAAAGTGAAATAAGGAGTTTTCTCCTGCTCTAAAACCCACCAAGCCCGAAGCCCCGGCGCCCAGCCGGAACTTCGGGCTTGCTTTTTATGCCTGCACGCACAGGCTACGCGTCACTGCGGCTGGGACTCGCCACCGGCCGTCAGCGACTTGACGTCCAGCCCAGTGGGAAACTGGAACACACGCAGGCCGAAGCGCGGGAGGACGGCCAGGATGTATTCGAACACCTCGGCCTGGAGCATCTCGTAGGGCACCCACGAACGGTCAGCAGAGAAAAAGTAGAACTCCAGCGGCAGACCCTCGCCTGTGGGCTGGAGCTGGCGTATCATGAGTATCAAGTCCTGGTTGATACGGTCCTGGTGGCGCAGCCAGTCGGTGAAATAGGCACGGAAGGCGGTCAGGTTGACCAGCTTGCCCTCGTCCTTCAGCGGGGCATACCACTCCTCGCCCTCGTAGGCGGCACGCTCTTCCGCCGTGCAGAAACGCACGCTCTGCATGTCGATGTTCAGCGAACGTTTCACGCGCCGGCCGCCGCTCTCCTGCATCACGCGCCAGTTCTCGAACGAGTCGCTGACGAGCGTATAGGGCGGGATGGTCGTCACGGTGTTGTCCCAGTTGAGCACCTTCACGATGGTCATGTTCACCTCCGTCACCACGCCGTCAATACCCAGCTTGGGCATCTTAATCCAGTCGCCCGGGCGGAGCATGTCGTTGGCCGAAAGCTGCACGCCGGCCACCAGGCCGACGATGGAGTCCTTGAAGATGAGCATCAGCACCGTACCGGCAGCACCCAGGGCGGTGAACAGGGCCAGCGGCGACTTGTCGATGAGCACGCTCACGATGCTGATGATGCCCACGCAGACGACCACAATCTTGAGCATCTGGTAGACGCCCTTCAGCGGACGGTTGCGCAGCTCCTCATGCTGGCTGGACAGTTCATAGACCGAGGAGATGAGGGCTATGAAAAACTGAAGCACCACGATGATGAGCCAGATGAGCGTCGCGCGTTGCAGGAAGCTCAGCCACAGGGGTATGCCCTGGAAGGCAAAAGGCAACAGGACGTAGACCACCAGCGCGGGGACGAAGCGCGAGATGCTCCGCATCACGGGAGGATTGAACAGATAGTCGTCCCAGGTGACTTTCGTCCGTTGCACCACCTTGGCGACCAGGGGAATGAGCACACGGCGGCAGAGCAGGCCGACGAGATAGGCCAGCAGCAGGATGGCCAGCAGCCAGAGCACACGGTGCATGACGGTCATGGAGTCTTCAGCCAGGACATAGCCCTGCTGGCGCAGCCAGTTGTCCAAAGATTTGAATATTTCCTCGTTCATCGCATTCATCAATTTTCGTTTTCCGGCAAAGTTACTCGTTCCCTCCCGAACGTCCAAACAAAGAAGGCGCAGGCGTGCTGCGTATTGCCGGATAAAAAATAAATCCCTATCTTCACCGCCTCACCATAACCATTTCAGTCATGAACCGACCTAAACCCACCTGCGGAAGCCTGCTCGTCGGCCTCCTCCTCTCTGTCTCTCTCACCTCCTGCAGCACCATGCTAAACATCCTCTTTGGCTGGGACGAATGTGACTATCCCGGCTGCAACCGGGAAGCGCGGAAAGGCTCGAACTACTGCCCGATGCACGACTACGAGATGCAGAAAAACAACTTTGACCGTTCTTGGGACAACACCCGCAAGAAGGCGGCCGAGCAGACGGGAAAAAAATCCTATTAACCCCGCCCGACCATGCCCTCCTTTCCGCCCGAGGACGGAAAGGAGGGTAAGGAAGAGCCGAAAGGATGGCGCTGCCGCCTGCCCTTCAGGCCGTCGCCGCAGCCTATAAAAAGGCTGGTATTAAACTTCCGTAATCCGATGCCGGAATATGGAAGAATACACTATCTTTGTCCGCATTAACGAACATTATTCTATGATTCTATGGAAACAAAAAACACTCCGGACACAGCCGGGCGCGAGCGGGCCATCTACCGGGTGACCATCTTGGGCAGTATCGTCAACTTCGTCCTGCTCATTTTCAAATTCGCAGCAGGCATCCTGGGCCACAGTGCGGCCATGATCGCCGATGCCGTGCATTCGTTGTCAGACTTCGTGACCGACATCATCGTGCTGCTCTTCGTACGCATTTCCAACAAACCGCAAGACGCCACCCACGACTACGGGCATGGCAAATACGAGACACTGGCCACGGCGCTGATAGGCATCATCCTCTTCTTCGTCGGGCTGGGCATCCTGTGGAACGGGCTGACGTCCATCCTCACCGTCATCCGCGGCGGACAGCTCGAAGCGCCGGGCATGATGGCGCTGGTGGCAGCCGTGGTGTCCATCGTCGTGAAAGAAGCGCTCTACCAATACACCGTCATCGTCGGCCGGAGGGTCAACTCGCAGGCCGTGATAGCCAATGCCTGGCACCACCGCAGCGACGCGCTCTCGTCCATCGGCACGACGCTGGGCATCGGGGGCGCCATCCTGCTGGGCGAGCATTGGCGTGTGCTCGACCCCCTGGCCGCCGTCGTCGTAAGCGTGTTTATCCTGAAAATGTCCTGGAAACTGGTCGTCCCCTGCATGGGCGAGCTCATGGAGCAGTCGCTCCCCGAACAGACGGAACAGGAAATCATGGACATCCTGCTCAGCTTCCCCGGCGTGAGCCAGCCGCACAACCTGCGCACGCGCCGCATCGGCAGCAACTGTTCGGTGGAGGTACACGTGCGCATGGACGGTAACCTGACGCTGACGCAGTCGCACGACATCACACGCGCGATGGAGCGTCGCCTGCGCGAACACCTGGGCAAAGGGGCGTTCATCAACATCCACGTCGAGCCGGCGAAGGAGTGAGCCTCAGCGGCACAAGCCTGCCCCGGTTTGCATACCCGGCAAATTTTCCGTAAGTTTGCTTCCCGTAAAAAACGTTTTGACCGATGGATAAATACATATTCGAACTACGCATGAAGGTGCGCGACTACGAGTGCGACCTCCAAGGCATTGTCAACAATGCCAACTACCAGCACTACCTGGAACACACGCGCCACGAGTTTCTCACCTCGACGGGCATCAGCTTCGCCCGGCTCCACGAAGAAGGCATCGACCCCGTGGTGGCGCGTATCAACATGGCCTTCAAGACTCCCCTGCGCAGCGGCGACGAGTTCGTGTCGAAGCTCCGCCTGTCCAAGGAAGGCATCAAGTATGTGTTCTATCAGGACATCTTCCGCCTGCCCGACATGAAAGTCAGCCTCAAAGCGACGGTGGAAACAGTCTGCGTCGTGGGCGGACGGCTGAGCGCCAGCACGCTGTTTGACGAACTATTCGCACCCTATCTCCATGAGTGAACAGGAGATTGTGGCCATGCTGGCGCTCGGGTTCACGCCGGGCATCGGAGTCATCAGCGCCAAGAAACTCATCGAGCAGTTCGGGTCAGCCACCGAGGTGTTTGCCCACAGGACAGAACTGCCCCGACTGGCCGCAGGCTTCCCCGACCACCTGGCCGAGGCGCTCGGCGACCCTGCCGTGAGCGAACGTGCCAAGCGTGAATGGGACTTCGCCTCCAGGCACGACATCCGTTGCCTGTGCCTGAACGACGAGGCCTATCCGTCGCGCATGCGCGAGTGTACCGACGCGCCGCTCGTGCTGTTCTATAAAGGCTCGGCCGACCTCAATGCCCTCCATATGGTCGCAATCGTGGGCACACGCCACATCACGGACTACGGCCGCATGCTCTGCACACACTTCGTGAAGGAACTGAAAGACTGCTGCCCTGACGCGGTCATCGTCAGCGGGCTGGCCTACGGAGTGGACATCTGTGCCCACCGTGCCGCGCTGGACTGTGGGACAGACACCGTCGGCGTGCTGGCCCACGGGCTGGACCGCATCTATCCCTCCCAGCATCGCGCCGAAGCCTCGCGCATGCTCACGCAGGGCGGTGTGCTCACGGAATATCCCTGCGGGACGTTTCCCGACCGGCCGAACTTCGTCCGGCGCAACCGTATCATCGCGGGGCTCTGCGACGCCACGGTCGTCATCGAGTCGGCCACGAAGGGCGGCTCGCTCATCACAGCCGAACTGGCTTCGGAATACGGACGCGAATGTTTCGCGTTCCCCGGACCGGTGGGCGCTCCCTATTCCGAAGGCTGCAACTGCCTGATACGCGACAACAAAGCCATCCTGCTCCAACACGCCGACGAACTGGTGAAAGCCCTCCACTGGGACGGTCCGGAAAAGCCGAGACAGCCCGTGCAGCGCACTTTCTTCCCGGACCTCACCGAGGAGGAACAGATTGTGGTCGCCCTCCTGGGCAAGTCGCCCACGGGCATCCACATCAACACGCTGACCGTACAGGCCAACATCCCCGTGCACAAACTGAGCGCCCTGCTCTTCACGCTTGAGATGAAGGGCGTCGTGAAAATGCTTGCCGGGGGAAACTACCGCCTGCTGTCGTAGGGCAGGCATCCTTCACTGACCAACCATCCATATCTCACACCGTTTATGAAACTCCATCCCATCTCCTTGTTCCTGCTGCTTGCGCTCGGCGCGCTCTCCGCCTCCGCACAAGCATTGACAGGCGACTGGTCAGGACGCCTTGACGCCGGCCAAGCCCGCCTGTCGCTCACGTTCCACTTCACGCTCCACGAAGGCCGCTATACGGGCAGCATGGACAGTCCCGACCAAGGGGCCTACGGCATCGAAGCCGACAGCGTCGTCACGGACGGGCACAGACTGTCCGTCTGCCTCTCAAAGGCCGGCATCCGCTACGAAGCCTCACTGGAAGGCGACAGCCTCCTGCGCGGCACGTTCACCCAGGGGACGGCCCGGCTGCCGCTCGACCTGCGGCGAGTCGACCTCCTCGCGATGCGCCCGCAGACGCCCCGGCCTCCCTTCCCCTACCGAAGCGAAGAGGTCAGCATCACCAACCCGCAGGACGGGACGACGCTGGCCGGGACACTGACCCTGCCGGCCGGCGGACAACCCAGCCGCGCCGTCATCCTGCTGACCGGGAGCGGGACGCAGGACCGCGACGAGACCCTCTTCCACCACCGTCCCTTCTTCGTGCTGGCCGACTACCTGACCCGCCGGGGCATCGCCGTGCTCCGCTGCGACGACCGCGGTGCCGGACACTCGACGGGCAACCCCTCGACGGCGACCACCCGCACCGCGGCTGACGACGCCGCCTGCATGATAGCTTACCTGAAGACACGCCCCGAAATCGACTCCACGCGCATCGGCCTGCTGGGGCACAGCGAAGGAGGGGCCATCGCGTTCCTCACGGCTGCACACTGTCCGGAAGTGGACTTCGTCGTGTCGATGGCCGGACCGGGCGTGCGGGGCGACAGCATCCTGCTCTGGCAGAACACCGTGATGTCACGCCTGGAAGGTATGCCGGAAAGCAAGATAGCCTCGCTCCGGCAACTGCTGCGCGAGGTCTACGCCCTGGCCGAAAGCGGACTGACGGGCGAAGAAGTCATCGAACGGGCCACCCGCCTCTACGAACAGCAGATGGGCAACAAAACCATCACGGCAGCCCAGCGGCAGCAACTGCGTCGGCAGATGTCCGTGTTCGCTTCGCCCTGGCTACGCTACTTCCTGCGCTTCGACCCGCAAGACATCCTACCCGGCGTGGAGTGCCACGTGCTGGCGCTCAATGGCGACCGTGACACGCAAGTGGAGGCGACGTCCAACCTCGAAGGCATCCGCCAGGGCCTCCGCGAAAAGCCGGGACGGCAGGTGACCGTCAAATGCTATCCGGAGCTGAACCACCTGTTCCAGCACTGCACGACGGGCCTTTTCACCGAATACGGGCAAATCCGGGAGACCATCAGCCCGGAAGTGCTGGCAGACATAGCCGCCTGGCTGAACGCCTTGGATTAGGCAGAAAGAAATCACGGTCCACCGGCCTGCCGGACAAAAAAGGCCGTATCTTTGCACACCCTTACAAAAAAACGACCTACACGTATGAAAACGACATTCCTACACACGCTCCTAGCCGTCCTGCTGCTGGCGATGACCGCCTCCTGCCGGCAGGCCGGAACGGACGACGGCAACCAGTCGCGCACACTGACCGTCACCATCGAACCGCTGCGCTACTTCGCCGAACAGATAGCCGGAGACCACTTCCGGGTGAACTGCATGGTGCCCGAAGGCAACAGCCCTGAGACCTACGACCCCACGCCCCAGCAACTCGTCGAACTGTCCAAGAGCCGGGCTTACCTGCGCATCGGGCACATCGGCTTCGAACAGACGTGGATGAAACGTCTGGAGGCCAACGCCCCGCAGATGCAAGTGTTCGACATGTCGCAAGGCATCAGCCTCATCCGCGACGAAGGGCATACCCACGAAGGACATGTCCATGCCGGAGGCGTGGAGCCACACGTCTGGAACTCGCCCACGAACGCCCGCATCATCGCCCGCAACGTGTGTGACGCCCTGTGCCGCCTCGACAGCCTCAATGCGCCCTTCTACACGGCCCGTCTCGACAGCCTCAACGGTGTAATCGACCGCACGGACAGCATCGTGCGCTCCATCCTGGCCGACGCAGCCTCCCACACGTTCCTCATCTACCACCCCGCCCTCTCCTACTTCGCCCGCGACTACGGGCTGACGCAGCTCTGCCTGGAGGAAGGGGGCAAGGAGCCCTCGCCGGCCCACCTGCAAACGCTCATCCGCACCTGCCGCGAAAGGGGCGTGCGCACCGTGTTCGTGCAGAAAGAGTTCGACAGCCGCAATGCCGAACTGGTGGCGAAGGAAACAGGTGCACGCCTCGCCAGTATCAACCCGCTCAACTACCACTGGGACGAAGAACTCATCCACACGGCGGAGCAATTGACAATTAATAATTGAAAATTGATAATTGACAATTATCTTCATTCTTCACTCTTCATTCTTCATTTCCATGACTCCCATCCTCACCCTCGAACACATCACAGCCGGCTACGAACAGAAGACGGTCCTCCGCGACGTGAACCTGACGGTCTACGACCACGACTTTCTGGGCATCATCGGCCCGAACGGAGGCGGGAAGACCACACTCATCAAGGTCATCCTCGGCCTGCTCCACCCGCTGTCGGGCACGCGCACATTCTTCCGCGACGGCCGTCCGGCGGACAGCCTCAAGATGGGCTACCTGCCGCAATACAACCTCATTGACAAGAAGTTCCCCATCTCGGTGGAGGAAGTCATCCTCTCCGGCCTGAGCGGGGAAAAAGGCCTGCTGCGCCGCTTCACAGCCGAACACCATGCCCGCGTGAAGGAGGTGGTCGCACGCATGGGGCTGGAGGGACTCGAACACCGCGCCATCGGCCAGCTCAGCGGCGGACAGATGCAGCGTGCCCTGCTGGGACGTGCCGTCATCTCCGAACCTGACATCGTCATCCTCGACGAGCCGAACACCTACATCGACAAACGCTTCGAAGCCAAACTCTACGAATTGCTCAACGAAATCAACCGCCACTGTGCCATCATCCTCGTCAGCCACGACATCGGCACCATCCTCCAGACGGTGAAGAGCATCGCCTGCGTCAACGGCACACTCGACTACCACCCCGACACGGAAGTGCCCGTGGAGTGGATTGACAAGCATTTCGGCTGCCCCATCGACCTGCTGGGGCACGGCGACCTGCCTCACCGTGTGCTGAAAAGCCATCATCACGACGGCGACTGAGGCGGCCGACATCGGGAAGAGAAGAGCATACGCCTGCTTGCAGCGACGTGGTTAATTTTTGCTAAAAACACAAGATTCTGACAGCATAACATCCAAGCATGGAGTTTTTTTGCTTACATTGCCAATGGTTTCCGACTACATAAAAGCCGGAACGCCATGATAACACAATTATTAACCCGAAAAAACTTTATGAAAACAAAGATGAATCTCGCCATCTGGTGTCTCTGTGCATGGATGGCTTGCTGTTTCTACACACAGCCGGCAGCAGCCCAATCAACATCGCCTTCCACGCGTTGGCATTGGGACAAAGGCACCATCGTGGTGGAAACACCCGAACGCCCCGCCGGGCAACAACACGTAATAGGACTCAAAGCCCCGAAACTAGACGTGGTGCGCGTAGGTTTCGTGGGACTGGGCATGCGAGGCAAAGAGGCCGTGAAGCGCTTCACGTATCTGCCAGGCGTACGCGTCATAGCCCTATGTGACCACGAAGCAGACCGCGCCGAAGCCTGCCAGAAATACCTGACAGACGCCCACATGCCCAAAGCGGCCGTATATGCAGGCGAAAAAGGCTACGAAGAACTGTGTCGCCGGAAGGACATCGACCTGGTGTACATCGCGACCGACTGGGACCACCATTTCCCCGTGGCTGTGGATGCCCTGACCCATGACAAGCACGTGGCCATCGAAGTGCCCTCGGCCATGAACCTGGAACAATGCTGGACACTCATCAACCTGAGCGAGCGCACCCGCAAACACTGCATGATACTGGAAAACTGCTGCTACGACTGGTTCGAGATGAACACACTGAACATGGCGCAACATGGCGTGTTCGGTGAAATCTTGCGTGTACAAGGGGCTTACATCCACAACCTGGACGACTTCTGGCCCTATTACTGGAAAAACGGAAAGGACGACAAGTTGGGATGGCGGCTGCGTTACAACAAGGAAAACAGAGGCGACCTGTATCCCACACACGGACTGGGCCCGGTGGCACAACTGCTCGACCTGCACCGGGGAGACCGCATGGTCACCCTCGTGGCCATGGACACAAAAGCCGTGCACGGCCCGGAACTGGTGGAAAAAGCTACAGGCGAACCTTGCGACTCGTTCCGTAACGGCGACCACACCACGACTCTCATCCGCACGGCACGTGGCAAGGTCATCGAAATACAGCACAATGTGATGAGCCCGCAACCCTACAACCGGCTCTACCAGCTCACAGGCACAAAAGGATTTGCCAACAAATACCCCGTAGAAGGCTATGCGCTCGATGTCACCCAGCTGAAGAACTCGGGCGTGCAACCCCAAGTGGACAACCTCAACACACACTCGTTCCTGCCTCCCAACGAGATGGCGGCATTAGTGGAAAAATACCAGCACCCCATCTTGAAGCAATACGGCCAGATGGCCCGAGAAGTGGGCGGGCACGGAGGCATGGACTTCATCATGGACGCACGCCTCGTGTATTGCCTGCAAAACGGGCTTCCGCTTGACATGGACGTGTATGACCTGGCCGAATGGTGCTGCCTGGCCGAACTGGGCAGCCTCTCGATGGACAACGGTTGCGCACCGGTGGCCGTGCCCGACTTCACCCGCGGACACTGGAACGACGTACAAGGCTACCGGCACGCTTTCAAAGAAGACAAATAAAATCAAAAGGATTACACGAAGGACGGGAAATCAAGATTCCCGTCCTTCATGTTAAATAAACTTATTAAGTTCCTAATCCATCTGCATGGCACAAAGGCTGTACGCATTTCTTCCTATCTTTGCGACTTAAATTTGAACGAATTCGTAACAAATAGTATTCCTTTAATGAAACAATACCGCTACATCAACAACTTGATGGGTTGGTTCACATTCCTCATCGCCGCAGTGGTCTACTGCATGACCGTGGAGCCGACCGCCAGTTTCTGGGACTGCCCGGAATTTATCACAACCGGTTACAAACTCGAAGTGGGACACCCGCCCGGCGCCCCGTTCTTCATGCTGACAGCCAACTTGTTTTCCCAATTCGCCAGCGACCCTTCTGAAGTAGCCTTTATGGTCAACATCATGTCGGCCCTGCTCAGCGCAGGCTGCATCCTGTTCCTCTTCTGGAGCATCACGCACCTGACGCGCAAGCTCGTGTGCCCCAATCCGGAGGAAATGACCACGGGACGGCTCATCACCATCATGGGCGCAGGCCTCGTGGGCGCATTAGCCTACACGTTCACCGACACGTTCTGGTTCAGCGCCGTCGAGGGCGAAGTGTATGCCTACTCGTCGCTGTTCACGGCCGTGGTGTTCTGGCTCATCCTGAAGTGGGAGGACTGTGCCGACGAGCCTCACAGCGACCGCTGGCTGGTGCTCATCGCCTATCTGACGGGTCTGTCCATCGGCGTCCACCTGCTCAACCTGCTCTGTCTCTCGGCCCTCGTGCTGGTCTATTATTATAAGAAGAACCCCAATGCCACACTGAAAGGCTCGCTGCTCGCGCTGATTGGCTCGATGGTGCTCATCGCCGTCGTGCTCTATGGCGTCGTGCCGGGCATCGTGAAGGTGGGCGGATGGTTCGAACTGTTGTTTGTCAACACGTTCGGCATGCCGTTCAACACGGGCCTCATCGTCTACATCATCCTCCTGCTGGGCGTACTCGTCTGGGCCATCTATGAGAGCTACCGCTACGACAGCCCGAAGCGTGCCAATGTCGCCTTCCTCGTGACCATCGCCCTGCTGGGCATCCCCTTCTTCGGCCACGGCACGAAGAGCATCGTGTTTGGCATCATCTTCCTCGCCCTCGTGGGCGCCTGCCTCTGGGGCGTGTTCGGCAAGCGGCTCATGGTCAGCGCACGCACGCTCAACACCTCCATCCTCTGCCTGACGATGATGGTCGTCGGCTATTCGTCCTACGCCGTCATTGTCATCCGCTCCTCGGCCAACCCGCCGATGGACCAGAACTCGCCGGAAGACATCTTCACGCTGGGCGACTACCTGGGACGCGAGCAATACGGACAGACACCCCTCTTCTACGGCCCGGCCTACAACTCCAAGGTGGCCCTGAAGATCGAGGGACAATACTGCGTGCCTGTCAGCGAAGAGGGCGCACCCGTCTACCAGCGTAAGGAGAAGGAGTCTGCCGACGAAAAAGACAGCTACGAAGTCGTCCGCCACAAGACAGACTACAAATATGCACAAAACATGCTCTTCCCGCGCATGCACAGCAGCATGCCCGAACACATCGATGCCTACGAGCAGTGGTTCGGCGGCTACAAGAACGACCGCGGCGAGTGGGTCGGCGGCGTGAAGGGCAAGCTCATCCCGTATGACGAGTGCGGAAACAACATCATGGTGAAGATGCCGACGATGTGGGAAAACCTGAAGTTCTTCTTCTCCTACCAGGTGAACTTCATGTACTGGCGCTATTTCCTCTGGAACTTCGCCGGACGCCAGAATGACATCCAGGGCAACGGCGAGCCGGAACACGGCAACTGGCTCAGCGGCCTCCCCCTGCTGGACAACATCCTCTACGGCGACCAAAGCAAACTGCCCGACGAACTGAAGGAGAACAAGGGACACAACATATTCTACTGCCTGCCGCTCATCCTGGGCCTTATCGGACTGTTCTGGCAAGCCTACCACGGACAGCGGGGCATCCAGCAGTTCTGGGTCGTGTTCTTCCTGTTCTTCATGACAGGCCTCGCCATCGTGCTCTACCTCAACCAGACACCCCTCCAGCCCCGTGAGCGCGACTACGCCTACGCCGGTTCGTTCTATGCCTTCACCATCTGGATTGGCCTGGGCGTGGCAGCCATCGCCGACCTCCTGAGACACTACAAGGTGAAACCCGCTGCCGCAGCCGGCATCGCCACCGCCGTCTGCCTGCTCGTGCCCATACAGATGGCCAGCCAGACATGGGACGACCACGACCGCAGCGGGCGCTACGTCTGCCGCGACTTCGGACAGAACTACCTGTACAGCATCCAGGAAGAGGGCAACCCCATCATCTTCACCAACGGCGACAACGACACCTTCCCCCTATGGTACAACCAGGAGACGGAAGGCGTGCGCACCGATGCCCGCGTGTGCAACCTGAGCTACCTGCAGACCGACTGGTATATCGACCAGATGAAACGTCCGGCCTACGACTCCCCGTCCGTGCCCATCGACTGGGAACGCATCGAGTTCGTCAGCGGCAAAAACGAATACATCACCGTGCGCCCTGAAGCCAAACAGGCCATTCTCGACACCTACAAGAGCAGTCCCGACCTGGCCCGCCAGCAATTCGGCGACGACCCGTTCGAACTGAAGAACGTCTTGAAATACTGGGTGCGCTCGAAGAACGAAGACCTGCACTTCATCCCCACCGACACCGTGCACATCACCCTCGACAAGGAAGCCATCCGCCGTTCGGGCATGATGATTCCCGAAGCCTACAAAGACAGCCTGCCCGACAAGATGTACATCCCCCTCACCAAGCGCACACTGTATAAAAACGACCTGATGATGCTCGAGATGCTGGCCAACACCAACTGGGAACGCCCGCTCTACGTGGCCATCACCGTCGGCTCGGGCAACCACATGGGACTCGACCCCTTCTTCGTCCAGGAAGGCCTGGCCTACCGCATCACCCCCTTCGACTGGCGCAAGTTCGGCTACCCGCAATCCGTCACCCAAGGCTATGCCGTCGACTCCGAGAAGATGTTTGACAACCTGATGACGAAGTTCAAGTTTGGCGGAGTCGACAATCCGGAAGTCTACCTCGACGAAAACATCATGCGCATGGCCGGCACCCACCGCCGCCTGTTCGCCATCCTCGCCGGACAGCTCATCAAGGAAGGCAAGACGGACAAGGCGCTCCAGGCCCTGGAATACTGCGACAAGATGATACCCGGCACCACCGTGCCCTACGACTTCCAGAACAGTTCGCTCGACCTGGCGAAGAGCTACCTCTCGCTCGGCAAGGAAGAACAGGCCAACGTCATCTTCCAGGCCATGGCAGAAAAGTCGCTCTCCTACGTCCGCTGGTATCTCAGCATGGGCAACGCCTCGCTCTCCAGCCGCATCCAGGACTGCATCTATCACCTGACCCTGATAGACGACATCGTGACCAGCCTGAACAGCGAAAAGAACAAACCGGCCTGCGCGGACGAGTACGCCAAACAGTTCCAGACGCTCTACAGTCAATTCAGCCAACGTATCGGAGCCTGACGCATCATGTTTATCGAACAGCCTCCCCGCATCGTACGCTGGATTTACCCGAAAGCCATCTGGAGGATGGACCCGCACGTCAAAGCCGTCTACCTGACCTTCGACGACGGACCCATCCCTGAGATGACACCCTGGGTGCTCGACGTGCTCGACCACTACGGCATCAAGGCCACCTTCTTCCTCGTCGGAGACAACGTGCGCAAGCACCCCCGCGAGTTCGAAATGATAAAGGAGCGCGGACACCGGTTGGGCAACCACACGTTCAACCACATCCGGGGCTTCGAATGGCTCACCAAAAGCTACCTGGCCAACACCGACAAAGCCAACGCCCTCATCGGGACTGACCTCTTCCGCCCGCCCCATGGACACATGCGCTGGCTGCAATACGAGACGCTGCGCCGCCGATACCGCATCGTCATGTGGGACCTCGTGACACGCGACTACAGCAAGCGGCTCAACGGCCGCCAGGTGCTCGAAAAAGTGAAACGCTACGCCCGCAACGGCTCCATCATCACCTTCCACGACTCCATCAAGTCGAAGGAAAACACCATGTACGCCCTCCCCAGGGCCATCGAATGGCTGCTGGAACAAGGCTATGAATTCCGCGTGTTCGACTGAAATGAATGATGAATGAAGAATTAACTGCAATACACACACGGCAGATAAAGGCCGAGGCCCTGCGTCTCGGCTTTTCTGCATGCGGCGTGTCCCCCGCCACAGCCGTCGACAGCCTCCACGGCGACGCCTTCCGGCAGTGGCTCGAAGAAGGCCACCAGGCCGGCATGGACTACATGGCACGCCACATGGAAAAACGGCTCGACCCGCGCCTGCTGGTCGACGGGGCACAAAGCATCGTCTCCGTCGCGCTCAACTATTACCCCGCACTCCCCCCTGACGACGGAGGCTACCGGCTAGCCTGGTATGCCTACGGAGAAGACTACCACACCGTGATGAAAGACAAACTCCATGCCCTGCTCCACTATGTCGCCACCCTCCTGCCCGGAGTGAGCGGACGCGCCTTCTGCGACACAGCCCCCCTGCTCGAACGCTACTGGGCCTGGCGCGGCGGACTGGGATGGACCGGGCGCAACACCCAGCTCATCATCCCCGGAGCCGGCTCGGCCTTCTTCCTGGGCGAACTCGTCATCGACCGCCCACTGGCCTACGACACACCCCAACGCGACCGCTGCGGCAACTGCACACGCTGCCTCCGGGCATGCCCCACAGGCGCGCTCCACGCCCCTCACCGGCTCGACGCCCGACGCTGCCTGTCCTACCTCACCATCGAACACCGCGGCCCGATTCCCCCCGAAGCAGCCGCCCACCTGTCGCCCTGCATCTACGGCTGCGACCGCTGCCAGGAAGCCTGCCCCTGGAACCGCTTCGCCCGGCCTGCCGGCGAACCCCGCCTGCACCCCCGCCCGGCCCTCCTCGCCATGCGCCGCCCCGACTGGGAAAAGCTCAGCCCGGAGGACTACCGCACGCTGTTCAAAGGCTCGGCCGTGAAACGGGCCAAATACGAAGGACTGACACGCAACATCCGCTGTTGCTCGACGGACACCGGAAAGGAGTCATCCTGAAAAATACCCCGCTGAGAGCCTTGCAATCAAAACAGTTTCTTATCTTTGCAAGAACCCCTTTAGCACCCTTATCAGCCCTATGAAACGCCAAGCACACACCCTCGCATCCGTCGCCACGCTCGCCGGCAGCAGCGCACTGCTCCTCCTGCTGCTCCTCGCCCTGAGAAACAGACGGCAACGCAAGAAAATCTCAAAACCAAACGCTCCCGACATGCAACAAACCTACGACGAACTACAAGACAAACAAGCCCGGCTGCAAGCCGAATACGACGACCTGCAACAACGCTACCAGGCAGCCCGGCAAGAAATCGACACCCTGCAAGACCAGTATGCCGAGCTGCAAAAAGCCTATGACAAGCTCCGGCAGGAATGCGAACGCCTGCGCAGCAGCGACGACGCACACCCCAACCGCAAATCACTGGGCACGCAAACCCCGGCCCACGCAGCCGAAAGCATGTCCGTCCTGCCCGGCGGCGACCTCCCGTGGAACAGCAGCGACGAATTCCTCTCCCAGGCCCTCCGCTTCATCCGCGACAACATGGACAATGCCAACCTCAACATCGAAGAATTTGCCAAGCAGATGAACATCAGCCGCTCGATGCTCTTCCGCAAGCTCAAGGCGACCACCGGCCTCGCCCCCGTCGACTTCGTCCACCGCGTGCGCATCACCTACTCCATCGAGCTGCTCCGGGGCGACTACAACTTCTCCCAGATCGCCTACATGACAGGCTTCAACGACCCGAAGTATTTCACCAAATGCTTCAAACGCTACACCGGCATGACCCCCAGCGAATGGAAAGAAAAGCGCAGGCAACAAGCCGGCAACAAACCGCCCAAGGAAATCCTCTCACACAACAGCAGCTACCAATTCGGCAACAACCTCAACGAAGACCTGTATCTGTAAGCACGCCGCCCTACCCCTTAACTCCGCCCGACCATACCCTCTATTCCGCCCGCGCCCCGAAAGGAAGCCGTGGTCGGACGGAATAAAGGGTCATGTCCGCAGCGGCGCGTCCCGGTCCGGATGTGCCATCCGGACCGGAGGAACAACAGGCAGACTTTGTAGGGACGCACGGTTCGTGAAGCCGCCCGGATAAGCATTGATATACAAGGCGTTGTCATTCGGACGCACGAACCGTGCGTCCCTACGTTGATTGTACATTTTCATTTTGACACCTCCCCCACAAGACCATAGCAAGAGAGGCAACCCCCGAAGGAGCTGCCTCTCGCTTTCTGTGATAAATTATTAATTAATGCCTCGTCATCACGACGAATGGGTGTTTGCTCTGCTTATTGCTGTTTTTCCAAATTCAAAGTCGGGCTCTTGAGCAATTCATTGATTGATGTCCGAGTCACATAACGCTCTACGGAGCCTATGGGCGAATAGAGCACCGTAAGCTCTTCGTCCACCGTGAAATCATATTCGCCATAGAGAGTCAACTCATACGTGGCATTGCTTCCTGAAGCATCTTCGATACGGAACGAACCAATGCGTGTGCCGTCGGCCTTTTCAAGGGCAACAAACGGAGTCTGGCGCGGGAACGTAGCTCCCTCCAACACAATGTTGCCAGTCAACGGCGCATTGGCCAGGGTGATGCTTTCCGGCGTAAAGGCTATGTTGCCGCTCGTCTCCCGGATAGTGAGCGTCTCACCGCTCACGATGTCTTTGGTCTGCATCGAAAGCGTATAAGAACCTTGCTGCACATCCACTTGCCACTCATATCCTCCGTCCACGGCTGTCAATGTGCCTGTACTTGGATTGGCCACTGACTCAAGATGTTCCGTCGCGATGAAGAAAGTCGCCTGCACGGTGTTAGTACCCACATCAGGCAGCTCCACATGCAAATCCACCAATTCTCCTTCACCATAGGTGATGTCTTTTTCTTTTGCCGCATCATTGCCAAAACCGAAGTTAAAGGTATAAGCTGACGGGGCAAAGCTGCGAGTCACGATGGCTGACTTATAGCATTGGTTGATGTTCTGATTGTCGGCTTCAGCAGCGGCCAAACGGATGTAACCGGACTCCGTGGAAGAAATGGTGCGGAAACGCAACGTATTGTCCCGTCCCGTTGCCGTATAGATGTAATACGGACCAGCATCGGAAGCGTCGTTATGCTCTTCGCTCCAGTTGCCATCAGTAGTAATGGGTTCTACAGCCTTATTATTCATATAGACGCGTACTTTCGTACCATTCGGTGTGCCACCTTGCAAATGGAAGGGAACTTCAAACTCCACGCCCTTGACCGGAAGCACATTCAAATTCCATGTTCCCGAAGTATAGTTGTTATCATTTCCTGCCAACAGAATCTTCTGATCGGCATTCGCAGCCGGGACGGTGAGAATCTCGCGACGGATGGTGTTGAAATAGGGTGCTTCGAGGAACCACTCGATGTTTTCTTCCGTGCTGAAGTCGCTCACCACTGTCTGGAAGTCTACACGCTGTAAGCCGGGTTGAGTTGCCCGATAAATATACTTGTAACCCCAATCATGGTTATACGTCACACCGTCAATGACAAAGTTCGTCGACTCCTGGATGACATCGAGCTTATTGTTTGTCTGCGCATCAAAGCGGTTGCACGAGATTTTACACTCGACAGGGAAGAGCTCTTCCGGATAGTCTTCCGGGATGTAGAACACGATGGACACAGGCTCTCCGGCTTGTCTTGGCACGGAGCTTGATGTCCACACCGGAGCGAAGCTGAAGTTCTCCAAGTAGATGATGCGGATGCGGCGCGAATACTTGCCGGCCTTGATTTGCAGGGTGGCATACTGCGGCTCTTCACTGATGGTGTTCAGCGAGACAGTGACCGAACCCTGGTCCGTGTTCCCATCAAACTGCAACTGCAAATCCTCGCCTGCCACGCCGGGGTTGGATATCCACTCGGCGGTCACTGTGCCGTCCTCGATACTGCCCTCACCTGTGTAAGCGAACTTGATAATCTCATTCTGCTGAGAGGTATAGATGCGTGTAGTCTCGCCGTCGATGGAGAGTTCTGTCTGGCCGTCGCCGATGGTGGGAAGCTCGTCGTCGATGGTCACCCACACATTGTTGGCCGCGATAGCCCCGGGCGCAACGGCTTCTTCGTATGTCGCATAGCCTAAAGAAGCTGCGGGCACACCGTTGAAACGGAACACATAGCGGTGATTGCGAATGATAAGATAAGGATTGCTGTCCTCATCCTGCACGAAGAGTTTGTAATATCTTGACTCCCCGTTGGCTTTCAACTTAAAGATGACAAACAACTGGTCGTCAGCCGGATTGTTGTGTTCGAACACATAGTTCAATCCCCACTCGTTTTCCAACGCCGTGCGGTCGGGGTTAGTACTCTTGAAGAGGTCATCGCCGGTGCACAAGGTGACATAGTCCGCTGAACCGTCAAGCTTAAAGTCAAAGGGATCTCCCCCCTGAACGACTTCCGTGTTGTAGGGTGTCACGGTGCCTTTGGCATACGCATTGCACACGGCAATGCCTTCCACTTCCATACCGTCATTCACGATGGCTGCACTCTCTTGGTCGTATGTGATGACAGCCTGGTTGCGATAGAGTGCCACGATGCGTCCGGGAGTGCCCTCGGCAAAAGCTTTCAGCTCATCTTCAGTCGCAAACCGTTCATGTCCCCAATAGACCAGGCGTCCGGAGCTGGAGGTGAATTGTGTCATCATTTCCCGTTCGGTCTGCCCATAGTGCTCACTGTCATTGATGTCAGCCGAATTGTAGTTGGCCACAAAGTGCAGGCGACGTGCCGAGGAAGTGACCGTAGCCGTAAAAGTGCCGATATAGTTTGTCCCGGCTTCAGTGCTGCCGGGCGTACTTGTCAGATTGTCGGCCTTCACGTGTCCCAGATAGCGGCCATTGCCATCGAACATGAAGAGCCACATCATGGTGATGGGTTCGCCGTCAGGGTCGACCGAACGTGTTGACACGGTCTCCAGTCCCGGCACAGCGGCCGTGAAGCGCAGGGTCACTTCGTCAGAGCCGTTGCCCGAACTATTCTTCACGACCTCATCGTCGACGCATGCTGTCATGCCCAGCAAGAGCAGCATGCTGCAAAGCATATAAGATAGTATCTTTTTCATAGGTCTTTGTCTTTAGAATTAATCTGCCATCAGTTCAGGTGCTGTGCGGACACAACGGATGTTGCCCTCACTGTTACGTTGAGTTTCGTTCCCTTTTGGATTATAGGTATAATGAGTAGTCCAATACGAACTTTCTTCATACGCATACCAATAAGTAGTTCCACTCAAAACTATATCAATCGCACTATCAACTTTACCTTGAAACTTATTAATGATTTTCAACTCAGCTAAAGTCGGCAGACGCCAATCACTAAAGGTGACTTCCTTAAGTGTTCCATCCGGCTGCCTTACTTTAGTTACTTCCCGATATTGCTGACAATGTTTACGAGCATTCTCATAGCTCATTACTTGGGTTGCTCCTAATTGAGATGCAATCATAAAAGATGGAGCCACCAAATTTGTATTTTCCTCAGTTTGTATCGTATAACCGTCTTCATCCATCAACGGATTAGCCAAAGTATAATACTCATTTCCGTAAGAAACACCTCCTGTACTTGTTATCATTATATGATACATTCGAGCGTTATTCAATCCGCTAACATCCACTCTCCAAGCATCCGTTTCCAAATCAGACGTTCCATCTGGATTTTCACGCTCTACCCATATTTGGCTGTATCCTGTATTATAATTACCATCCGCCCTATAACCTCTTACACCTTGCGTAGAAGTAACATATTCCAACGGATACTGCTTCACCAAGAAGTAAGCCTCGCTACCTTGAGAGTTCGTTACACGGAAAGTCATATAGCGTACACCATTGTTGGTCGGAACAGGAGAATTAACCGTTATCGTGCCAGACAATGTATTTGGGTCAAAATTCACTTGAGTCTGAATCTGCTCTAACAAGGACAAACTCAAAGCCGTGGGTTGTCCATACTTATTATAAGTAAACGTGTGTTCTCTGTCTTTCAGTAGTGTCACAGCATACTCATCATTCTCACCCGACGGAGCCAAGAAGCTGGAAGACGTGAAAATCTGTTGCTTGCCACTGGTCTCCACATTCTTCATGATAATCGTGTCTTCGCTCAGCACCAGATACTGCGGGTTGTCCCCGTCAATAATGATAGGAACAGTCACCCAATCCTGTACAGCATATTCCACCTTCTTCAGTTCCACAGGCGTGTCAGGCGTATAGTTTCCGAGCATGTCAATGGTAGCATTCACCCGATAGAGATGGTTTCGCTCCAAGCGTTTGGCATCGGTCACGCTACGCAAAGGAATCTTGTAATAGTTAGAATTATACGTCGCATCTTCGCCTTCCTGTACATCCTTTTTTACAACCGGCACATTGACCACCACGAATGTTTCCTGCATCACGTCAGTCTCCCATTCCGTGGGATAGGTATAGAGCACCAGCGTAGCTTCGTTTTTAGAAGCGTCATACTGATAAGCTTCTTCTTCCACATCCATCGACGCACGTTCAGCCGCATAGATGTCATCCTGCCCTTCCAAGGCATAAGCTGATGTACCATAGTTGAGCAAACGTTGCAGCACACTGGTCGACTCGTATTTCTCAGCAAATTCCGGGTCAAAGGCCAAGTGAATCTCAATCTTGGCAGCCACGCGTTTCAGCGTTACGGGTAAGATGTATTCATCGTCCACCTTCTGCGGATTAAAGCCTTCCACCTTGCCACTCATGGTAAACAGCTTGCCGGGGTTGTCGGTCTCGTTATAGACCTTATATATATCCGCATCGCGCTCGATGATGTCTTGCAAGCCGGCCACACTCTGTACCTCGCTCAAATCAGAAGAGCTGTGCAGGTTGGCCACCACATAGACATCATAGTCCGTGCCGCTCAACGGAGATGTTTTCCACTCGCCGTCGAGCAAAGTCTCAGTGCGGGTCTGGTTTTCTTCCATCCCCGCCGCAGTCTTATGCCAATAACAGCCATTGACCAACGTGCCTGTCGTACCATCGAAGATAAACACATCGACATGGTCGACCAAGTCTTCTCTGAGCGTAGACTCACTCGGAACATCCACGCGTGTGAACTTGCTACCGGTGTCGAAACCGATGGCCAGTCCATCCAGAGGAGTAGCGGACGTTTGCAGTTCCTCGCTCAAATCATTCGTACAAGAAACGCCTGCCAGCAGCATGGCCACCAGCAAAAGCATGTGCATCAATCTATATTGCTTCATAATTCCGTACGGTTTTAATTGTTGTTCACAGTATCATAATCAGCCGTGCTGACTTGGATAATATCAATATAATTTATCTCACCGGGGAATGGACGTACACCTTCTTGCAACGGATTGATCGTCTGTGCACCTTCCAAACCGTCCACAGTGATATATAAACGAGTCGTTGTGGGAGTACCTGATTGGAACTCACGACGCGGCTTCACTGTCAGTGTCACAACACCCGTATTCTGGTTGGCTTCTTCCTGAGTCACTCCCACACCGGAATAGTCGCCCACAAACTCGAAATCATTCGGATTTGAAAGGTGAGCCACCCAGTTTTGCCCTACGGGACTTGTCATCACAAACTTGAACTGTGCATAGCGTTCGCGCTGCTGGGAGTCCAAACCTTCAGCCACAAGCACATAAGGTTTTCCCTCCACTTCTCCACGTTTTATCAACTGCTCCGTGAGGCTTCCGTTAAATTCAGATGTAAACTCCAAATCACTATCTTCGCCTTCCCAAGGAAGCACCGTCCAGCTAACCTTCAAGCCATTGCGCTTGATGAGGTCAACATTTATCCTCAAGTGTTGTCCGCGCTTGATTTCTACCAGAGAAAATGGTAAATCCCACTGTTTTCCCCATGTGGCTGTCATCTTATAGCCATCTTGCGGAGCTTTGGTCTCATAGACATAAAAAGTCTTTGAGGCGTTGTCCAAGGCTGGTATTGACATGCCTTCCGTAAAGTTCACGGCTCGACGACCCACAGCCGCAATCTCCGCCGGAGTGAACAATGGCGTAGTGGCCGCGTTAGGCATAATGTCAGGGAAACGCAAGTTCGTTATGGTCTGTTCTGTTTCCGTCGTGTTGTTGAATGTAAGTTCCACTTTGGCCACAGCAAACTCCAACTGCATTCGATGGGACTGGTTTGCTTTTGCTTCGACACGGAAAGACTCTATTTTTGTCTGCGGCACGCCGGTTGTCTCTGTAATATTCAAAGAACCGTCATTTTTCGTGCCCAATGTCACAAGCATGTTTTTCAAGGCGTCTACATCAATGTCATTACCATCCTCCATCTTCTCTGTAAAAGCAGCTTCATTGGCAATGGCATAAAAGTCAAACATCTCGCCACCTTCAGCCACCCGGACATCATTAAACTTGAACGTATCTTCTCCTTTCCCGGCAGGAATCGTATGCTTGATGTTCCAAACCACTTCCTGTGGGTTCTGCCTAACCATGATGACGCGCAAGGTCTTCATCTGCTCGATAGAAGGCAATGTACTCTCACCGTTAGCCCCCACACGCGTGGTAAAAGTCATCGTCACGCTGGCCTTGTCGGCTGCGGCATAGTCTTCCTTGATGCAGGAGGTCAGGCAGCAGGCCAGCAGCAGGAGCATCGCGCCGGTGTGTTTCAATAGTTTGTTTTTCATAAGGCTTGTTCCTTTCTGCATTTATGGTTATTCCCAGCCGGGGATTACGTCTTCGATGTACCAGGCCGGTAGTTTGATTTCGATATTTGTCTGGTTGAAGTTGATGGCTATCGGCAAGTTGGCCTCCTGCTTGGTCACTTCATCCACGATGTCATTGCGCACGATGTAGTCATAGAGCGGGCCTTCGACCAGCACTTCGCCTTCAGGACCGCGCAGACGCAACACGTGTTGGCAACGCTCCTCGTCAAGTTCGCCGTCAGTGTCCATGCGGAAGAGGGCAAGGCCGTCAGTGCGGTAACAGTTGTGCTCGGAGTCCCAGATCAGGTCAGGATAGATCGTTCCCGTCTCCCCATCGTTGATTTCATTTTCAAAAGAAGTCTGGGCATTCGAATTGTCTATCTCCAGACTTATAGGGATGTCGGCCGACTGGCGCGTGCCGGGGCCTGGCAAACCGTTCACCTCCACATGCACATTGATGTGCGAGCTGTAGAGCGTCACCGTGTCGCGGTACATCACTCCCTCGCCGCCGGAGATGAAGAATTCCTTTTGTCCCATGTAGTTGTGGTCATGGCCTGTCACCACGTCGCCGCTTCCCCAAGCAGGGTGCTGGATGAAGATGTCATCGAAGCTCGTCGCGTTGAGGTTGACCACTTCCGTGTCATCGTAGGCATTGCCCACGGCCACCACCTTGTACCGCCGGCCCACGGGCAGTTTGAACGACGGTTTGGCAGCAAAGTTTGAGAGTTCGTCCTGATTGTAATGGCCGACACCCAGTATGTGTCCGCCCTCATCGAAAACATACAGGTCTACCTTACTCATATACTGATAAAGCACATCCGTATCGCCATCTGCCAGATACTGGAAATAGATGGTCACATTGTCGCAATCGTCGTAATCCTCTTTTATACAACTGGTCGTCAGGACGGGAACGGCCAGCAACAGCATTAGTTTATATATAATATGTTTCATCACTTAGTACGGTTTTGTTAAACTGTATGTTCCTTTCCTCTTGTCCCGCAAAAGGGAAAAGAAGGTGATTTTTTAGTACCCTCGGCAAGTGCTGGGCTTGCCGAGGGTAAATGTTTGTTTTAGCGTAATGCTATGATGCGATAAGAACAATTGTTATTGAGCATCTTTCACCCATTCTGCGGAAAGGTCAACAACATCCCATGCAGCTTCAACAACTGTTACGTCAACACCCCAAAGCGTGTTACCTTCTTCATCACCGATGATGTTGTTGTCAGCCAATTCAACTTTTGTAATACGATAAATCTTACCAGCTTCAAACTCGAAGTCAGTTTCACCATTGTAAGACTTGATGACAGCATAACGCGGTTGTGAAACTTCTTCACCATTACCTGTAGCTTCAGCAAAGTAAATCTTCACGAGCGGCATTTGGAGAGAACCGTTAGGATAGAAGTTGAAAGCGTATGCATAGTTTACATCTTCTACAGCAGCAGGCCATACTTTGCCTTCTTGCAAGAAGCTTTCAGAAGTAATAGCCTCCCACAAAATCGGAGCAGGGATGTAACCTGCTTCTCCAAATGTTCCGACAGCAGGATAGTGATAATCAGTTACGGTTTGAGCACCGCCCGTAGTCTTAATCTTATCCAAATAGATACCATCAATAGTCAGAGTAGCATACTTGCAAACATCGTCAGGTTCACCAGTGTGGGTCACGTGAGTAATGCCAGAAACTTCCAAACGAGCTACCGGAATATTCATTTCCACGCGGGCTTCATACATTTCGTATGTCTTGCCACCGTTCACTTCAGTTTCGCCTTTCGGAGTAATCGTGTTGTCTACGCCATAAGCCGGGATGTTTTCAGGCATGATATTAGCAAATTCAGTTACAGCTACCTTGGAAACGTCTCCATACTTCTTTGTGGCATCGTTTACAAACGCTTCTACCTTAACTGGGTTAGTGATGTCCCAAAATTTGACGTTGTACTCACTTTTGCCTTCTCTTTCAGCTTGCGTGATAACAGCCTCTTTGGTTTGCGTACCAGCATAAGTTAAAACAACAGTAATGTCACCTTTAACCACTACTTTGTCCTCGCCGGCTGCACCACCTGTTCCTGGTACGGCAGCACGAGTCGAAGGAGCAACAAGTTTCACTTCCACAACACCATTGCCTTTGATGCTACCATCTACGGCTTCATTGTCGTTGCTACAAGCAGCAAACGCAAGCGCAGCTGCCGAGAACAT
>OIWT01000202.1_pt1 | contig 86285 bp, 66 predicted proteins | sample 1587701 | NCBI WGS metagenome assembly OIWT01 (sample SAMEA3888904, study PRJEB22519) | human gut metagenome | biome: human gut; feature: human-associated habitat; material: faeces | place: Denmark | collected 2009
AAATCTGGCTTTTTTTTTCAGGCCTTAAAATTGGAGACCTTTTTCAGTGGCCTCTCAAGTGGCGTGGCATTTTTATGCATTTTTAAGCAAGAAGAATTTTTTTCTTTACTTTCCGATTTTGTATCTTGCTGTTGTTACAACGTGTCCATTGCTGTATACATCGTACCATATTTCTTTCTTTGAACTGGTGTCCAAAGCCGCATAGAATTCTTCAAGATTTGAAACTTTCTTGTCGTTTACAGCGCAGATAATGTCGCCTTCCTGAAGTCTCAATGCTGCGGCAGGAGATTTTTCAAATACTCTTGCAACTACAACGCCTTCAACTTTTTCTTTTTCAATGTTAAGCCGCTTTCGTAAATCTGGAGTAAGCGGAGATGCTACAAATCCTGGCCAGAGCTTTGTGTCGTTTGCAGTAACTTCTTCGTTGCGCTCGTCAATTTTTACAAAAATTTCCTTTGTTGTTTTTCCGCGCAGAACTTTTACAGTTGTTGTTTTTCCTGCCGGAATGCCTCCTATTTCGCGGATAAGCTGGTCTACGGATTTTATGTCATGTCCGTTCAGTCCGATTATAAAGTCGCCCGGAAGAATTCCGCCTTTATACGCAGGGCCGTCGAGGAATACCTGACTTGCAAGCGCACCCTGCTGTTTTTTGTCTATTCCGAGCTGCTCTTTGTACTCATCTGTGATTTCAACGAGACTGATTCCAACCCATCCGTAAGTTATTTTTCCTTTGTCAATGAACTGGTTTATTGATTCCTTGATGTTGTTTATTGGAATTGAAAATCCAAGCCCCTGAGAGCCACCGGAATTTGAAGCAATCCAAGTGTTTATCCCGATTACTTCTCCCTGAATATTTACAAGAGGACCTCCTGAGTTTCCCTGGTTGATTGCCGCGTCAGTCTGGATAAAGTCGCTGATTGAGCCGATTTGTCCTCCACTTCTGCCTGTCGCGCTTACAATTCCCTGTGTTACAGAAGCAAAATATCCAAGAGGACTTCCAAGTGCAAGAACGATGTCTCCCTGATGAATTGTGTTGCTGTCTCCGAGCTTTGCAATTGCAATTGACTTGTCGCTGCTTTCAAATGAAACAAGAGCAATGTCCATGCGCTCATCTTTTCCGACGAGTTTTCCTTCAAATTCACGCTCATCGTTAAGTTTGATTTTTATTGAAGTCGCGTTTCCTACAACGTGGTTGTTTGTAAGAACATAAACTGTGTTGCCTGTTCTTCTTACAATTACGCCGGAACCAAGCGCAGACTGCTCAAGTTCTTTTGTTCCGTCTCCTTCTTCTTCATCGCGTGGAATTCCAAAGAAAAATGGAAGGTCTTTAAATGGAGAAAATGTTTTTACTTTTGTTGTTTCCTTTACATCAACTTCTACAACGGCTGGAAGCACTTGGGAAGTTATTGAGCGGAACGAGTCCTGTAAAGCCTGAGTGACTGCCAATGAGTCCTGCGGAATTTGCGCGGCTGGAGTTTCTGCAAAAGCGACGTTTGCAGAGCCTTTGTTTACTTTGCATGAAAGCGAAAATATTCCGGCTGCCATTACTGCGGCTCCGGCTATATACGCAATTTTTTTTACTAAGTTTTTCATATTAAACTAAAACCTCCTGATTTTTGAAGTTTTCTATGCTAAAAATTTCTTTACTAAAATAATAAACAAATTTTGCAAAGAGTTACATAGTTTTCAGAAAAAAATATTACATTCAAATTGAAAAAAATCATATCATAAATTAAAATGTTTCTATGAATTTAGAAGATTACAGGCTTAACGCTTATTCAGCTGGAGCCGGTCAGAATAAAAAACTTGTCCATAAGCCGGTTTTTGAAAATGTAAATTCAGCGATAGACCGAATTGAAAAGCAGAACAAAGAGCATGCGGAAAGGCAAAACATCGAGCAGGCAAAAATTGCGGCAAAAACTGGAACTTGGTTTGAAAAGAAAAAATCAGCGACTTCAGACGATGTGAAAAACGCGGCAAAAAATCTTACGAGCGGTGGGCTTGTAAAGATTCCAGCTTCTTCAACAGAAAAAGACAGTATATATAGAAGAGTTGCAAAATTTCTTGTGATAGTCGGAATTGACGAGGCTGCAAAAATTCTTCCGCATTTGACAGAAGAGCAGACAGAAAAAATAATTCCAGAAATCGCTTCAATTCAAAAAATCACGCCGGAAGAGTCAGCTTCGATCCTTGAGGAATTTGAATCTCTTGTTGAAAAGGCGAGGGAAGAAGGCGGACTTGAAACTGCGCGGAATATTTTGACCAAGGCTTACGGTTCTGAAAAAGCAGAGGATATGCTCAAAAAATCTGTAAAGTATCCGGACGGAAAACCTTTTGATTATCTTTCGGATGCGAATGCTGAACGGATAAAAGTTTTGATTGACGGAGAATCTGATGCTGTAAAGTCGCTTGTTCTTTCGCAGATTGAGCCTAAAAAAGCCGCAAAAGTCATAAACTTAATGGACGTTGATGATAAAAAAAAGATTGTCCTGCGTCTTGCAAAAATGAAGCCGGTTGCTCCTGAGGTCCTTGCGGAAATTGACAGGAGCCTGCACGAAAAGCTTCTTACCCAGAACACGGAAAATTCACAGAACATGGATGGACGCGGAGTTCTTGCCCAGATTTTAAAACGAATGAATCCTTCCGTGGAAAATTCAATTATCAATACATTGAGCGAGCAGGATCCGGAACTTGGCGAGGACTTGCGCAAACGGCTTTTTACAGAAGAAGATGTTATCGGCTCGGACGACAGGTTTATTCAGAATTATCTGCATGACATGGAAGACCGCGACATTGCAGTTTTGATTTATGGAAAAAATGATGCGTTTAGAGAAAAAATTCTTTCGAATGTTTCCAAGAACAGAAGACGCGTTATTCTTGATGAAGAAAGCATGATTCATCATTTGACAAAATCCGACAGTGAAAAAATGACTTCATCGTTTTATTCCGTTCTTAGGCGCGCTTGGGAAAACGGAGATTTGCGTGTTTCAGGAAGAGATGAAGGCGAGGTTTATGTATGAAAAAAAATGATGTTTACAAAGGCTTTGAAGTTCTGGATGTATTTAAAATTCCATATTACGATTCAGAAGGAATTTTCTTGCGGCATAAAAAATCCGGCTTGGAAGTTTTTCACATTCTGAACAACGATGAAGAAAATCTTTTTGCATTCGCCTTTAGAACTCCTTGCAAAGACAGCACTGGAGTTGCGCATATTATTGAGCACAGCGTTTTGTGTGGCTCAAAAAAATTCCCGATAAAAGATCCGTTTCTTCAGCTTAGAAACCAAAGTATAAACACTTACCTTAACGCCTACACTGCAAAAGACAGAACTGTTTTTCCGGCAAGCTCTCTTATAAAGACTGATTATTTTAATTTGATGTCTGTCTATGCGGATGCTGTTTTTTTTCCGATTTTAAATGTTGAAACTTTTTTGCAGGAAGGCTGGAGAATCGAAACCGACCAAAACGGAAATCCTGTAATTCAGGGAGTTGTCTTTAACGAGATGAAGGGGAACTATTCGTCTTTTAATTCTGTTGCGACTGACGCGGTTTTAAATGCTTCTGTTCTTGGCACTGGATACGAAAAAGATTCCGGCGGAGACCCTTTGGAAATTCCAACTTTGTCTTACGAGCGGTTTAGAGAGTTTCATAAAAAATATTACTGCGCGGCAAACTGCCTTGTTTTTTTATATGGAAACATTCCGACAGAAGAGCAGCTTGATTTTCTTAATGAAAATGTAATAAAAAGCATAAAATCTCCCGGCGAAAAATATTCATTTGCTTCTGAAAATTCTTGTGTAAAAATGAAGAAGCGGATTGACGCTTTTGGTCCTGCAGAGAATTCAAAAAATACAACGGCTTTAGTTTGGAAAATCGGAGATTCCGCGGAAAATGAAAATCTTTTTTCACTGCCAATGGAAATAAGCTTTTTGTCCGAGCTTCTTTTGGGAAACGATTCTGCACCAGTGATAAAACTTTTGCTGAACAAATTTAAAGGCTGTGATATTGCGCCGCAAACTGGATGCAGCATAAGCTCAAGATTTTTTTCCATAGCAATCGGCGTGAACGGGCTTAAGCCTGAGCAGGCGCAGGAATTTCAGGATTGCATTGGTGACGCTATGAAGTCTATTGTTAAAAATGGAATAAAAGAAGAAGACATTGAGCGCAGTTTTATGAGCTTTGATTTTTCAATAAGGGAAGTGAAAAGGTCTCCATCTCATGGACCGTATTCGCTTGTTCTTCTTAAGCGTGTTTTGCGTTCCTGGACTTATGGAGCAAATCCGAAAGATGCGCTTGCTTTTATTGAATCATTTGAACAGATAAAGAAAAAAATAAAAGATGAGCCGGAATATCTAAAGAATCTTATAAGAAAGTTCTTTGTTGAAAATAAAAATAAAACTTTAGTAACAGTTTCACCGTCAGAAAAATGGAGCCTTGACAGAGCCGAAAAAGAAAAAAAACTTGCATCTTGCCTTTATAAAAAAATCGGGAAAAGGAACGTTTTTCTTTCACTTGAAAAACTTCACGCATTTCAAGCTGGCTCAGAAAATGAAAATTTGATTCCTGCTGTTAATATTGAAGAACTTGAAAATCCTGCTGAAAAAATTGAAACACGCAAAACTTTGTGTGAAAAAATTCCTTTCTATGTAAATCAGGAAGCCTGCAATGGAATTGTCTATGCTTCTGTTTCTTTTCCTGTTGACCGGCTTGATCCTGCGGACTACAAATTTCTTCCTTTGCTTTCCAGCTGCATTTCAGGGCTTGGAACAAAAAAAAGGTCTTGGGAAGAAACAATCTCGTATTCTGACAGAATTATGGGTGATTTTGGAGCTTATATACGAAGCGCAAAAGTTCCAGAATATTCCAAAAAACTTGCCGAAGAAAATCCTCTTATAATTGGCCGAGAGTGGCTTGTGATTCATTTTAAATTTATAGAAGAAAAATCCGCGCAAGCCTTTGACTTTGCAAGTGAAATTATTTCTTCAATTGATTTTTTAGACAAGCCAAGGCTCAAGACAATTGTAAACGGCTTGTGCTCCAGTTTAAATGCGTCTGTTGTTCCCGGCGGACATTATTTTGCAATGCTTAGATCTTGCAGGCTTTTAAACCGTTCGTGCGCTGTTCAAGAAATTAAGGACGGACTTACTTCTGTCTTTGCGATAAATGAAATAAAAAAAATGAAGCTTTCTGAAATTTCTGAAAAGCTTGAATCGATTTATAAAAAAATAATCTCAAGCGGCTCCCTTTTTCATGTAACAGCCGGAATCTCAGGAATTGCTGCGGCCAAAAAAGGATTTGCTTTTCTTGTAAAAAATCTTTGCCTTGAATTTCCAAAGCCGAAGAAGAAAGTTTCTGACAAGGAATTTTTTAAGCAGACAGAGATTGCAGGAAAAATTTACTGCGAAAAAAATCCTTGCGTGGATGAAGTTTTTGTTGTGCCGGGGAACATAGGCTTTGCTTCTGCCGCTGTAAAAAGTTCTGGTGAAAAAGGAAAAGAAATCATGGCGGACACAGTTTTTTCACATCTGCTTGAAACTTCCGACTTATGGAAGCAGATTAGAACTAGCGGCGGCGCTTACGGTGTTTTCCTTTCTGTTCAAAGCTCAAGCGGCACAACTTGCTTTGCCACATATCGCGATCCAAAGCCTTTTGATTCGCTTGGATATTTTGAAGAAAAGCTTCCGCTTCTTGAAAAAGATGAATTTTCTTTTGATGATATAAAAAAAGCGATTGCCGGAGTTTATTCAGATGAAATCGAGCCGTACACGCCGGCAATGAGAGGCGGAACTGGGCTTATGCGATGTCTTTATGGAATTTCCCTTTCCCTTGATAAAATCAGAATAAAAAATTTGCTGAGCCTAAAAAAAAGTGATATTGAAAAGTCAGTCTGCTGTTACAAAAACGCTGTGTTCTGCGGAAAAAAAGTTGCAATCTGCGGAAAAGACATGATTTCTGATAAAATTAAAAAAATAAGTGGAAAAATAATAAAGATTTCACTATAATAATAAGACATTATATGCTTTTGCAAAAATGAAGGAAAAAATGACCAACAAAAACGTAGAAGAATTAACAAAGTTGATGAGACAGCTTGTTTCTGATGTTCAGGGCGCACCTTTCCCTAGCGAAAAAATAGAGCCGGAGCTTTATTCAATTTGGTATGAGCACGTTCAGCGCGGCGCTCAAAACTGCTTTGAATTTTTGGAGCAGCACTTTCCGCTAGACAATTCTGAATTCAAAGATTCTCTAAAGAAAATATTTAAATAAACATAGCTTCCTGCCGAAAATAAACCTAAGGCAATCTTTGTAAAATTATTTAGGTTTGCCCAAAAATGCCGTGCTTTTTTTAGAGCTGGCTGTGTCTTGTTTTTGGTGGGAAGATATATGGCTGCAAAAAAAATTTGCCGTAATGAAAAACTACAACTAAAAGGTTCCCTTAAGAAAAATGGTTTTGATCGCTGGCGGCTTGTTACAAATGCTGTAAGCTCGGTTTCCGGCGAAGAAAAGACTTTCTTCATTGAATTCTATGCTGTGAATCCTGCCTTGTCTCCCAAAGAATGTGTGCTTGGATTTAAAAACCGCTTTAATAAGTCTACGGAAGATTTTCAGTATGTTTTGCCAGGTTCTGAAACTGCAAAAAATTTCACTTCTCAAACTTATGTTTCGCCTTCATTTTTTATGATAAAAGCCGGAGTTCTTTCTGCAAGCGCAAACCAGATGAATTCTTATTTTCCGCCTGAAATCCTTTCAGCAAAAAAAAGCGAATATATAATTTCAGCCAAACAGGAAGAATTGCCGGCCTGCATTTTGGCGCACGATTACACTTCCGGCGCAATAAAAGTTACAGACGAAGACTTGCGCGCTCACCCGGAATATATGGGAAGTTCCGGCACTATGTCTTGGAATTTAAAGTTTTCACGGAGCATTTCGTTTTCTTCAGACTACAGAGCAAAAGACATAAACTGGGCTGTTCTTGGTGGCAAGACTGATTTTTCCGGCACAATCATTTTCAACAACGAAGAATACAATGTGAATCCGCGGAATTCCTTTGGATATTATGATAAAAACTGGGGCAGGGATTTTTCTTCTCCATATTTCCATTTAAGCTCTTCAAATTTTACAAGCGAAATTTCCGGGCGGCTTTTGGACGCTTCTGCTTTTGCGGTTCAGGGCGAATACAAGAATAAAGTTTCAGTGCTTGTTTCAATTGAAGGAAAAAACATTGAATTTCATGCAAACAAACTGAAAAAAAAGCAGATAAGCTTTGACTGCCAGGAAATGAACGGGACGGAAGACGAAGGTCTTAAACTGCATTGGTCTGTTAGTGTCCATGACAGGCGTTATGTAATTGACATTGATATTTTCTGCAACACAAAGGATATGTCTCTGCGCGATTTTGAAAGTCCTGCCGGTGGAAGAAAAGTTATGCGGATTCTTGCAAGCGGCTCTGGAACTGGAAAATTCAAGTTGTACAAAAAAATGAAGAAAAACCTTGAGCTTTTGGAGCAGGCCGAAATCCTCAAGTGCATCTGCGAATACGGCAACCTTGAAACAGCTGAAAAATAATCTTTAAAAAAAATTTGATTTTTAGTTCGGAAATTTGTATATTCCTTTTTAGAGGAAATTTATGAACTACGAACAGATGACATTAAAAATGCAAGATGCGCTGCAAAGCGCAAGCAGCTTGGCCCAGCAAAGAGACCATAGCGAAATAGGCAATGAGCATCTTTTGTATGCCATGCTTAACCAAAAAGACGGAATGATTCCGCCGTTAGTTGAACGGATTGGACTTCAGTCTTCTTCTTTGCAAAAAAATCTTGAAAACTTATTGGACAAATATCCTGTAGTAAAAGGGCAGACTCAAATGTCTTTGTCTTCTAGCGCGCAGAAAGTTCTTGCCAAGGCAGAAAAGGAAATGGCTTCTTTAAAAGACCAGTTTCTTTCTACTGAACACGTTTTTCTTGCGATGATTCAGGCTGATGACAATGTTGGTGAGCTTTTGAGAAAATCAGGATGCGACAGGAATACAGTTCTTGAAGCCTTGAAGTCCGTGCGCGGAAATCAGAGCATTGATTCCCAAGATCCTGAAAGCAAAATGCGTTCTCTTGAAAAGTACTGCACGGATTTAACAGCACGTGCGCGTCAGGACAAAATTGACCCAGTTATCGGCCGTGATGAGGAAATCCGGCGTGTAATGCAGGTTTTGTGTCGCCGAACAAAGAACAATCCTGTTCTGATAGGTGAACCTGGTGTTGGTAAAACCGCGATTGTAGAAGGTCTTGCACGCAGAATTGCAAGCGGTGATGTTCCGGAAAGCCTTAAAAACAAACGCCTTCTTTCGCTTGATATGGGAAGCCTTGTTGCCGGAGCGAAATTCCGAGGTGAATTTGAAGAGAGGCTAAAAGCCGTAATCACTGAAGTTACAAAATCTGAAGGTCAGATAATTCTGTTCATCGATGAGCTTCACACGATTGTTGGTGCTGGTGCAAGCGAAGGTTCTATGGACGCTTCGAATTTGTTGAAGCCGGCTTTGAGCCGTGGCGAAATCCATGTTATTGGTGCCACAACTCTTGACGAGTACCGCAAGTACATTGAAAAAGATGCCGCCCTTGAACGAAGATTCCAGCAGGTTTACTGCGCCGAGCCGACCGTTGAGGATACAATCGCCATTTTGCGTGGACTTCGCGACAAGTATGAAATTCATCACGGAGTTAGAATTAATGATGAGGCTTTGGTCAGTGCGGCAGTTCTTTCAAACCGCTACATTACAAACCGTTTTTTGCCTGACAAGGCGATTGACTTGGTTGATGAAGCCGCAAGCCGCTTAAAGATGGAAATTGAAAGCCAGCCTACGGAACTTGACCAGATTGAGAGAAAACTTTTGCAGCTTCAGATTGAAAAGCAGTCTTTGAGCAAAGAAGACGACAACGCTTCAAAAGAGCGTCTTGAAAAACTTGAAAAAGAGCTTTCCGAGTTGAGTTCAAAACGCGATGCCATGAAACTTCAGTGGCAGAACGAAAAGAACAGCATCGACAAGAGCCGCAAAGTAAAAGAAGAGCTTGAAGAGGCACGCTTTAACGAAGAAAAATACACTCGCGAAGGCAACCTTGAAAAAGCCGCGGAATTAAAGTACAGCACAATTCCTGCTCTTGAAAAGCAGCTTGCTGAGGCCGTTGCCCACGATAAGGAAGTTGAGGCGAATCCTGAACGCGAATCCCTTTTACGTCAGGAAGTTACGGAAGAAGACATTGCGCGAGTCGTAAGCAACTGGACAGGAATTCCTGTTGCAAAAATGCTTTCAAGCGAAAAGCAAAAATACTTGCAGCTTGAGGAAGTTCTTCACAAGCGTGTTATCGGTCAGAATGAAGCTGTGCAGGTTGTAAGCGATGCAATCCGCCGTAACCGTTCTGGTTTGAGTGATCCGAACCGTCCTCTTGGAAGTTTCCTGTTCATTGGACCGACTGGTGTCGGTAAAACCGAGCTTGCAAAAACGCTTGCAGACTTCTTGTTCAATGATGAAAAGTCGCTTACTCGAATAGATATGTCCGAGTATATGGAAAAATTCAGCGTGAGCCGTTTGATTGGTGCGCCTCCGGGATACGTTGGCTACGATGAAGGCGGTCAGCTTACAGAGGCAGTTCGCCGCCGTCCTTACAGTGTAGTTTTGTTTGATGAAGTTGAAAAAGCTCATCCTGATGTTTTCAATGTTCTTCTTCAGGTTCTTGATGACGGAAGATTGACAGACGGACAGGGCAGAGTTGTGGACTTTAAGAATACAATTATCATAATGACGAGCAACTTGGGAAGCGAGCTGATTCTTGACGCTGACACAGACGAAAAGATGAAAGATGCAAGAACACAGATTGACGGTTTGCTTAAAACTCATTTCCGCCCGGAATTCTTGAACCGAATCGATGAAATCGTAATGTTCGGTCGTCTTGACAAGAGCTGCATTGGTGGAATTGTAAGGATTCAGCTTGAGCGTGTTGCAAAACGCCTTGAAGACAGAAGAATTGCAATTAAGTTTGATGATTCTGCCGTGGACTTCATTGCGGAAAAAGGCTACGACCCTGCGTTTGGCGCCCGTCCTGTAAAGCGTGCCGTTCAGACTTGGGTAGAAAATCCGCTCTCAAAAGAACTGCTTGAAGGAAAGTTCACCGAAGGCTGCACGATAAATGTTTCGAGCAACGGACGTGAGCTTGAGTTTAAGTAAAGTGTAGTGATACTATGAAAAAGCTGGGGATGTCTCAAAAATGTCATTTTCGGGCTTAACCCGAAAACCTAACTGTATATATATTGTAATCATTTAGAGAAGGGGCTGTCCAAAAAGAAATGGACAGCCCTGATTATTTTAAATTTACAAGCAAATTCAAATCTGCTAAAATTTAAATATGAGCAGAGGCATAAGCGATAAAATCACATACAAACCATATAACCGCGGGGCGGGGCAGCGGCTCACAGCCTTCTGGAAACCGGACTTCATGACAATCAGCACATTCTGAAGCGAGAAGCTGAAAGATCCGACAGAAGAAATATTCATATCGACAGTGAAGCGCTCCTGAACAGGAAAAATATTGTTGGTACGCTCCAAATATACAAGCTATGAGAAAGAGATAAAGAGAAGCCTCAAGAAGAACTCATTCAGCTTTGAGAACTGGATGTATGACGCCGAACAGAAGAAATACACATGTCCATGCGGAAATCCGGTTCCCTACAAAAAGACAGTGACGAAAAAAAAAACAGCCCGGGGGTATCCGCAGCCCTATGAGGGCTACCAGTGCGACAACTAAGATGGCTGCCCGTTCCGTGAGCTGTGCACGAAGTCGGAATACGACCGGCTGTTCTAGAGAAATGGGCACCTGGCTTGACCAGAAAGAAAAAGTAAAGGAACTTCTCGCAAGTGAAGAATATAAGACACTCATGAAAAAACGCTCAACGGAGTGCGAGACCGTCTTCAACCAGACAAAAGGCAATCCGGGATTCAGAAACTTCCATCTCCGCGGGAAAGCAAAAGCCGGGACTGAATGGGGATTGCTGATGATTGGATATGATTTCAAGCAGCTGGTTCGATTAATGAATGCCTAAAGAAAAAACAAGACGATAAAAACTGCAAAAAAAAGGGCTGTCTTTTAAAAAGTTTTGACAACTAAAAAGACAACCCCTTATGTGTTTGAGATTTATAAAAACATCTCAAATGCTGAAATTGCTTTCAATTTATTTCTTGAAAGTCTCAGCTACAGCAACTGCGCAGGCAACAGTACAAGTATTCATCCGTCGTTTCCTCCGGATGAAACTCGAGTTTTTATTTGCTCGCAATGCTCGCATTTTTGCTGTGCAAAAAGCATAAAAACTCGCACGGCTGCCTTCAGTCGTCGTATTTGCAGAAGTTATTCAGACTATTTCTTGAAAGTCTCAGCTACAGCAACTGCGCAGGCAACTGTGCAGCCGACCATCGGGTTGTTGCCCATTCCCATAAATCCCATCATCTCGACGTGTGCCGGAACAGATGAGGATCCTGCGAACTGAGCGTCTGAGTGCATACGGCCCAATGTGTCTGTGAATCCGTAGGAAGCAGGACCTGCGGCCATGTTGTCAGGATGCAGTGTGCGTCCTGTTCCGCCGCCTGAAGCTACAGAGAAGTAGTTCTTTCCGGCAAGCAGGCGTTCCTTCTTGTAAGTTCCTGCGACAGGGTGCTGGAATCTTGTCGGGTTTGTGGAGTTTCCTGTGATTGAGACATCGACATTTTCGTGCCACATGATTGCGACGCCCTCGCGAACATCGTCAGCGCCGTAGCATTTTACGATGAGGCGGTCAGGATTGCTTCCGTAAGGAATTTCCTTTACGACTGTAAGAGCCTTGTCGGTTCCGTTTCCGTTGAAGTAGTCGAATTTTGTCTGGACATAAGTGAAGCCGTTGATGCGGCTGATAATCTGAGCAGCGTCCTTTCCAAGACCGTTCAGGATTACGCGGAGCTTGTTCTTGCGGACTTTGTTCGCGTTTGCAGCGATCTTGATTGCGCCTTCAGCTGCGGCGAAAGACTCGTGTCCTGCGAGGAATGCGAAGCACTGTGTCTCCTCGGAAAGAAGACGTGCGCCCAGGTTTCCGTGTCCAAGACCAACCTTGCGGTCATCAGCTACTGAACCCGGAAGACAGAATGCCTGAAGTCCTTCACCGATTGCAGCTGCGGCCTCGCTTCCTGTCATGCTTCCGGCTTTCTCACCCTTCTTGAGGGCGATTGCAGAGCCGAGAACATAAGCCCACTTTGCATCTTCAAAACAGATCTGCTGTGTTGACTGGCAGATTTCATAAGGATCAAAGCCCTTTGACTTGCACAGATCGCGTGCAGCCTGAAGTCCGGCCTCTCCTTCCGCGAATCCGTATTCCTTGAGAGCCTTGTTTACCTGAGGAATGCGACCTTCAAAATCTTCAAATAATGTTGCCATTGTATTCCTCCTTATTCCTTTCTAGGGTCGATGAGCTTGACCATGCCCTGATCTTCTGTAACGCGTCCGTAGTGTGTGCGTGCCTTTTCAATCGCCTCTTTCGGATCTGTTCCTGCCTTGAGAGCGTCCATGAGTTTTCCGAAGTTGATGCAGTTGTAGCCGATAATCTGATTGTCCTTGTCAACCGCGCAGCTTTCAACGTAGCCTTCTGTCATCTCAAGGTAGCGAGGACCTGTCTTGCGTGTCGCGAACATTGTTCCGACCTGTGAGCGGAGGTTCTTTCCGAGATCCTCAAGAGATGCTCCGACTTTGAGGCCGTCCTTTGAATATGCGGACTGTGTGCGTCCGTACACAATCTGAAGGAAAAGCTCGCGCATAGCTGTATTGATCGCATCGCATACAAGGTCTGTGTTGAGGGCTTCGATGATTGTCTTTCCGATGAGAATTTCAGAAGCCATAGCTGCCGAGTGTGTCATTCCTGAGCATCCTATTGTCTCGACAAGAGCTTCCTCGATGACTCCGTTCTTGACATTGAGAGTCAGCTTGCAGGCGCCCTGCTGCGGTGCGCACCAGCCGATTCCGTGTGTGAAACCGGAAATATCTTCCTGAGTTTTTGCCTGAACCCATGCGCCTTCCTCAGGGATGGGAGCAGGTCCGTGATAAGCACCTTTTGCCAACGGGCACATGTGCTCCACTTCTGCAGTGTACTTCATACCGTTTACCTCGAGATATGTAAAAATATGAATCCGGCTAAAAATGTAAGCCTGCCGGAATCTTGGCGGAAATTATATCACTTTGAAAACGGAAATTCAATTGCCGGAATATTCATTGCTCATCCATTGCGCGCGTTTTTTTAGGAAGTCAGTCATATAGTCAACCTCACTTTCGTAAGTTTTGCGGTTTTTCCATCCGGGAGCATGAGGCCATTGCCGTCTTCCAAGATTGTGCCATACTGAATCATTTAGCATTACAAACGGCTTTACATTTTTTGACTCGTTTTCAAGCCAGTCGAAAGAGGAAATAAGCTTTTGTTTTGTTTCATTCCATCGTTCTGCGACTTTTTCTGCAAAATATTCATCTTCAAAAAGCCGTTTGTACCATTGGTCTTTGTTTACCCAAAATCCTTCTGGGTCTTGACAGCCGTCGTAGTTTATGTTTCCGCATGAAATATCCATGTCCCAGAGCGGTCCCATGAAAATTTTCTTTGCCTGTGAGTCATAATAAAAATAGCAGGAAGCTTGAAATTTTGCATCGTGGTTTTTGGTAAATTCGTTTATAAGATACCAGTCAACAAATGAATCTTCGTCAATTACACTTTGCCAGCCTTTTTCCGCGGATTTGAAATCAGGTGAAAAAATCACATCTTCGGCATTTTGAATTATCTGCTCCATTTTCTTGTATTCTGCCTCGGATTTTTGTTCCATTCGTATGCTGATTTTTGTTCCACGTTGTGTGCGGAAATTCCATTCCTTGTTTAGCCTTGAATTTACGGTGGCGAGAAATGAGCCTTCCGGGAGCGAAAGTTTTTCGTGTTCAACTTTTTCTGTAACTTGATAAAGTCCGTTGAATTTTCCGTTTATAAAAACCGCGGCGAATCTTGCATCTGGAGTCCATTTCATTCTGTTCCAGACATTTCTTGCAAGAAAATAAGCGTATTCGTTTCTGAGCGAAGTTTTGTCCGCAGTATTCGCCATTAAAATCCATTTTTTTGACTGTTTCATTCCAAAAAGCGGAGCGGACTTGTTTAGTTTTAGAAGGTACGGTCTTTTGTAAAGTTCCCTTGTCTGCCATGTTGTGTTTCCGTGTCCGCGGATTTTGCATGAACCTGAAAACTCTTCGGCTTCGTACATTGCCGTTACATAGTTTATTTTTGAATTTATTTTTTTGCCTGCCATTGTGTCAATGTGCATGACAGAAAGTCCTATTTCTTCGCATTTTTCAGGCGAGATCTGATTTTTTGATGAATTTGAAAACATCATAATCAAAAATAAAGAAAGAATTGCTAGAATTGCCAAGTGCAAAAAAGAATTTGTTTTTAATTGCATACTTTTTTATAGCATTATTTGCATTTTTCTTCAACTTTTTTGCGGTTTTTACCCCCCCGTACTCTTGACAATGAAGTATAATAGTTGTAATATCAGATTTAGTTACCGTTTATTCGGTAACTAACGGTTTTACAAGGAGTTTTATGAAAGGAAAATATCGCCACGAGTTCAAATATCTTTCTCCTGAAATCACGCTTTCTGCGATTGAGCGGCGTATGGATGCGATTCTTTTGCGCGACAGGAACACCGGCGAGAAAGGCGAGTACGCAATCAGAAGCATCTATTTCGACGACATCTTCAACACGTGCTATCTTGAAAACGAGAACGGCACTGACCCGCGCGAGAAATTCAGAATCAGAATCTACAACTGTTCGAAAGAAAGAATTTCCCTTGAGTTAAAAAGGAAGGAAAGAGGGATGTGCCTAAAGACTTCTTGTCACGTTCCGCTGGAAGTTCTTGAGGAGATAATTGCAGGAAAAATTCCTGATTTTACAAGCGAAATGCCTTATCTTTTGAAAAAGCTGATTTGCCAGATGCAGTTCCGCGCGCTCCGGCCGGTTGAGATTGTTGCCTACGAGCGTGTTCCTTTCACTTATGAAGACGGAAACGTGAGAATCACTTTTGACAGGAATCTGAGATCTTCAAGCAACATTGAGGACTTTTTCAATGAGGATGCGGCTTTCCGATCAATATTTCCGTTCGGAACAAATATGATTGAGGTTAAGTACGACGAGCTTTTGCCGGATTTTATAAACGAAACTCTGCAGACAAGCGCATTGCAATGGAATTCGTTTTCAAAATACTATCTGTGCAGGAAGTTCGATATTCAGGGACTCCGCTGCGGATTCCGTGTTTAAGATTCAAAATTACATTTGATTTAATAGAAATCAAAAATCGAGGTTTTTTATGGGATTTAAAGATATTTTCAAGAAGTCGTTTATTCAGGGATTCACGAGATACGATGCGACGCCTGAGAACATTATCGTCGTGTTTTTGATTGCGGGATTTTTCGCGCTTTACATTTTCTTTGCTTACAGGCTTTTGACGAGAAGGACTTTTTACTCAAAGTCGTTCAACATTGCGCTTCCGGCTTTGGTTATGATTACGGCGGGCGTTATTCTTACGATTCAGTCGAGCGTTGTGATTTCGCTTGGTATGGTCGGCGCGCTTTCTATTGTGCGTTTCAGAACTGCGATAAAAGATCCGATGGACTTGGTTTTCCTTTTCTGGGCGATTTCAACCGGAATTATCTGCGGAGCTGGTCTTGCCCAGATTTCTTGTGTTCTGGCGTTTATCCTGACTGTCGCTCTTTTTGTGTTTGACCGGATTCCTGTGGCGAAAGCTCCGAAAATCCTTATGGTGAGCGGAAGCGGATACGAGCTTGAAGAGAAAATCATGGCGATTGTAAAAGAATTCTGTAAGTATTACACAGTGAAAAGCCGCGCGCTTTCAAACGGAAAAGTGAATCTCGTTGTTGAAATCCGCTCGAAAGACGATTCCGCGCTCTTGCAGAAAGTTGCGAACACGGAAAATGTCGTCTCTTCGACAATCCTCGCGCACGACGGCGAAGTTACATACTAAATTCACTTTTGTGTTTTTATTGCGCATTTTGACAAGGAAGAGCGGGAAATGAAAATTATTCACGGAATAAGAAGATATTCGTATGCTTTTGGTCTTTCGCTCTTCTTGCTTGCATTTGGAGTTCTTTTTGCATTTCTTATTTCTTCTGACAGAAAAATTACAGTTGCTGAATGCAAAAAGCTAGGTCTTCCGATTCTTGAAATTTCTACGGACAAACTTAAGGAAATAAAAAGCAAGGAAAAATATGTAAAAGCTTCATTCACGCTTGGAAATTCCTCTGAGTATGAAAAGATTTCAGGCGGTTGCAAAATCCGTGGACACGGAAATTCCACTTGGAAAACAACTTTTACACAGAAAAAGCCTTACCTTTTAAAACTTGAAAGTCCCGCAAGTCTTCTTGGAATGAAAGGCGCGCGTAAATGGATTTTGATGGCAAACGCCTGTGACCGCTCAATGCTCCGAAATTACTACGCCGAATATCTTACACACAATGTTTGGAACAGAATGAGGTGGAATCCTGAGTCTCGCTATGTAACGCTTTTTATAAACGGAAAATACCGTGGGCTTTATGGAATAACAGAAAAGGTTGAGGTTGCGGAAAATCGCATTGAGTTTGCAGGCGAAGGCTTCCTTGCTGAAATCGACAGCCACGATGGACGACCGTACAGTTTTTCTACGGATTCAAGGCTACGCTTTAATATCCGCTCGCCAAAGTCAACTTTAGAAAACTACAAGAAATGGGCGGACAAAATAGAGTCGATTGAAAAACTTCTTTATTCTGATGAATGGAATGGCGCGGCCGGCTACAAGAGATATTTTGACATGGACTCGTTCGTTGACTGGTATTTGCTTGCAGAATTCTCCAAAAACTACGATGCGAATTTCTACAACTCTGTCTTTATGAACTATGACTATTCGACGGAGAAGCTTTACATGGGACCTGCATGGGATCACGACATCGGATTTGGGAACACTTCAAAAAGTTCGACTACTCCAGGAAGCTATGGTTCGCTCTTAAGCAACAATGCTTGGATTCAGATGTTCAACTTTTTTGATCCAGTGAAGAATTCATCTGCGGCAAAAGACTATGAAGGATTTTTAATCAACCAAAGCAGCTGGTACAACAGAATGTTTGGTGATGATGAATTTGTTACCCTTGTAAAAAAACGCTGGGCGGAAACAAGAGAGCCGTTAAAGAAATCTATTGAATGGATTCGCAACCAGGGCAGGACTTTGGATGATTCTGCAAAGCTCAACGATTCTGTCTGGCACATAATTGGAAGCGCAATCTGGCCACGTGCGCCGGGCTACCGTTCAAGAAAAAACTACAAGAGTGAAGTTGACTTTCTCGTGGACTGGTGCGAAAAAAGATTTGAATGGCTTGACAGGATTTTTATGGAATAAAAAAATAGACTGCCATTAAACACGGCAGTCTATTGAAAATTAAACTTCTTACTCAAAATTATTTTTCTAAAAACTCTTTCATAAGAGCGACAACTTTTTCCATTGTTTCCTTTCTGTCCAAAGTTACTCTCATTGCGAGTCTGCTTCCTTCTGTCCAAAGTCTTACAAGATAGCCGTTCTGGGCAAGATAGTCTTTCAATGCCTGGACATCTGTGTTTTCGGAGAAATGTATAAATACAAAGTTCGCGGCGGAATCAAAAGCTTTTACACCAGGAATGCTGTTCATTTCGTTTATAAAGAAATTGCGGCTTTCTGTAATGTCTTTTAGAAGCCCTTTATAATATTTTTCGTCTCTTAAGGCTGCTACCGCCATTTTGCGGCTTATGTTGTTTACCCTGAATGGATTCACATCAAGCCTGAAAACCTGTTTCGCCATTGGAGCGCAAAGTCCGTAGCCAACACGGATTCCTGCAAGTCCATACAATTTGCTGAAAGTTCTGCTGAATACGACATTTGAATAAGCCGCCAGAAGATGTCTTACATCAAACTTCTGCTCAGAAAAACCAAGATAGGCTTCATCAACAATAACAAGCGAAGAAGGGTTTTCCTTTATTATAGTTTCAAGGTCAGAAGCTGAAATTACCGCTCCAGTCGGATTGTGCGGAGTTGTAATAATGATGATTCGTGGAGAAACAGCGCGGGCTTTTGACATCAGTCCTGAAACATCGAATTCATAAGAATTTTTTCCAGGCACAACATCGTAGTATTCAGCCTTCGCCATTTTTAGCTCAACAATGGATTTGTAGTAATTCCAAGATGGCGCAGAAATAAGAACTGTATCGCCTTTATTAAGCACAAGCGACATTACAGTTTTTATAACATCAGAAGAGCCAGAATGAATCAAAATGTGGTCAGTTGAAATTTCCTCGCGCTTGCTGATTTCAACGGCAAGCTCATCTTCGCGTGTAAGATCGTAAAGATAAACATCTTCATAAGTTGCATTGTGAAGAACTTCCATTACTTTTGGGCTTGGCTTGAAAAGATTTTCATTTACATGAAGACGGCCTGTAAGTTGTTCTGTAGCGACAACTGAATATGTTTTTGTGTCAGCATAGTTTGATAGATAGTTAAGTCTTGTAGAGGAATTCACAAGTTCTTCTTCTGCAAAAAACTGCTCTATAAAATCTTTAAAATTCGGATAGAATTGAAGAATATCTTCTGTTGTGTCGAACTCTTTGCATTCATCATCGCTGTAGCCTTTTACCTTTAGCTTAAGGTCGTCAATGTGACGGATTTGGAAATCGTCCCAAAGCATATATTTTACTTCCGGGTCGTAATATTCCTTTACCATATAGTCAACAAATTTTGCAGAAAACTCTTTGTTAAAGAAAGCTTCACCGATTGTGTACCAGCATTTTTCTCCGCCTTTTTTTACGGAAGTCATGTAGCCTTCTTTGTCAGTGGATTTTACACAATACTCATCAAGGAATTCATCTGTGTATTTGCAGGCATAGTATGAATCATAAACATAGTCGCAGTAAACGTTGTGCGCAAACCAGTTGTCGCTGCAGCAGATATAAGAATTTTTCAAGTAATCTTTTGCCGCATAAATAGATGAAATGTTGTTTTTCTCTTCCCATTCAGTGTTGTCTATGACAATGAGATCCTTGTACTTTTTTGCCATTTCATAGTATTTTTCTTTCAGATAGCCGACAACAATAATAATCTGCTTTATTCCAGCGTCATGCAGCTGTTTTATCTGGCGTTCAACCATTGTATCGCCTTTGATTTCAAAAAGTCCTTTTGGAAGATAGTTTGAAAGAGGCATACAGCGTCGGCTTCTTCCAGCTGCCATTATAATTGCATTGTCAACTTTGTAAGGGGATAGTGCTTCATATCCAGACTCTGTTAGTTTTCCAGATTTAAGCCATCCGTTTTTCTCACACATAAAAAGTGTGTCTTTTGAAAACTGTGCTAATTCTTTTCCTTTATGTGCTGCATAAAGCAAGTCAAATTCTTTTTCTGTCATCTTTTTCTCCTGATATGTCTATGAAAATGAAGTTTAAATCTTTTCTTCAAGTTCTTTATCTTTTTTTATCATAAAATTGTAGACTTCTTCGCCTGCATTTCCCTGATGCTCCCAAGCTTTTGCTTTAGCATCTGCACGGAGCTTTTTCAGTTCATCGGAGTCGCTTGCATTTTGAATTACTTGGGCTATGTTTTTGAACTGATCTTCCTTAAGTTCGATTCCAAAGCTGTGGACTGCATTTACCTGCCACGGACTTTTTCCCGGAACATCATAGGCATCGTAAGGTCCTAAATCCATATCGGAATTTACATACATAACTGGCTTGTCGCAAAGAAAAGTGTAGTCATAAATGATTCCTGAAAAGTCTGAAATCATAATATCGGCTTTTTTCATTGAGTAAATATTCTCGCTGTTATAATCCCAAATCAGATTTTTATTGTCTTTGTATTTTTCTGTTAGTTTTTCAAGCATTTCCTTTTCAGAAATTTTTGACTGAGGATGAGGACGGATTATTACATTCCAGCCAGTCTGCAAAAGCGGATCCAGGAGCTTTTCTCCGTAGCGGCTTAAAATCGCGCTTGGCCCCCAGGAAGGCGAAAGAAGAACTGTAAATTTATGGTTTTCTTCGACTGGAATTTTTTCCATCTTTTCTTTGTAGACATCAAGATATGTGCAGCCCACACTTACAATTTCCTTGTGCTTTATGCCTCTATGCTCTTCAAGCCAGCGAACGTCTTTTTCTTTGTACATTCCTGTAGCAAGAACAGAATCAAAGTAATCAATTCCAAAAAGACGGTACATTGTGGCGTCTCCAGTTGAATGTTCCAAATGGGCATAATGCTTTACATTTTTGCTGCGTTTCATCTGGTAAACATCAAGTCCCGGAGTTGTCATAAGAACAATATCCGCAGAAAGAAGATTCAGCTTTGCAAATGCAGTGTTTCCTTCGCCGATGTATTCGGCTTTTACAAATTTATAATCAGATGAAAAGACTTCATCATTTTTGTAGGATGTAAAATAAGTTACTTCTGTATGATGTTTTTCAAATGAGTCGAGAACTGGCTTAAAAACATTCCAGTATCTTTTGTCTTCATTGTATATTACATATTTATGCGCAGAAACATCCGCTGTACCTTTTTTTCCTGTGAAAAGAAACTTTAGTTTTAATACTGCTGCCCTTGCCAGAAAGTATAAAGTTGCTGTTGCTCCTATTAGAATGGAAAACAACATGCTTCCTGTGCCAGGATCTATGTACAATAAACTGCTTGTCATTTTTTAGATTCCTCCATTGTTTCCTGCTTCCAGTTTTTTGATTCAAATATGTTATCGCTGACTCTGTACCAATCATCAGGCTTTACAGTGAAAATATTTTTGCTTGAAAAATGGTGCGGCATATATAAATTGCTTATTGTTACAAGAGCGCCGTCTTCCTTTAGCTTGGAATTTACAGGATTTCCTGTAAAAGGATTCACTGCGTTTTCAATAATTCCCGACAAAAGAATTGTCGGAGAATCTGCGTTTGTCATAAAGTCGTTGTTTGTTTTTAATTCTCCAGACTCATTGAAATCCTTGAACATAAATATAGGATGATATTTTCCCGGTGAAATCCTGCTGAATTTTTCGTCCCATTTATATGGCTTTTCTTTTGATGAGCAGCTGTGGTCAGAAACTATCAAAATCCTTGAGTTTTCATAGACTCCATTTTGCTTTAAGTATTCAAGCCATTCTCCGAGCCTGTGCATTACGCCTGCCATTGAGGAGTAAGAGTTGTCGCCTGCATATTCCGAATTTCCCCTGTCTGTGATTTTTGCGGAAGGAACATAGTCTGGAGCTTGTAACGCAAACGAAGTATGGCAGGCATTGTTTGTGAAACTTAAAAAATAATTTTCTGTCTTTGAAGAAAAGTCTGTAAGATCTTTCAGGTAATCCATTGCAGCATAGTTTCCAAGATATTTGTTCAAGTCTTCATTCTGCGTGTTTGTTGACCAGTAGCTTCCGCTTTCATAAATAACATGGCGCAGAATTAATGGAGAAGTTCTAAAGAAACTGTACCAAAGCATATTTCTTTTAAGTGTGTCGCTTGTTATTGTGAAGTTTCCGACTCCCTGATGATCTTTGTACCATTGCGCAAGATACGCATTTTCTGTTACGAATGATTCAATCTTTGGATAAGGCTTGAAAATAGAAATATCAGGAATCCAACTGTAGTTTGCCCAGGAAGCATCGCTTGAGGCCGCAGAAAAGTTGTCTCCTTGCTCTGTAAAAATACGCGGAAGCATTAAGATTGCTTCATTGTGCTTTTCAACTAGAGGCTTGTCTGCTCTTTTGTTTATTTCGGCAGGAGTATATTCATAGACGCCGTGCACTGGTGGCGCGCCAATCAATGTATGCGAGTTAAACGAAACTGTGTTTTTGTAAAGAGTGAAGCCGGAAAACTGTTCCTTTAGCTTTGGAGACTCTTCAAGCATTGGCTCTACGAAATTATTCTGCGCCCTGTCAAGAAAAATTAGAATTACATTTTTTCCAGTTTTAGAAAGATGAAAAATCGGCTTTACCTTTCCAGAAATTCCGCCTTCCGCTGAAACTCTAAGATATTCCTTGTATCCGGCTTTTACTTTTCCAATCTGAATAAAAGAAAGTAGCATCAGGGAAACAAGTGAAAAAGTTCCTATTATACAGACTGGCTTTTCAAGCCTTAATTTTATAACTGCAATGCAGGCAAGTACTATAGCGGCAAGAACTGACAAGTTTGTAAGTATGCGGGCTGCTGATGACTGCACGCTTGGAACTTCTGTAAAAAGCAGCATTCTTGAAAGGTAGCCATACTTTTCCTGAAACAAAAATGCGTTTACAATTGCCGCTGAAAATAGAAATAAGAATCCTACGGAAAGAAGTGTTTGGATTCGCTCTTTGAATAAGAAGAAAATCAGCGAAGGCCATAAAAAACATAATCCTAAACTTTGCCAGAATGTGTTTCTTATAAAGAACATTGGGTTCGGGTAGTTGTCTATCCCTGAAAATTCTATAGGCGAAGATGCGATTAAAAGTGTAGGAATTACAAGACCTATTAGGGCTGTTATGCTTGCGGAAGTTACTAAAAACAAAACGGTTCTTTGTTTTTTGTTGTCTCTTAATGAAATAAAAAGCTTGTCAACGGCAAAATTTAAAGCCTTTACAATAACAGGCGAACATAAAATAAGTGCGCACAGGAAAATAAAAAATCCTTTTTGCTCAAGATTGAATCTTTTTGTAAGCAGCGTAAAAATTATTGCCACAGCAGAACCTATTGCGCAGACAATGTAGAAAGACTTTATAGGGTTCTTAAGCTTGTAGAATATATTTTTTACAAGTGAAAAAATGTTGTTCATTGTCCAGTATATAACTAGTCCAGACGGACTGTTGTATAAAAGCACAACAAATAAAAGAGCAAGGAGATAAACTTGAAACTTGTCTTTTAAGGGCAGACCCTTTGTGTATATTGCTCCAGAAATGCAGTTTATTACTGTCATTAGAATTGGAAGAATATTTACAGAAAATGAGCCTATGGAAAAAAGAGCGTCTGGTTTTCCTAGGTCAGCAATAAAAAAGAGATGATGGTTTTGAAGCGCAGGCATATGGGACAGACAAGTGTATGCCGCTGTAAAAAATGGAATTTGTATAAGAATTCCGAACGCGGAACGAAGCGACATAATCGGGTGATAGTGATTCTGTCTATAGTATGTTGAAAGAATCATGTACTGCTCATCGCCCTTGAATACTTTTTTGATTCTGTCAACTTGAGGCTTCATTTTTGCCTGAATATTGCGTTCTATTTCCTGCCAGTGTTCTGCGACTGCATAAAGCGGAAGTGTAAGAAGGCTTACCGCAAGGCTTACACCCACTAGCGAAAACCCTGTGTTTTTCAGAAGTTTGTTGCTAAATGTAAATGCCAGTTCTATAATCTGGGTCAATGGATAAATTACAATTGTGAAAAAAAATACGCCCATAGTCTTTTTTATTTTACAATATAAAACTAAATGTATCAATTAATAACATAAAACAACTAAATGTTTGCGTCTTTTCGGAATAAAGTTCTTTATTTCTTTTTGCTGAAAATTCTGTAGTTTAGCCATGGAAATATTGTGTTTTTTCTTTCACATGAGGTAAGCCATTCTGTGCTTACAGTGTTGCTTGCCAATGAGTCAAACACACGCGTGAAAGAAAGAATTTCATCTTTGAAAAGTTCTTCTATATAGTTCGGTGTTTTTCCATCGTGAATCATTGCCGGCCAGTCTCCGCTTTGAGCTAAAAGAACTTGTTTCGCCGCCATGTTCAAAAGCCGTTCTTTTAGTGAAGTCTCAGAAGGAAATCTTTCTGCGAGGTCTATTATGCGCTGGGTTGCTTTTCTTGTGTAGCGTATCATCCAGCTATTTGTGTTGTCCAAAAGGTCTTCCCCATAACCAAGACCATTTGCAGAGCACTGGTAAGGCTCAATTTTGGGCAAAGAAAACTGATTGTCCAAGAGGTTTTTGCAAAGTTCAAATTCAAATCCTCTTTTGCTTGCACGGCACCTGATTACATTTTCAAGCCATTCAACGCCTTCATGCCATTTCTGCCCAAGAAATTCAGCTGGAATTGCACATACTAAAACTGTGTCTTTTTCCTGCATTATGTTTGCCGCTTGCTCAAGTTTTTCAGCCTTGGAAGTGTAAAAGCTAAGAGCATCATTTATAATCTGTTTTTTTGCTTGTGTGGAATTATAAGGAACAAGGTCATCATCTTCGCTTTCATTGCTCCAATATTTAAATCCTGTTGGAATTCTTGCATCGGTTTTTCCAAAGAAATCACCAAGTTTTTCCTGCTCAAGGTCGAATCCTATGTCGCGGATTTGAGAGCGGTAAGCTTCGTTTGTGGAAAATCCGTCTTCTCCTGCTATGTCCTGCGGAGTGTCCGGATCGCTTCCGAAGATTACAAGCGAGCTTTTTGTTCTGACAGGCGAGAATATTCCTTCTTGTGGGCATTGTTCAGAAAACAGGATTGCCCTTGCGTCAAGAATGGTATAGTTTATTCCATAGGAGCGCAGTGGTCTTTCAAGACTCTTATTCCATCCCATATATGGAAGCCAGAATCCGTCTCCAGTATCGCCAAAAAAAATTCTCTGTGAATAAAGCCCTGTTTCAATTTGAGCGTTGATTGCTTCTGGATAGTCGCTGTAGTGCGGAAGATACGAAAAGGTTGCGGCAGTTGGAATAAGTTCAATAATGCCAAGCTTTTCAAAGTATTTTATTTTCTCAAGAAGATTTTTTCCGTAAGTTTCTGTAAAGTCCGACTTTGTTTTTTCTATGGACTCAAGGCATGTCTTTGCCTGTTCAAGACAATTGGAATCTTTGCATCTTAAAACTTCTGCATTCCCAAGTTTAATCAGCTCATCAAGGTATTCTATATATTTGTCTTGAATGCTGGAATCTGAAAGAAGCGCGTAAATTGATGGTGAAATTACAAGTCCAAGCTTGAACGGAATATTCTCTTTTTCAAGCTGGCAGAACATATTCAAAAGCGGAATGTAAGTTTCTGTTATTGCGGAAAAAAGAATGCTGTTTTGAACTTGAAAGCCTTCTTTGTCTTCGTTCTGCGGAATATAGCCTTGGTTTGCTTCTATTATTAAAACAAGTTTTTTTTCAGACATTATTGATTCCTTTAGTTTGAAAATGACTGTCTATGGTTTAGGAAATTATCATGCAGAATTTTCTTTATTCCAGAAAGTTGTACTAGCGGTGGAAAATCAAGCTTTTTTCCTGGCTGCATTTCAAGAATTTTTTTGCTTTCCTCTGGAATTTCAATCATTCTGGTTGACGCAAGAATTTCTGCGCTTTTTCCGCTGAAAGAAGCCGCCAAGTCTATTCTTGCGAATTTTTTTCCGCCAGGAATCATAATGTACTGCTCGTTAGGTTCAAGCGGAATTTTCACATCAAATGAATCGTCTGATTTTTCTGATTCTGCAGAGTCAAAAAATGAAATATGAAGAAACGCGCTTTCAAATGAAAATTCCTGCGACAGTGCAGAAATGTCAGATTCCTTTATATCCCAGAATACAAAAAGCCATGCTGGATTTCTGATAACTGCGTCTATGCAAGTGTTGTTATATGTTTTTGGAAGTGTGTCTGGAACTGGTTCATCATCGTCTGAAATTTGGACTTCCGTTTTTTTTTCTGACGAATCAAACTCTTCTTCCGCCTCCAAAAGTTCTCCAATTATAAAACGGCGGTCAAGATCGCTCGGAATATCTATTCCATATTTATCAGCAAAGGCTATAAGCTGTGATGTTGACATTGCCTCTAGTTGCTGTCGGGATGCAAATTTCATAACTTGCTAATAATCGCTAAAAAAAAAACTTTTGTCAATGTAGATTCTAATGTTCTAATGTTCTAATGTTCATCATGGCAAACGCATTATAAATGTATTCAGCATAAAACTGGCTCCCAGGCACGGTTTCCTGGTTCAAAATCGCGCAATAATGCGCTACATGCTGATTGTTGCAAAGTGACTATAGAATTGCCCGCTCACGCGGTCGCAACAATCAGAGTGTTTTTGTCCTCACGAACCGTTCCTTCGCGCAAACTTTACTTAAATTATTTATAATGAGTTTGCCCTGTAATGTTCATTCACTGGATAATGACAGTAAAAGTTGTTGTTGAAAACAGACGTTTTTTTTTATAGAATGGCGGAATGATAAAAGCTACAGGTTCACAGATTATTTTAAAGCTTCTTGAAATGGAAGGTGTTAAGTATGTCGCTGGAATTCCGGGAGGTCAGATTCTTCCCTTATATGATGAATTGAACAAATCTTCAATAAAACATATTTTAGTGCGCCATGAGCAGGCGGCTGGCTTTATTGCTCAAGGAATGTCGCGCTCAACAGGAATTCCTGCTGTTTGCATGGCGACTTCCGGACCTGGAGCAATGAATCTCCTTACTGCTATTGCAGATGCAAGGTGCGATTCAATTCCAATTGTAGCAATTACAGGGCAGGTTAACACATCTTTGATTGGAACGGACGCTTTTCAGGAAGCTGATACATTCGGGCTTTCTTTTCCTATTACAAAACACAGCATGATGGTAAAGTCTGTCTCAGAGCTTCTGGAAGCAATTCCTCTTGCATTTGAAATTGCTTCCAGCGGGCGACCGGGACCGGTTCTTATTGATGTTCCGCGCGATGTTCAGACCGGATTTACAGAATTTGAAGAATGGCCTAAAATCCGCTCCACTGAAGAGGTAAAGAAATCTGTTTTTGCAAGAAAGTTTTCTACCCCAGAAGATAAAATTCCTTGTGTTGTTGAAGAAATGACGCAGGTTCTTTTGTCTGCTGAACGTCCAGTGCTTTATATTGGAGGTGGATGTAATTCACCTGTGGCTTCATTTTCTATAAAAACTCTTCTTGAGTCTTTTGATGCTGTGGCTGTAACAAGCCTTATGGGAATAGGCTCATTGCCTAAGAACTTTAAAAACAATCTTGGCATGGTTGGAATGCACGGCGCTTATGCGGCAAACAAAGCAATGCATGATGCTGATGTGGTTCTGGCGATGGGGGTGCGTTTTGATGACAGGGCGACAGGTGTGATTGCGAAATTCTGCCCGGAAGCAAAAATTCTCCATATAGATATTGACGCTGCTGAAATAAACAAAATACTTCCTTCAAGTTGTTCTTTAGTCTGCGATTTGGAAGCAGCTCTTCCGCTTCTTGTTTCTAAAATAAAAGAATCTGATGATAAAAAATTTGCCACTCAAAGGAAAGCTTGGCTGGAATCTCTTTATTCTGTTTTTGAGCAGACAGAAAGTTTTGAGCTTGGACGTGGAAAAAAATCAAATTCAGTAAATCCGCGTAAGTTTATAAATGAAATTCCTTTGAATGCAAAAAAAGCGGGGCTTTATTCAAAAGATATAATTGTTACAACAGATGTTGGACAGCATCAGATGTGGGCGGCGCAGTACTATCCTGTGGAATATCCTCGTCAGTTTTTGACTAGCGGCTCTTTGGGAACCATGGGTTTTGGTTTGCCTGCTGCTATTGGAGCTGCCATTGCAAATCCTGAAAAGAAGATTGTGTGTATTTCTGGAGACGGAAGTATTCTTATGAATCTTCAGGAACTTGCGACTCTGAGCGAGCTTAATCTAAATGTTACAGTTATTGTTCTTGAAAACGGCGTGCTTGGAATGGTTCATCAGCAGCAGGAGTATCTTTTTGAAAAGAACTACAGTGCAAGTGAGTTTATAAAAAATCCTGATTTGCTGAAAATTTCGGAGGGATTCGGAATTGAATCTATTGACGCGAATTCAGACTCTTTATGGGCAGAGAAGGCATTTTCAAAAGGTCCTAGATTTGTACGGCTTAGAATAGAGAGAGATGAAAATGTACTTCCGTTTGTAAAGGCAGGAAGTGCCAATATTGATGCAATAAGAAACTGAAAAAACTAAGATATTCCCATGCTCTAAGTTCACCTTGCAGTGCGCTTATTGCATAGGAATGTAAAATTGATATTTTGCGTGAGCAGAACACATTAAAGTTCTACTGTAGTTTCTGAAAGTTCTTTTCTCATAAAGTGCCTTTCACTTGGGGAAGAGTCTTCTGCCGGATAGCCAATGTCCAGCAGACATACAAGCTCAAGGTCTTTTATCTGAGGAAAAGCGTCATAGATTTTCTGGCTGTCATATCCTCTTGCCCATAACGTTCCTAGTCCCAGCTCTGTGGCTTCCATCATCATTGCAGTTGTTACAATAGCTGCGTCAACTCCTCCTCCGTCATAGTCTGGATAATGAGTGTCCGCAGTGTTTTTGTAGCTTGTTTTTTTATCATAACAAACCATAAGCACAATAGGCGCATGGTAAGACATTGGAGTTGCGCTATAAATTTTCTCCAGTGCGTCCTTGCTTTTTATGATGAATATTTTGTGCGACTGGCTGTTTTTTGCTGTTGGAGCTAGCCGCCCTGCCTCAAGAATTTTTTCGATTTTTTCATCTTCAACCTTTTGGCTTGAAAATTTTCTTACAGAATATCTTTTTTTTGAAAGTTCAATGAAATCCATTTTTCCTCCTACTCTATAGAATATATTAAACTTATTGCTTATTATTTTCAATTTTTTTTATAAAATCTTTTTATTTATTTGAAAAAGTATTAATATTGTAACATGGGATTTTCAAGAGAAGAATTAGCGGAAAAATTTTTGAGGACTTATGTAAAGCCTTTCACCGCAAAGGATATGAGAAAAGTCTTGAACACCCTTGGCTTTTCTGCTTCGCTGGAAGATGCAGTGGATTTTCTTTGCTCAAGTCCTAATGTTCTTGAGCTTGAGGACGGCAGGTTTGTTACGCATGCAGGAGCTTTTACTGGTGAGATTTTCAGCATAGTTCCAACTGCCGCAGAGGCGGATCAGGGAGTTTTTGTTCCGGGCGACAGATGTATGCCTTTTGTTGAAACAGATAGAATTTCTTCAACGCTTCGGTTTTACGTAAAAGGAAAAAAAGTTCCTTACAAGGTTGGTGTGTTTGACAGCGACGATGCTATAGATATGTTCATGCTTTATGGCGAAGAATATGCTCCACAGTATATAGCATCTGATCCTGCGAATAAAGACTTGGATTTGGTTTCACGTGACTTTGAGCTTTCAAACACAGTTAAGCTTACGGGGCTTGACTTGGACTATCTTGCAGAAAAATACGGATATAAAAAAGGCGACAGAATCCTTTGCTGTGTTACTGACTGGAATGCAGGCAAGCTTAATATGATGATTCTTCATAGTGATGAAACTAGATTCGACAAAGGCGAAATTGGAGAAAAGCGGATTGAGTGGTTTTCGGAGCTTGAAAAAAGACTTCTTGAATGTTTTGAAAAACGCGGACCAATGACCTCAATAGAAGAACAGCTTGTTACAGTTTTTTTTGAAAATAGAAGGACTCTATGCGTTCCTTACTGCGGATCAATGGAAGAGTTTCTTTTTAAACATACAAACAAGATTTCTTTTGAGCATTACGGAGTGGAAACAAGACTTTGGAGAAAAGGAGAAGAGGTTCCTGCGTTCGGAAAATGGAATTCTACGCTTGCACTGTTAAACAATGAGCTAAAAAAGAACATTACATTTGCGGAATACACGCTTAACTCTATTCCAGAGTTTGTTTATGACCAGATTGTGCTTGATGCTCTTTACCAGAAGAAAACAGACTATGTAAAGTATGCGCTGGATTTTATCTGTCGAGATGACTTTTCTCTTGACGATATTCAGATTCAAAAAATTATCTTGTCGCTTAAAGAAAGATATGCTATTCTTCAGAAAGATTACAATTGGTTTGCAGATCAGACTCTTGGAGCTGTCAGAAAGAAGACACTGGAACTTTATGGAAATGTTTCATCTCTAGTGAGGAAAATTGATTTCCTTGGTGAACTGATTCTGAACTTTCCAAGCCAGGAAGTTGTGGTTTTGGCTCAGCTTCATGGTCATATACTGCGTATGCTTGAAACTATTGCTTCTGATCCGACTGCAGAAGAAACTGCGGATGCGTTGCTTCTTTCATTAGACGGAATGGAATGGAACTTTGAGGATATAAAGGGAATTCTTGAGTCTTCTCTTGCAAAGGAAAAGCAAAGCCAGTTCAAGGTTATAAAAGGCGGTTCATGTGTTGCTAGCAGAATGAGTTCTTTTAAGAAAAAGTAAAAGTGGGTTACGAGGAGTGTTCTATTATGGAAGATTTTGATATTGGTATTCTTTTTGAGCGTGGAGAAGTTTTAGAGGATGTGCCGGGAAATTCTTGCGCAAAAATCTTTGAATATATATGCGATAGAATTGTTGTGCCATCTGGTCTTACTGCGCACCAGCTTCAAAAAGAGCTTGTTGAACGTGAAAAAGTCCTTAGCACAGCTGTTGGAAATGGAATTGCAATTCCTCATCCGCGCTATCCACTTGTAAAAAACAGTTCTGAAAGCAAGATTGTTGTTGCGTATTTACGAGAGCCTATGGATATGCAGGCTCCTGATGTAAGGAAGGTTTACGTCATGTTTGTTATTCTTTCTGATTCTGCACAGTTCCATATAAAAGTTCTTTCTGCCTTAGCGACTTTGTTTAAGAATGAAAAATTCCGCAAAGGAATTCAAGCTTGTCCTTCAAAAGGCGAGCTTTTGGATTTGCTACGGAGAATTTCACGTCCGGAACTCTTATAGAAGAAGTCTTTCTTTTTAAGCTTTTAGATGATTGAAAAAACAGACGCTTAGTTGTAGAATACCACTAAAATTTTCCTTAATTTTAGTGGAGTGTAACAACTATGGACACAAAAGCTATCGAAGCTGTTGCTTTGTCAATCAGAAGCCTTTCTATGGATGCAATCCAGAAGGCAAATTCAGGTCATCCGGGACTTCCTCTTGGCGCCGCGGAAGTCGCTGCTGTTCTTTACGGCGAGCTTTTAAAGCACAATCCTGCTGATTCAAAATGGGTGGACAGAGACCGTTTTGTTCTTTCTGCTGGACACGGCTCGATGTTGCTTTATTCAATTCTTCACCTTTCAGGATATAAAGTTTCACTTGACGATATAAAGTCATTCCGTCAGATTGGCTCAAAATGTCCTGGACATCCTGAATATGGTGAAACAGATGGCGTTGAATGTACATCTGGTCCGCTCGGACAGGGAATTGCCGCCGCAGTTGGAATGGCAATTGCAGAGACAATGCTTGCCGCCCGCTTTAATACTCCAAAGCACACAATTGTTGACCATTACACTTATACTCTCGTTGGTGAAGGCTGCCTTGAAGAGGGAGTTTCATCAGAAGCCAGTTCTCTTGCCGGAAATCTTGGTCTTGGAAAACTCATTGTATTCTATGATGAAAATAAAATCTCAATCGATGGGAATACAGATATAACATTCACAGATGACATTGAAAACCGCTATCTTTCTTACGGCTGGAAGGTTTTGCGTGGTTCTATGTATAATGTAGGTGAAATTGCAGACCTCGTTGAAATTGCAAAGCGCGACACTTCAAAGCCTACTTTAATTATTCTTAAGTCTGTAATTGGCAAAGGCGCTCCAAAACAGGGAACAGCTGATGTCCATGGTGCTCCTCTTGGAGAGGAAGGCTGCAAGTCTGCAAAGGCTTCTCTTGGAATTCCATCTGATGAGCAGTTCTGGGTTGCTCCTGAAGCATATAAATACTTTGAAGAAAAGAGAGCTGAATGGGCAAAAGCGGAAGAAAACTGGAACAAGACATTTGCTGAATGGGCAAAAGAAAATCCAGAACTTGCAAAGAAATGGGATGCTTACTGGAATCATAAGGCAACAGGCGAGTGTGAATCCCCTTCTTATAAGGCTGGAGATAAGCTTGCTACACGTGATGCCAGCGGAAAAAGCCTTAACTGCATGGCTAAACGCTATGAATGGCTTGTTGGCGGTTCTGCTGACTTGCAGGGACCTAACAAGACAAAAGTTGCAGACGATTACGGTGTTTATAGCAAGACAAACAGAAAAGGCCGCACAATTGAATATGGAATCCGTGAGTTTGCGATGAGCCAGGTTATGAGCGGAATCAACTTGCATGGAGGTCTTAGAGCTTTCGGGGCTACATTCCTTGTATTCAGCGATTATCTGCGCCCTTCTTTGCGTGTTGCGGCTTTGAGCAAGCTTCCTAACATCTATATCTTCACGCATGATTCAATCTATGTAGGTGAGGACGGTCCTACACATCAGCCTGTTGAAACAAATGCGGCATTGCGCTGTATTCCTAATGTACAGTTCCTGCGTCCGGGCGATGCAGAAGAGTCTGCTGTTGCATGGGAAATGGCACTTGAAAGCACAAATCATCCAGTTTGCATGGCATTTACAAGACAGGCAATTACTGTATATGAAAAAGCCGACAAAGACTGGAAGAATACTGTAAGAAAAGGCGCATATATAGTTCAGGAAGGAACAAAGAATCCTGATATTACAATTCTTGCTACAGGCTCTGAAGTTGAAATGTCTTTGAACGCTGCAAAGCTTGTTTCTGGTAAAAATATCCGTGTCGTTTCTGTTATGGATAAGACTTTGTTCGAAAAACAGGATGAGTCGTTTCAGAAAGAAATAATTGGAAATGCAAAACGTGTTGTTGTTGCAGAAGCCGGTGTAAGTTTTGGCTGGGAAAAATATGTTTCAAGCAAAAAGGACTTGTTTACAATCGACCGTTTTGGTGAGTCTGGACCTGCTGCAAAAGTAGCTGAAGATCTCAAGTTTACTTCTGCTGACTTGGCAAAAGTTTTGAAAGGCTAATTTTTTATTAACCTAAGCTATAAACGAAAATCCCGGAGCATAATGGTAATACATCTATGCTTCGGGATTTTTTGTTTTATTCTTCTATTGTAATAGGAATTTTACTTATTCCTGTTATTGGAGTTTTTAGCTCATAGCCACTTCTTTCTGATGTACAGATTTGTATAAAGTATTTCTTTCCGGCTGTAAGTAAACGAGGAAGATGAAATTCAAGCATTTTAGATGTATTCCTTGTTATAAATTCTTCTGGAACTTTTATCCAGGTAGATTCATCTTCTGTTGGCTCGTTATTTTCTGTTTCTGGAACAAACCATATTCCGCTTTCTGCTCCTCCGACCTTTAATTTTTTACCGATAAGACGTGCGCTGAATGTGGCTTTTAGCGTCTTGTCCTTTGTTCCGTCTACAGGATTTTCAATTTGTGAAATTTGAGGAGATGGAGTTATTACAGAGGTTACAGATGCACTTATAGTTTTAAGTTTTTCGTTTAACTGCTCGTTTGCACAAAAACGCGCTTCAAAGCCTGTTATGATTTCTGCTTCTGGTGTAAGTGACTTTATTCCATTGCAAGGGGCAATGTAAAGCTTGCAGATTTCCATTATGTCTACTGCAAAACCAAGTTCTGCCTGCTCAAGAATTTCCTTTTTCAGCAGTTCCATGGCATGACCTACCTGATAACGGTCAATTCCCTGATTATGAGCTGCAACTAAGTCTAAAATTTGATCTGTTGTTATCATCTTTCTTGGAACACGTGCAATGTATGTATGCTCCCTGAAATAGCAAGGTGTTAATGTTACAGCGAAATTAGTTTTACGTTTTGTGTCGATATTTATCATAATATTGACTCCTTTGTATTATTTTTCTTTGTCTGTTGTTTTTACCACTAAAGTTTTAGACAACGTCTTTTTTCTTTTGGTGGTTTGAAAAATCTGCGGAAGTTCTTTACTTTATATAGAGTTTTTCTAGCCTGTTTTCCGCAATCGAATTTTTAGACTTTTTTTACTGTCTAATATCAGTTAAAAAGTCTCGTTTCTTATTTTTATTTTCTTTTCCTCCTTATTTTTAGATTTTCAATAAAAACTTGAAAATGCTGTTTGTGTATTTATTTTTTATTTATAACTATGTTATTGCCTTAAATTAAAAAAAATTGTCGATTTTTTAGATAAAAATATAGAAGTTTTTATTTTTTCCTAATTTGCAGATGAAATAATTCATAAGCTATTGAGCAAGGTTGCTTTAGGTTATGGTTGTTTTTATTGCTAAGCTATCCGCAGTGTTTTATATTTGCTGTATGTAAATTGCTGGATAACTTATCTATGAGGATGCATATAAGCTGTACGCATTCTTATAGATAAGCTGTAATGATTTGCATGAATAGTCTGACAAAGAGCTATGAAAATAGCCTGATGAACTGTATTACATACAACTTGGCTGAGGGGTGTGCTGTTAAGTTGTATAAATATGTGCATTATAAGTTGAGAAAGAGATATGCCTATAAGCTATTGAGAGTATACTCTATTGGCAATGAAGATAATATGTCGATAAGTCTACATTAAAATTTGTCTTTATTCCGCGCGCCAGTTTTCCCTGATTGCCTTGTAAAGCTCTTTTCTCATGCTTTCTATGACTGTGTCTGTGATTATGCGGATTTTCTGCTCATCTTTTTTTTCGACTTCTGATTTTTTGAAAAGTATTTCAGGCTCAACATTCAATGCGGCGGCGATTTTTTCGATTGTGGAAAGCTTGGGCACGTTCTTGTAGGTCTCCATAAGCCCGATGTAGCTTGTTGCCGTGTTGCACGCTTCTGCCAACTGTTCCTGCGTGATATGTTTTTCCTTGCGAATTCTTTTTATGTTGTCGATTACTGTCTTTTCTAAGTCCATTTTATATCAAGATAGATATATTTATATATAATTTTAATTGATTAATTTGATATAGTAGTATATTGTTTTTGATATAATTTTATATTGGGAAATTCCCTGATTGTTGGAGGAAGAAATGAAAAAACTTGGATGTGTGGCACTTGCCGCTATGCTTGGATTGATGGTTGTTGGATGTGCGAGTACTAATTCTAAAGAAAACAAAGCAATTGAACTAAAAAACAAGGAAGTTAATTTTAATTCTGAAAAAGGTTCTTTGTTTGTTTCGAATAATACTGCAGAAGATGTTGTTGTTTTTGTTGGTAAGGTTGAAAAAGGAAATCTAATTGGTGGAATTCATGCTAACTCATCAAGGTCATTTGATATTTCAAAGATTCCTGGAATTCCATCTAGCGGTTCTTTGCTGATTCGTGTTGCTACTGCTAATGTATACAAGGAAAAGGCTAGAATTACAGAAGAAGATGTTATTTATACAGGCCTTGTTGTATATGACTTGAATGATTTAGGAGATAAGATTTCTTTGTCGATTTATAGAGGTGTTGACGCTAGTCAGAAAGAATGCATTTATGTAAGCAATGAATCAGAAAATTTTGTTCTTGAACTTAGGTTGGGTAACCCTTCTCAAGGTGAAGTTATTGCGACCTTAGCACCATTAACAACAAATAAAAGAATTTATTTAAGCTCAAGAGATGATAGTCTTTCTTATGATTTTTATCCGACTTTTATTTATGTGAATCCTAAAACAAATGAAAAAACTTCAATGAATAATCCTGGAAGAGCAGATAGAAAGCGAGCATATCCAGAGCCTATTGGTGGTGATATAACTCCAATGAGATTTGAAGGTCCTTCTGCTTCAAGTGTTGGATATGATGTTGCATTTGTAAGTATTCAGAATGATACAAATTCTGGAATTGAATTTAGAAACGCTGAAACTCCTTTAAAAAATCAAAAAGGTAGAAGATTCACAGCTTCTGGCAGGTCTGATGTATATGAGATTGAATCTAAGAATGGTGAGGCTGGCAAACTGTATACATCTCTCACTTTTGAATTTGATAATTTTACAAAGAAGAAAATATCTCCTTTTACATTCCTTCCAGGATATAAATATGATGTGATTGTTACAGAAATTGATGGCAATTATCAGTATGACATCCGCGAAGTAGGTAAGAAGAGCCTTGTTGAGGATGCTCGCATCCAGCTCTTTATGGAATAAAGCTTATAAAGTTTTCCCTTCTTGTTTATAAGGGAAAACTTTTTTCTATATGAAAAAAATTATTTTTATTTACAATATATACATTTTTTCTCTTGTTTTACTAGCTGCCTGTGCAACGGCAAAGAACTCTGTATATCAGAAGAATACATACATCGACAATTGCTTTGAAACTTTAATAAAGAATAATTCTGGCTTTGATATTGAAGTTGACGGAAGTACAGTTTCTGCAAAGTCTAGCGTGGCACATAAATTCCCACTTCATGATTCTGCTCTTTATGATGGATGGGAAGTTTTATATAAAATTCCTTTTACAAAAGATATTTTTTTCTATTTGTGTAATAAAATAGTTATAGCAGATAATCAATCTGAATTGCTGATAGAAAATCCTGTTGAAAATCAAAGTTTGGACAATTATTTGATTTTGAAAAACAATTCCAAAATTTCTGTTCAAATCTCAAACGGAATATCCTTGCTTCCGTGTTTTTTGAGCGGTCATGTAAATAGCAGAAATTCAAATTCCGAATATTATATTTCTTCTGGAAATGTTGCGGCTTTAAGAATTCCTTCTGATAACACAAAGTTGTTTGTTCAAGAAGGAAATAAAAAATCTAGCAGCTGGAAAATACCTTTAAGTAAAAATAATAAGGCAGGTTTTGTTTACACTTATACTTTTGATGGAGAGAAAGTTGTTTTTGAAGATGTTCGCCCGATAGTGAAAATAAGTGAGCCTCTGTGGAGTAAAGATTATTCTGATACGGTGCTTTTAACTGCCTTTGGCTCAAAAAATGAAAATGCTATATTTTGCATTGGAAACAAAATAGAAGAGGATAAAAACAGAAATAAGTTTTGGACCACATATTTTGTCTGCTTTTAAAATACTGGAACAAAAAAATGGGAATCTAGTTTTTCTGAAAAAAATGCTGATAACAAAATTTATGACGGTGTTTTGCTTGAAAACAAGATAATCTGCGTGGGGCAGAGCATGAATGAAAAATCTGAATCTGCTCTTTTGATTGCTGTGGATTCTAAAAACGGTCATATTGAGTCATTTAAGATTCCAGAACTTTCAGGATTTTTTTCTGTAAGTCTATGTGAAGAAAATTCTATTCTTGCAGCAGGATTTGACTGTGCATATAGCGTTACTGTTCTAAAAATTTCTTTTGAAAATGACCGTCCGATTTTTTCTGTAGTGCCATTGGAACTTCCTATAGCAGAATCAAATCTTGTGAATTATGCATTATGTCTGTATGACAGTGAATCTGATAAATTCTTTTTATTTTGCAACAGACAAAATGAAAATGGGGAAGTTCTTTCTTCAATATTATATCAATTTTCTTATGACGGAAAACTTGTTGCAAAAGAAGATTTTACAGAAAGCATAAAGTCTGTGTCATGCATGGTTCAAAATAAAAATGGGGAGATTTTTGCAGGAGCAGAAACTTTTGGAACTGAAAAGGCATCTGCGGTTGTAATAAAACTTCTGCCTAATGGAAATTGGACTTACTTTTATCGTAATGAAAAGCCGTCATCATTTATAACATCTGTTTGCCTTTCTGAAAATGACGGTTTTATTGCTGTTTCTGGTGTTCAAAATGCATCGGATTCTTATGGGCATAGTGGAAATTCATTTTTTGTTGGCATGGATTCTAATTCTGCTGAGCGGCTTTGGTTTACTGAATATGAAAAAAAACATGATATGCTACTTACAAATTTTTCTTTAGTGCCTGAATATGGCTTTGCCGGAATTTTTTGTTATACGGATGAGAATGGAGTTGTAAAACCTCCGTCTGCTTTAAAAAGAATGAAATTAAACGGAAGTATTCTAAAAAAATAATTGGAGGATTTTATGAAAAAATATTTTAGTTTTGTTTTTTTATTTATGATTTTGGCAGTTTCAACTTTTGCACAAAATTCTATTTCTGACGGAATACGTCGGTTTGACAATGTGCTTTTTGAAAAACAAATTCAGCGTGCTGAAACTGCAATCGGCTTTGTCTATTATTCTGATTCTGAAACTTGCGGCTCTGTTGTTCCGTGGATTAAAAATGAAATAAAACGAGCGGCTGCAAGAACAATGCGTATAAAAATTATAGATACATCTTCGCTTTCTTCTGAAGGACAGATTGTTGCAACTCGCGGCGTTTCTTTTGGACAGATGAAAAAGTCTTCAGAACAAAAAAAATACATTATATCAGGCACTTATTTTCCAAATGCAGAAAATCTTGAACTGTTTTTGGATTTGAAGGATTCTACAGGAGAACTTGTTGCTTCTGAAAAAATTCTTATTCCGATGTCAGAAATAAAATCTTTAAATTTGACTTTATTCCCAAAGAATTCCATGCAGGCAAATCAAATTCTTAAGGATTTTGAAGATGCAAAAATTGCTTCTGCAACTGAAATAAAAGTAAGTCTTTCTTCTTTAAAAAAGAACTCAGTTGAAATACTAAATATCCAACCCGATTATCTTATTACAGCGGCTATGCTCGACAGCGAGGATAATCTTGTAAATATGCTTTATCCGAATGACATTGTGAAGTTCATGATTTCTGTGGAGAAAGATTCTTATATTGCGATTTTATGTATTGACGCTAACGGCGACAAGAACTGGCTTCCTGTTGCATATAATTTTATCCGTGCAGGTGAAGTCCGCACTTTTCCTGACTTGAAGAACACGGTTTTTAAAGTTGTTGACGGCGTTTACGGAGCGGAGCAGATTCTGATTTACGCCTCAACTTCGGAAAAAGGACTTCCGGAGCAGACTTCGACTGGAAAATACGCAAAGAACGACATTCAGAAAATCACACGCGGAATTAAGGCTTTAAAACAAAGTTCTGCTGAAAATTACGAAACCAGTGTTTTCAAAATTACATATACTGTGATGGAGTAAGAGGAAAAATGAAGAATAAAAGTAAGGAAAAAGAAAAATATTTTTCAGCGGCAGAAAAAGGTTCGTTTGCGGAATTCACAGTAGAAAAAAGGTTTAATAAAATATTTGAAGATTATTGCTCTGGAAATTATGAAAAATTTATAGAAACTCCAATGTTGGAAATATTCTTAGATTCACAAAAATCTTGTGAATCTAAAAATATAAATCAAACAAAAGAAAATAATGATTCTAATGATAAAGAAAAAATTACTAATGCAATTACAATTACGATAGAGCATTTTAATAAAATAAAAAAAGAATATAATAAAGTCTTTTCCAATATAATAGAGTTATTTCTAAACACATTTAAACAAAAACTGGATGAACAAGCTATATGTGGTGTCAATGATAATAAAGAATGTGAAGTGTTCCAAAATAAAAATGAACTTACATTGAAAGACTGTATTTATAATGCTCCATTTTTTGAGGCGGAAGTTTTGTTTTATCATGCTCTGCTTGCACAAAAGGAATATTTTAGTAACAAGAATGATTTTTTTGCATCTGGAAAAAAATTCAGCATAATAAATGGAAATGAAGATTTTATACAGCACTTAAAAAGTTTGTTTTCTAAGAAAGACAGAGAAAAAGAATTTGGTACAAACGATGGAAAAAAATATTTCAAAAATAGCCTTTTGTATTGTCTTTCAGCAAATACAAGCGATTTAAGTCAGCTTAATTCAAAAGATAGGTTTGATTTTAAGGCGAATGATATTACAGTTCTTTGTGATGACAGTGAAAGTATTTATGAATTCTTAAAAAAACTTAGTAATAAGAAAGAGAAACATAAGCGTTTTGATATAATATGCGACAATTGTGGAAAAGAACTTTTTTCAGATTTATTTTTAGCTTGTTATTTTTTGTATTTGGGCCTTGCTAACGAAGTTGTATTTCATGTAAAAAAATATCCGTTTTTTGTTTCTGATGCTACAGAAAATGACTTTGGATTCTTGCTTCAGTCTATTTTAACAAAAGATAAAGATATAAAAGAATGTCGTGATTATCTGAATTTAGGAAAAATAAGAGTTGAAACAAATGATTTTTGGACTTCTCCAAAAACTTTTAATGAACTTAAAAACGAAGATAATGATTTATATAAAGAATTAACTAAAAGCAGTCTTATAATTGTAAAGGGAGATTTGAATTATAGAAGGCTTGTTGAAGATAAAAACTGGAATTATGACGAGTCTTTTATAAAGCTAACAGAAAATGTTTTTGGAGATGTTCCGATTCTGGCTCCACGTGTCATAAAGTCTGATGTTCTAGTCGGTGTGTCTTCGGCTATGTATCATTTGGCAAAAAGTACGGAAAGTGTAAATTCTTCCATTGAAAACAGCTTTAAAGCAAACGGAAAGTGGGCTGTAATTCATTTCAATCCTAAAAAAAAACTGAAGGAGAAAATACTATCTTTTTTCAAGAAAAAAAATAATGATAAGTCAGATGAAAACGCGTCAAAAGACAAAAAAAATGTTTCTGAGCAAAAAAAGAAAAAGAAAGAAAAAACAGTAGAAGAAAAAATTTATTCAAAAGGTGCAATAATTGTTATTTCATTAATCTCTGCCTTGCTTTTAGTTAGTTTTATTTTTTGTACAGCATCTCCAATTTTTTCTGCTATAAATTTTATAGCTAATAAGATTAATGATACAAAAAATCAGGTATATTTTTCTTCTGTTGCATTTGATGGAAAATCTTCTGTTGATTTTGCTTTTCTGCTTGCAGGTTATGCTCTGTTTTTTGCAGGAACTATTTTAGTTCCGAAATTTCTTTTAAAGGAAAAAGTAAGCGAGGAAGTAAAAATACAGCTTGATGAACGACTTAAAAATGAAATAAAGGCAAGCTGCAAAAATGAGATTGATGAACTTATAAGCAGTTCTAAAAGGCATGCTGCTGACTGGGCTAGAATGACTGCATTTTTTTTGACTGGAAAAGAATTATACATCTGGTCTACAGGCTGGTGCTTTCATTCTGTAAAACGATACCTTGACTATTCTCAAATGAAAACTTCAAAAGAAACCTGCGATTTTTTGAAGTTTATACGATGCACAATATTGAAAGAAAACATGACTTTATTTTTCAAGCCAGACGAACTTGTTTTTGAAGAATATTTAAAAACAGAAGCTGACAAGTACAAAGAAACTGACATTGCTCGTCCCGCATTGCGAGCTTTAAAAGACATTGTTGATGTTGAATTTTTTATACATACAAATTCTCTTTGTTCAAAAGTTGATTCTGAAATTCGAACTGTTGCGAATTCCGTTTCTTTTTATGTCGGAAGCTTTGCAAGATATTTGACTGTCTCGTTTTTAAAGTATTTTGCAAAACAAAGAAACGAACTGGATTTGAGTGAAGAAGAAAATCTTTTTAAGGAACTGTTAAAAATTTCTCGTTACTGCAATGAAGAAGAATATTCAGAGCAATACAAGCAATTCTTGAAAGCGACAATTGACGAGATAAAAATGCACGGTGTATCTAGTAAAGGAAATTTCAAAAAAGATGATGAGTTTAAAATCTGCAAAGAAATATATTCTAAAGAAGATTTAAACGCTAAAGAAAAAGATTTAAAAAACGAACGGTTTTATATAGAGCCAAACTCGGAATTCGAATTGGAGTTGAAAAATGAAAAGAACGATTTTTAAAGTATTGCTGACATTGTTTTTCTTTGTGTTGATAGTGAGCATTTGTTCTGCTCAAAATACAGCGAGAGGAATTGCTGCGGAAAAGATTGTTGTTGAACAAAAAAATGAAATAATGCAGACAGATCCTAAATTATATTTTCCTACAGGCGTTTTAAGTGATTTTTTCGATTTGTTGTATACTCCGAATGGTAGAAACATTATTAGCATTAATTCCGAAAAATCTATAGTATGGGATATAGATTCGGGAAAAGAAATTGGATATATAAAAGGACTTCGCCAGTTTTATAGAACAACAATTAGTCCAAAAGGTGAAAATCTTATTACAGAGGAAATGAATGGATTAAGAGAAGTTGATTTAAAAACTGGAAAAAAGAAAAGAATATTTGAGAAAAGTGGATATACATTAACGCATCCCATATTTAGTCCGAATGGACTATTTCTTTTGACCTCAGCTTGGCCAATTGGTAGTAAAGACGTACTATCAAAAACTGTAATTTTGTTTAATTATTTAACAGGTAAGGAAGTTGGAGTGTTAGATGGTTTGTTTGCAGATAGTCTGATAGGCTATTGTTATAGTCCGAATGGAGAATTTATTGCAACTGCTGATTTAACTTGTGTTACTAAATGGGATGCAAAATCTGGCGCTATGATAAAAAAACTTTTGTGTTTTGATGATTATTCTTTTGTAGATGATGTGGATTATAGTCCAGATGGAAAATATATAGCAGTTTCTTATAGAGATTACCATAGTGACTTTGTTCATCTAATGATATTAGATAGTGAAAATGGAAAAAGAATACAAGATATAGACTTGAAATTTAAAGGTGGTGGTTTTTCATCTGTAGTTTATAATTTAGATGGAAAACATGTTCTTGTAGATGAAAGGTTTCATGTTAATACTATTACAGGGAATGTAAAAGATTTTGATCTAGATTGTGTGTATAGTCCTAATGGAAAAAATATTGCAGTGCATAGGTATGAAAGATATAATCCTATTATAGAAATTATAGATATTGAAAGAGAAAAAGAAATAAAAAGTATAGGAGGTCGTGCTAGTGAGGTTATTTCTATTGCTATAAATAACAAGTCAAAAAATATATTTGTTGGAAGAGATCGTTTTGATTATTTTGATAAATATGTTTGTCTTTTAGATATGTTTGATTTATCATCTGGTATGCTAAAGAAACAACTTGAAACAAATTGTTCTAGAGAGGAGACTGTTTTTTATACTAAAGATGATGAAAATATAATTATTAATAATAGTTTGGGTATATCAATATATAATGTTTTATCAGGAAATAGAATTCAAGATTTTGAAAAACGAAATGATCAATCTTTTAATTTTATTGAGTATAATCCAATAAAAAAAATTATAGCGGGAATAGAAAAAAATAAAGGTATAGTAATATGGGATGTAAAAACTGGAAAAATATTAGATGAAATAAAAGGAAATTTTTACTCTTTAAAGTTTTCAGAGAATGGAGATAATCTTTTATATTTATCTGGTCATAAAGTAATGATATACAATATTTTGAATAAAAAAAGTAATGAAAAATGTAATTTTACAGAAAACTTTATTTCTGAATTAAGTCCTGGTGGAAAATTTTTAATAGCAAAAAAACGTGAAAACAATTCTCTATTTATAATTGATACTAATACTGGAAATGTGATAAAAAAAATTGATATGCTCGGAAAAGATATTTACTATAAGACTTTTTCTCCTGATGAAAAATTGATACTTGCTGAATGCGCAGATGAAATTCTATTATTTAATTTAGAAACAGGAAATATGGTAAAGAATTTGGAATGTGGTACACATACAACGGTTGTATCTTATTCTCCTGACGGTAAATACATAATCAGTGGTGGAAAAGATGGCACAATAAAAGTCTGGAATGCTGAAACTGGTTCTCTCATTTACACAATTGTTAATGGTAAAAACGGCGACTATCTCACATACACGCCCGAAGGTTTCTTTACTGGCACGGAATGGGCTATGAAGAATCTTGTGCATATTGTTGACGGCATGGATGTAATTGGCATTGATCAGGTTTATGACAAGCTTTACCGCCCGGACTTGGTTGCGGCTAAAATGCGCGGCGAAGATATTTCAGAGTATGCAAAGGAAGTGAATCTTGCTTCAATTGTGCGCAGTGGAAATGCTCCTGCTGTTGCCATAAAAAATCTGCCAGAACTGTCTGACAGCCGCGATGTTACTTTTGATATTTGCGTGCAGAATACAGGCGGCGGAATCGGGAATGTCAGCATCGTCTTGAACGGAAAAACAATTCAGCTTTCTGAAGGTGTTGCATCGAACAAAGGCGAGCAGAAAATATTCAGGCATACAGTTACCTTGCAAAATGGGCAGAATAAAATTGAAGCGTTTGCAATGAATTCTGCTGGAATGATAGAAAGCCGTCGTGCTAGCGCAGATGTAAACTGGCAGGGAAAAACTTCCAAGCCGAATCTGTATGTTCTTACGGTTGCCGTGAATAAATACCGCGACAAAGATTTGTGGCTTAATTATTGCGTGCCGGATGCGGCTTCAATTGAAGAATCATTTAAAAAACAACAAAACGGACTTTATCAGAATGTTTGCGTTTATTCGCTAAAAGATGCTGAGGTTACAAAAGAGGGCTTGGAGCAAAAGTTTAAGGAGCTTTCTTCAATTGTAACTGCGAATGATGTTTTTGTTTTCTTTGTTTCAGGACATGGAACGGCTTACGATGACGGCGACTATTATTTTATTCCTGTTAATTTCCGCTACACTAATAAAACCGATATTCCGCTCAAGGCAATTTCAAAAAGTGATTTGACGAAAAATCTTTCACTTATAAAAGCTGGCAAAACTTTGATGATGCTGGACACTTGCAATTCTGGCGCGTTCTTTGCGGATTCAAATAAACGTGGAATGGGAGACAAGGGAATATTCGAGCGTCTTTCAAAGGCAATAGGACACGCAATTTTAGCGGCGGCTTCGGATAGTCAGTCTGCAATGGAAGGCTACAACGGTCATGGTGTTTTTACTTATGTTCTCTTGGACGGACTTGCAGGAAATGCGGATTCAGACGGAGACGGTTTTGTAACTTTGACAGAACTTTCAAGCTATGTGGAAAATCAAGTTCCTGAGTTAAGCTATGAAAAATGGGGCTATGAGCAGGTTCCGCAGAAAGAGCTACGCCGGCAGGATTTCTCGATTGCAGAAAAACTGTCAGAGTAGCAATGTAAAAAAAATGCCGTATTTTCCGGCAACGGCAATGTCATTCTGTTAAAAACACATTCAGGCTTTCGAGGGCTTTTCCTTCAAGATCGAAGAGCGTCTGATTTTCCCAGGTATCTTGGATTTTTGAATTTGGGATCCAGTCTCCGCCCCAGTAGAATACGCCGCAGCCTCCTGCATTGGATGTAGCTTCCATTATTGCTTTTACAACTGTTGCTTGGTTTTGTACTGAAGCTTGAACACATTTTTTTCCGCTGTAAGTCTGTGTCTTTAAATTCTTGAGCTGTGTGGTTTTGGAGTCCACAAGATTTTTTGCAGCTTGGATTCCGGCTGGTTCGTACCATACAATGTTGCTTGTGCTGTCTCCATAGGCTTCCATTGACCATGCCCAGGAAGTTTCCGCAACTAGAACTTGCTTTTTGTAAGTCTTTTTTAGATATGATATATTTTCGCGCAGCTGCTTCAATGTTCCGTGTTCTTCAAAAGGGTAGTAGCTTAAGCCTATATAGTCGTAGTCTACACCTTTCAGGTTTTGCAGATTTTTGAACCACCAGTCAAAACTGTCTCCTTTGCTGCTTGCAAGATGAATCATTTTTTTTATGCTGGAGTCGATTTCTGAAACCGCGCTAGATGCGGATTGTAAAACTTTTAGGAGATTCTTGTTTCCTTCTGTGTGTCCTGTCCAAGAGTAGCAGTCAATGCTGGAATCAGTTGTTCCGTCTGACTTTGTAAGAAACATTCCGGAATTGATCTCATTTCCAAGCTGAACAAGGTCTGGCGCGCAGCCTTCGCTTTTTAAGTCTGTAAGAATTTTCTTTGTGTATTCACTGACTTTGCTGCAGAGCTCTTCTATGCTTGAAACGTTGTCCCATTCAGCGGGAAGACTTTGTTTTGCAGGATCTGCCCAGCTGTCTGAATAATGAAAGTCAAGCAGGAACTTCAAGCCGTTTTGCTTTATGCGCTTTGCCATTGCGAGTGTGCGCTCGTAGTTATTTTGTCCCGGTGTTGAATCTTGAGGCGCATTCCAGATTCTAAGGCGAATCCAGTTTACTCCGTGCGCTTTTAGAATTTTAAATATGTCTTCTTTTGCTCCGTTTTCGTTGTAGAAACTGCTTCCGTATTCTTCGAGCTGTGAGACCATGGACGCATCGAATCCGCGCATGAAGTCTGCGTTTAGTCCGAGAGTTTCATCTGTGCTTTCGGAGGGAGCAGAACAGGCTGGTGATAAAAATAAAAAAAGTGCTATAAAAACTGAAAAAATGCTTTTGAACTTCATTTTTTTACCTCTAAAGTGTTTGTGATTATAGATTCAAACTGAAGTTGCTTCAATGGATTCCCGTGTCGTTATGGCATGGGTATAACAGATTTGCTTATTTATAATAAATACTGATTTTGCAAGTTAACTTGCTTGTTGATCCAATATATAATCCATTAGTTAAAAATTCTGAAATAAAATCAGTGTCTGATATTTCATAATTGTCTGGATAGTTTTGAATGTTTTCAGATTTATTTATCCATGTTTCATCAGCAGATGCTGTTATCCAGTCATCATCTTGCTTTGTATAGTTAGTTAATGTTATTTTAAGTTTTGAAATTTGTTGCGTGCTTATATCAGTGTTTTTGATAATTTGAATTAAACTACCATTTCCTGTGTAATCTATTGATTCTTTTATTAGAGTCCATTCTTCCTCACTGCTAGAATCATTGTTTTCATTTCCGCTGGAAGTGTTTCCGTCAGAATTTCCGTTATTTTCATTTTCGCTAGAAGAATTTCCATTGTTTTCTGTTTGAGAACTGCTTCCTGAGCTTGCACCAGATTCCTCCGCTTCGCCTTCAACATAGAATACTGAAACGCTGGCTGTTGCGCTGTTTGTTCCTGCGATGTAGATTCCGTTTGCTTTGTATGCGGCGATTGCTGCTGCGTCTGTGATTGTTGCAAGGTAAAGCGAGTTTGTACCTTCTCCTGACTGCCACTCAAGTTTTGCTTCATTGCTCCAGGAACTGTCAGAGCAGGCAGTAAACCACCAGTCATCGCTTCCTGAATAGTTTACGTTTATTACTTTTATTGTAAGTGATTTTATGCTTAGGTCTGCAAGCGTTTCTGCTGAAACTATTTGCGTTGGTGTTTCCGAAAATGTTACGCTTTCGCTGTATATTTTTGTTCCGTATGAGCTTTCATCGTCGTCTTCATCGCTGCTTGAGCTTCCGTTGCTACAAGAAATGAGTGCCCCCCCCAGAAGAATTGCAAAGACTGAAAAAAATACCGCAGTTAAAATGTTTTTCCTTATAAATTTCATAGTATGTTTCCTTATTAAAAAAATTAGTTAAGCTTTACAAGCTCTATGTCGTCAAGATTTCCCCAGTTTTCTTTGTTCGCGTCAACGAAAATTCCAATTTCAACCTCTCCGTTCTGAACTGGAATTTCAATTGAATATTGCTTCCACTTTTTCCAGCCGGTGTTTTTTATCTGCGCTGAAATTTCTTTTCCAGAATTGTCGAATACGCGGGCAAAAAGTTTGATTGCGTTTTCGCCTCCACCGCCCATTGACCATACAGAAAGTTTGTAAGTTCCGTTGGAAAGTCCTGTGATTTTTTTGTTGAGTGAAGCCGTGAATGCTGTTTTTTTCCAGTAGTGGTAGCTCCATTCTCCTGAATGCGCATTGCCTTTGTTTTTTTCAGCATAGCAGTCTGCGCTGTCGCCTGTTAAGTTCCAAGTGCTTAAGTTTCCGCTTTCAAAGGAACTGTCGTTTAAAAGATTCTGACCAAAAGAAAGACCTGCTGCAAAAAAGAGCGTTAGAATGGCAGTAAGTGTTTTTTTCATTTTTCCTCCTGATAAAAAAATGAAGTTGGGGTTGTGAGATGAGTGCGCTGGGAACAGTTTGATTGAGTGATTACGCACGGTTTATTTACACGTGTTGATGTAAAAAGTGTAAATCCACTTTTCTGCGCTGTCAAGAAAAATTTTCACTTTTTTTGTGAATTTTTATAGATTATCTAGTCAAGCACGGCAATGACAGTGAATTTAAGTTGTAACAAGATGCTTTTTGTTTTCTTCGTATAATTTTAATTGTACGCATACTTCTTCTTGCGGAATCTCATTGCCTTCATTTATTCCCGGGCAGAAGTTTTTTTCAGCTTCCCAAGAAGATTTGGATTCTATGATTTTTGTCCAAAAAGGGTAGGTTCTGCATTGGACTGGGCGCGCGTTGTATGCTTCGCAGCCTTTTTCTTTGTTCCAGAATATACATTCAGTTTTGTTTTTGTCTTTTAGGCACAAATATGTTTTTCCGTCGGCATTTTCTAGCTTGCGGCAGTAAACTTCTGTGAATTGCTCTTTTGTAAGTTCAGCCCATTTGCAAAGCTTTTCAAGATCAGTTTTGCTTAGAAGAACAACTCCGCCTTTAAGACAACAGCAGTTTTTGCATTGCGCGCATTTGAATTTTAAATTTTCTGTGTAAGACATTTTGTTTTTATGCTCTAAAATGAAATTATTTCTTCGTAAACTTTGATTGCGTACTGGTCGGTCATTCCGCTTATGTATTCAACAATGCATTTTTCCCAACTTTCGTTGTCGTTCACGTCGAACACTTCTTTTGTCTTGTAACGCATGATTTCTTTTTTCTGCGGATTGTAGTTTGTGTATTTTACAAGCCAGTCTGAAAAAGTTTTTTGAAGTTCCGGGGAATAGCGCAGGACATTTTCAACTCGTCTGTTCTGGGCGTAAACTTGAATTTTCATAAGCGTTCTGTAAATGCACGAAAGCACATTTTCTGCATAACGCTGGAATTCTAAAAGCCGCCAGTTATTGTAAATGTTTGCAAGGCTGAATCTTTTTAGTTCATGTATGAATTTAAAATACGGCTCGCTAAAGCAAATGCCGTTTTCTGGGGAACTTTGCGCGCATAAGTCTACAATCATGTCGTTTATTAAAACTGTTGTATTTACGGCTCTGCCTGATCTGAATGCTCCGTTTGTTGTATGCAGTGAATATTTTTTGTTTGGACCAAGTCCAAGCGTTGCGCCTACAATTTCGCGCAGCTGTCTGTATGCCGCCATGTCAAGAATATGATAGGATCTTGCGTCTTCTATGTCTCTGCCAAGAAATGCGATTTTATCGCTTGTCTTTACAATGCACCCTTCCCAAGTGAATGGCTGGAGAATTCCCGGCCGCTTTATTGAATACAAGTCAATTGCTTCTTCTCGCGGCTTGAGCCCTTGCTGGTCAATTTCTCCGCAGTGGCAAATAAGTCCGTCTCGCACTGCATAAGTCAAGTCAAGGTTCTTTGAAATTCCGTCTGGGTCTTGAAGTGTTTCTATAAAGTCTGCGAAGAAAAGACTGTTGCGTTCGTGCCAGAATTTCTTTGGAGCGTTTTTTCCTTCCTTCTGATTTTTAATGAGGGAATTTAAAATGTCTTCTCCTGTGTGTCCAAACGGAGCGTGTCCTATGTCGTGTCCGATTGCGATTGCTTCCGTAAGTTCTTGGTTCAGTCCCAAGTATTTTGCGATTGTCGCGCTTACGCTGGCAACGTGGTTTACGTGCTCAATTCTTGTGCAAATATGGTCATTTTGTGGAGCATAAAAAACTTGTGTCTTGTGCTTTAAGCGGCGGTATGCTTCGCAATGAAGAAGCCTTGTGTAGTCGCGCTCAAATTCTGATCTTATGTCGTTTCCGCGGTTGTAAAGTGTGTTTTCGCGTTTTATGCATTGCTGCCACTTTGGATTTTTTTCGTCAGTTTTTACAGAAGCAAAAGAATCTTTCATAAAAAAAGTTTATATTTTATTTTGGATTTTTACAAGAAAACTGGACTTTTTATATTTAAATAGTTTAATATTTTCGCATGACAAAAAATGAACTTAGGAAGCTTTTGAAAACTGAATTGTCCGCAGTAAGTGCAGAGAAAAAACTTTCCGCGTCAAAAAAAGCGTGCGGTTTGCTTTTTGAATTTGTCTTGAAAAATAATTTTGATATTGTGCTCTCTTATATAGATTTAAAAAATGAAATTTCTCCACAAGAAATAAACTGCGCGCTTATGATGAAAAATAAAATCGTTGCTGTTCCAAAAGTTGTTCCTAAAACTCAAAGGATGAATTTCTATATTCTTGACAATTCAATAAAAATTCTTAAGCAACTTGAAACTGGAGCATTTGGAATTAGCGAGCCGATTGAAAAAAAGAAAAACTTGTTCAATGCTGATAACTTTGTACAAAAGAAAATATGCGTTGTTGTTCCGGGCGTGGCATTTGGAAGCAAGGGGCAGAGGCTTGGACATGGAATGGGATTTTACGATATTTATCTTTCTAGTTTAAAAAAGAAATGCGCCCAGAATAACTGTGAACTTTTTCTAGCCGGACTTTGCTTTGATTTTCAGATTAAGGAAAATATCCCTGTTGATGAAAATGATATTTTTATGGATTCAGTTTTTTCAGATAGAAAATGCTATTTCTTTGAGTCCGCGGAATAAACTTTCATCAATGGCTCTGCTGGAAAATATTTTTCCATTGCATCTAAAAAGTCTTGCGGCGTAGAATTTTCAATGTAAAGATAATTTGTCAAGTACTGTTCTTTTTTCTGAAATATGGCCATGGCTTTTGCTGTTCCGCTGTTGGTTTGTGTTGCGGAAAGATTTTTTTGCTTCCACTGAATTTTTATTTTTTCGCAAGTCCAGTTCTTGTATTCTTCTTCAGAAAGTTCTTTGATAAGTTTTTCTCTTGCAATTTTGTAAGCGTCAAAAAATATTCCTGTTCTTTTTAATTCGTCTGCTTGAATTATTCCGACTGGAATTTTTATTGAAGCTTCTTCTGCCTTGCATGAAATTTCGTTTCCAAGAACAGATTGAATTTCTGTGCACAACATTGAAAGCAGCGAATTGAAAATTTCTACATCTTCATCTGTATTGTATGGCGATTTAAAATAAATCTGCGCCGGATCAAAAAAGTTTTTTGTTGGAACAAGTCTTGGAGATTCTTTGGGTGCAAGTTTTGCAGGAAGATCCGTTGTGTAAATATGCTTGAGCTGGACTTTTCTTTCTTTGTTTTTGAATGATGGTTTTGGAAGTTCAAGTTCTTTTCGTTCGGATTGTTCCTTTAAAATTTCAAATGTGTCTTGGCAATATTTTATGGCTTTATTAAATTCAATATCGCCGCAAATTACAATTGAGTACAATGAAGCGTCCAAAAGTTTTGTGTATTCTAAAAGCAATGCTTGGTATGACGAAGCGTTGCGTTCTTTTTCTTCTATTCTAAAAATTTTGCTGAATGGAGTTGAACGGTAAAGATATGCAAGAGCGTTTGATTTCATTTGAAAACCTAAATCTGCGTTTTTCAGTCTCTGTTCATATCCTTCTTCTCTAAAAAGCAAGTCTCCCTGCACTGGAGTAACTGTTTCATAAATCAGTGCGTCTGAAATCTTTTTGAGTGCATTTTCTAGTTCTTCTTTGAAGACTTCAAATAAAATGTATGAAATCGTTTCGTCTGTTTGACTTGTTATTTTTACTATTTTAGAATTTTTTGCAACTGCGGAAATTAAAACAGCTCTTAAACTTTTTTCTGATTCTGGGGATGCCAATTTTCCGCCTGAAATTGAAATGCAAACTGCGACAGTTTTTGACTTTGGATTTTCTTTAACTGACACAGGAATTCCATTTTTTAATTCTTGATGTTTTATGGATTCTATGCTGTTAAAGTAAAAGTAATCTGCAGGTCTTATTTCTATCGTTGGGTTTTTATTTACTTTGGATTTTTCAAGTGCCTTTTGCATTTCTTGCTTTGCTTTTTTTGCAAGAAGTTCATTTGTGTACCAAGAGGCGTTTTCTTGTGTTGCAAGTTCATATCCATGTTCATCAAATGATTTTTTGTTCTTTTTATAAACAGTGTTGTTTACGAGCAAAAAAATATAAGGTTCTTCATTTAAAATTGCTTTTGAAATATTTTCTGATGTTTCATTTTCTACTTGAAAAACGGATTCCTTAAAGCTCTGGTAAAAAGTTTCAGGTGTTTCAAATTTATTCATTGCCCAGAATTCTGCAAGTTTGTAAATTAAATTGCTGGAATTTCCTTCAAGTTCTTGGTATTTTTTTATTACTTCATTTTGTGCAAGTTTCATTTCATCTTCGGTAAGATTTGCGCATTCCGCTGTTCCGGCTAAAAAAGTCTGCGCTTGGTCTGCAATGTTTTTTCCTTTCGGAGGTTCTTCGATTAATGCTTGCAAAATAAATCTTGCGTTTCCATTTTTTATTGCGGAGGCTGCTGTTATAAAATCTGCGCTTCTTATATTTAGTTCTGGAATTTGCGGAACCATTGTTTTATATTTTGATTTTTCATTGTTGAAAGCGCATGACAAAATATCCGCCTGGCTTTGAGACAGTGAAGTGTATTGAACAACAATCTGTGTAAGCTCCGAAGAAAACTCTTTTGCTGCAAGAACAAATTTTTTACTTTTGCGTTGCTGCGAATTTTCAGTTTTGAATTTTTCAAAGACTGAATTTGTGCTTTTGGAATTCCAGTCTTTAAATGCTTCCTGAGAAATTTCCAGAACTTTTTTTTCTGTTATATTTCCACTGATAAAAAGCGCGCTGTTGTATGGCGTATAAAATTCTTTTGAAACAAAATTATATAAAATTGCTCTTGCTTGTTTTGCATTGTAGCCTGAAAAAATTGCCGGATAAATTCCAGAATCATGTTTCCAAGGTTCTTTGTAAAAGATCCGCGAGTCAATTGCGCTGTTTATAAATCCTGTTGTGCTTTTTGAATATGCAAGGCTTTCTGTTTTCATTTGCGAAAGCTCATCTTCAATGTCTTTGTCGCTGAAATTTGGAGAAGCGGCGCATTGTGCAATTTGTTCCAGATAAATCTTTAAATTTTCAGGCGGAACTTTTGCTTTGAACATAGAAGAATCCGCATTGCATTCTGACTGTATCGAAAACGCTTTTAAGATTTCTTTTGCTTTTTCTGATTTTGAAAAAAGCCTTGTGTATAAAGGAAAAAATCCCGCGGTGGATGAAGTCTGGCTTGAAAAACCTGCTTTTACAACAAGTTCAATATTTAAAAGCGCGCTTGTTTCATCAGGAAGTATAAAAACTGTGAGTCCGTTTTGAAGTGTTGAAATGCTTAGCTCCGGCTTGTTTTCCTTTTCTGATTCGGCCTGGGAAAAAACAAAGTTAATACAGAAAAAAAATGCTGCGCATAAGAAGATCTTTTTTACCATGTTTTCATTATAACATTCATGTTTGTTTTTTCCAATTGAAATATTTCTTGGCTTTTCTTGACTTGTCGTATATAATAGAATTTATGCTAAAGATAATTCCATCTTCTAAAATAGATAATTTAAAAAAAATAAATCCTGATTTTATAAAGGGAAAGAGAAACCCAACATCTGAAGAAATTGCAATTCTAGAAAAAAATGGGAATTCTTCGTCCGATTCTGAATGGAAAAATTTTTTTGTAAGCTCTGAATATGGGAAATTTAATCCGTCGCAAATCCGCCAGAGCGATTTTTCTGGAACTGTTATTATTGGAGAACTTTTCGATTCTGAAATTTCGTTCCATGATTTAAAGCTTCGGACAGGAATTTACAGTTCAAATTTAAAGAATGTTTGCATTGGTGATAATTGCGCTGTTCAAAATGTAAGGTATCTTGAAAACTACAAAATCGGCTCTCGTGTAATTCTCTTCAATATAATGGAAATGTCGTGCACGGAACATTCAAAATTTGGAGAGGGACTTTTAAAAGAAGGCGAGCCTGAGTCAAATAGAATTTGGATTGGCGTTGGCAACGAAAATAACCGGCGTGCAGTTCTTCCTTTTGCTGATATGATTCCGGCTGATGCTTTTTTATGGTCAAGATTCCGTGAAGATAAAGAACTTATGCAGCGTTTTGTTGAACTCACTGAATTTGGAAAATCAAAAGAGCTTGGAACTTATGGAATTGTAGAAGATGATGTTGTCATAAAAAATTCAACGCTTTTAAAAGATGTGAAGATCTGTTCATGCGCTTACATAAAAGGCGCTCTAAAGCTTAAAAACATTACGATTCTTTCTTCGGAGGACGAGCCTAGCCAGATTGGAGAAGGCGTGGAGATGGTCAATGGAATAATGGGCTTTGGAAGCCATGTTTTTTATCAGGCTATAGCAGTCCGTTTTGTCATTGGAAGAAACTGCCACTTGAAATACGGCGCACGTCTTTTAAATTCTGTGCTTGGAGACAATTCTACAGTTTCATGCTGCGAGCTTTTAAATAACTTGATTTTTCCTTTCCATGAGCAGCATCACAATTCTTCATTCCTGATTGCTTCAACTGTAATGGGGCAGAGCAATATAGCTTCTGCGGCGACAATTGGTTCTAACCACAATTCAAGAAGTCCTGACTGCGAGATGATTGCTGGCCGTGGATTCTGGCCTGGACTTTGCTCGGATTTTAAGTTTGATTCAAAATTCGCTTCATTTGTTCTTGCTTCAAAAGGTAGCTATGTAAATGAGCTGAATATAACTTATCCATTTTCTTTGGTTGCTCCAAGCTACGAAGACTGCACTGTTCATATTATTCCTGCTTACTGGTTTTTGCATAATATGTTTGCAATTGTGCGTAATAAATATAAATTTCAGGCGCGCGACAAAAGGTTTATAAAAGTTCAGCACATTGAAACGAATCCTCTTGCCCCGGATACTGTGCAGGAAATTGTTTTTTCTATTAACAGGCTTGTTGAACTTACTTCAAGATATTTAAAGCTTCCGTCTGATGACTGCCGGAAAATGACAAAGGAAAATTCCTATCCTGAGCTTCTTGAAAAATTCCGGGAGCTTGCAAAGTCTGCAAAGGATTCCGCTTCGCTTCTTCAGATTGCAAAAGATTATCTTCATCAGAATCCAGACTCAAAATTTCTTCTTACTGATGACCGTTGCCAGAAAAAATTCGGAGCGATTATTTACAAGCCTGCGCAAGGCTACAAGGAATACCGCCGTGTTTTAAAGTATTTTGCGGCTGAAAGTTTGATGGAATATGTTTTAAAAAACAACCGCGAAAGTCTTTGTCAGACTGATTTTTCTGAAATTGAAAAAATTCCGCTTTATACGAAATGGTACAATGTTGGCGGCCAGTTGATTCCAGAAGAAAAAGTTGAAGGGCTTTTTGAAAAAATAAAATCGCATTGTATAAACAATTGGCAGCAAGTTCACGCTTATTACGATGATTGCCAGAAAAACTACACAGAATATAAGGCGCGCTATTCCGTTTATATAATAGAATTTCTTTATTCCAAGAAAATTACAGAATTTAATGCCGGCGACTTTGAAGATATTTTGCAGGACGTTGCTTTTGTTGCAATGAATATGCTTGAGTCTTCGATTTCTATACGCGAAAAAGATTTCACAGATTATTTCCGCTTAATAACATTTAGAAATGAAGAGGAAAAAAATGCTGTGCTTGGAACTTTAAGAGATGATGAGTTCCTAAAAAAACTAAAGGAGTCAACGGAAGACTTTATAAATTCGCTGAACAAGCTTTTTGTGCTTATGCATTGAGTTTTGTTTTGGGAATTTTTGAAAATGTTTGAAAACATTTCATTTTCATTCTCTTGACATCGTTATATGCTTTGCTGTAAAGTCTATTTATATGAAAAAAGCAATTCTTCTACTAGCGCTAGATTTCTCTTTTGTTTGCCGGACTGACGGTTGCTAGTAAGTTGCTTATTATTGTAAATTACAGACCTGTCGTTTGGCGGCAGGTCTTTTTTTATATTAAAATGTATTTTTATAAAACAAGGGGTATTTATGAATGCAAGTATGAATCCGAACGGAAAGTATGCGCGCGTTGGCGACATTGAGCTTCCGAACAGAAAGTGGCCTTCAAACAAAATAACAAAGGCTCCGGTCTGGTGTTCTGTTGATTTAAGAGATGGAAATCAGGCTCTTGTAAATCCAATGGGAATTGATACAAAGCTTGCGTTTTTTGATTTGCTTGTAAAACTTGGATTTAAAGAAATTGAAGTTGGATTTCCTGCTTCAAGCGACACTGAATATGAATTTATCCGCCGTCTTATTGAAGAAAATCATATTCCTGATGATGTTACGATTCAGGTTTTGTGTCAGGCGCGCGAGGCTCTTGTAAAGAAAACTATGGAATCTCTCAAGGGCTGCAAACAGGCGATTTTCCATATTTATAATTCGACTTCACCTGCGCAGAGAAAATATACTTTCAATAAATCCAAGGAAGAAATCAAGCAGATTGCGGTTGACGGCGTAAAGTGCATAAAGTCCTGCCTTTCCGACGAGGACAGAAAAAGAATCCGCCTTGAATATTCCCCGGAAAGTTTTTCACATACTGAAATTGACTATGCGGTTGAAGTCTGCGAGGCTGTAAAAAATGAATGGGGCTGTTCTGCGGACAACAAAATTATTATGAATCTTCCGACAACTGTTGAATGCTATACGCCGAATGTTTATGCGGATGCGATTGAATATTTTGCAGAGCATATTTCCGACCGCGAGAACATAATTATAAGCACACATTGCCACAATGACCGTGGAACTGGCGTTGCTTCCTGTGAGCTAGCTTTGCTTGCCGGAGCAGACAGAGTTGAAGGCTGCCTTTTTGGAAATGGAGAGCGGACAGGAAATCTAGACATCGTGAATGTTGCATTGAATATGTACAGCCAGGGAATAGATCCTCAGCTTGATTTCCATGACATTCAGAGCGTCGGCGAGCTTTATACAAAGTTTACGGAAATGGAAATAAATCCGCGCACTCCTTATGTTGGCGAGCTTGTGTTTACTGCGTTCAGCGGAAGTCATCAGGACGCAATTAGAAAAGGAATGGCTGCGCGCACAAAAATGCCTAAAAACGCGCTTTGGGATGTACCTTATATTCTTATTGATCCGCACGACATTGGCAGGCAGTACGAGGGAATCATCAGAATCAACAGCCAGTCTGGAAAAGGCGGAGCGGCTTATATTCTTGAGCAGGAATACGGAATTTGTCTTCCAAAGGCAATGCATCCTGCTCTTGGCGAGCTGATAAAGAAAGCTGCCGATGAATCCCAGCGTGAGCTTGACAAGTCTGAAATCTATAATCTTTTTGTTAAGCATTGGCTTGAAGCGAAAGGAAATCTTTCAATTGTTGATTTGGCTGAAACTCATCTTGAAGGAAAAGAAAATTCCGAGTCTACTTCTTGCCGCGCTGTTGTTGAATGGAAAGGAAAACGCTATTCAATCGGAAAAACTGGAAACGGACCTCTTGACGCATTTGCAGGCGCGCTTTCTGAAATTCCTGCTCCTAAGTTCAGCATAACGGCATTCCATGAGCATAGTATTGGAACAGGAAACGATACTTCCGCAGTTGCCTATGTACAGATTACGTGCGAAGACGGAAACCAGTACTGGGGAGCTGGAAAATCGACTAACGTTGGCCGCGCCGGTGTTGACGCTGTTGTAAGCGCATTGAACCAGATAAAATAGATTTTATAGAACTCAAAAAGCAGGGCAAACGCATTATAAATAATTTAAGTAAAGTTTGCGCGAAGGAACGGTTTCTGGGGCAAAAACACTCTGATTGCTGCGACCGCGTGAGCGGGCAATTCTATAGTTACTTTGCAACAATCAGCGTGTAGCGCATTATTGCGCGATTTTGAACCAGAAAACCGTGTCTGGGAGCCAGTTTTATGCTGAATACATTTATAATGCGTTTGCCATGACTCAAAAATTTTTCTTCATTGAATTGCATAGAAAAATCTGTTATAATGCAGTCGCTCTTATTTTGGGGCGGCTGTAATTTTTTTTCCGGGACTGAAAATGCTTTTTTATTTGGCTTTTAAGAATATCGTATCAAGAAAAAGCTCGTTTGTTATTGTTCTTTTTATTGCGTTTGCCGTTATGCTCATGGCTGTTATAAATTCAGTTTTTGACAGCACAGAAAACGGAATTGAAAAAGTTTTTTCCAAAAGCTTTACAGGTGACCTTGCGATTTTTCCTAAAAGTGATATTCCGCTGAGCCTTTTTGGAGACGAAACTCCGGTAACGGGAACTCTTACAAAAATAAATACGCTCGTTCCTTTTAATGAAATTTCCGACTGCCTGAATTCGATTCCTGAAATAGAAAAAAGTGTTCCGCAGGTAACGGGAACAGCCGCTTTGGAATTTAACGGGGAAAGAACACCTGTATGGATTTTTGGAGTTCCTGCCGCAAAGTATTTGGACTGTATGTCTGCTATAAAAATTCTTGAAGGCTCGCCTTTTTCAGATACTGAACGAGGCGTGATGCTTTCAAAAAAATATGCGCAGGAAATGAATATTTCTATTGGAGACACAGTTCAGTTTCTTATTGTTGACGGTCCGACTTTTAGAATCCGCGCGGCAAAACTTTTCTGCATTTATGAATATCCTGTTGAAAATTCCACGCTGGATAGAATTGTTCTTGCCGATGCTTTTACTGTCCGTTCGCTTATGGATATGTCTGAATCTGTTGCGGACACTTCCTTTATTGGAGAAGAAAAAACAGATTTGCTTGAAAGCGATTTGGATATAGAATCTCTTTTTGACGATGCGGAAGATGTAGGTGCAGTTGTTGTCGAAAATCCGTTTGAAGAAATTCAGCCTGCATTGGAAGAGCCAAAAATTTTTGACAGTTCTTCCTGGAACTATGTAGTCTGCTCTCTTTCTCAAGGTAAAAATTCAAAAAAGACAATAGGAAATTTAAATAGAATTTTTAAAAAGAATTCCTGGCCAGTGCGTGCCGTTGCCTGGAGAACTGCCGCCGGAAGCACAGCTTTGTATCTTTACTGGATGCGTGTAATTTTCAATGCGGGTGTAATTGTTATTCTTGTGGCAGGATTTATAATCATAAACAATACGCTTGTTGTAAATGTCCTGAATCGAACTCAGGAAATTGGAACTTTAAGAGCGCAGGGAGCTTCAAGAGTTTTTGTTTCGCTTCAGTGTATGGCCGAAACTTTTATGCTTACAATAACGGCTGGAATTTTGGGCTGCATTTTGGGAGCTGTATGCACAGCCGCATTGTCTTCCATGAATATTGAATTTAAAAATGTTTTTTTGATTCAACTTTTTGGAACTGACCATCTTGTTGTTTCTACGTCGTTTTCAATTATGTGCAAGTCAATGCTTCTTTCTGTCTTGCTTGGACTTTTGGGCTGGATTTATCCTGTTAGAACCGCTTTAAAAGTTAATCCTGTTCAGGCTATGCAGGGGGCAGTCTAATGAATTATGTTAAGCTTTCCGTCCGCTCGTTGCTTTTAAGGTGGCGGCAGTACATTTCTCTTTTTTTTGTTTGCGCTATTGGTGCCGGAGTTTCACTTTTTTCTTTTTTTCTTATAAATGGAATGTTGTATTCTCTTTCTACGAAGGCTGAAATTTATTACGGCGGAAACTATCAGTTCTTAGGCGGAAGAAATAATTTGGAATTTTACGATTGCCGGGAATTTGTTGAAAAACTTTCTGGTGTTTTTCCGGCTGGAACTGTTATTTCCCCAAGGTTTGATTTTGATGCGGATTCTGCTTCTTTTTATTATGAAGGTGTTGAAGTCCGTCAGCGTGTAATAAAAGGCGTTGACTTTGAAAAAGAAAAAATTCTGTTTTCAAAATTCAATTACGTGCAGGGAAGCGCAGACAGAATTGCAGGAACAAACGGCATTTTGATTTCAGAAAAAATCGCATCCATGCTGGAAGTTTCAACTGGAGATTCTATAACCTTTATGCTTAGAACCGGGCCTGGATACATAAATACTGTTCAGCTTGTTGTAAAAGGCATTTTCAAAGATTCAAGCGTGTTTGGAACTTACACTTCTTATGTTGACATTGATTTTCTGCGGAAGGCTTATTGCTCTCCGGAATTCTATGCAAATAGAATCGGAATATTTTTTCCTGATTCAGTTCCTTCTACAAAAGACTCTTTAAAATATCAGGCTCTTCTTGAAAAAGAATTCAATATGTTCAAGTTAGTTAATGATAAGTACGATTTTTATGATCCGCTTTTAGCCGGACAATTCAGTGAGCCGATTTATGCGTTTATAGTTTTGGACGCAAACATGGAAGATTTGGGTGTTATAATTGACGCAATGAAAATAATAACTTCGCTTGTAATTGCGGCTCTTGTAATAATAATTGTCGTTGGAATCAGCAGCACTTATAAAGTTATTGTAATGAAGCGTATAAATGAAATCGGAATTTACAAGGCGATTGGAATGGAACGTGGCTCTGTGATTTTGCTTTTGCTTAGTGAAGCATTTGTGCTTTTAATTTCCGGCTGTGCGTGTGGCTTGGGATTTTGCTTTCTTTTGGAATTCATTGTAAAGCAGTTCAATTTTTCTTTTATTCCGGCGTTTGATATGTTTTTGACAAACGGATATATTGTTCCCATGAACTCTTTTTGCGGCGCAATGCTGATTTTTATGGTTATAATTATTACTACAATTACCGCGGTTTTGTTTTCGCTTAGAGCCGCTATAAGAATTACGCCAGTTCAGGCATTGACTGTAACAGAATGAATTTATGCTTGTTAATAATTTAAAACTTAAAATATTTAATGGATGGACTATGAAAAGTTTTAAGAAAATTGTCAGTTTTGTTTTTTTTGTTTCCGCAGGAATTTGTGTTTTTGCGGCTTCCCATGATGAGCTTTTAAAGCAGGCGCAGGAAAACACAGCTTTTTACGGAACGGATTTTAAAGGATTTTATTCAGTTGTTCAAGAAAAGCCCGGTGAAGGAAAAAATGCTACAGAGGCAATTATGTACCGCAGGGACAGCGAGTCAAAATGGACAATTCTTGTTACAGGACCTGCAAAAGACAAAGGAAAAGGCTATCTTCAGTATGACAACAATATCTGGTTCTATGATCCTGCCGACCACAGATTTACATTCACAAGCGCGCGGGACAAATTTCAAAATACAAACGCGAACAATTCAGACTTTGCGCCGCAGTTTTACTACAGGGATTATTCAATAGAAAGTTCTTCGGAAGTAACTCTTGGAAAACTTGAATGCATAATGTTTGTGTTAAAGGCAAAAGTTCAAAATGTGGATTATCCTGAATTACGTCTTTGGGTTACAAAAAATGACGGGCTTGTGCGCAAAAAGGAAGATTACAGCCTTTCCGGCCAGAAGCTTAGGACAACCGCGATTCCTTCGTATCAGATAGTTCAGTCTGCAAGTCAAAACTATTATATTCCTGTAAAAATGCTTATCACGGACAATCTGCGCGGAAAGAAAATCGGCGAAAAAACTCAGTTCGAGCGCACTCAGATTACGATTACAAATATAACTTTTGACCGTGTTGAAAATTCAGTTTACACAAAGCCATATCTTGAGATGATGAGCGAAAAGTAAAATGAAGCGGATTTTTTTTATAGCGGTGTTTTTCTTTTGCGTTTCGCTTGGTTTTTCTCAGGCGGAAGATGATATTTCGTTTGATGATGATTTGCTTTTTTCAGAATCAGAAGACATTGTTGTTGAGCAGTCTGATGCTTCGGAATACGTTTCTTCCAAGCAAACGTTGAAGATTGGAACTTCCGAGTATTTTATCCCGCTGAAATTTACAGGTCATTTTGAATCTGACTTTGGATACTATGGAACTAAGCACAATCAGAATTCCGAAGATAACGAATTTAAGAATTCAGTTTATTTTGACTTGGCGAATTATATTTATTTTATGGCGCGTCTGGACAAAACACTTTCTGTGCGCGGAACAACCAGCGTAAAATTTCCGCCAAAAAAAGATTCCATAAAACTTGACGAGCTTTATTTTGACTATCTGATTTGGGACAGAATTTACATTACAGCAGGAAAGAAGGAGACTACCTGGGGATATACAAGACTTTTCAGCGGAGAAAACGCATACAGCCTTTATACAGATACCGACTACGAGAAGCTTACCGAAGAAGAAAAAGAGCAAATCCGCCAGACAATTGAAAAGCAAGGCTATCTTTACACAAATATTTTAAGCGACAGTTCCGACACCGTTTCTGGACTTTTGCGCATTCCTTTTTGGACTGGAACTTTGTCTGGAATTATTTTGTACAACGGAACTTCAACAGAGCCTGAATTTGAAGACATTTCGACGGCTGGTTCTCTTGAAATGACATTTTTCCATACAACTTTCAATATTTTTGGAAGAAAAAATCCAAAGCCGGAAACTGGCTCAACTCCAGTAACTGTCGGTGCAGAAGCAAAACGGACTGTTTTTGGAACAGATCTTTATTTTCAGGGAATCGGAAAACTTGCGGATGATCACCGCGATATTTCAAAGTATGTTTTTACAGGCGGATTTTATCATTTGTGGGACGGACGTGATCCGAATTTCGGCTTGAACTTTGAATTTCAGAATTCTTACAACAAAGAACTTGAAAAAAACAGCTGCCGAATTTATCTTGATATGGGCTTGAAGCGTCTTGGAAAAAATAAAGACATGAAGCTTGGCTTGCAATGGCAGCATATTATAAAAAGTGAAACAGAAGATGACAAAAGCGGTCTTGTGAAATTTGGCTTTATAAAATCAGGGCTTTTTCCAAATGCGGAATGGAACACAGGTATTGAAGTCCGCTATCATCAGATTGATGCAAACTACGAAAATAAAATTTACATGATCCGGCTTGGAAGCTCAATTCAGGTAAAAATGGACTATTAAACTGTTGTTTGTGTTGATTTTCTACGGAAATATATATAATATTATTTATAGGATATTTCTGAATTTTTTTGCAGATTTTTTACATTATAAAAAGCGAGGTGCTTATGGCTGTTCAGCCTATAGATCTTTCTACCATTTATTCTCAGATGGATAAGATTGGGCAGTTTAATGCTTCGCAAGTTCAGACTGCAAGCATGTCGAACAGGCAGCATCTGGAAAAAACGGCTCAGCAGCAGACTCAAAAAGCCCAGACTGTTACAGAAACTTCCCAAAGCGAAGATTCTGCAAAAATTAAGGCTGACGTGAGTCAGGGCGGAGGAGCTGGACAAGGTCTTTTGCAGGGAGAAGGAAAATCCGCAAAGCAAGAGCCAGAGATTAAAAAGCCTACTGTCTACGAAATAAAAGATCCGAATCTTGGACAGCATATTGATATTACAAGCTGAAAAGAAATGCCGTTTGCGTTGACCATTGCTGTTTTTATAATATTTTTCAATATACTCATGTGGGTTGTCTTTTTTAAGAAGTTCAACGCTTTTTTTTCCACAGATAAAATTATTGAAGAAACCAATGAAAAGGCAAAAGAAATTATCAAGAGTATAAACTTTAACGCTGGAAGAAGCATCGATTTAATAGAAGATAAAATCAAGCAGTTGAAAGCTGTTTCCGCAGAGGCTGAACGAAAAATCGGAATGCTAAAAAAAGAGCTTTCTCTTGCTGAAAGCTCAAAATCATTTCAGAAAAAACTGGACTCTGCTTCCAAAAATTCCTTTATGCAGGGCGACTTGTTTTTTACAGAAAAGGCGAAAAATGAGCTTGGAATAAAAAATCTGCCCAGACCGGAAGTTGAAGTCAGGAAAATTCCCGTAGTTGAGCCTGAGCTTTTTATGTCGGAAAATCCTATTGTTCCTAAAAAAGACTTTAAAGTACAGGTTTTGGAACTGCGCGCCCTTGGAATTCCGGCAGAAGAAATTGCAAGAAAAACAGGCCGAAGTATTCAGGAAGTAAAACTTGTAATAGAATTTTCTTAAGTTTTTATAATTTTTTGCGGACTTGTTTTAATAAATATTTTCCCAAAATAGCTTTTTTTTCTTGAACTTTGAAACGAATCAGAGTATATTTTTATCTATGAGTAATTTGAAATTTAAAAAGGTCAAATTTGGAACTCTGTATGATGGAAGAAAAGTTCATTTGTACACAGTTTCAAATGGCTCCATGAGCTTTTCTGCTATAGATTATGGATGCACAATTACAAGCATTCTTTTACCTGCAAAAGGCGGAAAAAAAGTCGATGTTCTTTTGGGCTGTTCAACTTTGGAAGGCTATGCTTCTAGCGGCAGCTGTTTTGGAACTGTAGTTGGTCGCTTTGCAAACAGAATCGGCGGCGCGGCTTTTTCTCTAAATGGAAAAACTTACCAGCTTGATAAAAATGACGGCGAAAACTGTCTTCATGGCGGCTTCGACCGTTACGAAAAGAAGTTGTGGTCTGCAAAAAAAATCCGTACTGACAAAGGTCTTGGAATTGAATTTTCACGAATAAGTCCTGCTGGCGAACAAAATATGCCTGGCAATTTGAAAATAAAAGTCACCTACACATTAAATGAAGACAATGAGCTTACTTTGGATTATTTTGCCAAGACAGACGCTCCAACTCCAGTAAACCTTACGAACCATGCTTATTTCAATTTGAAAGGCTATGATGGCGGTTCTATTGAAGATCAGGAACTCAAGATGGATTGCTCAAAATTTGTTGAAGTTGACGAGCATCTCATTCCGTCTGGAAACCTTTGTTCTGTTGATGAAAAAAAAGCTTTTGACTTTAGAGTTCCAAAACTTATTGGCAAAGATATAAAAGAAACTGGCTCGGGATATGACCATGCTTATTGCATTGATTCATATAATGGAAGTTTAGTTGAATTCGCGGTGTTAAAAGATCCTGCCAGCGGACGCACAATGACAGTTTCTACAACGTTGCCTGCCTGCCAGATTTATACAGCAAATTTTATTGATGGAGTTGGAAAGAACGGCTATCCTTTAAAATCTCATGACGCTGTCTGCATGGAAACTGAGGCTTATCCTGATGCTCCTAACCATGAGAATTTTCCAAGTTGCATAGTAACTCCAGAAAAACTGTACCATGAAACTACGGTTTATAAATTTGGTTTTTAGTTTTCAGCAATTATAGAAAAAATATAAAGAGGTTGTGATGGACATTCAATTACAGGAATTAATCGAAAAAATCAAAAAGGACGGTGTCTCCAGTGCAGAATCTGCCGCCCGCAAGATTATTGCCGATGCGGAAAAAAAAGCCGCTTCAATTGTAAGCGATGCTGAAGTTAAAGCTGACAGCATAATAAAAACTGCAAAAGCTGAAACTGATCGCATGGAAAAAGCCAGCGAGGATGCTATTGCGCAGGCTGGACGAAACCTTATCATTTCATTCCGCGACGGAATAAACAAGGAACTTTCCTCCATTGTAAATTCCGAAACAGAAAAAGCAATGGATAAGGATTTGCTCAAAAAATTGATTCCTGAAACTGTAAAAGCTTGGTCTGCCAATCTGGATGTGGATGATGTTTCACTTCTTTTGCCTGCAAAGGATTTAAAAGCTCTTGAGACAAGCTTGAAAACTGCATTGAAAGCAAAAATTGCAAAGGGGCTTGTAATAAAAAGCGATGCTTCCCTTTCTGCAGGGTTTAGAATCGGCTCGAAGAATGGCTCTGCATTTTATGATTTTAGCGCAGAAGAAGTTGCGGCTTTGTTCAGTGCATATTTGAATCCAAAGACAACAGAAATTATGAAAAAGGCTGCTGCAGGAATTTCAGAGGAAGAGCCAAAGCCTGCTGTAGAAGAAGAAAATAAACCGGCGGTTTCAAAGGCTAAGAAAACTACTGCAAAGCCAGCGGCAAAATCACGTGCAAAAACTACAAAGGAAACAAAATAGTGGAACATCTCTATTATTTGGTTGCCCAGCTTCCGGCAATTTCTGTAAATGATGACAGTTCTCAGAAACTTCCGCTTACAGTTGGATATTTCAAGGATTTGTGCAGCCGTTTTATGTCTGAAAAATCTGCGAAGCTTGCTGAAAAACTTACGCTGGAACCTCCTGTTGAGCCTGTTTCAACTGGTTCAGTTTTCCTTGATGAATGGTACGAAAAAGAAAGATGCCTTCGACTTGCATTGGCTCAAATCAGGGCCTTAAAAATGAAGAAAGATATAAAGGATCTTCCTTCTGCAAGTGATGGTGAGTCTATTCAGGCCGCTCGGACTGCTACTGGAATGGACAGTCCTTTGGCGGCGGAGCAGTATCTTAATCAGTACCGTCTTGGAATTTTGGATCGGATTTCGCCTCTGGACAATTTTTCAGTTGATGCGGTTTATAGCTATGGACTGAAGTTGATGCTTGCCGAGCGGATGAAGAAGTTTAACAAGGATGAAGGCTTGGCTTCTTACCACAAAATTTATGATGAAATTCTTGGAGAAAAGAAATGACTGATACAAAAGGCAAAGTTGTTGCTGTCAATGGAAACATGGTTTCTGTTGAATTCGATGGAAAGGTATCTCTCAATGAAGTAGGCTACGTTAAAGTTGGCGGAAAAAGCCTGAAGGGAGAGGTAATCCGTATCCGCGGAAATACAGCGCAGATGCAGATTTACGAAATGACAAATGGTATTTCAACAGATTGTTCTGTAGAATTTACTGGAGATTTGCTTAGCGTTGAAGTTGGTCCTGGTCTTTTGGGACAGGTTTATGATGGATTGCAGAATCCGCTTCCTCTTCTTGCTGAAAAATCTGGATACTTCCTTGAGCGCGGGGTTTATCTTCCTGCTCTTGATGAGAATAAAAAATGGGAATTCACTCCTACTGCAAAAGAAGGCGATAAAGTTTTTGCAGGCGACAGTATAGGAACTGTTCCAGAAGGACCTTTTACTCATAAAATTCTTGTTCCTTTCGGATTTCTTGGAACTTATACAATCAAAAAAATTGCAAAGGCTGGTGAATATAAAATTCACGATACTATTGCAACTCTCGCTGACGAAAAAGGAAAGTCGGTAAATATCAGCATGAGCTTTAAATGGCCTGTAAAACGCGCTGTAAATTGCTATGCAGAACGTCTTAGCCCGGATGAGCCGATGGTTACTAAAGTCCGTCTGATTGATACATTTTTCCCTGTTGCAAAAGGCGGAACATATTGTATTCCTGGTCCGTTTGGAGCTGGAAAAACTGTTCTTCAGCATACAACAAGCCGCAATGCCGATGTTGACATTGTAATTATCGCAGCCTGTGGAGAACGCGCTGGTGAAGTTGTAGAAACTCTTACAGAATTCCCTGAACTTAAAGATCCTCGCACAGGTCGTTCTCTTATGGAACGCACAATCATAATCTGCAATACGTCTTCTATGCCGGTTGCTTCCCGTGAAGCTTCTTGCTATACAGGTGTTACTCTTGCAGAATATTACCGTCAGATGGGACTTAATGTTCTTCTTCTTGCGGATTCTACTTCAAGATGGGCGCAGGCTATGCGTGAAATGTCTGGACGTTTGGAGGAAATTCCTGGTGAAGAAGCGTTCCCTGCATATTTGGAGTCAACAATCGCTTCTTTCTATGAACGCGCGGGAATTGTAAAGCTCCGCGATGGAAATGTCGGTTCTGTTACAATCGGTGGAACAGTTTCTCCTGCTGGTGGAAACTTTGAAGAGCCTGTTACTCAGGCAACTTTGAAAGTTGTTGGCGCATTCCATGGTCTTAGCCGCGAACGTTCCGATGCGCGCCGTTATCCTTCTATTGATCCGCTTGATTCCTGGTCAAAATACAAATCTACAATTGGACATAATCTTGTTGAGTTTGCTCGCAATGTCTATAAAAGAGGCGCAGAAGTCAACCAAATGATGAAAGTTATTGGTGAAGAAGGAACAAGCCTTTCAGATTTTGTTATTTACTTGAAGAGTGAATTCCTTGATGCCGTCTATATGCAGCAGGATAGTTTTGATGAAATTGAAGGCGCATCTTCTGTAGAACGTCAGAAATATGTTTTCAATAAAATTGTTGAAATTCTTGGCTCTGACTTTGACTTTGAAGAAAAAGACGATGCCCGCAACTTCTTTAATACTTTGCGCCAGAATTTCATTGATATGAACTACAAGGAATTCAAGAGCTCGGATTTTACAAAAGCTGAAAAAGTCATAGAAAGTACTTTGTCTTCAAAAAATGCGCAGGTATCTAACGAGGCAAAGAAGCTTCTCAAGGACGGTGAATAATGAATAAAGTATATAGCAAAATTGAAAGCATAAACGGAAGCGTTATTACTGTAAAAGCAAAAGGCGTAAAGCTTAATGAACTTGCTGAAATAAACACAAGATTCGGAAAGTCCCTTGCTGAAGTGAATAAGATTGACGGCGATACAGTTTCATTGCAGGTTTTTGCTGGCGGACGCGGTGTTGCTACAAATGACCAGATTCGCTTCTTGGGACACGAAATGCGTGTTTCTTTCAGTGAAAATTTGCTTGGACGTATTTTTAACGGTTCAGCAGAGCCAAGAGACCACGGCCCTGCATTGACTGAAAATCTTGTTGCAATCGGCGGTCCTTCTGTAAACCCTGCAAAACGTATTAATCCAAATAGGATGATGCGTACAAACATTCCAATGATTGATGTTTTCAATACTTTGGTTGTCAGCCAGAAAATTCCTATTTTCTCAATTTCAGGTGAACCTTACAATCAGCTTTTGGCCCGTATCGCTATGCAGGCACAGGCTGATGTTATTGTTCTTGGCGGAATGGGCTTGAAGTATGACGATTATCTTTACTTCAAAAAAACATTGGAAGAAGGCGGCGCATTGAGCAAGACTGTAATGTTTGTTCATACTGCTGCTGATCCGACTGTTGAATGCATTAAGATTCCGGATCTTTCGCTTGCAGTTGCTGAGCAGTTTGCGCTTCAGGGAAAGGACGTTCTTGTTCTTCTTACAGATATGACAAACTTCGCTGATTCAATGAAGGAAATCGCAATTACTCAGGAGCAAGTTCCTTCTAACCGTGGTTATCCGGGAGACTTGTACTCTCAGCTTGCAAGTCGCTATGAAAAGGCTGTTGACTTTGCTGATTCTGGCTCTATAACGGTTTTGGCTGTTACAACAATGCCTGGCGATGACGTTACACACCCTGTTCCTGATAACACTGGATATATTACAGAAGGTCAGTATTATCTTAAGGGCGGACACATTGAGCCTTTTGGTTCTCTTTCCCGCTTAAAGCAGCAGGTTAACAGCAAGACTCGCAAAGATCACCGTTCTCTTATGGATGCGATGATTCGCCTTTATTCACAGTACAAAGATACTCTTGAAAAAAAGTCAATGGGCTTTATTATGAGTTCTTGGGACGAGAAGCTTTTGAAATACGGAGAGCTTTTTGAATCGGAAATGATGGATCTTACGGTGAATATTCCTCTTGAAGAAGCTTTGGACACTGGATGGAAAATTCTTGCGGAATGTTTTGATAAGGCGGAAACTGGCTTGAAGTCTGAACTGATAGAGCAGTTCTGGCCAAAAAACTAAGTCTGAGTATTAAGGATTTATTTTATGGCAAAATTAAAACTGACTAAAAACGAGCAGAAGACTCAAAAAGATGCGCTTAAAATGTATCAGCGTTATCTTCCGACTCTTACGCTCAAAAAGCAGCAGCTGCAGTCAGAAATCCGCGCCATAGACGAAAAAGCAAAATCTGTCCGGGCTGAAAAAAAGGCTTTGGAAGAGGATTTTGAAAAATGGATTTCGGTTTTCGGTGAAAAAGATGCCTTTAAGCCTGATATGGTTACTGTAAAAAATATCAAGAAAGGCTGGGGTAACATTGCCGGTGTAAAGATTCCTGTTTATGAAGGCGCAGATTTCGGACGTGGCGACTATAACCTTTATTCAACTCCTCTTTGGATTGATATGGCTGCGGATAGAATGGAAAAAGCGCTTGAGCTTGATTTGGAGGCGGAAGTTCTTGACGAGCAGGTAAGGCTTTTGGCAAAAGAGCTTCGCACAACAACTCAGCGTGTAAATCTGTTTGAAAAAGTAAAAATTCCTGAAACAAAAGCTAATATCAAGCGCATAGGAATTTTTCTTGGAGATGAGCAGGTCAATGCTGTTGTACGCTCAAAAATTTCCAAGAAAAAACTTCAGGCTGATGCTAAGGAGGCTGAATAATGGCTATTGTGCAGATGAAAAAAGTCTCTTTGGTTATTCTTGATTCAACAAGAAAGGCTTCTTTAAAGCAGCTTAGAAAAGCTGGAGTTCTGCATTTGGAGGCTGTGGAAGGCTCTAGTCCGGCACTTTCTGCTTACAGGGAATCTGCTGCGGAAACTGACAAGGCCATTTCTATTCTTGATGAAATAAAAGAGTCAAAAAAGTCTCCTGCTTTAATTCAGGAAAAACTTGACAAAGATTCAGCTCGGGAAAAGGCGAAGGAAATAATATCTTTAAGCGACAGAAAAAAAACGCTTTTTGATTTAATTTCCCAGAATAAAAATGAACTTGCCCGGCTTGAAAAATGGGGCGACATAGATCCTGAGGAATTTAAGGCTTTTGCAGAAAAAGGAATTTTCCTATATATGTATGAAATTCCTTCTGAAAAGTACCAGATGATTGGCGAAGATTGCGAAACTGTTCTTGTAAATTCCATAAATAAAGTTTCTAGGTTTTTGCTAAAATCAGAAACAGAACTTGAAGAGCGTCCTGCAGGTCTTCCGGCTGAAGCGTATGCTGTTCCTTTGCCTGAATATTCTACTCGTCAGATGAAGAAAAATATTGTAGATGACGAGCATGGAATTGAAGCAATAGACAAGAAGATTTTTGCAGAGAAAAAATTCCGCACTGCTTTGCTTGATTATAAGAAGCAGCTTGCCTCTGATATTGAATTTGAAAATTTGTACAGCGGCATGGAATCAGAATCTTCAAATGAAAATTCTGATGGTGAGGAAACGAAACTTGCTTGGCTTACAGGGTATATTCCAGTTGACTCAATGAAAAATTTCAAAGTTGTATGCGCAGAAAACGGTTGGGCATTTGTGGCTTCTGATCCTGCGGATGATGATCCGGTTCCTACAAAGCTAAAAAACAATAAGCTTGTAGAACTTATTTATCCGCTTACAAACTTTCTTGATGTTACGCCGGGCTACCATGAGTATGATATTTCAGGCTGGTTCTTGCTCTTCTTCTGCATTTTCTTTGCAATGATTTTTGGAGATGCGGGATATGGTGCATTAATCTGCGCGCTTGCAATTGGGCTTATGGCTAAAGGCGCAAAAAACGGAAAGTCATTTTCTTCTGTAAATGTGCTTGTCTTTTTGCTCGGATTCAGTACAATGTGCTGGGGTGTTTTGACTTGCACTTGGTTTGGTATAGATTCAGCAAAACTTCCAAAATGGATGGTGGATTTGTCTTTTGCGCCGATTTCACCTGCAAAAGTTGGATCTGATGTTTCTAATACTAACCAGCAGATTTTCTGCTTTATCCTTGCTATTGTTCAGCTTAGCATTGCCCATATAAAAGGAATTCTTCGTTATAGGAAATCCTTAAAGTGCCTTGGAGAACTTGGCTCTTTGCTTGAGCTTTGGGGAATGTACTATGTTGTAATGGACATGGTTGTTGATGCTGTAAAATATCCGCTTGGAATTACAGAAGAGACTTTGTATTTCTTTGGAATCGGCTGGCTTCCAATTCCTTATGTTGCGCTTGGTGTGCTTTTCTTTGGATTTGCATTGAATTTTATATTTTCAAATTATGACGGAAGTATTAAAGATTCTATTTTTGAAAGTCTAAAGAATATTATCAGCGTGCTTTTAGGAATTGTAAATGTTTTCAGCGACATTGTTTCTTATATACGCTTGTGGGCTGTTGCTCTTGCCGGTGCAGCTATAAGCAGTACAATAAATACAATGGCTGGACCTATGCTTGGCAAGCTGATTATGGTTGGTTTTGGCGTTATTCTTTTATGCTTTGGTCATGGACTGAATATTGTGCTGAACCTTTTGTCTGTTATTGTTCATGGTGTGCGTCTGAATACACTTGAATTCAGCCAGCATCTTGGAATGTCGTGGAGCGGAACAAAATATTCTCCGTTCCGTGAGGAAAAATAAAATTTGAATTACGGCGGGAATTTCTGCCTAAAAAATTAGATTAACAACGCAAATTTGCGTAAAGGAGTATTTATGAACTGGGGAATGATTGGTGCTGGTGTTGTAATGGGAATTGCCGCGATTGGAAGCGCAATCGGTATTGGAATTGCAGGTCAGGGAGCAATTGGAGCTTGGAAAAGATGCTATTTGAATAACAAGCCTGCTCCTTTCCTTTTGGTTGTTTTTGCAGGAGCTCCGCTTACACAGACAATTTATGGCTTTCTTCTTATGAACACAATGAGAACTTCTACAGCTGATCCTTTGTTCCTTCTTGGACTTGGAATTGCTTGCGGTCTTTCAATGTGCATGTCTGCTGTTGCTCAGGGAAAAGCAGGTGCTGCTGGCTCTGATGCTTTAGCGGAAACTGGAAAAGGATTTGCGCAGTACATCATGGTTGTAGGTCTTTGCGAAACAATCGCTTTGTTCTCTATGGTATTCGGAATGATTGTTTGCTAAAATTTTTCATTCTATAAGAAATTAAATTGCCCGGAGCTTTTTTGCTTCCGGGTTTTTTTGTCTAAAAATAAATGCAAGGGCAAACGCATTATAAATGTATTCAGCATAAAACTGGCTCCCAGGAACCGTTCCTTCGCGCAAAATTTAGTTAAATTATTTATAATGCGTTTGCCTTGAAATAAATGCTTTTACACAAGTCTTCAATTTGATATAATAAATATTATGGAAGAAAAATTTAAAACTCCGCGTGTAATTCAAATCGGTGGAAATAACGGAATAAAAAAAATATATATCGGCGGAAAAAATCCTGTTACAGTTCAGACAATGTGGAAAGAGTCAATAACTGAAATTGACAACAGCCGTCTTGATTCAATTATAAAGCGCATTGACAGTTTGAAATCCCTTGGCTGCGACATTGTCCGTTTTGCTGTTCCTGACATGGAAAGCGCGCATTCTTTGTGCAAAATTGCCGGGAACACGGATGTTCCGCTTGTTGCTGATATACACTTTGACCATAGGCTGGCACTAGAGTGCTTGAAAGGAAATATTTCTGTAATCAGAATCAATCCTGGAAACATAGGAAATTTCGACAGGACAAAAGCTGTTGTAGAGGCTTGCAAGGAAAAAAGCGCGGCTATAAGAATTGGCGTGAACACAGGATCTTTGCCTAAAGACTTGGAAAGAAAAGTTGAAAATTCAGAAATTACAAGGGCACAGGCTTTAGCGGAAACTGCATTAAGAGAAGCTGAAATTTTTGCATCTCTTAAATTTGAAAATTTTGCAGTCAGCATGAAAGCTTCGAGTGTTCAGGAAACAATAGAGGCGAACGAGGCTTTTGCCCGTCAGTCAGATATTCCTTTGCACATCGGCGTAACAGAGGCGGGACCTTTGATTACCGGAGTTGTAAAATCTACACTGGCTTTTTCCCGTCTTTTAACTGAAGGGATTGGCTCTACAATCCGCGTCAGCCTTTCATCTTCCCCTGAAAATGAAGTTATTGCAGGAAGGGAAATTTTGCATGAATGCGGACTTAGAACTGGCGGTGTTACTCTGATAAGCTGTCCTAGATGCGGACGTTTAGGTTTTGATGTCCACGGATTTATGGAACGCTGGCAGAATAAGTTGCTTTCACTTGATAAAAATATCACAGTTGCGGTAATGGGTTGCATTGTAAATGGACCGGGAGAGGGCAAGCATGCTGATTTAGGAATTGCTGGCGGCGGCGGAAAATGCATAATTTTCAAAAAAGGAAAAATAGTGCAAACAATTGATGAAAAAAATGCCGATATAGAATTCAAAAAGGTTTTGGAGAATCTTTAATTCAATGAGAAAGTTTGCCATAAAAGTTTTTGTTGTTTTTTCGTTTATATTGTTTTTTTGCTTTGATATTTTTGCAGCTCCTAGAAAACCTCAAAAGGGGCAGGAAGATTGGAGGGCATTGCAAAAAGCCAAAGATTCTTTTGAAAAAAATGACTTTGGAACTGCTGTAAAATTTGCAGAGCAAGCAAAAGTTATACGTTCTCAAAATGCCAAGTGGCAAACTTATATTCTTGATGAAACTTTAAAAAATTCAAGAGTCCGGCGTGCTGGAGATTCAATTGAACGTGTTTCGCAGGTTTTAAATGAATTGAAATTTACAGAAGCTTCAAAAATCGTTTCAATGCATATTGAAAAACATGGCTTGGATTTTTTTAACGGAAGCTATTCAGATCTGATTGAGTTTGTTTCAGTTTATGCGCATTATCCAGAGGCTGATTTTCTTCTTGGAAAAATTTATAAGCTTGAAGGCGAGTATTCTGTTGCCTTGAATTACATGAAAGATGCTTATGAGTATTCTGTGAATCTTGATGTTTCAATGGAAAAATATGATTTGCTTTATGAGCTTGCCGAACTTTCTTATGACTTGGGAAGTAAAGACGACTACGAAAAATATCTTCTTGTGATTGCAAGTGATGATTCTGTTTTTACGAATTTAGGCTACATGGATGCGCTTCTTCATATTATTAATACTGATTCTTCAGATACCCTTGAAAAATTTTTTCTTTTGTACCGTGCGGAAGATACAGCAGGATTGAAAGCGTTTGTGAAGCTTGGAAAACTTTATATGTCAGAAGCTGAAAATGACAAAGCGTTGAAATTTAATGCTTTTGCAGGAATTTTGGCTGTAACAAAAATTGAATCTGTTTTAATGCAAAGAATAAACGGCTTTAAATATTCAAATTTTAAGACGCTTCTTGCTAAATCTTCCAGCTACAGCGACATTGTGGAGTGGGGCATAAAAAACGGTGTATGGGAACTTTTCTGCGACCTTGCTGAATCCGCAGCTAATTCTGGAAAAATAGTTTTTTCCCGTTCACTTTTTGTTTCTCTTTCAGAATATTCGCCTGTTGAATACTGGAAATCTTACGCTTCAGAAAAAATTGTAAAATCTGAAAACTGAATTAGAATTGAAGTCCTAAGCCAAAATACGCTTCCCAAGCTTTTCCTTTTCTCCAGGAACTGTCAAAGTCCATGTGTCCGTTGAGTATCTTTTTGGAAAGGTCTACACCAAGACTTGCGCGTACAACAAAACTTTTCCATTTTTCAGGATACACAAGAGCTTCAAGTCCGCCTGTATAAATTCCTTCTTTATAGTTCAAGTTCGAGCCAGTGCCTCTGTTTTTTATCAAGGCAGCGTCAAAGAATGGACTTAGCTGAAATTCAAAGTTCAGGTACTTGAAAATTTTATGGGGTAAAAATGCAATCGCTTTTATAACTTTTGGCTTTGTGTCATAGCTTCCGAACAATGCATAGCTCCAGTCAAGCCAGCGGACGGTAACAATGTGTATTGGCATATCAAAGTTAAAAACTATCGCAGCCGGAGTTTTTAGCGCATAGTTGTCCGCGTCAACTTCGTAGTCGTCAAATTCCTGTTTGTCTGGCGCGCCTCTTAAATATTCACCGATCGAAAATTTTGTGTTGTAACCTGCAAATCCGTTTGCGTTGATTGCAAAACCAACATATTTGAAACTTTTGAATAATTTTAAATTCGCTTCAACTGATGGAACTACTTTTTCATCAATCGTATCTGCCGTTATGTCCCAGCCCATGTATTGAGATGCTGAAAATGAATATCCAGTCCTAAAGTTGTTTACGCCCACCCAGTTTATATTGCTGAAGCTTATTGTCTGTCCCGGCTTTATCATCGGAGTCTGGTACAAATCATCGTTGTTTTTATTAATTCCGTTTCTATCCCAGTTATGCGTAAAATTTATAGAAGGCGTGTAAGTAACTTCTGTTGTGTTTCCTATGTAGCCAATTGAAAACGGAAGTGAAATTGTCGCGTCTTCTACAAAGTAAAGAGCATCGTCATATTTTTCATAGTCAAGATTTTTTATTATTGACTGTGAAAATTCAAATTTTATTTTATGCTGGCCGATTGGAACTATAACAGCGATTCCTGTTGTGTAGTCGTATTCAGGAGCATTGTCGCCTATTGTCCAATTGAAGTCAAATGAATTGCTCCAAGTATTTTCGGTGATTCCAATATCAAAAGGGTAGTCGTAGCTAAAAGCGAATCCTGTTGTTACTTTTGAATAATTGTCCGGCTCGTCGTCATCTCCAAAGTTCAAATTCAAATCAACATTCAAGTCGTTCATAAGTCCTAAAAAGTTGTTGTCTTTAAGCTTGAGCTTGATTTCTATTCCTGAGTTTGTGTCTAAAGACGGCTTTGGAAAAATCAGCATTGAATGTGAATCATTAAAAGTGTATTGCGCTTCAATAAGATTTATTCCGTCGCCTGTGGTTTCTGCTATGTCGTATGAATATTCGATGTCTGTAAGAAGCCTTGTGTTTTCTATGTTCTGATATATGTCATGAAGATATTTTTCGAGTTCTTCCTTAGAATTGAAAACTCTTTTGTAGTTTATATCTGAAATATTTTTTTTTAATGCTGACTCTTTTGTTTTTCCTTTTGAAATGAAGTCAACTTTTTTTATTTGAAAAAGGTCTTCCTGTGCAAAAATTGCTGATGCACAAGAAATCACAACGAAGACAAGTGTTTTTAAATTTTTCAGCATAGCTTAATAGGCTCCTTTGCCTTTTATTACAACTCCGAGTGTTTTTATCAAAATCCAAATATCAAGCCATACAGACCAGTTTTGAATATAATAAGTGTCCAAATTGATTCTTTCCTCATAGCCAGTGTCGCTCCGTCCTGAAATCTGCCACATTCCGCTTAGTCCCGGTTTTACAGAAAGCACATAGTCTGAATATTTTCCGTATTTTGTGAGTTCAGGCTCTGTAACTGGACGCGGACCAACCAAAGACATTTCTCCGACAAAAATATTCCAAATCTGCGGAATTTCATCAAGGCTGGTTTTCCTTAGGAATTTTCCAAGTTTTGTTACGCGAGGATCGTCTGTGAATTTTCTGTCCTTTTCCCATTCAGCAGCTCTTGCAGGATCATTTTCAAGAATTTCCTTTAGCTTTTTGTCTGCGTCGATGCACATTGAGCGGAATTTCCAGCATTTTAAAACTGAATGATTTTTTCCGACTCTTTTGTGTCCGTAGAAAACTGGTCCGGGCGAGCTTATTTTTATTGCAACTGCTATAATCAATGTAAGCGGAATCAAAATCGGCGAAACGCAAATGCATACAACAATGTCTATGGCTCTTTTTAATAATAATGAACTTTTCTTTGTAAGATAATTTGTTGAAGAAAATGCAAGAATTCCGCCGAAATCTTTCATGTGCAAAGACATTGTTGTGTTCAGCTGCTCTCTTGGAACTCGAATTAAATATCTGTAGTTTGTCTGAAGCTCTTCAAGATTTTTATTGAATCCGCAAAGAATTCCAACTTTTATGTTGATTTTTTTTAGAACTGCGGAAATTTCAGCGGAGTGCTCAACAATTTTTATTCCAAGGAATTCATCTTTGTGAATGGCAGAATCCGTTACAATAAGAATTGGTCTGTAGCCAAGATATTTTTTTTTCAAAAGACGCTCTACGATTAAATTTGCCCTGTCATCTTTGTTGTAAACTACCGCAGGAACTCCCCACCATGAGAATTTTGCAAAATATCTTCTGCTTATTTCTCTTCCAAGCGGAAACAAGATTGTTGCAAATGGCCATGAAAGCACAAGGGCAATGGCAATTGGAATAAGGTCTTTTGTGGATTTTATAGTTGTGAGCGCAAAAGCTTCTCCTATAAGAATAAAAAACGATGAAAGTGAAAATCGTCTTACTTCGTCTTCTGGAGCTAAAAGAATTCCTGGGTAAAGTCCATTTAAATAGAAAACAATGAAAACTGCCGGCAAGAAAACTGAATACTTCAAAAAAGATCTGAAATTTATACAAGAAGGATCAACTGCATTCACAATAAAAAATCCAATGCAAATTGAAAGCATAAAAACCAAGGCATCTATAAAACCAAGTGAAATACCAGAAATAAATGAAGTTGTGTATTTGTATTGAGATTTTAGGTGCTTTTCTAATTCTTTCGCATTGATACTAGAAATCATAAGTCTATCCACTATAAAGGAAAAAAGCGGAATTGTCTATTGTTACACATAAAAACGCATTATTTTCTAGTTATTTCACTTAAAATCAAGGCTGCTGTTTTTTTATAGGAATATTTCTCAGGAATTTCTCCAAGTGGACTGTCGTTGCAAAAAGTTTTTTGCATTTTTTCGCACAAATCGTTGCTGTTTCCGCTTTGAAAAAAGACAACAGGAAATCCGTCGTAAATTTCCTTGAAAACTGGAATATCTGAAATAACTGCTTTTGTTCCGCAGAAAAGCGCTTGCAACGGCGGAATTCCGAAACCTTCGTAAAGTGACGGCTGCACCAAAAATTTTGCCTGGGTTAAAAGCAATAGAAGTTTTTCATTTTCAACAAATCCAGTGAATTCAATTGAATTCGGAAATCTTGAATTCATCTCGCTGATTTTTTCTGAAATGCTATTGTCTTTTGTACGGAAATTATCCTTAGAGCCAACAATCAAAAGCTTTGGTTTTTCCGCGTTTTCAAGCTGATAGAATTTTTCAAAGGCTTCAAGCAGAACAGAAAGTCCTTTGTGTTTTTTTATGTTTCCGATAAAAATTATAGAATTATTTTTTTGCACATTTGGACATTTTTTTTCCATATAGTTTGGAAGACCATTGTAGACAACCGCAATTTTTTTCTTGCATTTTAGAACTTTTTCAATTCTTTCCTTGCTGAAATTTGAAACTGTAAAAATTTCCTTGGATTTTTTTATGGCGCGTTTGTAGAAAAATTTTCTTGCAATGATTCCAATTTTTCCGCAGAGTCCTTTTACATCAAGAAAAACAATGTCATGGATTGTTGAAAAAACAGGAATTTTTATTCCGCCGGGAATGTTGCAGTATGGCGAAAAATAAACATCGCATGAATTTATTTTTTTTAAAAGCTCTTTCGGAAATAGAAACATTTCTTTCAGCGAAAAAGTTTTTACATTGCAAGATTCTCCTTCTTTGCTTCCGAATAAAAACAATTCATTTCCGCTGTTTTTTAAATATGGAAGAATTTCGTCTAAAAAAGTTCCGATTCCGCTTTTTCCGCTCATGCGGCAGTCAACTGCAATTTTCATTTTCTTCACTCAAAAATTACTGTCCGTCGCTGAACAATGGCGCCCAGTTTTCTTTTACAAAAATGTTGTCGTGAACTGTGAACCATTCGTCTTTTGGAACTGGGAAAGAAGTCTGTTTTCTTATTCGAGTGCTTTGTGCCTGTGCAATTTGAATTTTTACAAACGGAGCTTTGTCTTCTACAAGGAACGGAAAGCCTGTGAATGGATTTTTCGCCCCAGCCACAATGTCTTTTGTTGCAAGGTATGGCGTGTCGGCATTTGTCATAAAAGTCATGTCCTCTTTTACCGGACCATGCGCATAAAAATCTTTTACGAGCAAAGTCGCAACAACATTCTGCTTTTTCAGTTTTGAACCGCTTTCATTTTTAAGTTCTGGAACTTGAACCGTTGTTCCATGGTCAGAAACTATTATAATTCTTGTATTGTCATAAACTCCAATGGATTTTAAATAGTCAAAGAATTTTTCATATGTATTGAAAACCGCCATCATAGTTGTAAAATGATCATGTTTTGCGTATTTTCCAGGACCGAATCTTGTGGCTTCCTTTCCTGTTGGAATGTAATCCGGATAGTCCAGCAAAATCGACTCATGCACTGTTTCATTGTCAATCATTATAAAACTATTTTCAGTTGAAGTTGCGTCCGTAAGCTGCGGAAGATAGTCAAGTTCTGAATAATTGTCTACAAAGCGCGGCAATCCGTCGTTGTAAGAGTCAAAAGATGTCCAGTATTTGTTATGGTAAACAGTCCGTCTAAAAACAGGCGAGACCATTTTGAAAATACTGAACCAAATAAAATTTCGCTTTATGTCTTTTGCAAGAAACTGAACTTTTTGTATTCCGTGCTGCTGATACCAAAGATCAGAGTATGCGCCTCTTGTTTCCGCACGCTTTACATATTCATATCCCTTGTACATATTTTCAATTGGATACTCAAGATAATTTTCATACGGAAGTCCTGAAACTGTTGTGCTAAATCCTGCTTCATGAAACACAACAGGAAGCGTCAAAAGTGCCTGATTGTGTTTTTCCTGCAATGTTTCATCTGATCTCTGGTTTATTTCGTAGGGGGTAAAACTGTAGCCTCCAAAAATTCCTGGAGTTCCAATCATTGTGTATCTTCCGAATGAAATGGCATTTTTATAAAAAGTGAATCCATCAAATTTCTGTCTAAAAATAGGCTTTTCTTCGAAACACTGTTCAACAAAAGGCATAAAAAGTCTGTCCTGCATGATTACAATGACATTTTTTCCTGTTTTTGAAAGATGATAGACCGGCTCGATTTCAGTTTTTATTGAAGGCGGCTGCATTTTTTTGAATTCTTTGTTTATTTTTATGCAGTTTGCAAATGAATTCATAAAAAGAGCTGCAACTACAATGGTAGCGCAGTAGCTTATTATTTTAGCCTGTTTCTTTATGATTATAAAAACTGCCGCAATAATTCCTGCAATCGCCGCAATATTCAGCAAGAACGAAACTAAAGTCGGCTTAAAAAGCTGTGGCTGCATAAAAATACATTCAGGCAAAATCGGTCCATAGCTTCCTGAAAATGCAAAAGTATTTAAAAGCGCGACAAATGCCAGAATTGGGAAAATCAGAGAAAATGATTTTTTTATTTTTGATGAAAAAAGCGCGTAAAAGCAAGTCGGCCAAAATAAGAAAAGTCCTGCCGCCTGAAAAAAAGTATTAAACAAAAACACAAAAGGCGATTTGTAGTTGTCAACATAGCAATATTGTTCCGGCTCGCTTTCCATAAGTGTGGATGGAATTTGAAACCCTGCAAGAAATGCCAGCAAAATTGCAGATAAAATAAAAAGTGAAAATCTTAGTTTTTTGTTTTCGTCAAGAACAGAAAATTTTCTTTCAAGAATGTCAGAAACTTTTTTTACTATGAAAGGAATGACCGGAAGACAAAACGCAAAAACAGCAACGAGAATTCTGAACTCAACTTTGATTTTTCTTAAGATTGTCGCAGTTGAAATAAAAAGCAAAAATGCCGTGATGCACAATATTGTATAAAGGACTTTTTTAGGATTTTTAAGTTTATAGAAAATGTTTTTTACAAGTGAAAAAATATTATTCATTGTCCAGTAGACAACAAGTCCGGCTGGAGAATTATAAAGCAGCAAAAGAAAAACAGCAGCGCATCCAAAAATCTGTATTTTTTCATTAATTCCATGGCCTTTTGAATAAAGCGCGCCGGAAATGCAGTTGATTAATGTCATTGCAATCGGCAGGACATTTATATAGAAAGAACCAATTTTAAAAGTTGCGTCGGGATTTCCAAAATCTTTTATAAATAAAAATGAAACGCCTTTCAATGCCTCAAGATGAGAAAGAAAAGTGTAAGCCGCTATAAAAAAAGGAATCTGAATTAAAAGGCTGAATGAAGAGCGCAATGCCATAAGCGGATGATAATGGTTCTGCTTGTAAAAAGTTGTAAGAATCATGTACTGCTCGTCGCCTTTGAAAAATTTCTTGATTCTTTTTGTGCCGGGCTTTAAGTTCTCTTGGATTTCGCGTTCTTTTTCCTGCCATTGCTCTGCAACCATATAAAGCGGAAGAGTGCAGAGCGTAACAACAATGCTAAGTCCTATTACTGCAAGTCCGTGGTTGTTTGTTATTTCAAAGAAAAGCGTGAAAAAAAATTCAAGAATCTGTATAATCGGAGCAATTATTATATTAAAAAGAGCATTAAGCATTTTTTCCCTCGTCGCAAAGAATTTCTTCTGCTATTTTTTTTATGAGACGCGAAGCTTTTCCGCGGTGGCTTATTGCATTTTTTTGTTCTGCTGTAAGTTCTGCGGCAGTTTTTCCGAGCTCGGGAAGATAAAAAATCGGGTCGTATCCGAATCCGCCTGCTCCTCTTGCATCTTCAATTTTTTCGACAATTTCACCTTCCATTGTTTCCTGCACAACAAAAAGCCTGTCGTTTCCCATGTAAAGAACCATTGAGCAAGTGTAATGAGCAGTCCGTTTCTGAAACTTTCCAGAAGAAATTGAGTCCGTTATCTGTTGAATTAGAAAGTTGTTCTGTTCTTCCTGCGGAATTTTTTTCCCGTCAGGTTTTCCTCGCATAAAATCCGGTCCTGCATAACGCGAAGAATAAATTCCTGGGGCTCCGTTCAATGCATCTGCACAAATTCCAGAATCATCGGCAAGAACAGGGGAGCGCACAATTTCCCACAACGCTTTTGCTTTTATAAGGCTGTTCTCGTAAAAAGTTGAGCCGGTTTCTTCGGGATCAAAATCAATTCCCTCGTCCTTTGGAATTACAATTGTATGCTCTGGAAAAAGTTCTGAGACTTCACGTTTTTTATTTAAATTTCCGGTTGCAAGATAAATTTTCATTCCAAAAGAATAGCATTTTAAATGCTTGTTGTCGAGAGAATTGCGGATTTCTATCAGGGCAAACGCATTATTGCGCGATTTTGAACCAGAAAACCGTGCCTGGAAGCCAGTTTTATGCTGAATACATTTATAATGCGCTTGCCATGGCATTTCTATTCGTCACCGCTAAAAATCTCCTTTGCCTTTGAAACAAGAGATGCAACGTGGCGCGGACTCATTGAAAGAAGCTTGCCGACAGTTATATTTGTGGGAACAGGAATTTGCCTTGAAAGTTCTTCAATCGATTTTCGCCATCTTTTGTCATGCGAATTGAATTTTTGCAGTTCGTATTCAGTGCAGTCTGATTCTTTTTGCGCTTCCCTTTGTTTTTGCATGGAAAATTTCTTTCTATGAAAATATGCGAAATTTCGTTTTTTAAATAAATTATGAAACCGCATTTCTTTTTTTTCAATTGATTCCTTTGCGCTCATAATCATTTTTCTAAGTTTTTCCTTGTTGCATCCTGTTGCTGCGGAAACTTTTTCAACAAGCGGATCCGTAATGCTGTAGCAGGATTTTAGCGCAAGAACAAGACAGAGTTCTTTTGTAAAACTTTCGCTGATTTTTGTTTTTCTTTCAGAATGCCTTGAACAAGCCGAATATTCAAGATTTTTCTTTGCGACTTTGTAAAGTTCTTCTGTTGTCATTTCGTTTTCAAAATAAATTTCTTCATTCTCAAGAACGAAATTAGATTCTTCGACAACTAAAGTTTCGCAAAAAGATTTTTTTTCGTTTACCAAGAACTGCTTTTTTTTCCGCCATAAAGCCGATGCCTGCAAAACTCCGTAAATGTAAGTTGAAAAATCGCTTATTTCAGGATTATACTTTTTTAAGATGTGGACAAAATGTTCCGCCATGTAAACAAGAAAATCCGAAAAATCATCTTCGTCCATGCTTGCAAGTCCTAGTTCAAATTTCCGCCTGAACATGAATTCCAAAAGCAAATTTTTTGTCTCCTCTTCACTTGTTTTTTTCTCGCTGAAATCCTTCCAGATTTTTCTTGCTTCCGCCGTAGTTTTTTCACTCATAATTTCTCCTGATAAAAGTCAAAAAAAGTTGATTGTGTGAAATAAAAACAGCAAGACTTATGCCAAGTGTAATTGCATGGAAATTGTGTGTTTTCTTTGATTTTTTGATATTTTATAGCTGAAAAAATAACTGGCGGCTGTAAGCTTTTTCAAAATATAACAGGATTTTTGTTATTTTCTGTTATTTGTTAAAAAAATATTGCAAAAAAAATAACAAAAAAGCCTCCATTTCTGGAAGCTTTTTCTTGCGTTTTATAGTTTTGTGGAAGATTGATTAAAAGACTTTTGCGAATTCTTTTAGGATTAAAGGCAACAATGTTTCAATTTTGCCTTCTGTGCTTGCTCCTGCAGCATTTTTATGTCCGCCTCCGCCGAATTTAGAAGCGATCGCGCTAACATCGCATTTTTCTCTTGAGCGGAATCCCAGTGTGCATGAAAATTCCGTTTCTTGCCGAATGAATAAAACAGCCTCGACATTTTCAACTTCAAGCATGAGCATGTAAAAAGCATCGCTGTCCCGTCCGTCCTGCCCGAATTTTCTTGTGTCGTCCATTGTCTCAAAAGTTACAACAAGTTTTCCGTTGAAATGACGTTCCGCGTGGTCTAGCATAATTCCCAGAAGCTTTCTTGTATTCCACTGCTTTCCGCCTGTCATTTCCTGATAAATTTTCCTTGGATTTGCGCCGGATTCCACAAGCCTTGCCGTTCCCTTGAAAACTTCCGCACTGTCTTCTGTAAGATACTTGAAAAATCCTGTGTCAGTCGCCATTCCAAAGAAAAAAATATCCGCCTGTTCTTTTGAAGGTTTTCCGACAAGTGATTCAAAAAGCTGCTGGACAAGGCAGGATGCCGCAGGAGATGTCGGGTCTATTATATTGTCTGAATTTTTTACATTGGCTGTTTTGTGGTGGTCGATTATAAATGTGCTGAATCCTTTTAAATCTCCATCAATATCTCCAAGCCTTGAAAGTTCCGAGCAGTCCGCAATTATAAGTCCGCATGAATTTCTTTCGTCCTGTGTCATAAAGGGCAGTTCATTCTTGAATTTTGGCGCGAATTTCTTTATTTCGTTTCTTTTAAAAGGTCCGGCGTTAAGCATTATGTAAGGTTTGTTCATTTTATCCAAAATAAATGAAAGTCCTATGCAGCTTGAAATGCAGTCGCCGTCCGGCTCTTTGTGCCCTGCAATAATAAAACTGTCATGTGAATCTAAAAAGCTTTTGAATTTTGAAATTTGTTCTTTTGAAATAAGAATCATATTTTCCTGCCTGAAATTAAAAAAGACCTGATCCTGAAAATATCAGAACCAAGTCTCCTTAATAAATATTTTGCTACTTATTAATTTTTCTAGTAGTCAAGAGTAAGCGAGTCTGCGTCAGTTCCGTCGATTTGCATTCCGCTAGGAGCAATTGCCCAAAGTGAATTGAAACGGTTTGTAGGAGCTGTAATCCACACTTTTAGGAATTCACCGTTCTGGCTTATTACTGTCATGTATGGAGAGAGTCCTTTTGGCATAGTTCTGAAGTTGAGTTTTCTAGCTCCGTCTTCATTTTTGAACCATTTTTTTGGAAGAACCGCAGTTCCGATGTCTATGCCTTGTTTTTCGTAAAGCACAACATAAGCGTCTTTCTGGTCATAAATTTTGAAGATTCTTACATTCTGATAAGAAATTGTAGATACATTGTCTCCGTGATTCCATACAGGCTGCTTTGTCTGCTCGTTGTTTTCCTGTGAAACTGCTGGCAAAATCATTGCAATAGCAAGAACTGCCGTGGCAAAAAACTTCTTCATGAATTCCTCCGAATTTGTTCTATAATAATTATATAAGCGCGAGCATAATGGCTTTTATGGTGTGCTTTCTGTTTTCTGCCTGATCCCAAACCTTGCTTGCGCTGCTTTCGAAGACTTCTTCTGTAACTTCCTGTTCTTTTACAGCAGGAAGACAGTGCAGGAATATAGTTTCAGGTTTGCCAGTTGCTTCCATAAGCGCCTTGTTCACTTGGTATGGCTGAAGCAATTTTACGCGCTCTTCTTTAAGCGATTCTTCACCCATGGAAACCCAAACATCAGTATAAAGGCAATCGACGTTTTTGACAACTGAAATTTTATCGGAAACAGTTATAGTTGCTCCGGATTCCTTTGCGAACGGCGCGCAGATTTCCAGTATTTCGTTGTCAGGCGAAAGTTCTTTCGGTGAAAACACACTGAAATTTATTCCGAACTTAGAACAAATCAGCATAAGGGAACGTGCCATGTTGTTTCTTCCGTCTCCGCAGAAGCAAAGTGAAAGACCTTTTAAATGCCCGAAATTTTCCTTGAGTGTCATAATATCCGCAAGAACCTGCGTAGGGTGGAAGTCGTCTGTAAGTCCATTTATGACAGGAATTCCTGAATATTTTGCAAGGTCTTCAACATGGGACTGCTTGAATCCGCGGAATTCTATTGCGCTGAACATTCTTCCAAGAACTCTTGCTGTGTCCTGAACGCTTTCTTTTCCGCCGAGCTGAATATCGTCAGTTGACATAAAGACAGGATGCCCGCCTTCTTCGCCGAATGAAGTTTCAAAAGAAGATCTTGTGCGTGTTGAGCGTTTTTCAAAAATGAGCGCGATTGTTTTTCCTAAAAATCTCTGGTGGACTTCGCCTGCATGGGATTCTTTTTTAACCTGAAATGCCCAGTCCAAAATCTGGCTGATTTCCTCCGGTTTCCAGTCTATCCAGTTTAAAAGGCTTCTTCCCTTGAAAGGGCTTTTGAATTTTTCTGCCTTCATTTTTCTTCCTCCGTTTTGCATTACGATTATAAGATTAATTATGTATAAAATCAACTGTTTATGCAAAAATGTACAATTTTTGTGTATATTTATACATTTTTTTATTTTATGCTGAAATACGTTTAATCAAGCTATCCTTGTGCAACATATTTGACATAAATAAAAAAAAAGCACCTCAGAAAACTGAAGTGCTTAATTCTATAGTGGCAATAGGGATCGAACCTATGACACATGGAATATGAGTCCATTGCTCTACCAACTGGGCTATGCCACCACGAATAAACAGAATATAGCACACCGCAAAAAATGTGTCAATAGAAGTTTTTAAATTTTAGCAAATTTTTGAAAAAGTTAAGTAAAATTTTTTTATTATTTATGCTTTTTGAAATATTTCTGATTCCTTTTTTAGGTCTAGTACTTGCTTTGTTGAAAGTCCCGTGGCTTTTACAATGTTTTCGATAGAAAGATTTATTTCTATAAGTTTTTTCGCAGTTGAAATTGAATTTTTAACAATAGCTTCTTGCGTCATGTCTTGAGCCATATCTTGGGCAATTTCTTTAGCCATATCTTGAGCAAGTTCTTTGGCAAGTTCCTTGGCTTTTTCATTGGACTGAATGGCCATTTCCTGTTCCCATGTCATAAACCTGT